>Ga0163217_1098611_pt1 | contig 14813 bp, 16 predicted proteins | sample SynspAceP_FD_185933 | JGI IMG/M metagenome (GOLD analysis project Ga0163217, IMG submission 185933) | Saline lake microbial communities from Ace Lake in Antarctica - Synechococcus sp. Ace-P (PacBio error correction) | ecosystem: Environmental > Aquatic > Non-marine Saline and Alkaline > Saline ... | reverse complement strand
TAGAGCATCCAGCCGGCACCCACTAATAGCAACAAGAGGCACTAAAACCAAAGGAGTTGAAGCGTACACGTCGAGGTTTTCGGACATTCTTGTTTCTTTCAAAATCCACTCTTTTTTCTCCTGTTGACGACGGCATTACTGAGCCCTCGTTTTTATTCCACATAATAATCGCTGGATCAAATTAACATGGCGGCCAACATAGTTTTAAAAGGATGACTGACCGTAAATGACAACACCGGCCGGACCCGGTAAGATCGACATTAATTCCCCCATTTGAAACCAAGCCCGTCAATACAGGCCACGGACAAATAATATCAATCATCGGACCAGCGCCCCACAAGCCTCCAGTAATACGGGATACAAGCGTATTTTTTGCATCGTTTCTCGCTCTGTAGAGGTAATAACATTGCCAAACAGGCCACTAAACGACAGCATCTTAACCAAAAGGTATTCACCACGCTGGCTAAAAATATTTACCAAAAGCCACAGGTACGAACCTAAAGACCACAATAGTAAAACGCCACCATAATAGTTGAGGGCCTCATTTCCACCTAAAAAGGTCGTCTGCATAAATGGGAAAGACATTCGCCGGGAATAAAAACATAATCACGGACCGACAATAAGAAAGGCAATCGTGCCCGTTAAACTGTTGGTCGACGGCTATGAATCGAGTACCCGCAGCCGACTGCAATGTTGAAACGCCAGAGTACCCAAGCAATGGTGCACCACAAAAATGACATCAAATTAGCTCTTGTGTTTTCGCGAGTTATTGGCCTTTGCTAATGCTGATTTTTCCAACAACGGGTGTTTAACAATCAGATGATTGGACCATGGAACCTTGCCAATTGATTTTCCCAAAACCAACGACGATTCAACCAAGCTTAATGGTTTTAAATAACAGACAGCACATTTAAGCACCAAAAGGCCCAAAACGGACAGCCCTAAGCTCCAATATCTGCTCAAACTGTCCACTTTTCACCTAACCGCAACAAAGTACCGCGACCAAAAAGGGACATCAACCATCAACCACGGCTGAAATAACAATTACCCAACGATGAAAATAGCGCTTTTATTTGCCATGCTCACATGATGAATTTATCAAGAAGGACCATACTAGAAAAAATGACGGCAACAGTAGGCAATAGGAGAAAAACAAAACCAGCGCCGAAACTAATAATTCGCCTTAATATCAAATAATCCTGATTGATCAATACAGTTAACAATATGGTGAAATAAGGTAGAGTACTTCGTTCCAGCACCACTACTAGAAAAACCGAGAAAGGGAAAAGCCAAAGCGAAGGGCGAGGCCATAAGAAGAGAAGAGCAGCCGTACCAAAAATTCGCCCTTTAACATGTTCATGAGCACTTATTAAAACATGAACCGCAACGTATGCATTTAAAACGTCCCACTTATTTAGCGGCGAGTATACGATGAAGTAAATCGCACTCATCCCACAGGCGTTACACTGTCATAAAAAACAATGGATAACTCATACCTTCCCAAAAAAAGAAAAAAAACAAAAACGTCTCCGTATATAACACGACATTATATGACAAACCATCCAAGCCATCGTAAAGAGACTAAATTGACAACACAGATTTAATCTCAAATACAAAAATGCACATTTGCTAAAAACCCCATTTGTCGTTGTCATCAGGACATTTGTAACCTTCTACTATTAGTTTTAAACACATTTGTTAAAAGGGATTCGTTATGACCTACAAGCAATCACACTCGTTCAAAAGACCTGAGGACAGAATTAACCGACGATTTATAAAAGTAATCGACTTTTCCAAACCAACGAGCCTACTGATGGCGAAATGCTAATCAAACTTTCACACCTTTCACTGGACCCAGCCATGCGCGGCTGGATGTGAGCGCTGAATGAAAAAAGCTATATCTCCTCCGCTAAAAACGGGGTGACGTTCATGCGAGCCAGCGGTATTGGCGAAGTCGTAGAATCTAAAAATGAAAACTTCCCCATAGGTACTCGCGTTATGGGTTTAATGGGCTTAACAGCAATATGCACTAAGCGACGCGGAAAAAGGTCTTAAACAAGATTCGCAAAAGAATTGCCTGCCGATGCTATTTTTATCCGTTATTGCTTGCCTGGTGTATTACTGCTGTATCACGGTGTATTTGAAGTGCTTTAAACCTTGAAAAAGGCCAAACACTCATTCGTTAAACAGCCGCCGTGCGGCCGGTTTTCTGTTGGTTTCTTTTAGTTGGACAGATGGCTAAAAAAAACCTAGGTCTTGGACGGTAATTGTGTCGCGGGATCTGAAAGAAAAGTGCCTGTGGTTAAACCGAAGAGCTTGGTTTTGATTACGCCCTTCTAAATTACAAAGACCAGTAATTTTGAAGAACAGCTCAGTAACGCGCTGCGCAAAAATGGCATTGACCCTAATTTTTGAAAATTACAGGTGGCGTTGCCACAAGGCCCAATATTCATGCTATGAACCCTCATGGGCGAATCGCTGTGTGTGGTTTAATCGACAGAATACAACAAAACAGAGCATTCACCAGGGCCAAGCTGGGATTGGCATTATTAAGTAAAACGCCTAACGATCCAAGGCTTCACCATTTGCCTGATTCATTTTCACCGTATCAACCGATACGGACAAGCACTCGGCGAAATGCTTCGATTAAAAAAGGCGAAACTAAAGTTATCGCACGCATGTTTTAGAGGGATTAGAAAGTGCACCGAAGTTCTCAAATTCTACTGTGTTAATTGGCGAAAAAACAAAGGGCAAGCTTCATTATTGCGTTATAAACCACAAAATAAAAAAACCGAACGTAGGACGATCAGTTTTTCCGGTGTTTTTTTTATGTTGGTATCTAGGGAAGATGCGAACAAGCTCCCTTGCCTCAGGATGTGGATATAAAAGCGTTGTAATTCGAGGCGAGTTAGCGGAATGTGAATAGTTGGACCTATTTTCGAGGGGTGCTCAAACAAAGAATTCAGGCTTTTTAGGCCATCGCCCTTCGGGTCTTTCAGGGGCGAAAACGCCACACTGCGTTGCGACTCTTTGAAAGGAACCTACATTCCTTCAAGAGTCGCGCCTTTATTTGACGGATTTCCTCTGAAAGACTTGAGGCTTAGTAGACTTTATTCGCACCTTCCCTAGGCCTCTTTATTCAATTGCTTTATTTAAATTAAAGTGCTTTTCTAAACAAACTTAGATAGCGTAAATTTTCAATCAACTTCGTCGTTTACCGATACCGACGAATTCTTCGAAACACCCATCAACGTCAATTTAAAAGCGGGCACAGCCAGATATTCCTGCAATAGTGCCGCTCATTAGCCTTTCCCCTCGCCTCCCAAACTCCCCGCCGGTCAACGAACCGCGATACCTCCGGATCCTCGACGACGAGCTGCTCGCAGGCCTTTCGCGCTCGGTGATCTCGGACGACGCAGAACGGCGATCGGCTCACGGCGCGGCTGCAGCAGGCCACCTGACTGAACCGCCGGCTGGAGAGTTCCCAGAGCACCCTCCATCGCTTGCCCTCTAGCCCTCAACGGGGCGCGGTCCTCCCCCTCGCCTGCGCCGTCTGTTTGCTCGATCGGCTAGGCCCCGGTCGCCAGCACTACGTCGCTGAATGCGATGGACCGCGCCCCAAGCGGCGGCCGGGCCCAGGCCAGCGCTGGTGGATCCCCGGGCCCTGGCCCTGGGGCTGCTGGGTGACCGGCGGCGAGCTGTGGCGCACCCGCAGCCAGCTGGCCCGTTACAGAGGCCACCACCCTCCCCAGCTCCCTGGAGATTAAGCGGACGCCGGCCTTTCGGCGTCAGCCGCAGCCTGCCCTTGCGGCAAAGGCATGGATGCCGCCCACCGCATCAGCTCGGTGCAGTTCAGGTAAAGCGGCAGCCAGCCCTACAACAGCTTGCGGTTGAAGGTTTTGCCGGCTCCGCCGCCCCCGCCACGCCTACCGGCTCTGGGCGCGGGTCAACGGCAAGGCAGGTGGGCTGTGTCCACTTACGCTTGCCCGACGCCAACGGCACGTGTCGATGGCCGATCCCGCCGGAACCCACCAGCCAGGCCAGCAGCCTCACCGTCAGCTCGAAGCGGCTTGATGCACCGGCAGCGGCCCCCACGGTCCCACTTTCTGTCCAGCACCATCTGATCAGCGTCCGCCTTACACCGTTCCCAAGCCCGGCAGCTTGGCCTCCGTTGAGCCTCCCCGCCTCCCACTCCGACCATTCTCCACCCCAAAACGGCGTACTGACCTCGCACGTTCGCCTGGATTTCCCCAGCCTGCGGCGGCTTGCATCTGCGCACCCCTGCAGGTGAACATCACCTACACGCTTGTAACCAGCCTGCTCCCACTGTCCACGTGAGATGCCAGCCCCAAGCCGCACCGAAAGCATGGACGACGCCACCCTGGCGCTGATTCCCGCTCGGGCTGCAGCCCGTGGGCCTGGCGTTTGCCTGGATCTCACCCGGTGGTGCGCCGGAGCCTGCCACCCTGCTTCCGGGGGCTGAGTGCGCGCCCCCGGCGCTCGGCGTCGCAGGTGATCTCGATCGCTGCCAACCTGGGACCATTCCTGCTGCGAGCCGGGCCAGGAGGATCTGGCTGCGTTCCTGGCGCCGAAGGCGTCACGGTGGCTGGCTTCATTGCCCTGTTATCTCAAAGAAAACGTCGAAGGAAAACAGCGGGGCGGCGGCGTGGGTTTGCCCGCGCAGCATCGAGGGTCTGCGGCGGCTCACGCTCTGGGCTACGGCCAGGCCTGAACGGCCTCGAGCTGGATCTCGTCTACAACCGCAGGGCGGGCGCGCTGCCCCGCCCCAGCAGGCCCTGGAGGCGATTACCGGCGGGTGCTGGGCAGGAGTACGGCGTTGTTTCAACCGGCTCTACGCCTGCCAACATGCCGATCAGCGGTTGGTCGGCGGCGCTCGCCGCCAGCGGCCAGCTCGACGACTACCTCGCCTTGCTGCGCCGCCAGCCACCGGCCGGCGAATCTCGATCAGGTGATGTGCCGCCAGCTGATCAGCGTGATTGCAGGGCTGGCCTACGACTGGCACTTCAACCAAGCAGCTGGGCCTGCCCGCCGGCGGCCGCCACCTGCGCGATCTGTTGCAGCGCGATCCCGCCGGTGATCCGATTTCCCAGGTTGGCCGCCCACTGCTTTCGGCTTGCAACCGCCGGCAGCGGCTCCGCTGCGGCGTTGCCGCTGGCGGCAATGATTTCCGTCGCCTGGCTGTTGCTGCTGGGCCGTCGCCCTGCTGTGGGCCTGTTCTTTGCGCTGGATCTCAGCGTTTCCTGAACCTGGAGGCCCTGCGTTCGGCCCAGGACTCGTTGCCAGACCTGGCGGGCTGGCTCCGCCCCCTGCTGGCGGCCGCTGAATCTATGCGGGCGCCTAATGTGCTGGTGACCGGGCTGTCGCTGCCTTTGCGCGGCCGGGGATGACCCTGGCAGGCGGCGCCATCTTTCGGGCTGGCGCAGGGCACGGTGCTGGTGGTCGTTCGCCTCCCACCGCTGGGCCCTGCCTCTCCTTTCTGGCTGGCCGCACACCGTGGTTGCGCGATCTGTGCAGCGGCAACTTCAGCGCCCAGCATGGCGCCGATCGAGGCGGCCGTGCGGCCGTGATGGCGTGCTCTACCTGCTCAGCCTGCGGCTGGTGCCGGTGTTTTCCGTTCTTTCTTGATTCAATTCTGGTTGTTGGGTCTGACGCCCGATTGCGGGCCCTCCCCTACACGCCTCACCAGCCAGGATCGGGCAGCTGCCGGCACGATCGGTTACGTGTAAATGCCACAGGGCACCCAGCCTGGACGGCGACCTGACGCCACCTCGACGGAGGAACCCTCTCGCGCCGCTGCGGGCTCGCTCGCCTTGTTGAGCCGGCCCTTGTACCCCTGCGATCGTCAAGCTGCTTGCTGGGCCGCTGGCAGCGCTTGGCGTCTTGTACGCCCCTGCGCGGCCGCAAGGCCACTTTTGAGCGCAAACTTGATCGTGATCGTGCCGGCGCCGCGGTTTGGTCAACCTCCACACGCCGCCACCGTGAAGGGCGCGGGTGACCCTTGAATCGAAGGCGATCGCATGGGGGGCGATTGCCTTTCAACACCGGTGCGGCCCAGCAAGGCGCTGATCAGCTCCCCCGGCCTGGGCTGCCCGCATGCGCCCGCGCCGACCGTATGCCGATCGGGTGAGGCTTATATCCTGCTGGATCCGAGGTGTCCTGGCAGTCTCACGGTTTTTTCTTTGCTGGAGCGGCGTGTTCTCGACTCAAGAGGTCTGGAGGCCATCGCCCCCCACGGACCAGGCGTCGAGCGTACGAGGGCGCTTGGGGGTGGGAGGTGCTCAGCGGGCCGATGCCCCGCCTGCTCGACCCTTGACCGTGGGCGGGCTGGACCCGCGGCCGACCGAAGCAGGAAGCGGTCAGGACTCTGACAACCTCGCGGCTGTATTAGACGTCGTCGCTGGTGCCACCGGCGCCCGAGGACCGACTCATTGCCTCGGAGTTCCGGTTTCGAGGCGCGTGAGAGGAGACAAGCGCACCACCGCCGAGCGGACCCCAAAATTCTGCCAGAACCTGCGCCAGTGCGAGCTGGCCGACGACCCGTCTGCGTGATCCTCCGTGCTGAGGGCGCCCGAATCGAGCTGAGTTATCTTGGGCCCAGTCCCTCGGCCCAGCTCGGGACGCCCGCGTCACCCTGCTGCAACGGGGCGATCGCCTGCTTCAGGCGCGAGGGACGCCGAAGAGGCTGTCTGCCCGGTGAGCGTTTGCTCTGCACGCTCGAACGACCAGATATGGAGCGATGCCGTGCGGCGTGCCTCCAGCAACGCCAGCCTGCAGGGTTTGAGAACGCGAAGCCCTTCGTGAAGAGCGGCGGCGGAGGTTATGATCGAGGCGAGGCTCGGCGTCCGACCGTGCTCTGGCTCTGCGCTCCAGCGGTGCCACCGCCAAGCTAGCGAGCGTCTGTGGTAGGCTATCGGGCCATCCCGAGCACATCGAGCGCCATCCACCCACCCGGCCCCGGTCCAGTTTACTCTCGCATACAGAAAACTAGACCGTCGCCCAACCTCGACAGAAGCGCAGTGCTCACATAACCCAACATCAATGGCCGCCTGCGACGATGTGCGCCGAGGCCCTACTCAACGTTATCACACCCACACAGGCGCGTGCTCACCCAGGCACTGCGTGTTTATAGCCCGCCGTCAAACCCCACTGTTTCGAAGCGTACCTGCCGCCGACCGTCCAGGAGTGCGGAAACAAACCTCACCGTATGATTCCCACCCGCCAAAGACCACCCTCTGCAGGTATTGCCGAGGAGCGGGTCCACTAGCAGTGAATGAGGCGCTTCAACGAATCAGGCAGGCGCGAACCGGCTGCAGCTCAGGCGTGGAGGTCCATCCCGCTTTTCGCTCGCCGAACTCGATCGGCACATCATATGAAAACAGTGGCAACTGCGGGATACAGCACTCCAGCCGCGGCTTTCGTGAAAGGTTGCACACTCTCACAGCCATTTCGGCAACGGAACAAGATCCCTTGCGGGTGCCGGTACATGAATCCCCGTAGGGGCTAGAACATCCCGTTGAACTGACTGGTGAGCTCCTGGAATTATTACAGTGCTGGCAGCATGAAAGTGGGGCCTGGGCCTGGGCAAGATCCGCGGCAGCATCCATGCGTATTTCCCACCCTTGCTAGAGGCCAAACAAATACGTGCGAGAATGGAAGCGGAAACCATTGCTCCGCAACGGGCCCTGCAACTGCCTTGAAGCGCATTACGATTGGCGCCGCGGGCTGATCCCCCTCCGTCCTTCTCCACCCTCCATCCTTCGTCCCCAGCGCCATGGCCCAGCACCAGCACCCAGCCCAACACCCTCCAGGGAGGGCGTTCAGGATGAAAAGATACTTCAACGCAAAGCGACCCTGGCGCGTGAGCCAGCGCCGACCTGTGACGCCCCGAGAACGCTGCATGTTCGTGATGCCTCGGCGGTTTTCCCGCCAGAACCCCAATGCAGGCCCGCTGCTGGCCTCGCAAAATCCATCCCGAAGATGCTTCTCACGCCTACTTTATCGCGTGCGTGGCGTCCTGGTGTGCCGAACTGCTGGAGGGTGCCCGCTGCTCGACCTCGAGTCTGCTTGGCGCAGCGGCTCGTTTCTACCTGTCGCCAGTTGGTGGGGCCGACTTCGGCTTCTCTCCCGGTGGTGGGGATCGACAGGACCCGTACTCCAGCCCAGGCCTGGACGTGGCGACAGGGTCATCGCGATTTCCATCGCCGAGCGCCCTTCGGCTAACGCCAAACGTTCTCGTTTCACTGCGAAGAACCCTGGTAGTGGACCCTGGGCGAGCTGCCCCTTGTTGCCGGGCACAGCTTCGATCTGGTGGTTTTCCAGCTTTAGTGGATAGAACCAACTCTGCTGCACGCACAATCGAGCCAGCCGATGAACTGAGGCCGGGTGTGTGCCGGCCCCACCTCCTCAAGACAAACGGCTGAAGCGCAGTTCTATATACAGACCGATGTCTTACGCGCAGTCGAGGCCTATTCTCCGAAGCGCTGTGCCGTGACCGCGTGGATGCTCTACGGCGAATAACTAACATTCCAAACAGCGCCTCTACTGAGCGACTTCCAAGCAGCTGGCCCGCCGTGCCGGCTTCCCGATCCGCGCCTGGTGAGCGACCGGCGCTGGCGATCAACCGATCCAGACCTGAGGCGCGCGCACCGCCCCTGTAGCGCTTTTTCTCCGCCACCACCGCCTGTTTCGCCTCGACGGCGCTCGTAAAAAGCGCTGCGCAAGACCACAGGCACAGCCGCCCTGATCTACGTGGCGGAATCGTCCGCCCACCCTCACCGTTCTTTCTCCCTTTCGACAAGCCACCACCGCAATCGAGGGCGGGCCGGGGTGTTTCCCGTCTTGCTGGCAACACCTCCGGATGCTGGCCGGAAACACCCGGCACACCCGCGCCCCACTTCGCCCAGTCATCGGCAACTTCGTCGCCACTACGGGCCCCTTTCCCCGGGCTGCGGTGGCGGCCTTTCCTTTTGACCTTGCCGATGCAGGCTGGTTGTTTGTCTCCCCTGACGGCAGCCTCACTTTTCAAGAATCTTGGTCCCAGCTGTCTTGCTGAGCGTTCAGACCCGATTCTACGCGCTTTCTCCCTGTTCCAAGGTCCCAGATCGTAGTACGAGGTAGCGTCTGAGAGCGGCTAGGTGGCGTCGGCCTTAGAGGTAGGACGCGGTCGGGCCGGGGGGACTGTGTGTTGGCTGATGAAAAAATTGAGCCACGGCGCTTTGACTTTGGGTGGCCGAGAGCCCGCGCAAACACAACTTGTCAGTTTTGTTAGGTCGGTCCAGTCTCGGCGAACCACTCGAAGGTATCTTTCGAGATCCGCCACGGGTGTTGGTGGTGCAGCGAATCGATCTGCAGGCCGTGGACGTCTCGCTGAGCCAGAGGTCCCTGGTTGTCGGCATGTGGCATCGAGCTGTCGCCGCTGAACGGGGCTCGCGGTCCGCGCAGGCGGCGGGCAAACTCACCGGCCGCGCAAGACGAAGGCGGCTCATGGATGGCGCGGTTCTGTAGTCCTTGCGCAGGATGCCGTGCTCGAGGTGATCGAGCGGGGCATCGACGGCTGGCCACGCTGTGGCGCCTCAAGTTCCACACCCCGAGGATGTCGCGGATGCTGCCTTGAGCGCGGTCGTGCCGATGATCGCGACCAGGGTTGAGGCGTTGGAGGCGTTGATCAAAGCCCACAGCGAATCTGCTCCGTTACGCGTGCCAGCTGGCGAAGCTTGGCGGCGGGAAGGGCGGCGAGCTGGTCCACGTAGGCCTGGAGCGCCCTTGGGTTCTGCTGCAGCCGCGGTAAGTCCACCAGACCCTATCTCCTCGTGAGCACATCAACAACGCGCCATCCAGCACTTCGGTTGAAAGCGCTGTTATCGAGCAGTTGGGGCCGCGTGCGCCGTTGAAGCTGGCGCCAGCGCCCGCCAGCCCCCCCAGGCCCCGGACGGGCCGGGAGAACTGGGGCAGCAGCCGGCAGGCGAGGCAGCAGGAATCAAGCTGCCGATCAGGGCCGGCAGGCCCAGCAACGACGGCAGGCTGCCTGGAGAGGGACGGGCTGGAGCATGAGCGGGCGTCTCAGGGAGACAGTCGGTCAGAAAGGCCGATGCGGTCGAGAGAGGCCGTCGGGCATCATAGAGGGATTGATTCAGGCGTTTTTCTGGAAGTCCACGGTGCGGTTCAGCCCAGGATGTCCAGCAGAGGAGAGCGGCGCATCATGAGGCTCCCGTGCCGAACAGGAGGGGGGCCCCAGAGCAGCAGGCGTCGGGATCGCTGGATCCAGACCGGCAGGCGGAGATGGAGAGAGCCACGAAGTAGGAGTGACAAGCGGAAGCCGGAAACTGAACCAGCCGCGCCCATCCACAGTGCCTGTTCAGGCACCGCGAAGGGGATCTATGCCAACTGTTAACAAGTACCAGGCATTGGATGATGCGGCATCAAGAAAAGGCATAGAGGAAACCACCAGCGCGACCAGAAAATAGAACTGGCGACGCTGCGGGGCCGCGCCAACCTCAGCAAGCGCCAGCCACCGCAGTTGGAGGCGGCAGAAACACGGCGGTTCCAGACGCTCCGCGAGAGCGCTCCCTAGACGGCGAGCCCCCAGTGAAAGGGCTACAGAGCTCGGGCCGCTTGCGCCCGTAACAGCGGACGAAGGACGATCCGGTGGGAACCAGCCGGGCAGCTGGTTGGTTCGCAGAACACAACGCCGACGCCACCATCGGCATCAGCCCCAGCGCCCCCACCAAACAGGGCAAGCCCGGGGCCGCCCGCGCCGCAGCGACGCCAGCCAGGAACCCCAGGCACCGGCAGGGAGATCCACTTGATCGCGATGCTCACGCCCAGCAAGCAGGGCGCCCGCCAGCCAACGCGATTCGCCCTGGGCTGGATCGTATCAGGAACCAGGCCGCCACCAAGCGGCAGCAGGAAACCAGCTGTCGAAATGCCCGCTCCCCGCGAAGACAGTGAGGATCAGGGGGTTCAGGCGTTAGAGCAGGCTCGGCCGTGCCGAAGTGGCGCGCCAGCAACGCGCAGACCCCCAAGATCGGCCGCCACGATCGCCAGCTTCACGGGCCAGCACCGCTGGGGCCGCCCAGGGCCAGCAGGCCGGAACAGCAAGTTTGGGTCAGCGGCGGGGTAGATCGCAAATGAGCACGTCCTCGGTGTTAGAATCAATGCTCCCTCACCTAGGGTTGTGCGCAAGCGGAAACCAGCGCGGGCGGCGTGGGCGCCAGCTCTGCGGAACGGATTGAAGGCCCAAGGAGTACTCGATGTGCCCTTCCCAGAAGGTAGCGCAGACTGTTCGTCGCCGAGCTCACATACCGCACTGCTCTCAGCCATGCCGGTGCAACCAGCGCCACGCCCCAGAACCATGGGGCGCCCCCAGACCGTTTTCAGACTGCCAGAGCTCAGGGCCGAAACAGCCAGCAGTCATCACGGCCGCTGCCGCAAGGAAGTTGCTTGCAAGACACAGGGCTGATCCCTCAGGCTGCCGTTCGGGGCCTCCGGCGGCGCCAATGATCAGCAGGGCGCGCGTGGTGGGGAGGATCCAGGCGGGGAGCCGGCGGTGTGGAAGCTGGCGAGGCGGGAGGAGGACGTTCCAGTTCATGGGACGATTCCGCTGCGCGATGCACAAACCGGTTCCGACCGCAGCTTTGCCGTCAGCAGGCGAGCCAGAGGATGTCTGAAAGAGCCATGGTCCAGCCCGGCCCGAACGCTTCCCCACAGGTGCGGGAGAATTTTGGACTGGCTCCGTCGCTCGGCTGGGAGATGGGTCTAAGGCACCTCGGCAACTCGCAGAAATGCGCAGGTCCTCGAGCTTAGATGGCCCCGCCACCTTGCATCGTCGAAATCGTCCAGCCCGCAGCACGCGATCGCCCATCTCCAGCGCTGGCAGGCTGCGACGAGCGCAGCGCACGCAGCGGGGCCGAGATGAAGGAACCTGGTAGCGCCGGCCCCAGCAACCAGCTGCGATCAGGCTGCGTCGCCAGGCGGTTCCCCGAAGCGCTGCACGGGTGTGAGGCGCCCGGCGGCCTGTGCTTTCGTGTGGACGATGGGCACCGGTTACCCAAGGAATCCAGGTCAATGCGTCGAGCCAGCACGGGAGCTCGCTCCAGCCCGGCAACAGAAGGCCAGTCGTCGCTGCCGTCGCCCAATCGACACAAAGAAGGATCCAGTCGATCGCCTCGGGACAGCTGCGGCGAGCCCGGCGCCAGCAGGACCCGCCGTCGAGCCACCGGATTCGCGCAAGACAACGCGGCAGCCTCGTCGGCCGTGGGCCACCGCAGCGCTGGCATCGCTGCTGCGCTTGTCGACCACCCCGGATGTGAGGCAGGCCGAATCGCTTGCAGCTGGTTGATTCACCGCAGCCAGGGTGTCCTGCCTCGTTGAGTACTGGATATGATCCTCCAATAGACAGGTGTCGCCCAGCCCAGGCTGCGTCAACGGTGGTGAGCGGCCTGCGCGGTTGGCGTTCATCGCGTATTAGACCGTGCCAACGCCTGAGGCCGGAACGCCGCAGGCAAGGCCATCGCAAGCCCCACAATGGTCAGGATCGTCGGCACCAGATGCCAGTAAGCGATTGCCAGAGCGCCGCGCTTTGAGGTGTACCACCCGGCCCCGCATGGCAGTACGGCGCGGCGGATCACGGGACCCAGGCACGCTCGAGAGAGTCTCGACGTCTTCCCTATCACGGCTGGTTAGAAAGCCGCCGACGCGATCGAAGCAGGTGCGGCTCAGAAAAATCGGCTGATCGGCCGGTGCGATGCCGCCCCAGCCGCCCGAGCGCAGGTTGCATGCGAAGGCGGCCACCAGCCGCAGGCAGCGCGCCGGCCGCCGAGATGCTCCACATTCAAAAGCGACCCGGCCGGGGGCGCGGCCGAGAGGGCCTGCCGCACCAGGCGAGCGCGCCATAGGCAGGCGGGTGTCAGCGTGGAGGAAAGAGCAGCAGCGCGCCGCTGCTGTGGCCGGCACCGGCATTCATCTGGCCCGCGCGCTGGCCCCGCTCTGCCGCAGCGCGAGCGAAGCCTTGCTGGCGGATTCCGCTCGCCGTGCCATTCGCTGCTTGCCGCCGTCGACCACCGATTCAATCCGCCCCGAACTCTGCGGCTCGAGGCTTGTGCCAGTGGGCAGGGCCGATTCCAGCAGCCCGGCTTTCATTCAGCACCGGGATGACCACGCTGATCGTGGCTTCTCCTCCAGCCGTGGTCGGCAGGGCGCGAGGCAGCGGATCCGGCCCCGCGCCGGGATGGCCTCTCATTGGTGTGCTTGCGTCGTTCACGATCCAACGAATTTGCTTGACCGCTGCGAATAGGGGGATGCAGGACACCGGGCCCGACGGACCGGATCGGATGGGGTTAGGTTTTCTGGCTGTTGTAGTGGCCAAACAGGTTGTTGGCCGGCAGGCTGTGTGGTCTTCATGGCGCATCCGATTGGGCTGACTCCGAGTTCCGGAGCAAGCGGGTCTCATTGATTCCCGCCTGGATCTCTCTACTCTCTCTCTCTTCGCGCTCCGCCCGCCTTGGCCCCCTCCGCTTCAACTTTGCCAAGAGCGGCCTCGAGCTCGATTTTTCAGGTCTCGGTGGCCGTGGGCCCAGGGCCTGTTGCTGGATCGCCCGCCTGGGCGGTCATTCGGCGTCACCGGGTGCTGGCCGTAGGCGCCGGTCTCTTCCCTGCACGGCGGGCCCTAGCCAGACCGTGACGCCAGCAGTGGTGATCAAAGCAGTGGCGGTCCAAATCGAGCCACTGAGGTTGTAGGCGACAAGGACTGGCCAACGACCCCAGCAGGCGTGCACTGCACCAGAAAAACGTGGCGATCATGGAACATCCTCTTGGCGTTGGTAAGGTACCAGGGGTGCGCCCCGCCAGGGGTGAGTAGATCACAAACGAGCGCGTCCGAGGGCTCAAGAGAGCCCAGACGAGCGTGCCCGCCAGGCCTTCCCCCTCCAGCGGATGAGGGGCAGCAGCGGCGACGCAGAAACAACTACACATGTTCTTCACCAAGAACGACGGAGGCACTCAGCATAAAAAAAAACCAACCAAGGATCGGCGCCAACGGGGAAGTGGCGGTCCCCACGGCACCTGCGCATGGGAGGAAACCGGAGCGTCGTCCCAGGGGCCAGAGCCAGCAGGGCGTAGGGCACAAGATCGCCAGGGGCATGGCCACGGTTCGCCAACCGACGGCCATGAACAGGCAGAGGCGATCCGGCGCTAGCAGGGAGGCCACGGGCGGCAGCTGACCGAGCAGATCGTGGGGCCAAAGGAGTGATCGCCCATCCCCCCAGGAATCTGGTGCCGTGCGCAGCACATGCAGCTGGGCGCCTTGGTTCAGGAAACAGCTGGGCCAGGATTGTCGTGGCCGCGCGGGGCACCATCGTGCGCCACCTCAGCCAACGTGACCCGCAGGACCGGTGTGCGCGGGAAGGCCGCACCCTCGTCCATCCCCTTGAGGGAACGGACTGTTCACCACGCCGGCATTGCGGCCGCCAATCGGCCGCGCATCTTGTCCAAAGGGGCGTGAGCAGCGCCATCGAGGAGCGGGTGAGGCTTCGAGGGATTGGATCCGCTCGGCGTCGGGGCCTGAGCCAGGGCCTTGGCTGTGGCAGACGCGAGGCCCGCAGGCGCAGGCGCTTCCACGCAATCGCCCAGGGCGCTGGCTGGTAGCTCCTGTACGCAGGAGATCGCCGCGCCCACGCCGTTGAAGCCGGTTGCCATCGCCGCTGCGGAGCGGGCCATCAATCACCGTCCGCCTGCAGTTGCAGTTCCCTCAACAAACCGACAAACTGGATATCGGCCGCGTGCTCACAGGAATCGGA
>Ga0163217_1047619_pt1 | contig 14813 bp, 18 predicted proteins | sample SynspAceP_FD_185933 | JGI IMG/M metagenome (GOLD analysis project Ga0163217, IMG submission 185933) | Saline lake microbial communities from Ace Lake in Antarctica - Synechococcus sp. Ace-P (PacBio error correction) | ecosystem: Environmental > Aquatic > Non-marine Saline and Alkaline > Saline ... | reverse complement strand
GGCCGGGAATCAGCACGTGGAGGGGCGCATTCGCCAACTTGCCCATTGAATCGCTGTCGCGTCGGCGGGTACCAAAGAAATGATCGGGCTCTTCTTTGGTGCAGTGGATCAGACTGGCCCTCAGATAGAAGTTTTGAAACGCTGCAAACGTCCGCCACCGGGCGCTGAGCCCTGGAGGCAGGCCCAGAACGACGGTTGCCAGGCCACATCAAAGCAACCGCAAACTCCTTGTGCCCGCGCACTGCTGAGCACAGGCTGTCGCCTGTAGTTGGAGAGCTCCTTTCAGCGAAATTAGTGGAACGAAGCAACCAGCGGGCTCATCCCAGGTTAAGGCATTGATCGATTCGGCCAGGGTTTTCTGGAAAACCAGGGCTTTGTCGGCAAAACCGACGTCCTGACTGCCGAGAAAATTGGTTCGTCGCATGACCCCATTTCGGTGAGAAAGATTTCTGCCGTACGGGGTGGGTCGGTCTGAATCGAAACTGGAGGAAGCCACAGGGGCAATATTCAGACTTGTCAGCAAGGAGCCCAGGTTGTACGGCGATGGCATCCTCCACTGAAGCGCCCAAGAAGCACCACGGGGAACCCCAGCAAGGCGGGCACTGCAGCCACATGAAGGGCTGTCCACCGGAAGGATCCGACGAACTGATCCCCTGTTTCTGTTTGAAGCATGGAACATTGATTCAGCGGAGGAACTCGCCAATACAAACAATGTAGTTGCTCTGTTGAGCCGACGGCTGATTACGGGAGTGGTTACATAATTTCTCCAGATAAAGGATTGTGAGCTTGGCTTCAGCGGCTTTTTGTGAGCTCTATGGGCGCCTACTCCAGAAGGCTCGCCAGCTTCCAGGCGTCTTTTGGTGCGGGCGGCAGCCGCTGCGTCAGCACAGTCGGCGCTGCCTTCACTCGCCGGTTCTCTTGAGCCTGAGCCCAGCGCCCTGTTGGCCAATGGGCGCGAAGATGGCGGTGATCAGCCTCAAGCTCCCTCACCATGGCCATTGCATCAGGGACGCCACTGCATCACACTCGAGAGGAGGAGAGGCCTGGGAAAGGCCGCCGTGCTCCATAGGGTGCTCGACCCTGAGCACACGGATGCGCTCAAGCCAGCTCATCGATGGCTTCGAACAGTTCGGGTATTGCTCCATGAACAGGCATGCAGGGACGTGAACAATGGGACCCGTCACATTCCAGTGAAAGCATGGGTTTTGCTGTAGAGCACGTAAGTGTCAGCCAGCACCTGCTTCAAGCAGCAACGTTCTTGCCGTGCTGTTTGCCGTTTGCGTTGTGGGGCAATTCAATGTGTTCGTCATAAAAAAACATATTGGTTGGACTCTCATCACTATCACCGATTGACCGAAGGAGACAAAATGAAGGCACACAGAATTCAACCTCAAGAGGCATGAGGTCATTAGGATTCCACTTTCATGAACAGGTCAACATCCTCAGCCTGCAGTCTGATGTTGCTATAAGAAAGGATAAAGCGTTCGATTCTGCTTGAATCAGCAGAATAAAAGGGCTCAAAAAACTTTCATCGGCAGCCAACAGTCAAGAAAACTTGATCAATGATCAGGCCCTGTCTGCTTAACCGGCGAGATCGCTTGCGCTGCGATCATCTCAGCGGTGAATCGAAGCAATCAGCCCTGCCCAGCCTGCATCTATCGCTTGACCGCAAATCTGGACCTATCGGTTACGGTTAGAGCAAAATCGGATCACAGATCAGACGCATCATGCGATTGGTTCGTTCAAACTGATTTTGGAGCATGTTCCCGAGCTGTTCGCCTAGGCCACTGCCTAGTGAAGAGATTGCCGGCGAGACCACTTTGGCGGGCTCTCTGGCTTACGAGGGCTCTATTTTCAGAAGCTTCGGCTTAAGCGACGTCCTTTTCGCCGAGGCTTCGCGAAAGACGCCAGGAACGGTTTGGCGATCCCTTTCTTGCCCAGCCAATCACGGGGGCAGATGCAGTTGTATCTTGGTTCCGTCCCCTATCAAAAACTCTACGAGCCACCTAATGACGATGACCAAAGACACACCACCCTGATGACCAAAGCGCCAAGCAAGTTTCTCGTTTGACAAGGAGCGCCAGGCCTTACTTCGAGCAGCAGCCAGGCCCCCGCCTTTGATGAGTGGACAGCTGAACTGGAGAAACTCAAGGCGAAAAGCCAGCTATTCAAAAGCTGCCTCGGCCAATGCAAGCGGTACTTGAGAAGCATCGACCAACAACTGGACACACTCACAGAAGCCCGCAGCTTGTTCCACAGCAAACTCTCTCAATGTTCAGAAGCCTCCAGTGATCAATTGGAACCAGCTTGTTGAGGAATCAGCCACCTCTTGAGTCCTATCGGAGAAGCGTCCAAACGGGTTTCATGGACGACATCAATGGATTCGCCTACCGACGGTGCGGCGAAACCAGCAACAAGGCCTCATAGGGCCTGACATCCTGAAGCCAGGGCTTTTCCATGCCCTGGCGCTACCCAGGCCAGCGACACCCTTCTCGCCTGCACCCACTGAATCGAGAACCAATCCAGCTTCCATTCGTCAGTTTGAGGCCGATTGATGGCAAAGCCGCGCTTCTCAAACCCCTGGCCCCGTCACTGGTTGCAGGTGCTGAACCAGGGATAGGAAGCCCGGGAGCTTCGTAGGAAACTGGTTCACGCCTTGCCCTGGCCTGTTGCGTCGCAACAGGCTCTCCCTTTGCATCCCTGAGAAACTATCGCCAAAAGAATTTGCGCTCAAGATCTGATCTGTCTCACTCAGGCACAGCGCCGTACAACCGATCAGGGAACGAACCGGTAGGCGAGCTGGGAACAGACACCACATGCACGACGGAGTCGGTGGGCCCAGAACAACGCCTCAGCGTGTTGGTCCGTCCTTTTTTCTCCAGAGCTTAGATAGAAATCATTTGTCCCCCCATGCCCACCGAGGATAGCGGCCGGCAGGAAATCGCTCGGCCAATCCCGGCAGGGCAGATCTTGCAGTGGCTCGCTTGGAACAACGATTCCTGGGTGCCAAGCCATGGGTTCACCAGATAGCGAATGCCGACTCTTGATCTTGGTATGCCTTGTGGAACAGGGCGCCGATGCTGTTGAGGACTCGCGCACCAACGCTCAGCAGCACCACTAAACGAAACCAGCCCAAGGCGTAAGCCCATGGCACCAAACCCCAGGGCCCGGAGCCCTTGACGTGATCCAGCGCATAGCCTTGATCTCAGTGTTGTCGACTCAAACTTGCCGAGAGGCTGAACTGCGGCCCACCCGTTGCACGGGGTGCCGGCCATCCATCGGAGGAAAGGTTGCAGCCGCCCTGGATCGCATTGGCCGGGGTTGTGCCGCCTCACGCTTATTGCACCGGGTCACCCGGCGGGGCTGCAGCTCCGCACCCAACTTCCGCCGCTTCGCACCGGTGTAACCTTTGGCCGCCCGCCGCCCACACCGATCCACTCGAGCAACCATCAGCGGGCGATCCAGCAACCACCCCGTCCTTCCCGGAGCCGCAGGCCGGCGGCGTGCCGCCACAACAGTGCGTGAACTCCAGGCCGCCTTGCCCAGCGCCAAGATCGTGGGCCACATGCCGAAGCGGCTGGCCGCCGAGACGGTCGTGGGACGAATGGACACCGCCTTCGCAGCTGATCAGACCCGGCCCTCCGGTAGAGCCCGGGTTGAACGAGCGAGGGGCCCGGAGGCCACCGGCGCCCCTTATCGAGCAGGCGGCGTGCCATGGCCAGGATCACATCGGCGCTCACACACACTCGGTCCAGCCGGCGGCGCATACCCCCACCCTTGAAGGGATTGAAGCAGGCACCCGGGCCCACCGCCACCCTGGATAGCAGGGCGTGTGGCCATAGCCTGTGATCGTCACGCTACTACTGGCCTGGGCTGGCCGCAGGGCTGACTAAGGGCCGAGACCGCAGCAGCAGGGCCGCCTGAAGCGAGGTGCCAGGCTGGCCGAAAAGCCGTGGTGGCGCTGGCCATGGCAGGGTGCGGCCCTGCGGCCTGGAGTGGCGGCGAACCTAGCAGCGCCGATCCAGGGATCTCAGCGCAGCGTTCCGTGACGGCTCCCGGCGGGCCTGGCGCAGGAGAATTGCCAGCAGGCGCGGACTGGGCGCGTCCTGGGTGACACACTCCTCCGGTGGAACTGCACGCCCTGCAGGTGGCGATGCTGCGGGTTGCTGCAGGCCCCATGATTCGTGCCGTCCTCGAAGCCAGGCCGCTGATCTCCAGGCAAGGCGGCAGGGCTGTCGCGCTCGGCGATCAGGTGTGGTAGCGGGTGGCGGTGAGCGGCTGGCAGCCCCTCGAACACCCTTCGCCGCCATGCAGGCACCGGCGAGGTCTTGCCGTGCATCAACGCCGCGCGCCGGCCCACCCGGGCCACCATAACACCCTGCCGCCAGGCATATGTATGGCGAGGACAGACACACGCCGAGCGGATCGGCAGAGGTGGGGCCAGTTCCTTTCACACCCTCCAAGGCAGATGCGGCCTGGTTCGGATCGTCCTGGATCCGGCGCAGATCAGGATCGCTTCGGGAAGGGCGCGCGACATTGCCATCGCAAGGAGAGTTGCTCGCGTCGTTTGCCGCCCCACCAGTCCTCGCACTTCGGCGGGAAGCTGGACTGTGTGGCATACTCAACTGGCCAGTTTCCCGAGTATTGCACCAGGTTGAAAAGCCTTAGAACGATCTTTCGTAGTTGTTCTGAGAACTCGAGAAGCATTCATCCGGGGCCAGGAGGCCCGATCGGTTGCAGGCCCCCATCAAAGACCAAGCGCGACCAGCAGCGGGCGGCCAGGCAGCAGCAACAGGGCAATCAACAGGCGAGGCCACGCGGCCGCGCGGCGCAATTCCTGGCTCCCGGGCCAGGGATGGAAGCGGCGCCGAGGGCCAAGATCCACCACCGACTCGATCGCCCGTGCTTGATCAGCTCCAGCACCAGCACCGCCGTGACCGTGAGCACCAGTACGGCCAATCGGTCCGGGCTCAAACTGCAGCCAGAAGGCCCAGGCGAAGGTGAACGCCCCCACCACCACATGGATGCGGAATTGCGCTGGGTCAGAAAACCCTCTCTCCAGCTCAGGGGCAGTCACGGCCCACACCGCCAGGGGAACCGTCCGCCGGCCCCGTCCCCGTGGACGGAATCTCGTTTGGCCAAAGGGGCTGGGATTTGGCGGAGGAAAAAGTGTTGTCATGGGGCCCTGTTTCCGGCCTTGCATCGCACCCTACGTCATTTTTGTTTTCACGCCACATTTGTCGCTCAGTCCGCACAGCCGAGCAGCTGTCCTGGCGGCAAGGCATCGCTGCCGGGCGCGGCCTCCGTCGGGTGATCCCAGCCCAGCAGGTGCAGCAGGCCATGGCTTGCCAGCCAGGGAAGCTCCCGCTTTCAGGCCCTTTCGCCGCCCGCTGCTGGCCTGACGAGCGGCCGTTTCTTCCAGGGAAATTCACGATGTCACGAGGTTCAAGCGCGCAAAGCTGCCATCTCGGCAGGCTGTTGGGGGGTTCGGGCAGCCCATGGCCGGGTACAACCGCCAGGATCGGATCCCCATCCCTAACAACACCTCTACCACACTCCAACCACGCCCGCGCTGATTCAGCCCGCAGACCGCGTTGAATGGTATCTACGACCATGCGTCCATGTCGCAGCTGTGTAATCTCATCGTGACCGTTCTTATCAGGCCACAGCGGCGGCGAGGCCTGGAGCGGGAGCTTCCCCTGGGCTGGCAAGCCCATGGCCTTGCTGCACCTGCTGGGCTGGGATTTCACCCCCCGGACGCGAGCCGCCTGCAGGCGATGCTTGCCGCCAGGACAGCTTTGTCGCTGTGCGGACTTGAGCGGACCCAAAATGTGGCGTGAACAAAAAACGACGGTAGGGTGCGATTGCAGGCCCGGAACAGGGCCCCATTTGACAACACCTTTTTCCGCCCGCCAATTCCAGCCCCTTTGGCCAACGAGATCCGTTCCACGGGACGGGCCGGGCGGACGGGGTCCCTGGCGTGTGGCCGTGTGACCTGCCCCTGAGCCTGCGCTACGCGCCCAGGGGCTGGCCCATGGTTTTCTTGGACCCAGCGCAATTTCCGCATCCATGTGGCTGGTGGGGGGCGTTTCACCTTCGGCCTGGCCTCTGGCTGCAGTTGAAGCCGGAACCGATTGCCGTTACTTGGTGCTCACGGTCACGGCGGTGCTTTGGTTGCTGGAGCTGATCAACACGGGCGATCGAGTTCGTGTGTGGATCTGGCCCATCGCCGCCGCTTCCATCCCCTGCCCGGATCTCAAGGATTGCGCCGCAGCGGCGGTGCTGTGGCCGCCGTGGCCCTCGCTGTTGATTGCCCTGTTGCTTGCTGCTGCCGCCGCTGCTGGTTTCGTGGCTTGGTCTTTGAATGGGGGCCTGGCCCCGGATCGGCCTCTGGCCCGGGTCATGAATGGCTTCTCGTTCTCGACAACTACGACAGCTTTCACGTTCAACTGGTGCCAATGACCTCGTGTGAACTGGCCGCTGATCACCCCCTGGCCGCCGAGGTGCGGGTGGTGCGCAACGACGCACTCTCCTTGGATGGCATTTCCGCGCCCTTGCCCCGAAGCGATCCTTGGGGGAAATCCCTCGCCGGGTCCGGGCGATCCGAACCAGGCCGGCATCTGCTTGGAGGTGTTTTGAAGGAACTGGGGCCCCACCCTGCCGATCCTCGGCGTGTTGCCTCGGCCATCCAATGCTGGCCCAGGTGTTTGCTTGGCCCGGGGTGGTGCGGGCGGCGGAGTTGATTGCACGGCCAAACCTCGCCGGTGCTGCATGGCGGCGGAAAGGGAGTGTTCGAGGGGGCTGGCCCAGCCGCTTTCACCGCCCCACCCGCGTACCACAGCTGATCGCCGAGCGCGACAGCCTGCGCCTTGCCTGGAGATCACCGGCCTTGGCCTCTGAGACGGCACCGATCATGGGCCTGCAGGCAACCGCCAGCATCGCCAACCTGCAGGGCGTTGCAGTTCCACCCGGGAGGCAGTGTGCTCACCCAGGACGGGCCATCGGCCTGCTGGCCAATTTCCTGCGCCAGGCCGCCGGAGCCGTCACCGGAAACGCTGTCGCTTGAGATCCCTGGAATCGGCGCTGCTAGGTTCGGCGCACTCAGCGCCGCCAGGGGCGCACCCTGCCATGGCCAGCGCACCAAGCTTTCGGCCAGCCTGGCCACCTCCTCAGCAGTCCCTGCCTTGGCTGGGGTCTCGGCCTTGGTCAGCCCTGCGGCCAAGCCAGGCCAGGTGGCGTGACGATCACCAGCTATGGCCACCACGCCCTGCTGATCCAGGGTGGCGGTGCCCGGGTGCTGCTCAATCCCTTTCAATGCGGTGGGTTTGCGCCGCCGGGCTGGCCCGAAGCGCGGAGTGAGACGCCGATGTGATGCCTGGCCAGCAAGCGCCTGCTCGATGAAGGGGGCGCCGGTGGCCTCCCGGGCCCCTCTGGTCCCAACCCGGGCTCTACCGGATGGCCGGCTTCAGCTGGAAGGGGTTGTCCATTTCCCCACGACCCGTCTCGGCGGGCACGCCGCTTCGGCATGGCCACGATCTGGCCTGGAAGCAAGGCGGGCCTTGGAGTTCACCCATTTGGCGGCACCGCCGCCGGCCTGCGGGGCCGGTAAGACCGGGTGTTGCTGGGTCCCCTGATGTGCTCGTGATCGGTGTGGGCGGCGGCCGGCGCCAAGGGTGTACACCGGTGCCGAAAGCGGGCCGAAGTGGTGGCGGGAAGCTGCAGCCCCGCCGGGTGTGATCCCGGTGCAATACGTGAGCGGCACAACCCCGGCCCAAATGCATCAGGGCGGCCTGCAACCTTGCCCTCGATGCGATGGCCGGCAACCCCCGTGCAACGGGTGGGCCGCAGCTTCAGCCTCTCGCGGCAACGTTGAGCGACACACTGAGACAAGGTGATGCGCTGATTTCACGTTCAAGGGCTCGGGCCCTGGGGTTGGTTGCCATGGCTTACGCTTGGGCTGGTTTTCGTTTAGTGGTGCTGCTGAGCGTAGTGGTGTGCTGCGGTTCTCAAACAGCATCGGCGCCCTGTTCCACCAAGGCATACGCAAGCATCAGGTCGGCATTCGGCCTATCTTGGTGACCCATGGCTTGCACACCGAATCGTTGTTCCAAGCGGAGCAACTGCAAGATCTGCTGCCGGGATTGGCGAGCGATTTTTCCTGCCGGCCGCTTATCTCGAGGAGGTGGGCTTGGGGGACAATTGATTTCTATTTCAAGCTTGCGAGAAAAGGACGGACCACACGCTGAAGGGCGTTAGTTCTGGGGCCCACCGACTCCGTCGTGCATTGGTGGTGGTCTGTTCCCAGCTCGCCTTACGGTTCGTTTTCCCTGATCGCGTTGTACGGCGCCTGTGCCTGAGTGAGGAACAGATCATCATTGAGCCAATTTCTGGCGGATTAGTTTTCTCAGGGAGCAAGGGAGGCCTTGTTGCCGACCGCCAACAGGCAGGCAAGGCGTGAACCAGTTCTACGAAGCTACGGGCTTCCTATCACCCTGTTCAGCACCTGCAAACCAGTTGGAACGGCCCAGGGGTTTTGAGAAGCGCGGGCTTGTGCCATCAATCCGGCCTTCCAAACTGACGAATGGAAAGCTTGATTGGCTTTCATCGATTCAGTGGGTGCAAGGCGATAAGGAAGGGTTGTCGCTGCCTGGTAGGCAGGGCATGGAAGCCCTGGCTTCAGGATTCAGGGCCCTGGTCCTGGTGCTGGTTTCGGCCGCACCGTCGGTAGGGCGATCCATTGATGTCGTCCATGAACCTTTGACCTTCTCGCGATAGTTGACTCAAGAGGTGATCTGATTCCTCAACAAGCTGGTCCATTGATTCACTGGAGGCTTCTTGAACATTGAGGAGTTTGCTGGTGAACAAAAGCTGCGGGCTTCTTGAAGTGTGTCCAGTTGTTGGTCGATCTTTCTCAAGTACGCTTGCTTGCGAGGCGCTTTGATAAGCTGGCTTTCGCCTTGAGTTCTCCAGTTCAGCTGTGCCACTCATAAGGCGGGCCTGCTGCTGCTTCGAAGTAGGCCTGGCGGCTCCTTGTCACTGAGAACTTGATTGGGCGTTGGTCATCAGGGTGAGTTGTCTTTTGGTTCATCGTCATAGGTTGGTCTCGATAGAGTTGATAGGGGGACGGAACCAAGATCACTGCATCTGCCCCGGCGTGATGGCTGGGGCAAGAAAGGGATTCGCCAACGTGTTCTTGCGTCTTTTCGCGAAGCTCGCGAAAGCGTCGTTAACCGAAGCTTTGAAAATAGAGCCCTCGTAAGCAGAAGAAGCCGCCAGGAAGTGCTTCGCCGGCCCAATCTCTCACTACAGTGCCTAGGGCGCGACAGCTCGGGAAAATGCTCAAACAATCGTTTTGAACGACCCAATCGCATTGATGCGCTTGATCTTGATCCGATTGCTCTACCCGTTAAACGATAGGCAGATTGCCGGTCAAGCGATAGATGCCAGGCTGGCAGGCTGATTTGCTTCGATTCACCGCGAGATGATCGGCAGCGCAAGCGATCTCGCCGTTAAGCAACAGGGCCTGGATCATTGATCAGTTTTCTGACTGCTTGGCTTGCCGATGAGTTTTTGAGCCCTTTTTTTCTGCTGATTCAAGCAGAATCGAACCAGCTTTATCCTTTCTTTATAGCAAACATTCAAGACTGCAGGCTGAGGATGTTGAGCCTGTTCATGAGTGATCTAATGACTCAGCCTCTTGAGGTTGAATTCTGTTTGTGCCTTCATTTGTCTCCTTCGGTCAATCGTGATAGTGATGAAGGAGCCACAATATTTTTAGACGAAAAACACCATTGATTGCCCCCACAACGCAAACGGCAAACAGCCACGGCAAGAAACGTTGGCTGGCTTGAAAGCAGGTGCTTGGCTGACACTTACGTGCTCTACAGCCAAAACCATGGCTTTCACTGGAATGTGACGGGTCCCATGTTCAGCGTCCCGGATGACTCTGTCATGGAGCAATACACCGAACTGTTCGAAAAGCCATCGATGAGTGGCCTGAGGCATCCGTGTGCTTCAGCGGTCGAAGCACCCTATGGAGCGGCGGCCCTTTTCCAGGCCTCTTCCTCTCTCTGTGATGCCAGTGGCAGTCCTGATGCAATGGCCATGTGAGGGAGCTTGAGGCTGATCACCGCCATCTCGCGGCCCATTGCCAAAAGGCGGCTGGCTCAGGCTCAGAGACCGGCGATGAAGGGCAGGCGCCGACTTTGCTGACGCAGCGGCTGCGCACGCACCAAAGACAGCCTGGAAGCTGGCGAGCCTTCTGCAGTAAGGCGCAAGAGCCTCACAAAAAAGCCCGCTGTTTAGCCCAAGCGATCACAATCCTTTATCTGGAGAAAATTATGTTAACCAACTCCCAGTATCAGCGTCGGTCAACAGAGCAACCTACATTGTTCTGTATTGGCGAAGTCTCGCTGAATCTGTCCATGCTTCAAACAGAACAGGGGATCAGTTCCGGTTCGGTCCTTCCCCCGGTGGACAGCCCTTCAATGTGGCTGGCAGTGCCGCCTTGCTTGGGTTCCCGTGGGCTTCTTGGGGCGCTTCAGTGAGGATGCCCATCGGCCGTCAACTGGGCTCCTTGCTGACAAGTCTTGATATTGCCCCTGTGGCTCTTCCAGTTCGATTCTGACGACCCACCCGTACCGCAAGAAGTCTTTTCTTCAACCGAAATGGGCGGGTCATGAGCGAACCAAGTGTTTTCTCGGCAGTCAGGACGTCGTTTTTGCCGATCAAGCCCTGGTTCCAGAAACCCTGGACCGATCATCATGCGCTTACTGGTGAGGGCCCGCGGTGCTGCGTTGCCACTAATTTCGCTGAAGAGCTCTCCCAAACGACGCATCAGCGTTGCTCAAGCGGTGGCCGGGCACAAGGGAGTTTGCGTTGCCCTTTTGATGTGGCCTGGCAACCGTCGTTCTGGGGCCTTGCATCAGCTCAGCGCCGAGTGCGGACGTGTTGCAGGGTTTTCAAACTTCTTATCTGAAGCGGCCAGTCTGATCCACTGCACCAAAGAAGAAGCCTGAACACGTACCACCGACGCGACAAGCGATGCATGGGCAATTTGGCGAACGCCCCTTCCGTGTGACCCGGCCCCACCGGCACGATCGAGGGTGTTCGGGTGGTTCATCGTGTCTTTACGCTCAACAGCCAAAGACGATGGGGGAAAAGCTGTAGGCCAAAAACTTCCTGCCGGCGTCCGAGCTCTGCAGCCAACCTTGGAACTGGTTGGCAAGTCGGCCGCTTGGCTCCCGAGGCCTTGGCCACGTCGCGCAAAGTGGGAAGAGCTGCTGAGGATCTTGCCTCTGCGTACGCCGATTAGCAGCCATCCGCTCTCCAGCAACGGCGGTCTTCTAACGAGGCTGTCACGGTTGCGCCAGCCTCACCACACGCCAGTCTTGAATATGAACCAAGCCATCGTTTCAGCGAATGAACCTATATCTGGTTCGATCTGAGGCAGGAAAAGCCACCTGTATTGGGCACTGTGGGACGCTCAAGCGAGCAACCGTCTGCTGATGGCTCCCATAAGGCAGTCGTTTTACCCCCCTGTCTTTCACGCCGAATCAGGGCGAGTCCGCCACTTTGCCGCTTGTAAAGCACGACGGATCATCCTCCCTATTGCGATGGCAGCCCGCCCAGGTTTCTGACGAGCAGGTCGGGCAGGCCCTGTCCATTCGGGACTCGGGCCGGGATTCCGATTCCGATGCAAAAAAGGATTCAGTTTCGGAGCAGCCTGATCAGGGCTCAGATGCCGGACCCCATTCCCCACTGCTGTGAACCATATGTCCGCTTCATTCATGAATTGGTTCTGAGCATGGTGCCTCGATCAGGTGTGGGAGTTTCATGGCAGTCGAGGCGATGGAGTGCCCGCAGCCAACTTCGAGTGGATCACATCCAGATTCCTGGTGGCCCAGCTTCGCTCGAACACCTTTGCAGGCATGACGCATCGGTGGAACGGAAACTGGTGCCTTGGTCCGCAGGCCGCAAGGCCCTGTCGTTACGGATTTACCCCTGTTCCGTTTAGAACATTGAGCTTTGGAGCGCTCTCCATGGAGGCGAAAGTTTCCTTGGCTACGAGGTTGCGAAAAAAAGCCGAAAACAGGCATTGTCCGGGGAAGGAGGAATGCTGCCCCGAGAAACAGGCGGAGTCACGCGTTTATTTTCTATGAATACGCCTCAGGGCGATTCGGCTACAGCCCGGAGTTGCTTGGAGCACGTACAGGGCCTTCCACTTCCAAAGTGAGTGTCCAAGCGGCGAAAGACCGGAAACCGTGAGGTTATCTGGCCACTGCACAAAGATGACAGACCGTATCGCCGAATTTGCGTGGCGTCGCTGGAGGGCCAAGCGGCGATTTTTCTCACCGACCTTCCAAGGATCTGATCACGGTGGATGACTTCCGGCGATTCTCAGATAGGTGAGGGAGATCAGCGGAGGGATTTCCCATTGGCTTCAAGATGAGTGCCTCAGCAGATCGAAGCCGAATCTGGATGTTTGCGCTGAAGGCGGGGCTGATTACATCATTCTCGATGGACGCGGTGGTGGCACAGGAGGTGCTCGCCTTGCTGTTTTCGTGATCACATCTCCCGGTATGCCGGACGATCCCGCATTGGCGCCTCGGCGCGCGGCGCCATTCTATCGCCGGGGGGCCAGCGGTTCGGTGTCACCTTGATCATCACGGGGCGGCCCTAAGAACTCCCGCCGACTTCATCAAAGGCCATGGCCCTTTGGAGCCGATGGGATTGCTTGGCCAACCGCGCGATCCAAGCGATGGCTGCGTAGGGGCCCGGATCTGCCATACGAACAACTGTCCCGGCCGGCATCGCTACCCAGGTAACCCCGATCTGCGCCCGCAAGCTGAACATTGACCATGCCGCTTGATTCGTTTGGCGGCGCTTTCTGCAAGCCTCGGTCGTCGATTCTTTGATGCAGGTGATGGCCCGTGCCTGTGGCCACCACCACACTCAGGCGGTTTTTTGCTGCTCACGATCTCACCAGGCTGGCATCGAGATTCTGGCGACCTCGCCGGCATTGTTGGGCGGGGCGGGAGGGCTAAGACCGTTGATTTCTGACCTTCGAAGAGCCAGGGCTTTCTGGGTCGCAGCAGGATGGTGATCAAAGGTGGGGCAATTCTGTGGCCTTGCTAACACTGAAACTTACGAGAGATTCGCGGTAGTACATGCGTGCGTGGAGTGCGTGGCCCAATTGTAAAGGCACTCTAGCGATAGGTGTTTCGAATTCTAATAGTCTTCTCAGTAAAATACATAGCAGGGTGTCTTCTGTGTGAGCGGATGCTTGCTTCCAAACAGTCAAAACCGCCAGGTCTAATCCACACCTTTCCTATGTCCTTGGTTCAGCTGGGTAAGGCGGCGGTTGTGATCCACGCTAGGTGATGTTGGAATGTTTATATTTGAAGTAGCTATCGTTGCTTCAGGGCTTGAAATTGTGTATTATATCTTGCATAACACATGTCGTGGCCATGCTAAGACCTCGTATCTGGTGCGCCACATTTCCTCGCCAGCTCGATGACGGGTGCCCGGGGTCTTGCATCGGCTCTCCCAATCCCAGCAGGAGAGGTGGTTTATGCGATTATGTGCACCGATGGTTGAACGCTTCGGAACCTCGGGACAGCCCTGCGTCATTGAAGTACTGCGAAAACACCGGGTGATACCGACCGACCAATATTGCCTTATGTTCTTTATTGACACCGAGTATCCAGCATGTGGGCCGTGGGGGCGTGTTTACCTGGTGATGCACTGATTTGTCGGTCTGATGTTGGGCTGTGCGAACACCGATTTTTATCCCGGAAAGCCGCAAAGAGGAAGTAAGCTGGTCTTCTATTTCGATTCCCTTACGCTAAAATTGCTTTTGCTTTGGTGATCAGGACATCACATCCCATTATTTCCCCGCGCCACGGCTCAGGCCTCCCGTTTGATTGGCTCTAGCCATGGCTAGCCTCGTGAATTCTCCAGGCATGGTCACGAAAATCGTCGCATTAATCCCCCGTTTTGCAGATTGACAGCAGAGGCGAGTTATTCGTGTTGAAAGTAGCAGGAAAATCATTATCAACCACCTTATTTTTGGCTTGGATGGAAGCGCCTTAATCTCGAAGGTGGAACGTGCTGTCTCCCATCGTGTTCTCGTGTTTCCGCGCATCTCTCGGCTTAACGATTTAAACGAATTGCAAGGGGCGACCCATCTCGTCGATGTGCGTTGGAAGCCATATGCTTATGCGGCCGTGGTACACTAAACAGAGGAGCCATGAGCCCTTCCCCAGTCATTTATGATTTCGGCCCTTCGCTGGTTGGGCTTCATCTCAGTGGGAAGGCCAGAGGAATTGTGGCTCATTGCGTCAGATTGAGAGCGGAATTGAAGTCAGGCTGTAGGGAGAAGCCAAACTGCTCGTATCTCTCTCGATACGCAATATCCATTTGGCAGCGGTTATTGCGGTTGTTTGTTTCTTGCAGCGGCGAGCGGTGAAGAGATGCGTGTGCAATTCCATTTTTGATTAGGAACCCACGAAACGTGAGCACCCAAGCCGGGGCGCCTAAAAAAGCACGTTCCAAGTGGTTGGGATCCTTGGCTTTGATGTGGCGTGATCAGGACCGAAAGCGTTTACTTTGGCGGGGCTAATTGGAGGGATTTCTTGGGGCATATCTATGTTGGGGCAATTTCTCAAACCGGAAAACAGTGGGAAAAGGGAATTTCTAGGGATAAACATAGAACATTGGAGCTTATTTAGACGCGAGTGCGCGAAGAGAAGGTCCTCTCTCACTTCTTTTTTTTCTTCTCTTTTCTTCCACCCCGCCCCCCACCCCCCCCC
>Ga0163217_1010405_pt1 | contig 14813 bp, 4 predicted proteins | sample SynspAceP_FD_185933 | JGI IMG/M metagenome (GOLD analysis project Ga0163217, IMG submission 185933) | Saline lake microbial communities from Ace Lake in Antarctica - Synechococcus sp. Ace-P (PacBio error correction) | ecosystem: Environmental > Aquatic > Non-marine Saline and Alkaline > Saline ... | reverse complement strand
ATTTAAAAAGTATATTCTTCGGATGGTGCTTTTTTTTTGCAACTACACACCAATATAATTACTCTGTATTGACTTATTAATTTAATGAAATTCAGTATAAACTAAGAAGAGGTGGAGAAGTGAAACTGATAGAAATTACACAAAATTCAAGGATGTCCGTGCAAAGTATCGTTACTCTGATGTTTTTTCATTTTGCATTAGCATCATTTAAATGGTGTACGATTCAATACAGAAAAAGAAGGTTACCCAACTATATTCACTCTTTTTTGTAGGGGCAGTCTCAGCGGGCTTGTCACACTTGTACGAAAATTCTCCATAAGCAGTCAACGATTTATGTTTTTGGTCTTTGAGCAGTTGATAACGATTGGTATTATTTTATTTCCGACAGTATTATATGACTTAGAGTGGATTAAAAGTGTATTCGTTTTTTGCGTAGGTCTTGCTTATATTTAATTCCTACATAAAAACAAGGCTTGGCTTTTATGAAGTTTAGCTGCTTTTAAGCTTTCTTTATTACTTTATTTTACAGGATTATTGCACATGGTACTAGTTCCTTTGTTTTGAATCGACCGTTTGCTCTTTCGATTGGCGATTAATTACGTTGATGTTTTGATTTTATTTTCTCTTTATCGTCCCTTATACTAATTTATCGTTACTCCTTTATATGAAAAGGCGACAGATAAGCGTTTTCTGAGGAAGATAGATGGATAATTAGAAGCATTAAATAAAGCAACGGAGTGTTCCTAAGTACTAGAACTTATTAATCTACTTATGTGATGTATTTCGTTTAACGGTTATATATACGGCATTCTGTTAGCCTATATAGTGCTAAAATATAGAGTAGCTTTTGACGGATACTTGTTAGAACGCTGCTTGTTTCTTACGCAGTCACGTTATTAGGTGCTATTATATTATCTGTCATTGAAATGAGTTTTGCAGTCTATTCAGAAAGGTTTTTCGAATTACTCATCCAATTGTTATTATTTCAAACGATTGCTCGGTATGAAAATTGGAACTGGAATTACACAAGCGTCGGTATTTTAATTCTTTTTAGGAGTTTTGCACATCGCAGGATTATGTTTAGTTTTTGCAGTCAAGAAAAACGCATGCGATTGCAGCTTAATTTCTTTTGTATTTTCTATTATCTCTATCGATGCGTTTACGTTAAGTGAGTAAAAACAACTTCATTAGGAAATTTTTGTAGTATGGAATTGCTTGAAAAGAGAAATTATCCGATGCTTCTATTTTAAGAAGTAAATTCGAATGCATGAACTCTGATTATTCAGTACAGAATATATGTAGTAATTGAGTGAGAGATAGTTCAGAATCATTTAACAGTAATATAAATTTGAAACGACTTTTGATTCGCAAAAGAATATGAAAACCAAGATATTGTGGATATGAGTCGATATGTAAGTTTAAATTATGGGAGGGTAATCTGCGATTGAGCTATGATCAAATATTCGACCTGGCGTGTTGTATGACTTGATGTGAGCTTTCAAAGCGAGAAGACTATTTTTTGAAAAGAAAGGATAGTATATATTTAGTTCCGCAAAAGATAATAACTAACTTTTATATTGAAAGTGAACAAATAAGAGCAATTAATCGAGATGCAATCTATTTTTGATAAGGCGTTTAATCGATGTAATGTGCGAAAGAAGTATATCGTTGATGGGCTACATATTGAAGGATCAACAAGTTAAATTGAAATTTTAGTTGATCTATGAATGTATTATGATAATCAAAATAACGCAGACCTCTTTTGTTTATTAAAAATTAAATAAAGAATGTAAATAAAATACAACCAATTCGTATAAAAGAAAAAGTCATTGGTGATTATTATGAAGGCTTTTTTAGTGTTATTTAATTTTTGTCAATAGCTTATTAAATTTAAGACAGGCATAAGTGGCTTTTGTTACTCTTGAGAATGGATAATATTGCTAGCGTTAATCAAACCTTTTGGATGATAAAAAGTGGTGACTAATAGAATCAATTGGAATAATGAACAGAAAAATTAGATAGGGGTCGGATAAGTGGCGTATTTCTACAGCAGATTGGCTCTTGGGAAAATTGTAATGGACGTATCCATTGTTAGAGGATCAGAATTTTTTTCTGAACCAGTTGATTGAAAATTAAAAAATTTTAGAAGTTGATGTGCTATTTATGGCAGGTGATTCATATGATGGCCTTCCACAAAAGAAGCTGTTTCGCTAGTATTAGTGTTAAAGTTTGATTATGAAGTGAAAATCCTCGTTTTATTATTGCAGAAATCATGATACATGAACGCGTTGTTATGGTTGGAGTTTGTTCGGATCGAGTAACCTTTATTAGAAGAACAGTTAAGAAGGAGAGAAAAGCAACTGTTCAAGGGATAATTTCTATTCGCATTTGCAGATCTGTTTATATTCGTGAATTAGTTAAAAGATGATTCAATAAAAATTTGAAAGACGGCGGATAAAGTCGAAGGTAAAATAGATAACAACACATGAATAAGAGGAACGAAATATCATATTGGTCATGGATTTGTGTTAAACTCTCTGACTGTATCTTGAACGACCGTTCAGACGTCCATTTGGTATTGGGACAGCAGAATACGGAATGTCGATTGTTTGAGATTTTGATTATGTCGCATTAGCATTACACCAAACCACAAAAGTTAACCGATAGAATTCGTTACAGTGGATCAATTTTTAACATATTCTAATAGAAAGCAATCAAAAGAAGAGTCTCTGTTGCGTGACGTTAGAAGAGGAGGTAAGTAGAATTGAACGATTATTTAAAACCGTATCATGATATGCGGTTATTTAAAGGCTATTTAGGAGTTAAGAATCAATCTGATGATTATGTCTTTTTTGAGTAGTTTGAAAATTATGTGGATGGATGAAGAACAAATTGCGCAGAAGATTTTCGAATGCCAATGGCTTAGAATATTGCTGCAAGAAGGGGTCAAATTTATAAAAAAATTATGATCAAAAAGCTTTGAAGAGAGAGCCACTGAAGATGGTTAGTGTTTATCAACAGTTTAACAAAGAACTAACTTCGTAAGAAGTGAGAGGCCGTTACATGAAATAGGGGGAACGAGAATATGAGCCACTAAAGTTATACTAAATGCTTTGGCCTTAGGGGAGTTGAAAATTTGATTTCACTCAATTTAATCAAAAAAATTTTTTGTAAGTGGTCCAAGGGTGCTGAAACGCATATTTTAGATGGATCTTGCTTATATGATGAGGAAGTGGGACAAGTGAGGAAAAGATTCATTAAATCACAGTTCGTACTGTGATTGTCTTGCTATGTTTGAATTAGAATTTATTTGCGGTAAACAGTATTATTTAGCGTTCAGTCAAATGGTCCTGGGAACATAGAATTAGAAATATGTCTTGAGTAGATTTATTTCTGGGAAATGTACACATAAATGAAGCCAATAAGAAATTAAAGGGTGCTTTTTTTTTATGAACAGGTTCAGCAATTTGATGTTACTCAAGGCGAATTTTAAAAAAAATGTTGGATCCAATAGTGAGATAAAGAAAAAGATTTTCGTATATTTTCAACAGAACGATTAGCTTTTAATCAGTTTGAAAAAGAAGCTCGCCGTTTGATTAGGAAGGGGGGTTTTTGAGGGGGGGGGGAAGTGATAAAACGATGGGAAATTTTTAGTGTATAATTTCTAGAATAATTTGTAGCTGAAGCAATTGAGTTGTATGGACTTAAGCAATGTTGATTGAATGAGGAAGATGCGTTGAGTATTTATCAGAAAAAACTTCAAAATTATCAATGAGATGGACGATTCGTAAAAATGCAGGCAACCAAGAACGAATAGGACTTAACTGATTAGCAGCTTGGGACAGGTAGCATGGGTTGACAGATCTAAAAGAGAAATGGTGCAAAACGTAAAATAAGATGGAAGAAAAAAGCAAACTAGTTGTCTACAGCAGACAGGACAGCTTAGTTGATAAGAGGCTAGCAGAGTGTAGAACGAATGAAATGCTTATCAACAGCAAATTGCATGGATAGAAATAAAATTTGAGGCAACATAGCTGAAAATTTTTATTTTGCGAAAGAGAAAATCAATGAATTGAAACAGAGACGATTAAGCAGTGAGTAAGAAGCAAAATAACACTTTAAAGTAGCCAATCAAGAATTACAATAGAGATTGAAGAACAGACAGCAAAAATTAATAGACAAAGAAATCAGTTAGATGAAGATAAGCAATTTAGCAGAAATCTATTCAGCCAGATTAACTAGTTAAAAACAACGATGGCTATGAGTTTAAGAAAGAATTACGGATTAACGACTAGGCCAATATAGTCTCTTAGAGATTGTTCAATTTAGAAAAAAACAAGCAGTCATTCTATTGAATAAGTTAGAAAGATTCCAAGAGTGAAAAATTTCACAACAACAATATGCAGCTATACCGAAATATTGTGGGGTATTTAGTAATGAGCTAAAAGATACGATGTCGGTTTGTCCGTTCACTAGATCATCGTGTTCAGCATTTTCGGAAGATGTGGGTCAAAGAAATTAGGAAGCAGTGAAGGTGAAACCAGAAGTATAACAAACTATACAGTTGCTTCAGTGATGGTTTACTTAAATGGATATTTAAAGATACACGTTGTTTAATGTGGTTCTAGAGCTGGGAACTGGTTGGAGCAGCTCCTGTTAGATTAAAAATGGGGACAACAGAAAACAAACTCAATGATGAAATAAAACGGTCTAGACAGTTGTTAGACGAGAAGATACGTTAAAACAACAAATAGAAAACGCAAAGCAGAGAAAAGTGAATCGGTATCAATTGCGTTCTACTAGTCAAACTGGACACAACGATTAGAGAGATTAAAAAGAATTCAAAGTGCCATAGTCAGTTGACGTATATGAATTAAGAGTACAAGAAAACTTTGCATTGCTTGATGACACAGAATAGAAAATTTTTAAAAAAACAAGATAAAGTTGACTGAAAGGTAGAGACCGTATAAACAGATTGGTTCTTTGAAACATGAAATATTACTAGCGCTATGAAGCGGCTGTATTGAATTGAACAACTAAAAATAAGCAGAATTTTGAATGGCCGATTTGAGACTATGTGTGAGGAAACGTACAGAATTAACACCGAGTCTTTGATTATGATTCAAATTATGGGTCATCAAGCGACTAGCAAAGAAAGAAGTGCGCATAAAGACGGAATCCATGAGATAATTCTGAAAATCACAAGAAATGAACGAATTGGGTGAATAAAAAAAGAAGAACTAATTGGAACAGTAAAGTACGAAACGGCCAATTAAGACTTAAGCCCAATTATGGAGCTAAGCAGATAACAATTTGAAAATATAGGTTGTACGCGATTAGCTGAGTAGCTAATTGGTTCTAAAGAGGGACAGATTCATTTCATTTTGAACGTTGTTTTACATTTACTTTGGAGGAATTTTCTGCAGCGAATTTCGATTTTACACAATGACCATAATCGCTTCTTATTACGAAGAGAAGAAAGTTAAGGCCGGGTAAGGTTTGGGATTTGATGTTTGATATTATACGGGTAAAGAAGTGTTAGACCCTCTTGGCTGGGAAAGGTTCAAGGCTTTCGTTAGCATTAGATATAGACTAAGCGATGGATTCATCCTAGTGGTAGGTGGTGTGATACATTATTTATTGATGAAGGTTTTGGAACTTGGTTCAGGATTCTTTGTAAGTGCAATCGGACCTTGTATTGAATTAAACCAAGAGGTCGACTTGTTTGGAATTATTTCACTGTGAGAATTAAGATGCGATTACTGTTCATACGAAGTAACAACTATGAGGAAGCCAAGTGGAAGTGAAATGTAAACAAACAACTAGTACAAGTGATTAATTGGGACAAAGGACTAAAATTCCATAAGGATTCTGTGTCCTTTTATTAGGTAAGTAAAGAAAAAACGATTAGTAATGAGCTAATTCTGATCGCTTGTGACTTATAAATAAGGGCCATTTCTATGTGTTGCATTCAGCTAAGATATTAGATTTCAGATTACGAATATCGGCTGTTTTACACATTTCCGTTGACGCACAAAAACGCGCTGCACCATTAACACCCATTGTTATAATTTAATGTAAGCGTATTTATACTGGTTGGTAATCGTTCATCTGTCACTCCAAGAACTAGAACTAGAAGTCTGCCTATGTATTGTATTGAGAATCAATTCGGTTGCTTCAATAAGATTCCCCGATTTGTTTATAAGTTAAATGGTTCTGATTTGCAGTACAGAATGCCAAACCTACATGAATAGCCCTGTTGGAAGTCGACCATACCCTCGTAAGAACTGCTACGCCATTATAACGACACGGCTGGGACAGAGATGGTCTGCCATTGGCACCATTTTTTTTCATACATTAAAACGGTTGACTTGGAACATTTTGCGCACATATGTTTGATCGGGTATATTAATAGTTAAGAGCGTGCTATTACCCTTCATTCCGTTTGTTGAGCGGTACGACTTGCTGGATAGCATTGATTTAGAACTTGTTTTGACTTTGGTGTCTCTTTAGAGACAAGAAGTTGAAAGATGAATCATTAAGGCAACTTTATCTTTTATCTGTTGCTTTTGTCTTTTCGCCTCAATTCGTGTTCTTTTCTGCTTCTTCACGCTCTTTTTCTTTTTGGCTCTTTTCTTTTATTCTCTTTCGTTTACTGCTTTTTTCAATGCTTTTTGGACGAACTAAGCTTCAGTTAATTGATTAATGTTTCGCTAGCAAGAATCAACTTTTTTCTTTGGAAGTGTTTACAATCAGAGCGAGCGATTAGTTTCTTTTGCTTCAAGTTGTTTCGTAATCTTTTAAAAAGTGACTAAGTTTTGTTTTATAGCAGGTGCCTCTTTACTTTGTTCATATTACTATTTTTTAACAAAAGGGTTCCTCTTTTTTTAACACATTAAGTCCTTTATTCCCCCCTTTAGAAATTTTAATCGATTATTATTTTTTTCATCCCTTTAATTCTTATGTAGAAGATTGATAGTAACATCCTGCGTTAGCATAATTTACCTGTTGTTGAAAGGTATTTAAATAATTTTGTTGTGTTTAGTTTATGTTTAAAGAGATAAAATTTAGGAATGTTCCGGCTTTTGGATTTTTTCTGGTGTATTGAGTAATCCAAGAGATTTGTTGTGTAGTCATATCAAGGTTTTTTCCAGTTTCCGGGGTTTTTGAATGTTGTGCGTTTCTACTTCTTTTTGGTTTTATTTCGATTGTAAACTTATTATAGTGTGTTTGAGAGACTTATCCCAAAACAATGTGAATAGATAGTTATTATTACAAGCTTTTTCCTTTTTCCCTGTTCATTAGTACACCTTTTTTTCTTAATTAAATGAAATGACTTAATACCCAGGCTGGATATATGCCCAGATAGGAATTCTTTTATTATATTAACAAAGAATTTTGATTGCTTAATTTATCTGCAAGTACTGGAGAAAGAGGTTATTATATTTCCTAATTAGTTGTTGTTGTTGGAGGGGAGGGATTTTTTTTTAAACACTTTTTACTTTTTTTTTTTTTCTTTTTCGACTTGCCAGGTATAAAATTAAGATGCCAATTTAAAGTTATTTTGTTATATTATATAAAGATTATATGTATTAGAGTAGTATGATGTTATTTTAAGCATTTATTTGAATTGTAGAAAAAGGGTACAGAGTTTGACAGAAAAAGAAAAGAGATTTGTTTTTTAATATTATTTATTCAATTTGTGGTGGGATAAGTTTTATCAAAAAATTACTGTACAGCGAGAGACAAAGAAGTAGAAACGATACATTGAAAAAAAGAAGACTTTATATTTGATGACAAAAAGATACTTGAGTGATCAATTAACCAGAAAAATCCAGAGCAGAACCTTATCTTATAAAATTTTATCTGATTTCATTAAGAAACACCAACAGTATTTAATAAATTTACCAAAGGTAAATTGATTTAGCAGATGTTTAAAAATCTCTATATAATGAATTAAAGCTGAAAAAATTCATAGTCATGGATGTTGATTTTATACGAGATAAAGATTTAATTGTTAAAGAGAACAACTTTTTGTAAAAAAATTGTGGAGATTATGACAAAGAGGGAAGTGTAGTAAAACAGTCATAGTCACTTTTTTAAAGTACCATAAAACTGGCAGAAAAGAACTATAGATAGATTATTTAACGGCCTTACAAGAAGTTATTACTTTGACTGGACCATTTAATCAAGTTTAACTGAGCTTTAGTTGCTGCCAAAAAAGCCATTGAGAAAGAGAGTTAAGAACGAGGAGTAAGAGGAAGATATAAATAGAAAGAGAGTGAGAAGCGAAAAGAAAAGCGATGAGACCTGAGAAAGAAAGATAAGATAAGTTGACATTTTAAATGATTTGTGTTTACCTTAGTTCTAAAAGGAATATACAAAGTAAAACATTATAAATTGCCTAATACAGAAGTCGTATTGCTAAACAACTGGAATGAGGGTTATCAGCCACAGCTATTTACTAGTACTTAAGATCATCTAGGTGTGTCCGAAAAATGGTTAAGTTTAAAGGTTTATTTTGAAAAATGGTGATGCAGAAACATATTTATGTAAGGCGTGTGGTGTTAATGGCGAGGCAGTTCTTCGGGGTTTGGTCGTTTAAAAGGTGATTCTTGGTTTGATTAGTATGGTAGTCCAGGAAACATTTCATTATAAATTATGGGAACATTCTATTGGTCAGAACATGATGTTCTCACATAATATGGCAAGTTCCTGTTTCTAGTTTTTGGATGAAAAATGACGATTACAAACACGTTATAAGGCATTACATTTAAATTATAACATTGTGTTAATGTGGAGAGGTTTTTTTGTGCATGTAAGGGTGGTTCACAAGTGGATGTATTTCTGTATATGATCTATATGCCTTTACCTTGATGACATTAGAAATGTGAGCTGTTTTTATTATGTAATAGCGATCAAATTAGCTTAATTATTAAGGTTTTATCTTTTACTTATATATTAAAGGATAGATTACCTTTGGAATTTTTTTATGTTTTTTGTCAAATTAATTCAATTTGTTTAATTGTTTGTTTTTTTTCTTTTAACTTACTTGGCTTCTTAGTGTTTTTGTTTATTACCGATCATGAAAGGTATTTCGAATTCTTTATTACTTCAAATGTGACTTCAGAGTAGACATCTTTGGTTATTCTACAGGTTTCCGATTGCTATTAAAGATCCGAATAAAAGGTTAAAATTTCCAAATAATAGTATAGTAATAATTAAGAAACTTAGATTTTGATAACATAGCTTAGTCCTTGATGCCCTATGTAAAGAGCATTTGAATGAAGGGGTTTCAAACCTTATTGTTTTACGTATATATCAATAATCTTTAATAAACCTTTGCTTAGGTCCTTTACTTTTTCTTATTTCGTTAGGATAGCCGATTATTGTTTTTGTGTAATCCGTAATTTAGCTGAAGTAATTTACCTCAGTTAGATGGATAAACAAATCGTTCATGAAATGTATATGTTATTTAGAACATTAGTACTCAACGCTATTAGATGTAAACTTTTTTCCTCATGTATTTGTTGATTATATTGGTTGTTAATTTAGTATTGGAGTTTCGTATTCTTTGATGTTCCTTAGTTATTACATTTTTTTTTTTTATAACCAATTAGTTATTTTCCTTTTGTGATTTTCTTAATGGTTTTAAATGGATTGTCCGTATTTTATGGTTTTTTTTTTTGATTTGTAGTTAACAGCTTATTTGACCCCATATTTTGGATCCTAAGTTGTTCAATATTTGTTGTTATATTGTACATTGTTTTTCTTAACATAGTAGTTATAGTAATATTCTGTTCTTTTAGTTTAGTTTAATTAAATGGCAGGTCATAGAGAGTAGTACTATTTTCAAGTTTGTTTTAAGGAAACAAATTTTGTTTATTACTGTTCTTTTAATTTTTTAGTTTAATTTTTTATATTTGTTTTTTTTTAATCTTTTTTATTTTATGTGTTTTTAATTGAATGCCGTTTTTCTTGTACTTAATTTAGTTATTATAGTACATGACCTTCTATGGCATATTTGATTTATTTTTTTATCTTTTTATTTACCGGTTGTCATTTATTTTATAGTAAAGCATTACTTGATAGCACCGATTCTACTTTTTTTATTTGATTTGAGTTTTTATATTTGTTGTTTAAAGGTTCTTCGTTCTAAATGTTCTGTTTGTTATTTATACTTGGTTCTGTTTTTTGTAAAATTTTTATTCTACAGAGCTGATAACATTCTCAGTTATTAGAACGCCATTACAATGTTTCCGGTTTCTTTAATTGTTATTTAGTACACATTTACCTAGAAGCAATGTTAGTTGTATCTATTGGTTTTTTTAACCATTATACTGTTTTATTGTTCTTTGACAAATATTCTGTATGCTGTGAACGTATCTAGTGAAAACAGGGATGAGTATCTTTTTTTAATCATTGATAAACCAAAGAAATTATTTGGTTTACGCTAGTTGTTGTGTTGATTATTTTTTTCCATTTTGGTAATAGGTTTATAATTATTAATAGAAGATTGTGTTTTTTGTTATAATTTGACAAAGTTTAAGATTATTTTGACTAGTCGTTAATTGTATTTTTCTTTTAAATATACGCAGTTTGTTTTTTAACCTGTTTATTTGGTTGATAGATTTTGTGGATTGTTATTTCATAATGATTTATTGTTCATATTAATTTTGCTGTCTGTTCCTTAAATTTCATATTTGTATTCTTTATTGTGGCTATTTTAAGTTGTTCTTTTGTTTGGTTTTATTAACTGCTTATATTCCGTTTTCTTGTTTCAATTCTTGATTTTTTCTTTTTATGGAAAGTAATAATTTTTTTAGCTTTGTTGCACTTTTTTATTTATATCATGCATTTGATGTTTTTGTTAGGTTTTTTTTGTTTTACACTTGTGAAGCGCTTCTTTAGTCTATATGCATTTTTTGTTTGCTTTGTAGAATGTGTGTGATTTTTAGTTTATTTTTTTTTTAGTTTTGAATCTTTATTTTTTATATCTGTAATCATGATTTAACTGTTCCTGCATATATTCCAGTTAAGTCTTATATAGTCCTTGGTTTTGATCATTTTTTTAAGGATCGTACACATTTGTTAATTTGATGTTTTTCTATATACCATCAAGAATTTATATTAATCAATTGATTAATGTAAATAAACTATTGCCTTCAGCTGCAAAATGATTTTATGGATAAATTATACATATTAAATTTTTCCATCGTTTTTCACTTTTGGCTCATTTAATATTAAAACGGCAGAGTTTATTTAAACTTATTGAAAAGCTTATCGTATCTTGTTGGAAATATAGAAATTTGGTATTTATTGCACGTATTGGATTACACCTTTTTTTAAAATTGATTGAGGTAACAATCAAATTTGATTGATGTTCATAGTAAAGAGGAAACTATTTATTTTTGATTGGATTTATTTTTTTTTTGTATTTTTACCTGATAATTCTATTCGGATATATTTCTTAATCTATGTTCACCCGACATTTGAGAGGGTGAGTTAATATAATAGTTTTCCGCTATTATTCTATTACTAGCCAAAAGTTTCCATAAGAGAGAAATGTGATTTTATGATATTTTTAATAGACCTTGTCACTTGCTATATATTAAGATAGATCGCATCAAAAATAGTAGTTTTCCCGAAAATGTTGGGACACTTACATAAAAAGTGTTTTTTTGGTTAATTGTGTGAATTAATTTTAACTTCCTTTTTGGGAAAAGATTAGTTTAACTTTGTGGTTATTTTTGTAAAATTTTACTGACGTGTTAGCTTTTATTTAAGATGTTGATGTCTTTTTGTTAATTGTTGATCAAATAACGTAACAAAATTTTCTATTGATCTTCTTTAAGCTTTTTTGATTATATTGTGGTTTATAAATTTGAAAATCGTTCTTTTTTTTGCAGCATATTCTAAGCCACTGATTTAGGAATTTCTGACACGAAATTGGTTATTGCTAATCACATATTTTCTATTGTATCAAAAAACATTATAATCAATTTTGATTATTACTCCTTAATAAGCCTTTTATACGAGCTTTATGTAACAGGTCTTTTAAATAAATAGGTTCAATTTTACTTTTAATTTTAAGTTAAAAGAGACTTGTTTTTGGATTGATTTTGATTTTAGTATTATGGACACTGTAACGATTTTCGAACTGTTTACTTTTTTGTGGTTGTGTAGTGACCTAGGCACATATAGAAATATTCAAAAATTAGAATTACGTATTCTGCTGTACCTACTCAATGGATTCTGATAAGGTCGTTTCGAGATTTATCAAGGATGTTATCATAATTTTGAGCAAATGTGATATTCGTTTCTCTTTATTCATTGTTTGTTATTTATTTATGAGCACTTTTAGTGCGTTTAAATTTTTATGATATCATTTTAATTCAGATTAAACATTTGATATGCCAAATGGAAGTAATAGAATTAGTATTAACGTTATTTTCTCGTTTGTTTACTGTCTGACTTCTTAGGTAATAGATTGACAAGTAGCAAATACTAAAGCGTATCAATTGCTTTGATTATGAATAGTAAATACCAGGGATTTTCCCATATGAATAACCGTGTTACAATAGTTTACTGCGAAAGCTTTTTTTGGTGGAAGGACAGTAATTATAAATTCACTGCAATAATTTAGCACATAACTTCTAATTTTTTTATTTTTAAATAACTGGTTAAGAAAATTCTTGATATCTAACTGGTATTATTTACCCATTTTCCATATGAATTGATGATGTAATTAGCATTTATAGAAACATGATCTATTTTGTTCTTTTATCATTGATTCCATTTTTTAGTCTATCATTTTGTTTATTGCCATTAAAAGTTTCTGATTTATGCGTAGCATTATATAATTAAGGTTAAAGACATTTAATGATGTACTTTAAATATGTAAAGCTGTTTGGAAAATTTCAATTCAAGAAAGCCTTGAGTATAATATCAAATGATTTTTTTTTTTTATGATTGGTTTATTTTTTATTTAAAGTTTATTTTATTCATTTTATAAAAAGAGGTATCGTTATATGATTATCCTATTAATGGTATGATTAATTAAATTTTCATTTAATTGTTGTTTCTTAATGATTGTAGACTCATAACGATATGATTTTTTGATTTAATAGATTAATAGTTATCAAAATAGATTGATATCTTTTAATTTGTCATTATTTTGGTTTCATATTTCATATTAAGTGTAGTTTATTTATTTTGCATGTTTGGAACTTATATATTATGTCTTTTTTCCAAAGAAGTTAGTATCTTGGAAGGTATTTTCGTCTACCAACCGCAGTTAGAATATTTGTTAGTTTAATGAAGATTACCATTCTCTAATTTAAATTACATATTCACTTTCAAATATCTTGGTTTTCTCTATTATTTGACGGAATTACAAAAGTCCGTTTATTTATTGTTACTTGTTAATCATCTGTACAGCTTTTAATGAATTATTCGTTTACCCTAACTATAGTGTTAAGTGATTAGATTTTATCTTCTTAGAATAGGGCATTAGGAATAATTTTTTTTTACCATTTCATTTCTTAAAGTTTTTCTATAGTTTGTTTGGTTATTATTATGTAGCATAGTAGGAGGGGTATAGAAGATACAAAAGAATTAGACGTCAGATATGGTTTTTTATTGATGAAAAAGCTACATTATCTTGAGATGTTGCATATCAAAACGATCACATGATAGCCGACTTGTGTAATTACCGTTTACAATTTTCATCGATGACCATGTTTGATATAAAATTGGTGGTATTAGGAAAACGCTTTGAATAGTATGGAAGATGATTGTAATTGTATAGATATATACACTGTTAAAGGTTTGGACTGCCGTAAGATGAAAGCCGAAGGTTCTAAGTTTATCCGTAAAAAGCTACTTCTATATTTTGCATATATAGGTAGACAGAATGGACGTTATTAGTTAGACGTTACTAGGGATTCATTTAGTATTTAGGAAATAGTTGTTATTTAACGATTTATATTAATCTTTTTTAGAAATAAGTTATCTGTGATTTTCATTAAAGGAGTAAGATAATAGTTAAGGGAGCGATAAAGAGAACTTATTAAAACAGTGCCCCGTTTATTTTGTCATGGAGCGAAAAAGGTAGTTGAAAGAAAAGATAGTAATTGCTTTCCTGTATTGAGTAATAAAGAGATTTGAAAGGCATAACCTTTTCATTAAGCAATTGTTTTTTGGTAGGAATTGATTTATAGGCACGACTGCGCCAAACGATACAATGTTTTATTATATTCTAGTCATAAATTAGCTGTCGGATGATACATTTACTAGTTTCAATTGATGAGATAAGCATAATCGTTGCTTTGCCTTATGGGAATTTCGTAAGTTTGTTGGAACAGATGGTATGACTAAAGGTGACTATAGTTGTTAACTTTTTTTCTGATTTAGTTAACAATTTATATGCTATTGACTAAGAATCCCGTCCAGGGGTAAGAGTTTGCGGATTGTTTATCTTCTAATTCTTTTGTTTATGATGATTCATCTAATTATGTATTAAGATGTATATTGGGTTGTTTGTTGGAAAAAAAGACATCAGAAGATTGTACTTTTTAAGATGAGAGGCAGGTCCATCTTAGGGAACCTTTAAAATAATAACGGAGCCTAGAGTTGACTGCTGTGTAGGCATGGGAACGGTGTGCCTTCTTGACTTCCGAACATCTTCATTAAGAGAACCGTTTTTCTTACAAATGGGTGTTTCACCACTAGGGTACCGTTTTTATCGTTTAAATTGGTTAAAGTCCTCCGAACGTTGTAATTGGTACGCCTAAATGCCGGTATTCAACTTA
>Ga0163217_1003058_pt1 | contig 14813 bp, 10 predicted proteins | sample SynspAceP_FD_185933 | JGI IMG/M metagenome (GOLD analysis project Ga0163217, IMG submission 185933) | Saline lake microbial communities from Ace Lake in Antarctica - Synechococcus sp. Ace-P (PacBio error correction) | ecosystem: Environmental > Aquatic > Non-marine Saline and Alkaline > Saline ... | reverse complement strand
AGAAACAGTATAATCACTGCCCGATTGATATTTTACGCATTTAGATGCTATCAGCTCTCGCCCCGCGCAACTCAATTTCCAAACGGGAGATCTCTGTCAAATAGCATACATTGGAAGGCCAGGTACCATCAACAGCGCATTTTTACCTGTAGCCCCGGTACCTGGAATCTGATAACCCCTTGGTGGGCAGAGTCAAGAGACCCGAAAGCCCAAACTGAACAAAACATGGTGAGTTTGCAAAAATTATCATCCCGGTTGTCGTTGGATTCACTGATCTTCTTCCTCGTCATTTGTTCGTTGGGGGAGAGTTGACTATGGCATTATGTGAAAACCCCGAGGCATGAAATTGTCGAAGTAAGCAGACTTTTCCCTTAGAATCTTCCCACTGATTCGAGTGCGGACGCTCCTAACATTTACCTAAATTTACATCAGGCCCCATGCCAATTTTCAAATCTTCGAGAATCCCATAGCGTCCAAAAAATTGATACTATATGGCACCGTAGATAATGGAACGATGAACTCTGACGCGTTGGACAGAGTAAGACATCGTAGCAATAGGAAAAACTCCACTTTGAATCGCTCAAGGAGAACATGGTTGCAGTGATGATCCTTTTTGAGATACATAATCCCCTGAGCATTGCTATCGCGTTAGATTTAATGCTATACGAATACCGACCAAGTGATTTGACTTTTGTAGGAAAGTACCTGGAAATAAATTTTGCTCCGGCAGCCATTCACCTATCTTTCCTCATGATCGATTGAAAAATATAGTATGCTTCAGAAGTTAGATTAGGAAAGTCTTTAGGGATTTTTGCAGCTTTCCGAGTTATACGATTGTCTGGATATTCTGACAGCTCTTTACCGCAGAGCAGCAACAAAAGAAATCGAATTCAAAATTATTAGGGCTCCACGCTATCTGAGATTATCTCTTGCTTTCAAGAATTACACAAAACTCGTCGCATAAGCCTTTGATTCATCCCTAATGCCGGTGGCGATACAAAAATGTGGGAAGACTTATCAGTACAAAATATTAAGCTGGAAAAATCTTTTATCGCGAGTGTTTCGCAGCATGATGCCTGCTTACGATCATATCCAAATTCCCATTAAAAGCTAGCTTACCCGCTAATCCGTAATTCGCTGAAAGTGAGAAATGTAAATATTATTTAAATTTGGAGAAAAAATTGAAACAAACACGAAACAAAAGTGAAATCTGAAAAACTTTTATCCGTTGTGCTTATAGATCTCAGGCAACCAATACACCGATACCCAAAATTTAAAAAACATCAAAAATCGCCAATTTCGTAGCACTATCAAGCGTAGGCTCCTTTACCTCGTTAATTTCTTGGGCGGTCTTGGCTGGTGGACTTCTTGGGACTTTTGCCTACTCGCTACCGACGATATACCAAACCTTCGCAAATAAGATCGATCTATCGTATAGTCTCAATGAAGAATCATCATTCAGACTATTTCCTCCTTATCTGTTAGAACCCAATTTCACAAATCGAGCTGCTGAACGGATGACAGATTATCACAGTGGTGTAGCCATTTCTGAACACCAACTGGTTAAGTAAAGAGATCCACTTCGTTGAAGACTGTCAGACTTTTCTTTTCCAATGCAAGATCTGGACTTAGTATCGAATACAGCGTTTAATCACTCAAGTACCTAGCTGATAATCTGCACTATAGATTCCACTTGGGAAAGACATTTTCTCAGTAATCAAATGAAGTCAGTAATTTTAATACTGGTTTGGATGAAAATCCCTCTCCTTGTAGCAGAAATATTTCCTCCATCCATACTTGGAAAAATACAGCCAACCATCTGATGTTGGCCCGATCCAATGGCTTTGATTCTTGTGTCAACCTATTGATAGAGACCTTAAGGAAAGACGGTATTCAAAGCAACGGCTATCAATGACCATTTTATTCCGAATAACTCCCAACAGTTGAGGGGACCACAATTTTATACAGGATTTCCTATTGTTCATCTGAATTCGATTTCTATCCATTTGCCCACGCTAAAAGATGGTCTTTTTGGTTTTTCTTTTCGATATAGCAATTTAATCTTAGTATGCTTAAACTACCTAAACCTTTCTCCTCCGCTAATATTCTCACCCCATCAAAGACATCAAAATGAGAAAATACTGGACGCATACTTGCAATTGACGCACATTATGATGGAAAAACTCTAGCTACTTTAACTTCGTTGGCGATTTCAACTGTGTTTGTACCTCTCTGCTTCCATTTGCCTCGATTTTTTGGACAGAAATTGGTTGCATCTTTGCAATACACACAAACCATTCTTGATTGTTGCTGCTATATTGGTTTGCGTCCTATATCCAGTATTTATGTATGATCTTTCAGGAAATTTAAGCAAAGTCGCACTTAAAATGCAAACCAGAAGTCAATGCTTCGTAATCTCTTTGGATTCAGTTTGTATTCGGATTGGGGAATACTCATTTGGGCACACTGCTATCCGAAGATTCACTTCCTTTATGCATCCCAAATTCGGATGAATGTGTATCAAAATTGTCATCGCTCGTCCAATGAGTCGGCGAAAATCATCATCGAAATGAATGCTTTTAAACAGTCGCTCCAAAGTCCCAACACTTTGTCAAAGCATTACTCAGGTTCGAATAATCTCCATCAAATATTAATTTCTGCCGGTAATTTCTCACTTGGTTTGCAAGGCTCTAGACAAAAGACATACAATTTATTCTATGTCATTATCGATGGCGCAGTTTATCCCGACTATTGAATTAAGTTGGCGGAATTTCACTTTGATGAGGCATATCAAACTGAATAACCTCAATAATCATTCTCAACGAATCAGCTTCGGAGCAAGGTTTGAAAAATCCAGCTGCTGCATCGGGTCAAAATTATCCTTGGGGCCAAAACCATCGGAAGTAGTCTGGGTCCTTTGGACCAAAGATCTACCACACATGTCCTTAGATAAGCATACAAGCCAATATATTCTTTGAGCTTCTGAGCTGATGATTCTTACAGTCGTAGACCTTCACAGATGAAAGACGGCAATTGCGCTTACGGAAAAGACCTATAATCTATTTTCCTGAAACGTACATTCTTTTATGATGAGTCCTTGTCGCGCGCAAATATGACAGAATCTCAATATGAGTTGGCCTTTCTATCTGGGTTTATCATGTTGATCTCCTGCTTGGATTATTCCGGTTTGGCAGCCTATGCAAGGCAGCAGCGTTACAAAGAATTGGTTCGTTTAAAGTTTATGTGCAATACTCAAAGCCCAAGGTCTGATTATAAAGATTCTATTTTCGGAGTACAATAGCAATTTTTGCTTCATTAGCTGGTTCATGAATCTTGCAGACAATTCCCATATAATTGCATTTTTATTGATCTCTTTGTGTTTTTGTCAGATTTATGACCTTGATTATTGTTAATTACATTGAGTTGCAGGCGATCCAACTTCTTGGCCAATCGTAGATTGCGATGCGGATGAGTAGGAGAATTTAAAATAAAATTGAAAAATTTATGTCGCAACAACCTAAAATCGCCCTTCGGAAGCTCTTATAATAATTAAGATTATTCTCGTTATTCAATTATTTCTTTTTTTTCTTATTATTTTTATTTTATTCTATGCTACTATTTTGTAATTATAATCTTCTTATATAAATTTATTCCCAATCTTATTGAGTATTATCTCTTACGTTATTCTATTTTATATCTTATTACCTTATCATTTCTATACGTTATATTTCGATTATTTCCAATTATTTATTCTTATTCAAAAAATAAAGGCGTTAGAAGATTCTCTTTTATTTTGTAATTCTAACATTTAATTTGGAGATTGAACTCGAGGAACGGAATCTTTATCGCCAAAGCGCGATTCGAACTTATGATTTTTTAAATTGAAATTCTCATGATGAATACTCATTGACAGAGCCGCAAACCTGTTTGACACAAGCTACTTCGCAAGCGATTATCCAACACTGGCCAATCGAAAATCAGTAAGACTTTTTGGGCAAGGATTATTCCGGCAGTGACACCTCATGGAAAATTCTGAAAAACTCGCATCTCAAATTGATTACCTATTTTCTTCCAACCTCTTTTCCAGCTTGCTCAAGAGGAATTTACAGGTTCGGCTTACACCTATTTGAAATAAGCAGAATAGACCAATTCAAGTGGAGCTAGATTCCATTTAGTAAATAAATAGCGCGCATAATTGAACTGATCTGGGTTCTTTGCGAATTCACAAAAGTGGAAATGGCATCGCTATTTCTCATCCGATGCTTCGATTCATTTAACTCTATGGAGCAGAAATAGGGCAAATGGATTCACATTTACTTAACTTCCATTCAATCGCCATTTCCATCTTGGTACTGGGCTTGTATCAATTTATCAATTTTCTACGCCTCTCTGATCGGCAAAGAAGTTGGAGTTCTAAAGCATGGGATTCATCCAAGAAGCCAATCTCACGCAATTCTGCTGAGGCAATTTCTGACTTTATAGCTGAGCAATGAAGCTGTAGTTTTGTGCTCCATTTTTCAACAACTCCTAGAATCATTAAAATATGATTTCAGCTGTGACGCTGCCCATTTATTTTTGGCTGTGATTAGATCTTAGCGGGTATTATACTGCTTCTTACATATCTCCAATTGAGACATTAGTATTTCAAGGAACTTCATTAATGGAAAAAATGCCTTCGAATGGGACTGTTGTTTTCAATGCCATCGCCATATTCTATCTCAGAACATTGATCGAATAAGCAAATACATTACCAATCAACGAGCTTGGGTTTCAAAAAGGAGAACTGCATATGACGCTTGGAAAACCAAAGAAAACCAGGAAGTAATTCGAAAAGAAATTGAGCGTTTCGGGAAGTGGCTCGCGTCGGAAAACTTCTAGTCCATGCCTGGAAGGCAACTTTTAAGCTCAATTTACTACACCCAGAGATCAAAAGTAATGCACTATCTAAAGAGTCTGGAGATAAATTTTTTCAAAACATAGGGATAGCAATCTGTCTGAAGGGTTCAAAAAGAATCAATGATCCCTCATGATTTTATCAATAGCAGTCAAGTTTCGGAGATCGAACCCGTGGTAAAAAATTATGGTAATTACTCGGAATATCAATAGAATAATGATATAGTCACTTGTGGTAGAGTATTATAAATTTTAATTCTGAACTTGCATCCCGGGGTGACGCATGCATTCAATATTCGAAACCGGAAATGGATTCCATTCCACCATTCGATAGAGTCAGATCAGCAGCCATGTTGAAAAAATTGATCCACTGGCAGCTTCAACGGCATCCTTTAGCTTATTCTTTTCGATGACTAGCCCGATATATCAACAGCGAAGTCAGACAAATCTTTGGCATAGTTTCCATTTGCGATCATCAATTGCCTGATTATATTTGTATTGCAGCATAACTCTTCCTACCACCAGAAAGAGTTCGTAAAAGTATTGTGCTCAGTTGGAACATTGTCTTACTTCCTTGAATTTGCTAAACTGGTAGGAAGCATTTGTCACTATTTTTTTCCACTCGCATGCTTAAATAATAATGGCTCCATCATTTGCATTTAAAAATCAGCTAGAAACTGGTTCCCATAGCTGTTTTATCACGGGCCATTCACTCACGGTTAATTATCAAACATGCTGCAGGCAGTTGTAAATCCAGTAAGAGCTTGAAGGTAGTAATGATTAGAATAGGATATAATATAGATTCTAAAATCAGAAAGCTAAGTGAAAAAGCTGAAAAGTTTGTTTTTCCAAGTGCAAAAGCATATTATTAAAAGATACTCCAAAATGTATTGAGTTTATAAAAACTAACTTGTACCTATATGAAAAAATATCAGATGCGCACGTTCCCAAATTTCAATACTTTTTCAAATGTCCCAAGAGTCAAACAGCTAAGGATAAGAAATGTCTAGCTGAGACGAAGGTTGATTCACGAATGAATACACTATGAACTCCTTGGGGGGAAAAACCCTCAACTTAATAAAAACATATATGAATAGCTGATATCCAATGCCACTTCAAAAGTTTTTCAGGAATCGCTCAAGATAAGTTAATTACCGATCGAAGCTGATAAGTAAAACAAAGAGGGAAAAAACTTCTCATGACCTATACCTTGGAACGCTGAGGGACAAAAAGAGGATGATTTGGATCAAGTCTTTCGCTTTTCTCTAATCTTCAAAGTGAAGCTGAATCTGAAAGATCTTGAAACAAACCTTTGGATCTATGAAAAAGGATTGCGGAAAACTATTTTCAAAACCATCGGCAGTTTTCAAATATCAAATAGAAAAAGTGTTCTATTTGGATCGAGAGCAAAAGTAATTTATGAGGCTCTAATTTGAATTCGGTAGTGGAAAAAGCTAATTAGAATTGCTAGCCTATTCAATGATAGATAATTATCTTATGCAAATAATGACTTATCATTTTGAATAAAATCAAGGAAGTAGACTCAAAAACATATCGAGCGAGTTGATCAAAATCTATGATCGAACTGGTTTAATAGCTGAATATATCGTCTCTTGCGAAGAGGTACACTAATCAATCTCATTTGTTTTACTATCAAACAAGTGAGAATCTGAAATGAAAATTGTCAAGCCTTAAATCCTCTTCAGACTCCTGCTCCACTTCCAACGTCCAGAACCTCCCATCACACACCTCCGATATCCAAAAACTTCAGATGTTGTGGCTCAGCCAGCACAATTAGACAATTTTCCGTCACCATTCAATCAGCTGCGGTCAGACTCTGTTGCCATTCCCGTTGACGAGCCAATGGGTTTTAATTCCTTAAGAAGTCATCAGAAGTTCATAGAGGCTGATCCGAATCACCGCTTAATTGGGCAGCCCAGCCGGTCACGATTTGAACCGTGCCATCCCAAAAATCACCTCTACAATTCCATGACCCTCTTTGAGGTTTCCGTCTAGACATCTCTGAAGTCGGTTTCATTACTCCTGTCCTTCCCATAATACAGTGACTGATTCTATGCATGGGTTCCAACCCCTGCGAGTAGCATTCCATAGTGAAATTGTCAAGCTAAGGCTCATTCTCCAAAAGTGATTTATTCCAATTACCACCCTCCATTAATTGTCAAGTACCCATCCCCATTATAAAAATGCTTTTACCCTTCTTTTCGGCAATGAAAATCTTTCTTCCTACCAACTCCCAAAGGCTTTCGTCCATATTATGAGTCAATGCATGGATTCATCTTCAGTTCGTTCATAGACTTTCGGGTCAGCATTTTTTCATACCATCACCTCCTCCATCACCTCACCCGCTTTATTCCCTCGACATGAACCGTAATACCACAATTGATATGGATTCCCTGTTCACCCAATACATACAGCACAGCTAGCTCGTGCGGAAGTGCCACAATGCTCCAAAGTTGGTTAGATCGTTCTGTCATAGTAATGCAACCCAGACCGATTAACTCATCGTGTTTCTCCCTATCCATGGCTCCGACTGGCTATCTCACCATTCCATCTCCACCAATCGCGGGCAGCATGCAACATGGTCCCGTTCGTGAAGTTTCTGCCAATACGAATCGTTCCATCGCTTATCTGACCAGAGAATTGATATTAATGATCAGCTAGATCAGATCGTAGATTTCCATCCCCATCACATTCCTGATACTCCGTACCAATAGACACATGGAGTCTATGACTGCTCTTAAAATCAGAATTACTGAATTCAGATGATAAGAATAAAACAATGAGAAATGAACAAGATTTCATAAGGCATTTATTTTAATCAGTGATTTAAGTTTAAATAAAATGATCTGATAAATGAGTCACGAATTTCTCATTTCTTAAAAAATCTATTGAAACTTTAATAACTCAGATTGTGAATGCAACGTCACACTCATATTCGTCATCTAATCAAGTGATTATTTCTTAAAAACTTTAAGTATTTGTTCGCTTACGGTCAAAATCTACACGACGACATCGTCACTAGGAAACCCACTAATTACGTCCCGAACGCTTGCCTTGGCACAACTATGAAAATATAGCATCAATAATTAAACAGCCACCAACGCTATAACTCACAAAAATCACTTCCATATATTGTCACTTTTTTGTAGCTTCACTGTTCTCAAGCTCAAACTTAAACTAAGGATCCGGATTCTTTAATGGAATAGATCAGCGTAAACTGGAGATGTCTACTTACTGTAGAATAAATATGTAAGATTGGGGAATCTCGTGGGATTTGCTTAATAATTATTATACACTGATGTGGGTAAGAAATACGCTAAATCAATTGGAAAGGAATATTACTAATGAATTTAACGATATTTGACGGTATCAGACTGTAAAGTTCGGGGTTAGCAGGATCAGGAGATGATAATTGAGTCAAATTCAAATCAAATAAATTCAGCAATATCATCCCGGTTCAGTAAATATTCCAAATGAAAATGTGAATACCTGCGGTTTGGAGCGCCGAAAGTGCTCTGTAAAAGTGAGTATTGCTGGGGAAGCGCTGATGCGCAATTGTCAGTTCTGTTCCGTGCTTTTGATACAATTGGAGTGATTGGCTGTGAAAGTGAATTGGAAGCCGCTTCTATCCCACCTCGATTGTGTACGTTAGTGATAGTGGCTCTTCAGTCTGAAACGTGTATCAAAAGGAATCCAACCAGCCAGAAAATCTCCAGCTTCAGGGTTCGAGTATAGTTATTACAGAGTAAGCAGAAGGCTAATATGAGAATCGAAATTTAATGTATATGATAAAAATTAGAAATCAGAAGTAAAAATTCAAAACTGAAACTAAAATCCGATACAAACTGAATCGGATAATCCCCAACCGACAACCACGACAACCTGTAGCTGACAACCCTACAACGCGCAGCCAAACAATCCACTCTAAATTACAAAACTAGCTCAAAAAACTACTACTTAAATTCCTCCATCGAAATACAAAGAAAACCCGCTTACATTTATAATGTATTGATTAGCTAGTTATGCATCAGAATTTTGATCTTTGTTTCAGCATGAATTGGGGCTAACGATCATGACCAATACAGATCGGCTTCGTTTAGACTTAGTTTATCCAGATTGGAATAGCTTGCAGTAGTCATACTGCACCGCTTTTGCGCGTATCAATCTGATTTCGGAGAGTAGCCTATTCGCGCAGAATGCTAAGTAATCCGCTCATCATCGAGGAAAATAAGTTTATTAATCACTTACCTTGCAGTTCTGAACTGATATTTCGATAAGTCATGGAGGGTAATGTAAAAAAGCCTGGAACAATCAAATGTTTGATCGAAATATGCCAAGAATAATATTTGGGAGATTAAACAGTATGGTCAGGATCTTAACTCACTTCTGCTGAATTACTTACAAGTGAGTATTCAAAGATTTTCCAGAATCCCATTAACCTACTTTCTAGCTTCCAGCACCTTTGAAGTTATGAGACGAAAGGCCTTATGCGTTCAATTGATAATAATTTTCACCATTATATACTCGGAAGCGTTAGATCCAGCATTTGAAATAAGTCCCTACTTAACATCTCCACCATGCGCAACCAACTGGGACGCCGATGTCACAGTACAAACTTTGAACCTTTGCCATGGCAATACTCCACTCTTATCTAATCTAATACTTGAAGTCGAACAAAAACGAACAGCCAGTCTATATATATTGCTTCGCTCTTTATCCTTTAGTGTTGCTATCATTCATAATCTACACTGCAAACATTCTTCAGCGATGAAGTACTTCCCAAATAATGGAGCAGATAAGAGGCAACTATTCGACGTATGCGAATCGTTTGCTGAACGACGAATGTCAATCTCTCACTCATATCGTTTATCTTTCCTTCCACGTTCCATTTTTTATGAAAACATCAAGCCCTTATTTCTTCAAAAATCCAGTTTAAATGGGGATTTGATTATTCTAACTAGATTGATCGGGGAATTAATCCACCATTATCTTGTTTCACGGGAAAAGTCTCAGAGCATTTAAGCTGGAAACATAATTAGATCAGTGTTCGTAGTACATTCCGTCTCAGTATGATCTGGTATATGGTTAACACTGATTAGCAAACAAAGAGTCTTGATCGAGAAGAGGATATTGTGTGCTATGCCTTACTATCTGCGATCGAAAAATTATGATCGTAAAGAGATCGCTGAAAATCATCCATAATTCATCTGCACTTCTCCAGCGAGCTCTCGAGATGCGAACAACCAAAACTTCGTAGAATCGAATGCCACACTGACTCAAGGGCTCCGGATCAACATTGACGTTGACACAACTTCTTAAACATACATTTCCCTTGCTAAGGACGTGCTATTTTGAGTTTTGCGACCAGTGATCTACCAAGCATATCTCAATAACCCTTCCGCGAAATCGATGGAACCTCAGGCCCATAGCAAGCATTTCACTATGAAGTAGCCGGATGTACAGGATGATAATCACGGAAAGCTTGCATCACATCTTCCGATTTATTGAGAGGCAAAAATGGATAAACCTGATGACATTAAAAATCAACCTACGAGGAAGAAACCTCTAAGCCACTCCAGGAAGAGGGGCGCGCTGACCCGAAATTTCCCCTTCAACACGATTGTGGATCAAGACTTTCAATGAACAATATGCTTCTACATCGGCGTGAAAATCCATTTTCACCTCTCAGACTTGCAGTATTAATTTCATTTTGTATGTTAGTGACATCCCTACCGTACAGCTAACTCGCAAATCGGATCGAAAAAAGGTTGATTCAGATACAAGGAGATATACTTGTTAAACAATTTCTATTAATGCCTGATGATCGATTCTAACGCAATCGTCCTCTTTTGGGATCAATTCATGGCTTCAAATACTTCCACATTCGTTCCTTGGACTGCGTTGGGACCGGGATAAGTTCTGGATCATATTGCTGGAAGACCTGCTTGTCCCAATCGCTAAAGGCACCTGGGGATCATGAAAAGATTAAGAATGGAATACGAGCCTGTTTTCGACTTTTAAATCGCTCTTTGAAATCAAAGTAATTTTTTGACACTTCTTAATAAATTAAATACCGTTTGATGGTTCAAATTATATAAACTGAATCAGGAATTAATATTTGCTCCTCTATAAAAATTTTTCTTATCAATTACCAAACCTTAGCATTAAATTAATCATGTAGCGTGAGCATTACAAACCATTTTCACTGACAGTAGAGACATAGCCAGATTACTGGAAGTTTTTAAGAAATGCCAAGCCTAACAGGGGATATGAGGAGTTTATCAACAGTGTTTGATTCACAAAAGCTCACCCAGTCGCATTACATGGTTATCATGGGATCGTCTACTATTCAGTCTCGGCCCACGCTATGAGTTCGGGGCTGAGTCACTTTTGCCATCTATGGTTTTCGTATCTCTGTCGAAATCTCCCATTGATTACTGCTTTTATTCTGGCTGAAAAAATGTTCTGGAATCGGTGCTGAACTGCGCTCCATGAGGGTACAGAGCAGATCCATGCGATGAGTGTCATGGACACATATCCTTTTAATATCTATTTCACCAGATTCATGCATCTAACCTTGATCGTACATTTCTTTCCACTTTACGATAGCAATTTCCTTATGAGCTAATTGGGTAACTTGAAAGATCTGTTAGCTGGCCACTATTTGTTCAGGCTTTTGATGCCTTGAGTTTTGGCGATTTCCTACCCTTCTTTTATCAGACATTCTTCTTTGCTTGCCCATCCGGTATATCAGGATGTTACAAGCTATAATCCAAAAAGAGTTACAGAAGGGGAATCAGCCAAAAATCTACTGCGGTGCAGTGTTTGCTTTCTCTGACTGGTTTTTATTCATGGATTATGATAGCAGTTCAAGTTTACAGATCTATAGTGATTGACTTGATCCATGGAACCTAATAAAAGCATTATTGAAGTATCCAAACTCAACACAATCCTTTGGTGATAAATATGTGCCTAAAGGACTTTTCGATGAAATTGGCCAGTAATGAAAACCTATCATTCTAGAAAACTCCGGATTGGGAAAATCTGTTTGATCAATGTATCATCAGCTCATGGACGCCTGATTTCAGGTGAAATCATCGTGCCTAATCATACATCAGCGAGTTGTATCAGGATGAAATGGATTTACTTAGGGAAAGACGTCGATTTCATGTTTCAGAGCTATAATGCACCTATGATTCAATGACGACCGCAGAAAATTTGGGTTTCCGTTGAGGCGAATTGGACTTAGAACAACGTGAAAATCCAGGCATCAGAAGGGCAGGATGGAACATGGAAAATGTGGACTTCTCATACCGTCAATATAGCCATCGAAAGCTTTCTGGAGTATAGAGAAAACGCATCGCTCCTTCTGGCAAACACTATCTAAAGCCGAAGGATTTTATACGAATGAACCCACAACAGTCGAGAACAGCTCACTCGTGGAATATCTATATGATGTTTCTATCAAGAAAATACAAAGGCCTCATCTCTGATTATTCCATGATATGAATTTATCCGTAATACCTCCTAACCGTGTAATTGCGCTAATAGAGAGCGTAGAATATAGCGATACCTATGAAAACTTAAGGAAAGCACTGATCAAAGTCAGTGAATTCTTCAGATAAATGAAAAAACGAAAAAATACGAATGCCAAACTTCTGGGCGCCTAGTCCTAGCCAGTATGATTTTTTGCTTTTCACTCATATCCCATTGGAAAAATCAAAGAACATTTTGTTCTCTATTCTGGTATTGCAGAATGAAAAAGGTAAATGACTATTGCAGGAAAATAATATCACGATTCAAAGGCATGATCGTAGGTACAGTCAGCGAAATAAAATGTTGAAAATCATACCCACAATCATGTCGAAGCTATCTAATTTCATTAAATCCATCAGGACTTTTACTCAAGGAGCAATCGAGGGCAACTACCATTAATACCGATGGATTAATGGGGAATAAAATTCTCCATATCCAATCCGAGGATGGATATCTCCTACCCTGAACCCGGGAAATCTTATTTGCATGCCTCAAATCGATACGGTGAATGAAATGCTGGGAAACGCTCCAATTCACGTAATTACCTTCGAAAAACCTTGATTAACCTGACTAAATCACCATAAACTGAATGAAAGTGAAGCGCTTGCTTATTGGGTTATCCGCGTTAGTGAATGAATAAATGTAGGCAATTCGAGTAAGAATGCGGGGTTCAAATAGCAGTACAATTACTAAATCCGAAAAAAATATATTACTCATTGAGATTAAGGTATTGAATAGGAAAGTATCACTGACCAGCATTATGAATTCAGAAATATTTGAAAAAACACTGGGACAGTTGCAACAAACACCAGTGCTATCTGCACTAAAATATGCAAAATATGAATCTCCTTCTTAGATATTCAAGAGCGGAAGTTCTGCGGCTTCGATTTTACAAATTCTGCGTTAGGCAACAAGTTGATCAAAACTTGCAGAATCTGAAATCAGCGCACATTCAAATCAAGAAAATATGGAGGCTATAAGGTCAAACTCCTTTTTTAAGGTATATAGGAAACAGAAAAAGGCCAAAAGAAAGCGAGAAAACAGATAATTAAACTTTTGCATCTTCAATAGATTTTTTGGGAGAGAATATTTTCTTCCGGATCAATATAAGAGAAAGGGTCTCCACACTTGTATCTAAACGGTTATTATTTTCACAGACCGTAGTGAAAATAATTTCGTATTTGATTACTTTTGCCCTTCAGCGAACAAAAAGTGCCCGACTGAAGTTTCGAAATCAAGACATACCCAATGGGATCCCCAAAAGCTTTTTAGATGGCTAAAATGGAATTATGGGCACTTATAAATATATAAAATCCACACATGAAAAAATCTAAAAACTTCTTGCAATCTTTCTTTCTATTGCCTACTGGATTTACAAGTGCCACATCATTCAATACATGGAGCACCCTATTGAGTTCAAAGCTTTTCGCTTCAATGTTCCCGGAATTAGAAGTGACAACTTCCGGACGTCTATAAGGTGTCTAGGGGACAAGTAAATACATACAATTATATGTATTGTCAAATACAAAAGCAAGTGAAATAGATACTGAAAAATGCAGAGGTAGTAAAAAACTATTGGAAGATTTATACGCTTGATTTTCTCCAAAAGGAAAATACCATTTTCGATCACTGCCAAATCTGTAAGTGTTTGGAATTCAAAATAACCCAAATTAGACTTGCATTCAAAAGTCAGGTGGCCGCCATGGAAATCGTCTCTGCTATCTCAATCCAGTGGTGGTTCATTTTCACTCAAAGAAATTACCGAAACATGAAATAATACCAGTGGGCGGAAGTATATACCATTTCAAAAAAGTTGAAGGAAATTACTTACCGAAGCTCTGTGCTCATTTCGCATTATGGAAGATTCGAGGAGATGATCCTTTACAGGACAAGTGGTGTTCGGAGGTCAAAATCCAACCAAGTCAGTGGTGATGTTGCTGTTAGGCTCGCTTTGGTAGACTCACGTTTAACTTTGGAACGAAATCAAATGCCAGCAATCCAATTAGCTCCACTAAAAGCGGCGGATCACAATTCAAAGCCAAATTTATTATTCACCAATTTGAGAAAAAAAAGCCCTTTACTATGAAAAAAAGTCCGTAAAGTTTCACTTTTGTCTTTAGTTCCCAAAATGTTTATGGGATTAAAACTTGGAATTCTTTCGAGGAGGACGAGTTAAAAAATAACTTCCCTGGTAATTTCAGCGGCGGAGCAGAAAAAAGGGATAACAGGTGCTGTAGGACGACGTCAAATTCAACAAAAACGTGCGGGGATTTTTTCCTTGGTTAAAAAGGGGGGGGCAGGGGGGAAATAAACAAAAAACCCCGGGAAGCCCCCTTTCAGTTTGGAATTCTCTCTTACTTTTT
>Ga0163217_1095153_pt1 | contig 14819 bp, 9 predicted proteins | sample SynspAceP_FD_185933 | JGI IMG/M metagenome (GOLD analysis project Ga0163217, IMG submission 185933) | Saline lake microbial communities from Ace Lake in Antarctica - Synechococcus sp. Ace-P (PacBio error correction) | ecosystem: Environmental > Aquatic > Non-marine Saline and Alkaline > Saline ... | reverse complement strand
TTGTTTTTTTACATGTCACTGGAGAAAGAAAAAGGTTCTATTAGTTCTCTCAGTTACTTACAGCTATTGATCCTGTTTTCCTTTAAATGAAACGTAGCCGATTTAAATATAGATAGATAGGCCGTTATGACCCGAAAAAGAGAAGGTGATCTAATTATATTTATTTAATTGGTTCTCTTGACAAGCTAAGTACAGATTTACATACCATTTCAGAAAGAAGAAAAAAAAGTACATGATATGTTGAGTTAGGACTATATATAACGACGAGAATTGATTCCTAAGATTTTACTACAAAGGACCATTACAATTTTGTAAAAAAAATTAATATTCCCATCATTTTTTTATTTTAATGTACACATTATGATTACCATAAACCAGGAGATACACCTGATAAAATAAATTATGATTTATTAGAAAACAGAAAACGATTGTGTTTTAATACGGGCTGGAATGGCAAATAAGCTGACCGGCTTAGTGGTTGGATAAAGCCAATAAAGTAATAAAAAGTAGTTTTAAAAAAGCCGTTATCCATAAATAATTTTTTTTTTTTTTTTTTGATAAGGCTTTTATTTATGGTACAAGGTGGGTTATTAAAACTTTATATAAAAGCGAGGTAGCTAAAAAACACCACTTAGAAAAAACGATTGCCTTAATAGGATATTTTACTCGATCTCGAACCTGTAAGGTCTCAGCCCTCTTTTTACTTAAATAAAACAAAAAAAAAGTCCATCAAGTTAAGACAGGACTTTTAAATAACTTATAGGGTGGAAAAGACCGGTTCGAAACCGCGACCCTCGGTACCACAAAACCGATGCTCTAACAGCTGAGCTACAACCACCATTTTGTAAGCGCTGCAAAGTAATTTTTTAGTTCTTATCTTCCAAAATAAATTAAGCGCTATTTTTAAAATTTATAGTAAATTTAAAATATATGAAAATTGCCATTAAAACCCCAAATCATTGAAAAATAATAAATTCTGACAGGAATTAATTTACATCACGTGTACTTTAATAAATTTGCACCGTAAAATTACTATATTCACCGTTAAGATACACTTAAATTACTAATTTATAAAAAAATTCATCAGTATATAGCATCGATATAAAGACTCTAAAAAAAATACCCGTTGTAGCTTCATGGAATAAAAATTTTACCATTGTAAAGACCTTGCGAAATAAGTACTTCTTATTTTTAATTTTTTTTGGCTAAGCCTGGTAAGGCTCAGTCAATCAGTAGATAGCCTAAAACTAGAGTTATCAGATATTGTGAAAATACTTGCATCATTAATAAAAACAATGGTAGATTAGTAAGAATGCCAAATCGATTTCTGACTGTATTTGTTAGAAATTTAGACATGTGTTCGACATTACTTCCAAAAAAATAGCCATATGATAATTGCCTAAAAAAAAAATAATTTTATTAGATGAAGAAATTATCGCCTTACTTAATCTTAGCGATTACTATTTAATGTAGGAGAGAACACAGATCTCTTGCGGCTCTTAAATGAAAAGTCTAGAATTAGCAAAGGAACATAATAATCGTAAATGAAGGACCATATTAAATAAGCTCAGGGATATTACCCATTTTTTGATTTGGGAAATCATCAGAAGCGTAAAAGGCCTATTACTGCCCACTAAAATTAGCAGAAAAGACCTCCGATTAAAATACTACTTTCTGTTGCTAAAGAAAATAATTGCTATTCTATACATGCACAAAACGATTTCAACAACCTTAGATATTTATAAAGAAGTTGTTATTATTAAAATGAATTAGAAACGAGCAATTTATGGAGAGACTAAAGCCAATATGGCTGATTTGTATGTTGACCTAAAAGATTTTGAAAAATGCCCAAATTTAAACATAGATTATAGTATTGCTATTTTTTGAAAAAAAATAATCCTAGAATGGCTGTTTCTTGCTATAAAACAAAGGAGATATTTATTTAAATCAGCGACAATCAAAACTTGCTTTATATGTATGGAAAAAAGTTTAGAATTGCATGAAAATCTCGACGATGACTATACAAGCCCCACTACTCAAAGGAAATTGCCAGAGCTCATTTAATCCAGAAAAAATAACAGAAGCTGAAGCGTTTTGCCTTATCGTCTTTAGAAAATCACAAAAAATTTAGGGCTACTAGAAAATAGCACCAATTCCTTATGACATTTGTATATCAAATAAAAAAAGAAAACTTGCAATCCATTGTCAGCTGGAATATCAGAGAATACAAACTCTTTTTTGATGCTATTCTCGCGAAAGGAAAATTTGACAGCTTAGTAATTAAAAACAAAATTAGGAATGATAAAAGCAAAAGACGATGCTATAGCGAATGAAAAAAGAATTAGCCAAACAAAAATGTGGATACCTACTTGGCTTTATTACGCTCGTAATTTTTGATTGATCATTTTTTTTACTGAGAAAACAATCGAAGTACCGAAAAGATTTTAATCATTTTACGCTGTTTTAAAAAATAAAGCCCTTGAAAAAAAGGGAGATTGAATTAAAACGAAAATAAATAATACCAAAGACAAACTTTCTATCTTAGACATGACTTACCGGGCCAATAAATGCGCTAAGTATTTAAAAATGCTAAAAGAAAAAAAAATAACCGAGGAAGAGTTTTCACAATTTATCCAAAGAAGTACTGACGTTGATGCCATATCTTTTACACTTAATATTTATTGTCTTGGGACGAAACGCAAATGACTGGAGCTACTTCTGAACAATATTAACAATAGGCTTGAGTACGATGAATAAAATACACCATTAATTTCTAGATGAAAGTGCGCACAGCATAAGAAAAATCAGTATTCAAAATACTGTTTCTGAAGCGTATACAGTTTGGGCCATAAAAAATTCAAAATAGATGTAGTACAAAAACCTATTGAGCCAATGCCATAAAGTTTACTCCTAAAACGGCCACATTACTTTTTCAGCCACGAGGAAAAGACGTTATTACAATTTTCGAACAAGATAATGTGTTGGGATGACGAAGAGTTTAAACAAAAGGTTTTACAGATTCTAAATACTTTAGTATCGACTTAACGGAACAGCAAATGAAAAAAGGTTTACTGGTGCTTGGCCTAGCCCTTTGTAAAGGAAAATGTTGAAACCAAGGTGGAAATTGGGTAGAAAGTGCTATTGGAAAAGGGTACATTTTATGTAAAACTACCTAAAATAAAATAGCCTAAAAAATCATCTACGTATTTATACCTACAAAACGTTCGCAGTAAATCCTTCTGCATAGGCTACCACCAAGAAGCCTTCCTAAAATCTTTGGCCCATATATCATACTCTCGGTAAAATTTTACTACATTGTGTTTCAGGCTCTTTACTCTTAGGTCAAAAATTGAGAAGAGTAGGCTATAATTGCCTAAACTTTTTTTGTCCATAAAGGCCTGTAACAATCAACCACAAAATCAGGTGTAATATTTTTCCATTGTATATAATGATATACATTGTTTTGGTCGCCAAGGGGCTGCCAAGAATTCGTCACCATCAACTTAGGTGTCAATTTTAACCAGGACCGCTTATAAAAAACAAAGCATCATTACTAAGCACTACTACCGTGATCAAATATGCCTGTCCTTGTTTATCGCATTACATAACCACAAAATCTGGCCGTATTATTTGCGAAAGGCATTTTAATTACTGCTAATGATTGCCCTTATCATTGCTTAAAAAAAAGCCATCTGCAAAAATTTCTAAATTCTCTAACCACAACGCCCAAGAATCTTTTGCCGCTTTGGCAAGCTTCCAGGTCACGTAATCTGCACTCCCCTAGTGCCTAATTTCTCCACCTTAGGTCTACTATCCTACTTTTTTCCGGTTAGCCACTCTTTAGCTATAGTCCGCCCCGACCTAATTCACATCATCTGGTGTGCAACCCGAATGCAATATATCTAATTTCATTAATTTAGTGTTTGAGTTGGTAAAAAAAGCTGATCTGTTTAAGGTTACTTACGTATTCGTTAAGGCTCGTTAAGGCTATTAGTTTGCTATTTTCTATTGCTTGAGAAATATCCTTCTACAGGCTTCAATTTCTTTCAATCCCTATAGAAAAGCGAATTAAGATGATCAGAAAATACCTTGATGTTCTCTTTCTTTCTGGACTAAGTAAATGCGTGTGATGTTTTTGTTGCGTAATAATAAGGTACTTTCAAACAAAACAGAACCCCACAACCGACACCAATAACAACCAAAGAAAAAAGCCAAACAAAAACCACCAACCAGAAAGCACATCAACCAAACACACAACAAAACAACCAAGACCACACCCACACACGCCACCACCAAAAAAAAACCCCAACCCCCAACAACCTCAAACCACCCCCCAAATCCATACAAATAAAAACACCACACACACAATAAAACAACACCAAACCCACAAACAACAACAGCCAAACCGCAAGGCTTCATAGGATGATTTTACCAATTGTAGATTGCTTTTTGAAACCTATACGCGTCTTATGGTTTCATTTAATTCAAAGGAAAAGCATTGCCTCCGTATCCTTCATTTGCGCTTTGGCCGATTCATGGTCAGATGACTTAGGCAATCCTGGATAAAAAAACGGCCTTGACATCCTTATTTTTATATAGTAAATTCAGCCATTTTTGAGGCATTTTCGTTCTGAGCTTTTACCACGTATGCCCATTGGTTTTAACTGCGTTTCTAACAACCCAAACCGTATAATCACCTTAAAACTACCTCCAAAATTTTTAGCTAAATGAAAAAAACGTTCCATATGTTCCGTAGTTGAAAAGGCTACTGCTCCTGCTCTAAAAGATCAGAGATGACCTCCCAATATTTTGTGGCACTGTGATAACGACATGCAATCCCAAATCGATAGGATTTCTGATTTACAGACTTGCGAACGGAGTGTCAATCATCGATACAAACCATGTTTTTTGCAAGGTTTAGCAACTCTGCTAAATCGGTATAATTCGTAAGCATGGGGTTCGATGGCGTCTCGATATAAATTACCCTTGTATTTTCCTTTGATTTTAGCCTCAAAATGTGCGCCTCTAAACCTTTCGGTAAAAGAATAAGGAAATTCCAAATTTTTTGAAAACTCTTCGGTGACTAAAATTTTGTAGCGTACCGCCATTTGTACAAGGTTTTTGCAAAACTTATATGATCACCAGCACTTAAAAAAAGCCATTAGAGCCGTAAACTACAGCCGCCATACGCTTTCCAAATATCATAGCCGATTGCGGCATGCTTAAAGCGCAATTTTTTTTTTGACAATGCTACTTGATTTGAGTATTTAAAATAGCGTGGATACCGCTACCTTCACATCTTCAAACGCATAGGAAGTACTCATGTATAAAGGAGAGACTGCGTCCTTAAATTGCCTTATCTTCTAACTCCCCCAACAGGGGTACCAAATGTATTTAAGCCTGGGTTTTTCGATGCTCATTATTATAATATTTATAAATCTAAAAGTACTAAAATTACATTATTATTTTTTGATTATACATGCGATAGCCGCCAAAGTAGCAGCACCAAGTAGTTGATTAACTCAAATACCAAGTAATAAATAAATGTGTGTTATGACCTGAGCGCCACTTGCATACTATGCAAGCCGGCTAGGTAAAATTTACGCCAAAATACGTCATTCATGATACTTGCAAAAAAGCCACCCAAACACTAGCAAAATTTAAAGTCCATTTACCACGCAAAACCTGGTTACTTTAAGGCGCATATTGTAAAACAAAAGCATATACCATAATGAAATAAGCGCCCAAGTTTCTTTTGGATCCCAGCCCCAATTAACGCCCCCAGGCTTTCATTAGCCCATTTTGTCCTTCCTAAAAAGTTACCGATAGTTAACACACCAAAACCAATGGTAAGGGCTATTATAATAACGGTAGCTCTTTAATGGTAGTTTCAATTTTGCTTTATTTTTTTGTCATTAAAAGCATTAAAAATTAAGCCAAACAACACCTAAAATATTACCCACCGTTAAAGGGCCATAACTTACCCTACAATTAACCGAAACGTGTATCATAACCAATAAACTATCTTAATACAGGTTGCAGGTTTTACAATAGCGGGATCTACCCATGTTGCCGTGGAGGCAATCCACAATAACATAGACACAAAAATGAAGTGCTGCTATGGTAAAAATCACTCTTTTACCTAAACGCTAATCCCCATGCCCATAGTGGCCCAAAGAAACATTACGAATACTTGTCGTAAGCATCACTCCAAGTGCATACCCGAAATATAACCAGCGTTAAAAAGCAATCCTTTGAAGTATGTAGGATAAACATGCCAAAATTAGTACTTTAAAACGTTTAATACCTTACACGTAATGCTTTTCTATCCTTTAAAAAATTTGAAAAATTTAAAAGAAAAAAACATCAGTAAACCTACCCAGGTCGTAGAATAGAATTTATAGAGCGATTAAAAATATCGGCCTTATTGTAAAAAGACTTCTGCATTTATGTCTATCTCAGAGGGCAAAACTTCAGAAACCATGATTTATTGATTCTTTTGAAGGCTTTTAATAATCATCTGCTTGAGCAAAAAATCATTAGTTTTAATTGCATTTTTCGTGAACGTCATTACATTACCAATGGCAAACCCATATTGATGAAATACCATATAAAGAATCACTCACCTGAATATTTCCTGAGCGGTATTCTACAGCGTAAATCCATTTGTTATTTTCCATCCTCTAACAGCGGAAATATTTTCAAAATCTCGCCACCTAAATTCTATTTAATAGCCTAATCGTAAATAGGTATCTTTATATCGTTTCAAATTTTTTCGGATATTGAGAAAACATTTTTCTAAATAAGCGTTCAAAATTTTGATAGCCCTTCTTTATCAAAAAAATCGGTTGCTTTTACATAGCGTTTGGTTCAATGGGTACGCCTATTATTTCGAATTACTATCATTTTTACCTTTCTATCGCAAAGGCTATAAATTCCATATTATACCACAAAGCCGGATTTAGGCATCATCGAAAACCAAACCCTGGTATCTGAGTTTAAAGTCTTTAAATTTATCTTTAAAAACTTAATTTCTAAGGAGCTCTGAGGAAGTACGTGTTGATAGCTTCATACGGCCACTTCATTCTTGAATGACTAATTTGCCAAAGGCCAAAGCATGCTCTTTAGGAACTATAGTAGTTTCTTAAAATTGAATCTATTTGTGCGGCTGTTGGGCCCACAGGCCGTATGGGCCATACCATTCATTCTTCAGAATGAACTTCAGTTGTTTTTTCTACATGATGATGACCATTCATCAGCGCCTGTGTTTTCTTGTGCTGAATTTCCAAAATTTTAAAACTCAATAAAAGTATAAGAGAAAGTATGCTTTTTTTTCTTTTCGTTTTAAATTTTATTCTAATGATTTTGCTTAAATCTCTAAATCTGGTTTTTTCCAAAAAAACATTAATTTGCCCATAGTCAATATATACAGAAAATAACCAATATAGGTAATCCAAGTAACCATAAAAATCGTTGATTTACGGGAAAGGCCTGTTCCCTTTCGTCAGGATCAAAATTGGCTTGAAAAAATCGATAGCCTTTGGGATCTGAATTTACTGATTCATATAAATGTCATAGTCAAATGGCCTGTATGGCATCCGTCTACCGTAACTTTACTCATAAAAGAAGAAAACCCTTTTCAGTGCCGTGATATTTTCGGCAATAAAAATCATTCAAGCGTACATTAAAAAAGGCAATTCATATTACGTTAACCCAAAGCGAATCGTAAAGTCCAGACACCTACAGTCACAGGGATTAGAGTAAATCTGCATATACCTTGACGCCTAATATTTTTTTGCTGGTACCGTTTCACGTCGAGCTTATTTCGAGTTCAATAGGCATCCTCTGTTTTTTATGTATTCTTCTTTCTGGAAACTTTTACGATTTCCGTAAGATCCCTCATTTAAGAGGATTCAGGCATTACAAATTGCATTCCTGCCAAAAACATTGTACAACGAACAGTAATTGAAGGGTTTGGAGACTACTTTTCGTTTTAAAACACCTTTAAATTGATCTGCCATTCGCAGTAAAATCGCCTTCAAAAGAATTTTATTTGATACGTACTATCTGTGGTAACAATATTGATAGCGCCTTCCGTAGGTTTGTTAATGAGAACCAATACATTATGAAATACTGGATATTTCACCATTTTTCAAGTAATGATCGTGCCGTTCTCCCCCCACTCGAATTCTATATTTTTTAAAAAATATTGGGACTGCCTTTTTCATCAGGAATTATATCTTCCTTAGCGCCTTCAATAAAATTCAACAAAAGAAATTTAAAAGTCCTTGTCCATTAAATCTTGGTCGCCATGGCAAATGTAGGATTTTTATGCCTTCAGAATACAATAATTGGATGCTTCTAGTGGCTTCCTAAGTTTTTCACCAATCGATCAACCCATCCACATTACATTTAGAAAAGGTTTATCAGAATAAAAAACGTTCTCTGATTCACTTCACGAATAGGCATCATACCTTTCAAACTAATTATAGCGCGTTACAAAGCCCACCCACGATTATTAAAATCCATGACGCATGAAGTAGAAAAAACAGGCCACTTACTCCAACTAAATAATTGTATACCGAACATATTTGCCTAGGGAAATTTATAACAAAGAAAACCATGAGTAAGCCTCGAACACCATGCGTTATAAATTATAAATTTCTAGCCGTTCCGCTACGATACCAACTTCTCGATAAACGTTTACCGAAGGCCATGCGCGAAGCACAAAAACAATAAACAAAAGAGCACATTAATCGGGTCGAAAAGAGGGACTCTTAGCAGTTCTTTCATCTGGTAATTTTTAAATTTATTCAATGGGTTTTACGACTAAACTCGGACTTTACAAGCAATTCATCCGTTGATAAAATATTACATTTAACCATCTATAAAGGCAAAATACTTGAAAAAAAAACATTTAAATTTAGTATGCAAAATACGTCTTTGAGAGTATTTAGGAAGTAAGATCTAGCAAAAAGCAGCTATAAGATGTTAATTATTTTCTTTATTTTTTGTTAAGGGGGGAAAAAAAAAAAAAAAAAAAGGGGGGGAAAAAAAAAAATAAGATTTCCTTTTTTTTTAAAAAAAAAAATAAATTCTGAACTAAAGGTGGGCGCAGCTCCAAGAAAATTAAAATGAAATAGCATCACTTAATTTTAAAGAATTTTACTTTTGAGCATTGCGTTTCAGTATACTGATGGCACGGGTAATGTTCGCAAAACGCCAATTGTTTGATGCCTTTTTAGCTTACAACACAATTAATGTGGTGCAAGTAGTTGGCAGAAGAAAAAATCAATTAGCTCATTTTGCATAGTTAAAACAGGAAAAAAACTGAAGCCTTAGAAAACCAAAAAAAGTGATGTGTACATTCATTTTCAGTAAGCCGATGCATGCGATCCAAATCGGTTGCAAGCAATTAATACACCTAAAAGTTTAGTGGTTACCACCTCAAGGTAGCGTTCCCTTAACCGCGCTTTCGGAGCCTGCAGAAATACGGTTGTTTTTTATCCATTACAGAACCTTACAAAGGAAAAAAATTAAACTTCAGAACAAATTCCCATTTGCTTAGAAACAAAGCAAAAAACGAGAATCTCAAAGTACTGCACTTTTCATAGCCGAAACCCATATTCTGATGTCGTCTATTTGATGGATTAGGCACTGAACAACGAAAAAGTATTCATCTAGCCGCAGTTTTGTGAATAATTTTACCAATTTACATGTACCGGATGGCAAGGAAATATTGTGAAGAAAATAAGGTTTCATTTCGAAAATTTTAAAAACCCTGATGCAGGGAAAACCGCATTAAAGGATTAATTGCTATTGCTCCCTTAGAAGCACAAAACTGGACCCGCCGGTTATGCGCAATGACATTCAAACCATGCAAGTTCACCGTAGAGCAATTGACTTCAAAAAAACAAAATCAAAAATCTTAGTAAACTACTCAGCGAAATCAATTCAAAATAAAAATGTAAACCTTTAAATAGGAGCTCAAAAAAAGTATGCGAATGGGAAAAAAGTTACAAAGAATTATTTAAACAGATTACCACCTTTGTTTTTGAGTGGTGGCATTGAGTTTTTACCGATGGATAGTTTTAACAATCAATTACCAGTACGGGAGAAATGCTTCGAAAAATGGAATGTTAAAGATGGTTATGCCTTAAAAACAGCTTAAACCAAAGCATCATGTCTGTATTATCTCTGGAGCGGACTTAATGAAGGCGTTCGAGAGCGGAAACTTAAAAATTTAGGCGGTACCGATATGTTATTTGGGAGCACATCATAAAGAAAATGAACTACAAGAATTTTTAAAAAAGCCAAAGAATATTAAAAGCAGCAGAAGTATGTATAGTGGGGGATGGACTTGCCGGATTCTTCCTGTCATGCAATTGTGTGGCTTAGCCTACTTGTCCGCAAGATGCGGTGCCTGAAGTGAAATCGATTTTTCAAAATATATTCTCATAAAAATGGCGGTTGAAGGCTGTGTCCGTGATTGTTAATTGAGCAAGTATTAAAAGTGCGAGGCGATGTATGGTAATTTTAGATTGCGGCAAAATGCATAAGAGTATGTGGACAGACAAATTAAAAACGCTAGATATCATTTTAGGCTTCTGGGATCCCCAAGAAAGAAAAGCAATTCTTTGAGGATTTAGGATATCGAAGATCAGCATGTGAATGTACGACCATGTTTGAAGAAGTATACCAGACATTTTAAAAGCCAGCGAAATATCCAGATTATTTGGCGCTGCTTAAAGCATCAAAATTGTAATAGGAACTAGCAAAAAATCAAGTCGTTATTACTTGCCGAACTGTTTGTCTGGCATAATTCGTCTCTTTGGCAAAAACAAGCCGATTTCAAACTGAAGCATTTGAATGCTAAAAACCTTATCGAACGATTGGCATGAGGTGATTACGTTTGTTTGTTTTACTACGGCGGGCGTTCCAAAAACACTTCATAGTACTTACCCATGTAAAAATTTTAAAATTCCTTAGCGATGAAGCAGAAATTTGGTACTACATGGGGGGCACCCCCCACTTTTTTTTTAAAAACTTTTACAAGGCAGGCGGATACGGAATTCAAGAATGGTTTGACTTATTGGCATCGAAGAAATAAAAGGCCCTGACGCCAATGTAGTAGTGCAAAACCACCAATATAGTGCACAAAACACTTTTTAGAATAGGCCAAGATCATAAGGGGGTTCTTGAAGGCACTTTTTTTACAATGGGGCCTCTAGGTGTGCCAAGCCTAGATTCACTTCTTTTTTATTAGATGTTGTTTTAGTATTTGACATGAGGACAACAATAGTTGTAATTATAAAAAAATATATGACAAAGTATTCTAAAAAAACAAGCTGACTATCTTTTTGCCCTGCGCTATCCCTATTCATTTCTTGTTAAAGAAGCAAGCACCAACAAAGAAGTAAGTTCATCTAGCTACTGAAGATACTTCAGTGAGCGAGCGCCTAAAAAAACAACTTACGAAGAATTTAAATAATACTGGTATGCGGGTAAGGCCGAAAATAACCTCCTACACCTTACAACAATCGCGTTATGGAGAATTTAAGAAATGGCCAGCTGCCGTACTTATTTATGTGACGGAAGCCTTTTTTAGCCGAAAAGCAAGTCAAGGCCGATCGTCCAAATCCTGATAATTATTCCTGTTTTTAAACTCAACAGTACTAAAAATTACCTGACCGGGATTTTACCCTTACTCGATTATGACGAGTATTTTTTATCCTGTTGGTGATAATTCACATGCCTTTAAAAGCCTCGTTTTTCTGCGCAAAGGAATGGTGTGGTCAAGTATATGCCACAATTAAAGATAAATAAAGAAAAAATTTGATATTAGGCCTCTTATTCGTATTTGAAGCGAAGGTGATCAAGAATTTTCACTTGATAAAACCTTTCTTGAAGATGAAAATATGGAATAAAATAAGAATAAATCCAACTCATTTACCCTTTAGGGTGAATTAAGTATCATTCCCTCTATTGAATATATGTCGGTGTGTACCATAAAAGAAATGAAAGCCACCAAAAGCTACCGCAAAAAGAAAACTTTAGAAGACGGACTTACCAGTTACAGACATCAATTATTACAGCACTTAAAAAGAAACTTTAACTATTCCAATTTACAACACAATTTCCATACAGCATTGAAGTTGGACTGAAGTAGTTGAAAATGGAACTTTATTTCTCAGCTCAAAAAAACAAAAGGAATTATAACCACCCTGTATTGACAAAATAGGAATAGGACCTATTTTGCGCGACCAGTTTAGGATTGTAATTTAAGATTTAAAAAAAATCAATCGCTTACTTTTAGATGTAAGGAGAGCTTTTGCAATTAAAAAGGAAGTTTAGGCATAGCCGCAACTTCTTATGTTAAATTTGCAGTGATCGTGGATCTGATTTGGTATAGCAAATTTAATTAATGGACCCTTGCGTGTAGACAACATTCAAACGAAATAAATAAATTGAAAACAATTTTTGATTAGTCATCATGAAGAATAGTTACATCGCTAATTAAGCGATTATCATTATACTTATCTTGAAATTTATTTTCACTAAAGCTGTCGCGTTATAAGGTAGGTAAAATAGGAGATTTTGATAAGGAAGAACAAATTTAATTGTTAAATATATTTCAATTAACACTTACATTAATTTCTATAGGGTGTTTAATTCAGTGTGGAGCGTTAATGTCAAAGATCTGGGGGCTATTTTAAGCTTCTGTTTTGCGTGTATATTGGGGTAGCCTTATTGCCCAATGGTCGATTTGATCAAAATTACTGCCGGTGTATTAATTTTTTTCCATCCATTTAAAATAGGAAATTACCATCAGAATATTTGATAAAGAGATTCATGAAACCGATAAAAACGGACACGGCGAAAACTTATGTTATTGAAGATAATCAAGGCTTTTCATCTTCATTTGCGCCGAAAGTAATTGGAAAATTTTAACCTATCCTAATAGATTTGGTCTTACAAGAAAGGAGTAGCACTAAGTGCAGGTAATATTGAGTTACATCAAGATTCAAGGTATTAACGAAAAATATGAGATTAGCAACCAGCTCCTTTTGTTAAAGTAACTCTTAAAAACTAGCAACTCCCTATTAATTATATTTGATATTGGAGACCAACTAAATTATTTACATGACTATGCGTTCAGATGTTACTGGATTGTTTGTGATGATGGCTGCTTTAGCATCAAAATAGTATTTTCGCTCAAGACCAAAAAAACCCAAATTCATCTGACCTTTATTTAGCTATTCAAAAGTTAAACTTTTTAGGGAAAAGCACTCTATATCGCGCACATCCTGATGATGAAAATACGCGAACTTATTTCTTATTTTTAGAAATATGAAGTAAAAAGCCGAAAAACGCCTATTTATCCTTAACAAGGTGATGGCGGACAAAAACTTAATTGGGCCCTTGAACTTTTCAGAATTATTAGGGGTATTAAGAACTCAAGAAACTTTAGCTGCACGACGCTTGATGGCGGAGAACATTTTTTTACCAGAGAGCAAAAGATTGGCTTTTCGAAGCATCCAAAAGAAACTTAAAAAATTTGGGATAAAGATCTTGGTTTTAAGTGATTGTAGTTTGGATATTAGAAACCTTTTAAACCTGATGTCATTTCAACGCTTTGATCATAGAAGTGGCTGGCACGGGAACATGGGCATCCCAACACATCATCAGCATTACTTAGTAACGAAAGCCTTTGATTTAGCAAGACAATCCGGCTATTTAACCCAGACCAATTATCTTTAAAAAACAAATGTTTGGCAACCAAAAAAACGATTATTTTTTAATACGTCTTGGTGGTTTTATAGAATCAAGAAAAATTTGATGAAGCAGATGAAAAAACCAAATTTATTAAAGTTTTTGATACTGACTTTCTATCCAAAATTTAGGAACTTTTTCGAATAACGGAAAATTGCTGCCATGGCTAGCAGTCAGCACCTTATGTCAAGGTTTTGGGCGGGCTTTTACTTCTCGAGGTTCAGAAACAGAATAGTATAAAGCTCCTAAAAGGAGATTTACCCAAAAGATTAAAAAAACTAATATTTTTGACCGGTATTAACACCACCTTGGTCAAGAATTGATGGTGGCCAAGCTTATCTGGTGAAATTTTATATGAAAATTGGAAAAAATTTTAATTTTTAAAGGAACCCTTCCAGTACACTTACCCGAATTGTAAAGGCCTAACTTTGCCTTCAAAAAAAATTACGACACCGCATTGGTAGCACAAAATCAACAAGAATTTTAATTGATTATTATACAAGGCCGTAAACAAGGCTTGTATTAGAAGGCTTTCTGCTTGAAAAGTGCCACTCGTATCGCTGGAGGTTACTTTTAAAGGTGAATATTTGGAGCCTTAAAACCCGCAGACTGCTAAAATAAATATTGATTCTGCATCTCTCAGTCCAAACCGAAGCTGCTTAACTACCACTTACTTGCATTTAATAAACAATCCAAGGAAATTTTTAAATTTTTGATCTTTAGGCTTAACTATTCCATAAAAGCGCTGCTTTATATAACCCAATTTTGCCGTATTGGTTAAATGAAAAAGGCAAGGCTTTTGGGGAAAATATAGCGGCTTTCAGATCAAGCTTTTAATTGGTTGCTCCCCAGGGAAACCTAAAGAAGTTAACATAAGGTTATGATTTTACCCTTTAAGGACGTGGAGAGGGGACCACTTTTTTAGTGATAGAAAAAACCTGTGTTTTACCGGTTTATTTTTCAAAAAAAATCTATAGAAAGGGGAAATTTATTTACCCAGGCCTTTTTTGAAGAAGTTAACTTTTCCATTTCTCGGTGGTTCCACG
>Ga0163217_1045758_pt1 | contig 14819 bp, 18 predicted proteins | sample SynspAceP_FD_185933 | JGI IMG/M metagenome (GOLD analysis project Ga0163217, IMG submission 185933) | Saline lake microbial communities from Ace Lake in Antarctica - Synechococcus sp. Ace-P (PacBio error correction) | ecosystem: Environmental > Aquatic > Non-marine Saline and Alkaline > Saline ... | reverse complement strand
GGGTACTTTGCCGGTTCGGTCAATCAGCGGCTGCCGGAAGCGCCCCACGATCATCAAGGCTGTCGCATCGCGGCTGATCCGTTGCATGACACCTGTTTTCCGGCACAGCAACTGCTTCGCGTCTACCAGGATTTCCGATCGGCCACGTTGCCGCTGCGCGGATGAACTCAGCAACTTTAGGGCGCAGGCTGGGCTGGTCCATCGGGATCAGCGCCAACCGGGCCTCCAGGCACGGCTCCGCAAGCGCTGGCTTCATCATCGCAGTGCACCTTGGCGCTGCCCCTTAATCTGATCAAAGCTTGGTCAGGCCCCTTTCCTGGTCCTTTCCGCTGCTGCTCGCCCGCCACGTCCCGCGTTCCGATCGCGCTCGATGAGGCCCTTCAAACCCGCCGAATTCCAACACGGCTCGAATCGTTCCAAACTGACTTCGCTCGGTGAAACCTTCGAATCCCAGCCTCCGCGCCCTGCAACTGGTTAGCAACAATACCCGCCCCTGGGGGCCAATTATTCAGGCTTTCGCTCGGCCACCCCTTGCCGGTGGAGTGCGGCTCGACACGCTCACCCCATCGGGCAGATCGTTGATCGCGCGCCGCGATGACGAATTGATCCGTCACGACGGCCGTCTGCAGGGCAATCTCACATGGCCAAGTCGATCATATTGAGCGCTTGCCCCTGACGACAATTCAGCACCGGCCTGAGCCCGGTGTACTTCTCGCTGAGGGTTGAGCTTGAGCGCTGGATTCACCAGGCTGACCATCCGGCCGGACGGCTGGTGCTGATCACCACGCAAGGGGCTGGACCACAACCCAACGCCGCGGCAAAAACCAATCTCCTGAGCGATCAGGTCTGTATAGGCGAAGCAAGCTTCGCAAGCTCTTCTGAATCGCAGCAATTCCTGAAACGTCAGCCACTTTCTTGCCAACGCGGCTTTCCAGAATGCGGTTGCGTTTCTCGCGACGGATTGCGATGTTTGCTCACAACTGACTACGCTCTTCATGGCTCTGCCCCCACTGCGGACGGGATCACAGCTCGAGGGTTGCGGCGATCAAGCAGTTTGAGTCTTTGGCCGTTTTGTTCGGGGGTCGAAACAAGAGCCTGCTTACGCGCGCGCCTCTCCTGTTTGCTCTTACGGCTCAAGGGCATAGCCCAGGTTATTGAGCGCAACAGATATCAGCTTGCTGCAGCCCCTTGTAAGGACGTCCGTACTGAAGTTGTTCTGCGGCCAGTAGAAGCCCAGAGCTTCGCATCAGGCCTGGGCCTCATCGCTCACCGGCATGAGCGCTTCAGGCCAGTTCAAGGAGCACGCCTGGCATAGCATCCGCTTGCCAGTTGCACCGAAGCAGTCATAGAGAGTGGCCGATCCGGCTCGCTCCTTCCTTTCCCTCCACCAGAGAGTGCTTCATCCCGGCGCACCCGCCACTAACGGAAGCCGAATCAGCTCACAGCACGGCACCCAACAGGACGATCAGCAATCAGTAAGCCTGAGCAGGAGCATGTCCCATGGGGCTCCCCGTTCAGGAATCACGATGGCTGCGCCAACGACAACTGGCGAAGGCTGGCGGATCGGCCACAGCCATCTGCCAAACATCTTGCGTTCAGCGCACATGCCCGCTTGAGCCCACGATCAAGCCTGAGTAGCCATTCAGCTGTCCGCCCATTGAGCGGCAATCCAGAGCGCTGGAAGCACGCTCGCGGCGCGATCCCTGTAGGCATTGCACAGTGCCTTCACACCCTGGTGAACGGTACGGAACAACTCTGCCGCTGCCCTGAAACCGCGGCCAGTCTTAAAACCTGATGCGCGCTGCGGCAACGTGCCCCTCTTGACGCGATCCCATGGACAGTTTCGGGCAGTGAATCGGGTGGTCGATCATTGCGAAGGCGAAGCATAGCCCCTCACGTTTCCCACATCGCGCTCGTCGACGACAGGCCATCGTCGAGATAGCCTTGCGTTCGGCTCTTGTGATCAAGCATGATTGTGAAACGCGGCGGCCCGCATGAATTCCGTTACCTGAGCCTGAAGCGCTTGGCCGGCAAGCTCTGCGTCTTGGAGTTTCGCATCTCTTCCGCCAAACCACAAACAACCAAATACGACGAAGCCCTCCGCCAATCCCCCCTGCCTTCCTGTCCTTCTGAACCCTGCCGCCTTGCTGGCCCCCATGCCTCACCTGCCCTGCTTCAGCCCGCTCAGTTCACCGCCCTCCAGCCACTTCCTTTCCAAGCAACGCCTACGCCCCTGCTGGTCTCGTGCTTCCTGTCGATGCGCGGGTGCCGTGCCGTCGTCCGCTCATGCCTGCACTGGCCACCCGCCGCAACCGCCGCCACTGAACGAAACAATCCACGTGGCTCGATTGTCTGCCTCAAGTCTGGCCTGCACTCCTGGTCTGCAGCGGCCAGTGAGCTGTGACCTCACCGATGCCTCCGGCAGACAGCAGCCGCCAGCCTGGACCCTGGCTGCGGAGCGGCCCCTCGCCAACCGCTGCCCTGGAGCGCATTGCTGGGCCGTCGCCAGCTTCGAGAGTGCCGAGCAGCTGGCCCACGCTGGAAAGCACTCGGCTGTGGCCAGCCACGTCGCCTTCCCAGGGAATTGAGGTGTGGGGCAACCGCTGGATCGACCGCTCCGCAAGCGTTCACGGCCGCGCAGCAAGGCAGTGTGAACAGCCGTCTGACGCTCGAAACCTCCGGCGGGCGCGCTGCTGGAGGTCCGTTCATGTCAGCGCTCCGGTGGGCTCGCTGGGACGCGGTGTCAAGGACCGTCCGCCTCCAGGCGAACGCCTACCTGCTGGCCTGATCAGCAGTGCCGATCGAGGCGCTACCTGCTCGGGTGGTCCCACGAAATTGCCCCGCTCGCCACGGCGGCCCTGGCGCCCAGGCGTGCGCACGCAACCTGGCCTTGCGCAACCGCCACCCTTCCCAACGATGGCTACCACCTCTGCGCTGAAACCCAGGCCGTCTATGCCGATCCCCGCCATGCCGCGCTGCTGCTTGCCATTTCAGCCACCAGGCCGTTACACTTTGGGAACGAAACCGATTCACGCGGTATCACCCACCAATGCGCATCCCGCTGGTCGGAGTCTGAGCGGCGAGCCCGCCCCCTATCTGCAGGCCTCCGGATGGCCGACCCTTGCCCAACGCTTCGCCTCCCTCTGCCACGACCCTGCTCACCGACTCCTGAGCCAGGGCGCAGCGCCTAATGCGCGACCACCCCCGTTTCCCTGCAACGAAGCTCCCACTGCCGCCCAGATTGCCATAAGCTCGCCAGCGGCTGCCCCACATTGCCACCCCCCTGCGGCTCAAGTTGCGGGCCGACGCGGGCGGGTGTCACTGGCCGTCGGAGGCACTCCGGGAAGTCGGTTCTGCGCTCGATTGCGATCCGCTCGCACCTCCGCAACTGCCCAAGGCACCCTGTTCGAGCTGTTCCTATGTCCGCGTGCCTGGCGATTCGTCGGAGGCTCTTTGCCATGGCTGGGTTGTCCAGGCTGGACCATGCGATCTTGCGCACGGGGCTGGAGCCTACCGCATCCTCGATCACTACTACCCGGCACGATCTAAGGGCCGGTCGCTTCTTGCGTACCTACGAATTGAAACCACACCGTTCAACGCACGGATCCAGGCCCTGGATGCACTTCTTGAGGTGATGTTGAAGCTGCAGATCGTCGTGACAGGCACAGCGAAGCCATGCCGCCCCAGGGCGGCGAAGGGGCAAAGGCGGCCGTGCTGTATCCTCGCGGCTGGGCCGGAAGCTCCCACTGGGCTTGAGCCACCCCGCAGCTTGCTGCGCGATCAGACGTCACTTGCTGATGCCACCACCTGGCGCGCACCTTGCTCCCTCTGCCGGTCCGTCTCAACAACGGGATCCCCCTCGCCCTGCCTGTGTGATCAGGTCTGGCCCGAGTGGATGTGTGTGGCCGCCCGGACGAGAAGCGTGATCTTCGCATGGTTCAGCGGTCTGCGTTGGACATCCGCCCAACTGCCTGAGGCTTGGTGGCGATGACCGGCAGTGGAAGACCTCCACGGCAGCTCTGGCGATCCTTGAGCTCAGACACCCCAGCTCACCGTATCCGCGCACCGCGAGGCGGGCGGGCGGCAAATCAGGGCGCTCACACCTCTCGACGCCTCAGGGCCGCGGATGCTGTCTCGACTTGCGATGCGGGTGACAGCCGATCGCACCAGCGGCTGGTGCGCCATGCCAAAACGCGTGTCGGCGTTTCAGTTGCGCAATGCGTGGGAACACCGAGCGCAACCGCTCACCCGCAGGCCATGAAATGCTCTCGACGCTGGGATCCAGGAAGGGCGCTGCTTGCCGCGAAATCGCTGAGCGCGCGCAATGGCCAGCTGCTCCGCCAGCCCCCCCCCCCCCCCCCCCCATGACTCGCTTCGCGGTTGCGTGGATTTCTAACGAAGAGGACCGTTACGATGACCTTACCTCAGCTTCGCCTGCTGCTGGCTGGCATCGAGCACCCAGCATCCAGCGCCCTAAGCGGTCTGAGAACGGTGTTGAGCGCCCCTGATGCCCGCCCGCCTCCGGGCTGCGCTCGGATTCACTTGTGAGCTGGGGTCTGACGCTCAAAGATCGGCCAGCAGCCCTCCGTGCGTCTTTCACTGCCGTCATCGACCACCCACAAGCCTCAGCAGTTGGGCGGATAGTCCAAAACGTCAGACCGCTGCCACCAGCCGCACGATCACCGCTTCTTCGTCCCGGGCGGCCACACCACATCCACTCGGGCCAGACCTGATCACCACCAGGCCATGGCGAGGGATCCGGCCGTCGTTGAACGATCCCTCCAAGGACGAAGACGGTGCGCGCCAGGTAGGTGGCCATCGCAGCTGACGCTATCGCCGGCAGCAGGCATGCGAGTGCTCAAGCCAAGTGGGAGCTACCCCGCCCAGCCGGCAGAGGTATCACCAACACGGCCGTCCTTGCCCCTTCGCCGCCCTGTGGCGGCATGGCCTTCGCTGCCGTGCACGACGACCTCGCAGCTTCAAGACATCCCTTCAAGTAACGTGCCTCCAGGGCCTGAATCCGTGACCTTGAACGTGTGTTTTCAATCTAGAGGGTCACGCCAAAAGAGCTGATCGCTTAGATCCGGCCCGGGTAGTCTTAGTGCTCGAGATGCGCGTCAGGCCCAGCCCCGTGCCGCCAATCCGATGCTCCAGCCTGGGACAACCCCCCCTGGCCAAAGCCCCTCGACGAAACGCATGGCACCGGCACCATCAGGAACCAGCTCGAAACAGGTCTGGCAAGTGGCGGAAGTGCGACGGATCGCATCGACCGCAGAACCCCTCCCCGCGCTGCCCTCGACGGCCAGTCACCACCCGCCCCTCGCCCCCGCTCCAAAGACTTGACCGCAGGGGTGCCCAATGCTTGGCCCGCTGCGAGCTAAATCCTGCAAGTCTGGCCCATGAGCCTTCGTTGCCATCGGAAACGTGGTCCGCCGTCCATAGGCGCTGCCCCCCTGGCTCAGGAGTCGGCAGCAGGGTCCTCCAGAGGACGGCCGATAAAGCGTGGGCAAAGGCGCTCGGCCCATCCGGACGGGTCCTGCAGATAGGCGGGCCTCGCCGCTCCAACCTCCTCAACCCATCGGAGATGCCGCATTGTGCGTGAATACACCGCGTTGAATCGGTTCGTTCCCCAAAAGTGAGTACCTGCCCTGGGTGCCTGAATGGCCCAACGCACGCAGCGCCGGCCTGGCGGGATCGCATTAGACTGGCCTGGGTGTCAGCGCAAGAGGGTACCATCGTGCGAAGCGGTGGCGTCGCCAAGTCCCAGTTGTCCAGCACCGCCTGCCGCCAGGCCGCGCCTGGCGACGGCGCCAATTTCGTGGGAACCACCCCGAGCAGGAGCCCGCTCGATCTGCACCGCCGATCAGTCCAGCCGCCGTAGGCGTTCGCTGGAGGCGAACGGTCCTTGAACACCCCGCCTCCCACAGCAGCCGCACCGGAGCGCTGACCTGAATTCGGACCCTCCAGCAAGGCGCCCCGCCGGGTTCGAGCTCAGACGGCTTTCAGCAAACCTGCCTCTGCTCGGGCGTAACCCTGCGGAGCGGTCGAACCCAGCGGTCCCACACCTCAAATTCCCTGGGGGAAAGCGACCTGGGCTGCACCACCGAGTGCTGCCAGGCCGTGGCCCGCCGCTCGCACTCCTAAGGCTGGCAACGGCCCCATCACAACTGCCTCCAGGGCACGATTCGCAGAGGCCGCTCCGCCAGCGCAGGTCAGGCTGGCCGCGCTCTGCGCTCCCGGAGGCATCGGTGAGGTTCACAGTCCACTGGCCGCCTGCAGCACCACGGACTGCAGTGCCCCAGCCTAGGCCAGACCAACCAAACACGATTGTTTCCGTTCAGTTGGCGGCGGCGGCGGTCGGTCCAGGCAGCGCCACTTGACGGACCGGCACGCACCCGCCGCCACGACAGCTAAGCACGAGACCCAGCAAGCGCCCTAAGGCGTTGCTTGAAAGAAGTGCCTGGAAGTCGGTGATGAGCGCCTGAGCGAGGTTCAGGGAGGCATGGCCGGCAGCAAGCTGGCAGGGGTTCAAGAAATGACAGGAAGCAGGGATCGGAACGCTTTCCAACGTCTTACTTTGGTGTTTGTTGTTTGGCGGAAAGATGCCAAAACTCAAAGAACCCGCCAGAGCTCGGCCAATCGCCATTCAGGTCTCAGCGGGTAAACGGGAAATTCATTGCGCCGCCCGCTTTCATCAATTCACTGACTTGATCACAAGAGCCCGCAACGCAGCGCAATCTCGCCTTATGGGCTTTCTCGACGAGCGCGATGTGGACCCAACGTAGGGGGCATGCTCCCTTACGCCAACGATCGACCACCCCATTCACTCCCGACCGAAACTGATCCATGGCTCGCGTCTAAGAGGGCACGTTTTCCCAAGGCCGCCCGCATCAAGTTTTAAGACTGCCCGCGGCTTTCAGGCAGCGGCAGCAAGTGTTCCGTACGCCAACCCACGGGTGATGAAGGCCCCGGCCCAATGCCTACAGTATCGCCGCCGCCGCAAGCGTACTTCCGCCGCTCTGATTGCCCGCCATTCATGCGGCGCAGCCTGAAGCCTCAGCTACAGCCGCCTGACGGTGGCTCAGCGGCCGATGTGGCAGTGAACCGCAAAGTTGGCCCAAGGCTGGCTTGGCCGATCCCGCCTAAGCTTCGCCAGTGTGCTGCGCAGCCAAGCGCTATCACCCAGTAACCGGAGGCCCCATGGACATTGCTCCGCCTCATGCTTACCTGATTGGACGACGTCCGTTGGGTCCGCTGCTTTGCTGATCGGCGTTCCAAGTTGTGCGGGTTGCGCCGGATAAGCCACCCTCTCCCGCTGGAAGGAAAGGAAAAGAGCGAGCAGAACCGGCCCACTCTCTATGAACGGCTTCGGTGCACTGCGCAAGCGGATGTATCCAGGCACGTCGCCTCCTTGCAACTTGCCCTGAAGCGCTCATCCGTGAGCCCAGAGGGCAGGCCCTATGCAGAAAACGCTCTGCTTTCTCACGCGCCCAGAAACAACTTCAGTACGCACCCTCCACTACAAGGCGCCCTGCAGGCCAAGGCCTGATTATCCCGTTGCGCTCAATAACCGTGGCTATGCCCTTGAGCGCGAGCAAACGGACTAGGCCGGCCACGTACCAGCAGCTCTTGCTTCTCGACCCCGCAACAAACAACGGCCAAACACTCAAAACGCTTGATCGCCGCAAACCTCCAGGACGTGTCGATCCCGCTCCACATGGGCAGCATGAAGAAGCGCGTCGTCAGTTGTGAGCAAACCATCCCATCTCGGGCAAGAAACGCAAACCGCTTCGAAAGCGGCCGTCTTGCAAAGTGGCCTGACGTCTTCAGAATTGCCGCGGATTCAGAAGTACTCTGCGGAACCTTGCTTCGCCTCACCACAGACCTCGAATCCGCTCCAGGAATTGGTTGCCCAGCGCGCTTGGTTGCTGGTCCAGCCCCTTGCAGTGGTACATCACCAGCCGTCCCCGGGATTTGGTCCAGCCTGTGCATTCCAGCGCTACAAACTCCAACCCCTCCAGGCGAGAAAGTCACCCCGGCTCCAGGCCGGTGCTGAGATTTCGATCAGGGCAGCCAGCTCAAATTGATCGAGCTTGACATGAGATTGCCTGCACGCCGTCGTGACGGATCCGATCGCATCCGCCGCGCAGATCAACATCTGCCCGATGCGGTGAGCGTTCGGCCGCAGCTCCACCGGCACATGGTGGCGAGCGGAAAGCCTGAAACTGCCCCCCAGCGCGGTGAAGTTGTCTCAAACCCAGTTGCAGGCGCGGAGCTGGGAATCGAAGGTTCAACGAGCGAAGCAGTTTGAACGATTCGACCGTGTTGGATTCGGCGTGAAGGGCACCAGTCGAGCCGATCGGACCGGCGTGGCCGATCAAGCAGCGGAAGACCAGACAAGGCTGACCAAGCTGTTATCAAGATAACTAAGGCCAGCGCCAAGTCAGCTGCGCTGATGAATCCACGCGCTGCCGGAGCAGCAGCTGCCTGAGCCCGGTGGCCTGATCCCGATGGACCGTCCACGCCTGCACCTTAAAGTGCTATCATCCGCAGCGGCAACGTGCCGAATCGGAAATCCGGCTAGACGCGAAGCAGTCTGTGCGGAAAACATGTCTGCCAACGGATCACCGCATGCACAGCCTGATGATCGTGCCGGCGCTTCGCAGACCGGCTGATGATCGGAACTGGCAAGCTACCCCACCCTCAGCTTATTGGGCCAGCCTGGCGCGAGCCCTGCTGCGAAATCTCACCGTGGCGTGCGCCGGGATGCAGACTCACTCCGGCCATGCGGCTGATCATGCCTATCGGACTGGAGTCGATCGGTGTTGCCCCAACACCGCAGGCTGTGCCACGCCAAGAGCCGTGCGGGGCGCGCTCGGCCGGAGGCTGCCCAGGCTGGTCGGTTCAGGAAGATAACAACTTTGTGAAGCTGTGAGTGATCCCGGAGGGCGCCACTTGCTCCCCGATCCCTTCGGCACGCTCCCAGGAAGGCGAGCAGCTTGTGGTCGAGGGTCACCGTGCTCCCGTACATCAATGCCATCCGCTTCTGCCCAACGGCCCCATTTTGAAGAGGCCGTTGCCACGTTCATGGCTGGCCTCACGACGGCTCCGCCCAGATCCGCAAGCCGCCAATATCGCCCTGATCATCGAAATCGCCGGGGTTTCGTGGTGGTGGATGCGGCATCGCGCGTCCCAGCGAAGCGCCCAGGCCATTGAGATGGTGCACGATCCCTTTGATCAAATCGCCCATCGCCCTGCCGTGACAGCCGTGCGCGATGGCTGAGGCCATAGGCCATGGCCACATAGCTGGTCGGATCGCCTGGCGGGCTGGCCGCTTGCCCTTGCCAGGAGCCTCGGCCAGATTCTCCCGTTCAGGGCTCGTCGCCAGGCGGACGCTGGCGCAGGAATTCCCCCCGAGCATGCCGATCCGCCAACACGCGTCTACCTCTGGCCCTCTCTTCGGGGTCTGCTATGTCGGTACACGGAAGACGGCGGCCGCCTGATAATGCCTTGCCAAAGAGCCCCCGATCCGGGTGGTCCCGGTGTGGCCTCAGCCGCCCCAACGCTCCTGTTGCTTGATCGGTGGGTCCTTGCTGTTGCTGGCCGATGCTGGCTTGTGTGCGGTTCAGCTGAACGGGCCCGGCCCGCGAGCGTGAAGCCTGGTAGTACTTGCCAACAGGGAGCATTCGCTCGTTCAGCAGGATTCAGACTGAGTTCTCGTTCTCGTGGCATGGCTTCTGCGGCTGGCCGTGCGCGTGAATCTGCCGTGCGGCCACGAGTTGTGATCGTCACAATCTCAGCCGTCGCAAGATCGACACGATCTCGCGTTGAGTCGCTCACCCCGATCGCCAACCTGCAGGACCGCCCTGCGGCTGGAGGAAACCGGCGCCAGCCCATTCGCTTGTGGCCGCTCTGACATACGCCCCAGATACTACTAGCCTGCCTGGAGTGCTGCGCCAGGAAGCGGCGAACGGGTGCATTTCGCCGAGCAGCGCGCGCGGCCTTACTCGAGAAATCCATCCGCCACCAAAGCCGACTATTTACCGTTCGACAAACAACGTCAACGGCACCCACAAACCGCTCTGCGCCATCGTCGAGAGCGCGGATGTGCACATTGTCCACCTCGGCACGATGTGTACGGCTACGGCTCCCACCGCGCGCCACGATTCCCGAGGGGCTACGCTCACGTTAGGTCCCAGCCCGATGACCCGGTCCGAGAGTACTTCTCCCACCCCACGATCCGGGCAGCGTCTATCACATGACCAAACGCTCGACCAATTGCTGCTTCTTCTATTACAACAAGAACGACACATCGTGTCACCGATCTCCATTCAGGATCTCTGGGGCACCAATTACCGAATCTCCCTGACCGCGATCCCCGGCGTCAACCGCTTCGATTAACGACGCGTACTACGCACGGGCTCAACCGTTCCATCATTGAGGGCGCGATCGGCTATCCCTCACCGTCCACGGCACGGTGTCAGACGCCCTTCATTCACATCGCGATCAGTCAAGTGTGTGAGCTGGCCTCGCCAACCCGCCAAATCTGGCAAAAGTCCGAATCTTACAACAGAGACCGAAAAGCCACAAGTCCAAAGATCTGCCGAGAGGCGGCCGCCCACCGGCGCCAAGTAGCCATCTGGCCCAACCACGCAAGGAAGCATCGGAACGATCTTATCGTCGTAAACCGCTTTTGCCTGATTGACTGGCCTCAAACCCAACCCAACCCTGGAAGATATGGTCTGCTGGCCGAAGTGTCTATGTGCCCGCCCGCTTGCGGACCGCCTGCGATCGCTCCCGAATCCCCTGCGTTCCGCCTGACCTGCCTCCACGCTGGCCGTCGAGGCAAGTCTGAACCCGCAAGACCTCACCGGAACATGCGGCCCCCCTTTGAAGATCGTCTTTTCAGCAAACCTTTCCTGCCAAGTTCACGTATCTCACCAGCTCACAAGACGTCGAGCATCTTTGCCGCAGGACTTGCTGTTCTGCCCTGAAGGGGTCCAGACACCTACATGGCGCCCGGTGATCGGCGTCGGCCATTGCCCCTGCCGCTCTACCCCCGACTCAAAACTGGCGCTGCACGCCGGCGTTCCGAACCCTGAGGCGTTCGCGCCGATCTGTCCATGTTCGTCAATCCAGCCGTCCTCGGGCGGCCGGCATCTGCTGCCAAGTCGCGCCCAGATTCCCTCGGTGCCAGCTATCAACCATCTCCCAAGTAAACCTCGAATCACTTACGGCGTCGCCTGCTGGAGCCCTTGCTCTGGAACTCTCCCAAACGCCCACACAACCAGCCGAGGCTCAACTTCTTGCACCTCCACGCGATGGTTGAGGAGCTCAGCCAGCGGGGCATCCAGCACACCGCCCTCGGCGCTGGCGTTGACAACCAACTGTCGGCCGGAAGCTGCGCAATCCCGGCATGCGCCTGCACCCTAATGGCAGCACGCCGACATGACAGCCTGTCCTCTAGTCGCGCGACTCTCGGCCGAAAAACAGATCGACGGATCGGCCCGGGCTCGATGCCATTGGCCCAGGCCGTCTGCGCTAGTCGTACCCCCCATCGCAACAGCTCGAAAAAGGTCTTGCCGCAGCGCCACCACGTTCCTCGGCTACATGCCGGTGAAAGCGGCCAGCGCCATGCATCCGATGCTTTCCTGTTCCCTCCAGCACGAAACCCTGGTGGCTGGTGCTCTGAGCCATTGGTCGGCCGGGTAGCCGTGGTGGCCCAAACCGCAGCGGCATCCCGACATCGTTACCGATGGTCATACTGTGTCTCTATGACCCCGATGAGCCCAGCAGCCTGCGTCGGCAACACCCGCCTCTGCCAGCCCGCAGCGTCCCGAGGAATTGCGCTGCCGCACGCTCAGAAGCGTGGAGCGCTGGGCTGGCGGCCCCACCGACCAGCTGCGCGCTTCTACCGCAGTGTGTCCAGCCGAAGCTGCAGTTGTGCTGAATCGGCGGCTGGCCCGATCAGTTGGCAGGCTTATTGGCGGATTCGTTGCTGGTCGGTGTGGACGTGAACCATGGGTCAATCAGGGCCCTTGACATCGGCGCCGCCACGTGCCCCCGTAGCCCCCACTTTTCCCCGAGGCCAAATGAATCAACCAGGTTCGGGGCTGTCTCCGGCGCATAGCCGCCGAACCAGAGTGTCCTGCCGGTTGGGTCTTCGCGGTGCGTTTTGCCTGCACCGCGGCAGGCGGATGTTCAGCAGGGTGCGGTGCCGCTATTGACCCACCTGACGCAGCTTTTCGCACACCTTCAAGGTAGGCCTTGAGCCCAGGTTCTCGCGAAGCTTGCCCTCCACCAGATGGGCGTGACCAGCCAGCCGGCCGTTGGCGATCGCGGCGTAGAGACGGCCAGCTGCAACCGGTTCACCGAGACCGCTCCCTAGGCCGACGAGAGTGACGGTCAACGGATCCACCTCTCCTTGAGCGTTCCCAGCTCAAGCGGATTCCCCCAGCAGGCCAGCCCTCTCCTCCATCATCGAGCTCATCCCGTGGGTCCGAAGCCCAGCCGCCGGCGCCTTGAACAGGCTTCGCCCCCAGTGCAGGCTGACCGGTTAAAAAAGCTGCTTGCGCTCACGGCCATGCAAAGGCGAAGCCGATGCTTCCGTTAACTACCGTGATTCGATATCACTGGGCCGTCAAGCAAGAAAAAACTTGGAAAGGGGTGAGAACTCTGAGTCGGTGTAAGCAACCCATTCCAGCGGCCAGCCGTGTATCACCTGAAGGTGCGGCGGCGGAAATGCCCCGTAGCACCCGGTTATCTATGGCGCTCGGTCTGTTGAGTTCTTCCACTCGGCGTGTCGGACCCTTCGAAAACATTGGATCAAATTCGGGGACTGCCATCGCCAGATGGCTCCGGTCGTATCCACGCACGATCGCCCCCTTTCACTCCCATCGAGGCCTTCTCCGCAATGCCCCGTTGCAGTCCAGCATCAGGTTGAGATTGAGATCCTTCCCGGGACGCCTGCGTCGCCCAGCACCGCTTGCACCTCCCTGCCGCATTCACCTCCAGACTGCTGACCCCCCACTCACACGCATGGACTCGAACCCGCGTCCAGCCGCTGCCCCAGATTGCGTCCTGAACCGGTAGCCCTCGCGGCCAGGCGGCCGTATTCCTCCTCGTTGATGCTGCTGTGTATGCCGAGCAGAGACGCCAGCTTCCATTCGTGTAGGAACGCAGGTATCGACGTCGATTTAGCCGTCGAAGGCGTTCCCTGCTCCTTGAAACGCGACTGGACGCTGCTGATGTGGTCCGTGCCAGCGAATCGATAGCCGCGCCGTACCGGCGTGCCCGCTTCTGCCCAGCTCGCCGACGGACAATCCAGCACGGTCGCGAGCCGACGCGCACGGATAGCAGCTGCTCGTGGACCACCGGGAGAGTAATGTTGTAGCTGAGGAGCGTTGTGCCAGCACCTCGCCGTGCGATCCAGCAGCGGCCCGCATCGTGTGCGGCGGCAGCAAGCCGATCCGTCTGAGCGGCCATCTCCCGCTTTCCTGGCCGTGACCACGATCCAGGCCGCGCCGCGATCGCTGTGGCGACCAGAAAGAACCAGCCCACAGCAGGCCGGTTGTGCGCATCACCGCCGCGTGACCCGTCCAGCCAGGCAATGCCGATTGCCATGCCTTCAGGCCTCAAGCCGTTTTCCACAGCCAGCCTTGCGGTGATCCCCGCGCCCCGGCAGGCTTCACGATCGGCGTGATGGTCGCCCTCGCCCGGGCCGTGGGTCTGGTGGCACCGCTTCACTGACTGGGTCACGCACCCTCACCTTCACACCGGATCCATCCCGGCGGATCTGATCGAGGCTCTCGCGCACGCCTGGCGGGGGATCTCCCTCCGTTGCCGGCGAGGGATCGTCGAACCGCGAAGGGATCCACACATGGCGGCCGCCACGGCCGCTCCGACACCCATTCCCACCGCAGCAGATCCTCACATAGAGAGCCTCAGGCAATCGAGGGAATCAATGGCCATGGCACGGCAGCAGCGCGGCCAGCAGAGAATTCTTCCAGATTCCAGTTGCCGCCCTCGGGATCCCTGGCTGCTCAATAAGCGTTCAATTCGCTGCTGACAGCCGGGCGCGCTGCAGAATTGCCTCATCCCAGCCAGGATTCGGCAGTGCCGAGCACCAGCAGGGTTTGGGGCGCAGGGCCTGGGCGGTGGTGTCCAGGGACCAGCCATTCGCCCCAGCCACGCAACCACGCTCCCGATCAAAGCGGACGCCGGCTCCCTTGCGTTCACCCTTGACCGGCTCGCCCAAGGCCTTCCCACCCAACGCTCCGGAAGAGCGCTTTTGGTGACGCCATCTTGGCGCTCCACCTCGGAAGGCAGATGCCCCGCACTCCAGACAGGGTGAAGGTGACTGATCACTCGAGGGTCTTGAGAAAACATCTCAACGCCCCCCGTCCTTGAGTTTTGCCGTTCCTATCGGACAACTTCATCCCAGCAGCATCGTGGAAGGGATTAAAAACGGCTGCGGTTGGCCGGATGCTCCTCCGGAAAAAGCCTAACCCTGGCTCGCCAGCCCAGCGGTCGTATTTGCCGGTCGAAAGCGCCTCCAATAAGAAAAGGGGATTTCAAGGAAGATCCGGTCTTGGCGCCGAGGCTGGGATTGTCGTCCTGCTAGCAGCGGATCGCTTGCAAAGCTGGGGATCCGGCTGTGGGCCGACGGTTCAACGGGAATTCAACGCTGGGCCCGATGGTTCCCTAAAGCTTTGCCGGGGGCTTAACCCAGTTGAGGGGGGGGGAAAAACGGCCCCCCCCTCGGGGGCTTCCTTTGCCGGGGGTGCAAAGGGGGTTTTATTCCCCCCTTCTTTCTCTTG
>Ga0163217_1061698_pt1 | contig 14820 bp, 22 predicted proteins | sample SynspAceP_FD_185933 | JGI IMG/M metagenome (GOLD analysis project Ga0163217, IMG submission 185933) | Saline lake microbial communities from Ace Lake in Antarctica - Synechococcus sp. Ace-P (PacBio error correction) | ecosystem: Environmental > Aquatic > Non-marine Saline and Alkaline > Saline ... | reverse complement strand
CCAGCAGCTTGCTTTGATCCGCAGCGCTTGATGCTGCGTCTTCACGAATCAGTGAGCGGTCGGCAGAGCGGGGGATCACACCGTTATGGTGACGCGGCCGAGGACGATGCGACCGAGAAAAATCGGATAGTCGAAGCGTGGGTGACCTGCAGCTGCAGCTGGCTTGTCCACTGCCCACGGGGGCGGCAATGGCGCAGGGTTCGCGTCGAACAGGCGGCTTCAGTTGTCGCTTTCAGCGCTATGTCCGGCTTGGCGAAGTCCGCCCGATGCCGCTGCCCGAACAGATAGGGGAGTGCAACTGGTTCGTCGTCGGCGCGGTCCAGGAAGAGATCGAGGACCTTTCGACTCGCCTGCTCGGGAGTGCGACCCGCGCCGCCGAGTCGATCTTGTTGAAATTGTATAGCACCGGGCCGGCAAGCCGTGTCCAGGGCCTTGCGCAGCACGACAGCGGGTCTGGGGGCATCGGCCCCTCGTTGGCATCGACGATAAAACAGGGCCCATCACCATGCGAGGACCCGCTCCCTTCTCGCGAAGTCAGAGTGGGACCAGGTGGTGTCAACATATTGATGGCGTATCGGCCGTAGGTGACGGCCGTGTTTCTTGGAGAGGATGGTGATCCCCCGCTCCCGCTCCAGGGTCGTTGGAGGTCCATCAGCGCAGGTGGAACGGCCTCACCGTCACGGAAGATGCCCGACTGCTGCAACAGGGCAATCGACCAGGAGTTGGGTTAGCCGTTGGTCAACGTTGGGCAAGGATCGCGGATATTGCGAATCGGTTGCGCGCTTAGCTTGGGGCGCTCATAACAGCGGCCGGTCAATTGATCACCTTATCTCAGCTGGCGCCCGGTTCAGGTTTCAAACAGCATTGAGAGTTCGGCTGATCCCTCGAAGCGCCAGTGCCAACGGTCATAGGCTGACCCTGGTCGTTGCCTTGCGGGAGGAGAGTGGGTTGAAGTTGAAAACGGTTGGCGTTCTGCGCTCCACCGAGAAAGGCCGCGTTCGATCGAAGAGCGGTCTTCAGGTTTCGGTTCCGGCCGGCTTGCCATCACCCAGATCACCGCACAAGGCCCGTGTGTGCTCCGAAAAACTCCAGGGTGGAGCGCCACCTTGGCCCGCTCTGAAGCGCTCTGATTGCGCTCTGATTTCACCTCAAAGAAAGATGGCTTTCTGCAACTCAACGTCACGGAAGGGCACTCAGCAGCCGGCAGATCAACGCCGGCGGCGCAGTGGCATCGCGCTCATCGCCGCAGGGGATTCGGCCGCATCGACTGCAAACCGCAGTCCGGGCGCGACGTGACCAATCTCTCCGGCGTCCGCTTCGAGATTAGGGTTAATGCCCAGCAGCGGCTCGGAAGCTGGGGCGGCCTCGATGCCGCCACGGGGATTTCCGTTGCTGCGCGACCAAGGACCTGGGAAAGGAGGGAGGGCCGCACGCCGTCAGCGTGGGCAGGCCAGAGGCAGCAGCGAGCCAGAACGGCCAGACGCCGCGAGGACCCCACGGGCTGGCCGGAGGCGCTAGCGCCGGGCGAGCGGATGTTCATCGGATTCCTTTTGTCGAGTCCGGAACAGTGACGGGCGGCAACTCGCCGTGGCACGCACCCTTCCAACAAGCTTCGAACAAATCGTAGAGGACGCCACTGGCGAGAGGATCCAACCGCAGAGCCTCTACGGTGTTAGCTTTCGGGCTCCAGGATCGTCCAGCGGAGCAGGTTTTCCAAGATGTTTGCGAGTCGCAGGGTAGCTGGTGACGGCCCGAGCGATCTGTGCTGCTGAGGTGCTGGCCAGGCGGCATTCGACCTGAGCTGTTTGAGCGGCAAGCTCGACAATGGCAAGCCTTTGCGGTGGGGCCTTCGCTTTGCATTGGGTCGATGAGTTCGATCTTCCCGAGTGACATTGACCGAAGGTTCGCAGAACATGCGAAGGTGTGGGATCTCTCCCTCCAATTCGCGAGGTTGATATTTCATCTTCGGCAATCAAGACGAATTAACATCGGCATGTGCCGGCGCGAAGTCATGGATGGTTCCTGCGCGACCCGCGCCGGCCAAGCCTGCGAGAACAAGCTGCGTTCAACGGTTTGGTGCAGAGCATCGACACCGGCAAGAATCGCCAGGGTCCTTACACCTCCAATACGCCGATTATTCCGCAGGTGGCCCACCGGCGAGATCAAAACTTGAGGTGGATACTGATCGTCAGGCGCCGAGGGCCAACAGCCGGGTGGCCAAGGCGCCATGGACGCAGGGTGACTACAAACATGTGCGAGTCGCCTGTTCAGCAGAGCCCATTCGGCTTCCAAGAGAGGAGATGAGCTACTCGAGACTCGCGAAATGGATGTGGGCACGATAGTGTCCCCTGATTTCTACGGCTGGGTGTTCCCCAGTACGGACCACGTTGGGCGTGGGGGTACCGCACGATGCGAAGAACCAGTCCTGATCAAGGGCTGCAGAAAGGGCGGTTTCACGCGCGAAGGCCAGCGGACCGTTTGCTCAGGTGGCGAGTCGAGTTTCAAGTGGGAAGCGCAACCCGATTCCACGAGACCCGTCCGCGGCGGTGTGGTGGGCGGATGGCGTTGGTGGGCGATTTGCCGCCGCTACTCCCAAGAAGCTTTCCTGGGGAAGGCATTATTCGCCGCTAAGAGTGGCGGATGTGCGCGAGGCAGATTCGTTGCGGCAGCGCCACGGCAAACACAATCCCTCGAGAAAAGATCTCACGGTCTCATATCAAGAAGTGGGATCGCCATTACGGCGCCACCCTACAGGTGTTGGAAATTCTCCAGACTTTTTATCGCACGACGGCGCCAGAGAAGCCTTCGTCGAGATGTGCCAGATGACAAGGTGTTTCAACGCCTCACCTTCTGACAGCTACCTTCTACAAGGCGGTGGTGATGATGAATCCCTTGGCAGCAGATCAAGCGTTGACGCTGCTCCACCTTCGCTTTCCGTACTGCGTGGCCACGCACCTCGCTCCCAGGGCTATAAACCCGTGCCAGCGCGTCAGAAACCGAGAGGAGATGGCTTGCCAGCGGAGCTCCATCTCTCCAATGCCGCGGGACAGCCCCGGCCACAGCTGATTGCTCGAGTGCACTCACTGCCAACGGCAACTTCCCGCTGGCGGCCATCAAAAGCCGGATCAGCGTGGACATTGACCAAACAGGTGCGCAAACCGGCCCTGGGCGAGCAAGCCCTGAGCCAACTGGCAGCAAAGCGCTCAATATGCGGCTTTGCTGGCCAGTTGGCTGAAATCGGGCGAAGCACCCAGGGCCTGCGTTGCGCAGCAGGGCAGCAGGTTGAAGACGATTGCTGCGGATGGCCGGGTTATCGGCCATCACCATCACGCTGCTGTCGCCATTCGAGGACAGGCCGCCAGGGGCTCTGAGCCTGTGCCGCCAGGCTGGAGCCAGGGCTTCGTAGCTGGAAAGCTTATTGCCAGGGCTCACAGGTTCTGGAGGACCGTCAGCATGGCCGCTCACTGCTTGGCGACTGTTGAACCAGGTGGGGTCGACCACACCCGCAGGGCTGGAAATTATCCTGCAGCAAGATCTGCCTCTCGGCCAGGGCGAGGTGGCCGCGCCCCACGGCCTGCAACTGAGCGCCAGGCCCCGCATGGCCCGGAGCTCGGCCGCCAGTTTCCACCGGCTGGCGGGCATCCGCAGGCAGTTCAGCAGCAGGCGCTCGGCCGCCACGCTGCTGGCCGGACACGGCCTGGAACAAGTCGGCGTTCAAACCGGCGCTTCCTCGAGGCAAAGCTGATCAAGCCGGCAACCGGCAAGAAAATTCACCAGCTACCGTGGCCAGGGGCCGCCGGTCAGATCCCAGCGCCGGCAACAAGCTAGCTAGCCATGTGCACGTGGCCTGACGGCAAAACACCCGATTCAGAGTTCCAGCGGCCCAGCCCCCGCTCCCAGAGATCATGGCACCAGCCGTTTCCTAGCCCCGCGCGCAGGGCGTAGGGATCGGAGGAGCCCACTGGGCGATACCCTGCGCATAAGCGAAACTGCAGCAACAACTCAAGCCGTCCGCAGCGCGACGACGGCGGCCCGGCCGGAAGCGGGTAAGCATCACCGGCTCCCCGCGCAGTAATGGCTCCAGACGGCCAGGGCCACCAGCGGATTTCGCCCTTCAGCCAGCAGGTATTGGCCCCCATCACGCCCTTGGAGTCGGGAATTCGCCCCATTCATGGCTGACGAGGTCGTGCTTGCAGAGGTGGCGGCGCGTGCCGCTGCCTTTCGGCTCCGCCAGGGCGAGATGCTCGAGCAGGCAACCCGCAGCCACGTCCAGGTCGCTCGGCCCGCTTCAGCAGGTGCCAACTTCGGCGGAAGGTTGACGCTGGCCAGCTGCAAGGCGCGTTGCGGCGCTGGGAGAATGGGCGCGATCTGCCGCAGGAAGAACTCCGCATCGGCAAGGCGGGCCCTGAGGGCACCGTTCGTATGCCGCGCTCGCACCCGTGGCTTGGGCCTCCGGCCGGCCGTTGCGGATGCAGAGGAAGGGGGCGCAGTGTGTGGCGCGTGGACGTCGAAGGCCAAGCGGGTCTGGACTCTGGCCTCCCGGCGCGCACCAGGACATAAAGCGCTGGTGGAGCGGCAGTCACCGTGCTGAAGCATTTCTGGCGCAGGGCAAGAAGACGTTCGTCTGAGCCGTCCTTGGCATCAACGTGGGCGACTCGACCAGGTCAACGAGCTTCATCAAACAGCTCGTCTGGAGGTCGGGGCTGGCCGACAAGACTCCCCGGCAGCCGGTGCAGCTGGCTGTGGGATCAGTCAGCTCGCTGCTCCGATTCCACCTGCACGCGCGCCCGCAGGGTGGCCGCATAGGTTGATTGCGTTGGGATCGTCACCGCTTCGGCGCTGAGGATTGGCGCGGCTTGAGGCGCCGCTCTCGACTGCCAGGAATCACAGCCGCTCAGGGCCACTGGAATCTGTTTGGGCATCGAGCAGGGCACCAGCCCAGCGCCACGGCCGAGCTTAAGCGGCGCGTCGCCGCATGCACCAAGCGCAATGAACCCGCGGCCCTGCAGGGCGCTCACCCAGCGGGGCATACTTGCTCGCAGCACCGAGAGGCTGGGCTGGCCGAGCTGAAGGGGCGGGCAAACACGAACGTCCCTTGCCGTCTCGCGCACGCTCGAGAGGCTTCGGCGCCACGCCACAGGCGGCGCCGCAAAACCTGATGGGCCGCCTCGGTGGCCACGCCCTCGCTGAAAGCTGGTCGGCAAGGCAGCAAGGTCCTTGCGCTCTCTTCGAAGATCGCCTTTGGCGCTCGCCAGCCGCAACGCTGTCGCAGCGCGCGGGAGTACCGGTGCATGGACGAGCCCATGGTCGAGGCGCAAGGCCAGCACGCTCGCGCACTGCCCTCCAGCTGGGGAGTCGCAAGGCGGACAAAATCCGCTGTGCAAATCCTCGTGCCGATCTCGCAGGGAATGTGCCACGGTTGCCTTCGGGAGCCCTGACTGTTATTGAACGCCCTTTTGGAGGCCCCTTGCTTCGCTACCTTCTGATGGATGACGGCGCCGTTGTGTGACCCTTTCCCCGGACGCCCTCGAGCAAGTTCGAGCAGCTCAAGGCCGCAGCAGGTGACACCTCAAGGAACCCTGGCCACCGAGCTGAAAGAAACGGGAAGCCGTTTCTTCACGATGGGCGGATCCAAGATCCTTGAGAGTTCCACGGCAGCTACAGCAGGACAAACCGCGAACCATCCAGGAAAGCAGGAAGAAGGACTAGGCAGGATTGATGTTGCAGCCTGCGCAGGCCCCGCCGGCCTGATTTCCCCGTGCCGCTCTACCTGGCAGATGAATTGAGTCCGACACGACTCAGGCACGAGCACCACTGCGAGGTAAACGACCGCCAGGCGTTCCGATGCATGGCATCGCCAAGGACCGACTGCAGGGAGGTGATCGGCACACCAGGTTTCGTTGCGCCCATTGGGCTCACCATGGCCGGCTGTGTGACATCACGGCAATGTGATTGGCTGCCGGCAGCGCCTTCGAGAAGGGGGGCTATACCCAGCGCGCGCGCCCCTGTCGCCGAGCAGATCGCGATGATCTGTCGCCCCAGGCCGCCGAAGGCTCCTACCTCGATCTCTGGTGGATGGCGACCCACAGTTATCGCTTTCGCCCTGCCTGAGGTGAACAAGGCGACGGGCCCGCAGCGCAGGGGCCTGTCATCGGCGATGCCAGCGAGCCCTATACGGGTGGCACCTACCTGCCGCGCAAATTCAAGGTGGCCGTCACGTTGCCAGGCGACAACTCGTGATTCTGCTAACCCAGGACATCGGCTGGTGGTGTTCACCGATCCGGGCGGACGCTGCGCGGCTGCAACGTGTATGTGGGCGGCGGCTGGGGCGGACCCACACAAGGAGGACACTTCGGCCGCAACGGCCGAATCCGCTCGGCTTTACGTGGGCCGCCGAGGCAATTCTCGATCTCGTCAGGCGGTTCGCCGCCCTGCAGCGCGACCACGTGACCGGGAGCGCGCCGCCAGCCCGGATGAAATACTCTGATCCATGACGGGCATCGCCTGAGGTTCAAAGGCGAGCTGCTCCGCTATTTCCCCCATCCGCTCAAAAGCCTGCGCGGAAACCACGCCCAAGTCACCGACTATCTCGATGTTGGCATTGCGCGCAGAGCAGCGGCCTCTGGTCGTCGGCCTGCCCTGCTTGGGGGCGCTGAAGGAACGGTTCAAAACAGGGCTTGCGGGCGCTCGTTGAGGGACTACCAGCTCGATTGTTGCGCCTCGCTCGACTGTTGCCTGCACATCGCACTCCAGCGCTCCGCGCGGGGGCTCCTGATTGCCCTGGGCTTTGCCGACCTGAAAGCACGGGTTACTTTCGCGCGCCATTGCGTGGGCCTGCCCAGCGCTGCCCACCTGCGGGATTGGCCATTCACCGAAGCGGAGCGGTTTCTGCCGGGCCGGCATCGATCGCCTCGAAGTACTGCTGCAGCGGCTGGAGATCGAGCAACCGCTGCTTGGTGCGCGATGACCGCTGCCCCAATGGCTGCTCACGCCCTACATGGCCCGAAGTCGGTCTGGGGGCAGTGGGGTGGAGCAAATACCAGGCTCTGCTGGGCGGCCACGAAACCTCACATGCCTGGCCACCCCCTACTGGAGCGGAGCGCTTGAGCTATCTGGAGTCACCCTTGGGGCCCTGCTGTGCGAATGGAAATCGACACCAAAACGGGGGCCGGACCGCGCAGCTTTGGTAGACTTCTCGGCAAGCTCGGTCCTGAAACGGTGGCGGGCCTGTTGCCACAACTGGATGATCGAGGTCGCCTGCTGTTGAAAAGGCTGCCGTTCAAGGGTGCCTTGAGAAAGTTACTGTTCGGTTTGATTCGGGCCGATCGCCGCCTTGCCGCCGGCGCCGCCCTGGCCAGGGCCGTTTCGAGCCGCCGACGCACGCGGCCCGGTCACGACTACCGTCACGATCAAGCACCCATGGCCAGAAGCGACACATGCTCGGCGCACCGGCCGCCAGCTTGCAGCAGTTCGCTGGGCCATCCACCAAGGTTCTGCTCACGGCTGCGCCGAGGTGCAGGCTTGGAATGGGCTGAGGGCGGAGCCTGAAGGCTGTGCCAGCCAGAACACTTGCTCAGCCGCGATGAGGCCGACGGATCTGGCGTGGCTCAGGCCAGGCGATGCCCTTGCTCAAACCTGGTTAGCCAGCGGCCGTAACGAGCTGGTTGGCTGCAGGGAAACGCCAGGCCAGCAAGCTGGTCGCCCATAGCTGAATGCACCTCCACTCGTAGGGATGCTGGCTGAATCCGCCCACGGCCCATCGCCTCCGGGCCAGCAGCAGCGCGATGGATGCGAGGGCGGCTTGGCTGCTGGATCGCGCGGCCGCTTCGGGTAGTGATCACGGCTCTTGAAACCGCCAGCGATCGCATCGTCTCGCCGACCCAACTCGCCAGGAGGGAACCGCTGGCTCGCCAGGGTGAGAAGTCAAACGGCGCGCCGGTGCTTGTGCGGCGCGGCGTGGCTGGATCTCACTGGGTGGGCGCCAGAAGCGGCTCACCCGCTCGCGGATGGCTCCCGCCGGCATGGCGTCCTCAGCGCCACGCCCCGGAGGGCCATTCATGGCCGGGGTGCTCCCCTTGATGGGCCTGGACGCCACCGGCCGCAGGCATAGCGAGAATCGCCAGCCGCAGGGCTGGTCTGGCGCTGACAGCTGGGCTGGGGCATCAAACAGGCGCTTCCACCCACGCCATGGCGCAGCGAAGGACAGACCGCCGTTTTTCCATAGGGGCTCCGAGGCTTGATTACGGGATGGGGCTCAAAGGCGATGCAGGCTGGCGGCAGGGGGATCAGCGTTTCGCGTTGTCGTCGATTTCGGACCTGTCCAAGGGACGTGGCAATGGATCAGCTGGCGGGTCGCTCGCAGACGAATGAACGCTCCAATTCAAGCGGGCGGCGTCGGTGCTGGCGGCTGTTCTCTCAAGGCCTGGCGCAGGCCCGGTATGGACGCCAGCTCAGGTCGCCGCCCAGGGATTCTCCTTTGGGCCACTGGCGGGCCTGCTCGAGACCTCAGCGCGTCCATCGCTGAGGCTGGCCAGGGCCAGATCGGCAGGCCGACTTGGCGTGTTGCCAAGACCTGACCAGTGGACCGCGAGAGCCAGGCTCATCTCGGCGATCTCAAAGCGTGGCGGAGCGCAACCAACAAGCTCAGGCGCTGCGCGGCAGAGGGATTCGGCCTGTCATTGATTCAACAGGCAGTGGGAGACCGCCGCCACCGGCCCCCGGCGCGCAGCTGGTGCAGTGGGCCAGGCACGAAGCGATGCGGAATGTCTCTATACCATCACGTAGGCTCGGGCACAATCCCACGCCCGACTTCCACCCACCGGTGGTGGAGCACTGAGACACATCGGTGGCGCCCGCCAGCGAAGGCGGTGATTCGCGTCTGCCTTGTCGTGGCCTGTCCATGCGGCCGATATGCAGCAGGCCGACGAACGCAGGTCGGCGAGCAACCTCGCCGCTGAGCTGGTTGTGAACGTTCCACGCTGGAGCGCAGGTCCAGGGTTTCCGATTCCTCCACGGGGCAAGACCCACATAGGCCGCGACCAGGGCACCTGTGGCGAATTAGCTGGTAGCGCCTGCTGCCGTTGACTTTCCGTCGCAGTTGGGTACACACCGGCATGCGACGGGGGGCAGTTGGTGATCTTGATCACCTCCAATTTCGCCATGCACGGAGAGGTGGCCAGGGTAGGCGGAATCGAGGGTGAGCGTCATCCGTGAGAGATGGGGCTCTGTGAGTCCCTTGCAAAGCAGGGCGGTTGCGCTGGCCGCACGGCCGGAAGCAGGTGCTGTTCATACGGACCACCAACCCAGAGCCATAGCCGGCGCGACTGTGCACCGGGTCTTCGAGCATAGGCGTCGCAGGTGGCGACCAGCAGCTTTCAATGCGGTCGCCAGCTCCTGCAGGCAGTTCTGCCGCGCGAAGGCGCGGTGTGAGGGCGGTGAAGCAGGCGGTGCTGATGGTGGCATCTGGGGCAATGCCATATTCGCCACGCTTGCGGGCGTGGTGGCTGGGCCTAGCACCTCAGGTCGGAGCATCAGCGGCACCGCCTAGGCAACCGCCTCGATATGGCGTGAGCAGTCGGCCGCAGCATCGCACCACGGTCTTGCCGCTGCCGGACGCACCGTCGCCCTTGCAGCAAACGGGCCATGGCGTCTGCGGAGGTCGGCGCGGATCTAGCGGACCGGCTGCTGGGGCCGATGTGTCGATGCGGAAAGGGAAGCAGGTCAGGAAGGCCGCCACCCAGGTTCCCTGGTCGCTAGGCAGCACCAGGGGCTGGGATGGGATGACGGCTGATTTGTTTGCGTTTGGCGGCCGTCTGCAGCAGAGTTCAGACTGCGTAGCAACAGCGCTCATCGAACACCAGGCTCTGGTGCCGGCTGGCCCTGAGCTGCTGCGGTTGTGCGTGGATTCCCTGCAAAGGCCTGCGTGGCGATCGTCAATCGAAGCCGCTGGCGCAGGGCAGGGCGCAGGGGATCGCCAGGGGCGGCGGCGGCAGCACCGCTGCCACCGCCTTGGCTTTAGGCGATCGGCGGGTGAGTGCCATCGTGAAGTCCATACACAACGGCAGCAGCGACCGTCTGGCTGGAGCGCCGGCGCATTTGGGAGGTTCGGAGCACTTCGATTCAAGGGGTCTGCAGCGCTGGGACCGTTAGGCGTTTGCTTTGACCAACCCATCTGGCCGCCAGGGTGCAGACCAGCGGTGTTCAGGAGTCCTGGTGTGTCGCTACAGCCGCCCGTGGAGGTGAAGCCGCTTGCGGCAGAAATTTTGCTGAGTCCGGCAAGCCGTACGGTGATGTTCCTGGAGCTGCAAGTTCAATGTGGGTTGGGATTGCGTCGGGCTGGCAAATGGGTGGCAGCGCCGGCCCGTGGCCCGTCGTGGCGTCTCACCGGCACAGGGCTCGAGCGCCAGCACAATGGGCGTAAGTTAGAGTAGGTACGGGGTAATTGGCGCAAGCAGGTCGCGGAGCCAGCACGGCAAGGGCCAGCAGCCGTCCCTGTGGCCGTTTGGGGCGATGCCGGCATGCGGCCAAGGGGGTGTCGGCCCGATCAGGCGCGGCAGCGGTGGTTGGGCTCTGTCTGGCTCATCGGTCTGGCTCGAGCCAGCGCAGGCGCGGCGGAGGCGAAGGGGTTGCCCCCGGCTCCAGTGCCGGCGCAGGACAATGCGCCGCTCGCGCGGCAGGCGCCGCACAGGTTTTTGCGGGCGCTGAGGCTCAGCTTGTGCGTAGGCGCTGAATTCCGCCGCCAGGCGGCAGCGGCAGCATCAAGGCTGGGTGACGCAGCGCTTGCGGCCAGCCTCGTGGCAGCTGGCGACAGGACAGCTGCTGAAAGCGTCCCGCGAGCCTCTCGATAGATCTGCAAACCGCGCGCGGCTTCGCTCCAGGGCCTTCTGGCAGGTCGCATCCTTGCCTTGCGAGGTGGTCTCGGCCCCAGGACTGGGGGGACGGCTAGGGGAGTCGGCAGGTGGTTTGGCTGTCTTCCAAATGCTGCTCCCGCGTGCCAGCGACCGGGCGCGCGCCCAGTGCGCCGATACTGCGGGCCTTTGCTCACATCTTGCGTCTGCGCTCCTCAACGGCGGCAGGCAGGTTGCCGCAGACGGGCCTGATCGATCAGCATCAGCACTGCACAGCAAACCGATCGCTCTCAGTTAGGGCCGCCATGCCTGTCATGGCAAAGGGCAACGACAGCTCGCTCGCTACAGGTTGGTGCGGCAGGCATGCTCACGCTGACGGGCCACGGGTCGAGAAGTATTTGATCGGCAGCAAGTGCGGTCGACGAGGCGAAGCGGTTCGAGATTGACTCGCATGGGGGTTGCGCAGCCGCCGCTCCAGGGGCCCGGATCGAGGAGGTGTCCCACCACTGTGAGAGCTCAAGCGGTTGCGGGCACAGCGAGGGCTCGATGCGCTTCGGTAGGGTCTCCCATTCCCTTGGCGTTCCTTCTGTCGTTCAGGCTTCCTTCCGCTTGTCTTCGAGTCTCAGCCTCGTTCTCTAGCAGTTCGGCTGGTAGGACTTTGAGTCGCATTTCAGAGTCGTCTCGTCGCTTCAAGAACGTCTCTCATGTCATCGCCTGAGTCGGTTCAGTTGTGTTCGTCGCTTAGGCCCTGTCGTCGCTGGCGTCAACAGCAATACGCTCCGCTGGAGGCTTGGTGCCTCCGAGGACCTAATCTGGTCCCACAGGTGTGGCCAGGTCGGTGAAGACCGCAGTCCCCGGCTAGCCGAGGCGAACACTCAGCGGAGAGGGGATAGATCAATGGCCGAGCCGACGAACCTGGTGGCAAGGGGCTTGGGTCCGAGGCGAGGAGCCGTCTTGTGAATGCCCCGTCGGCATCGACGCCATCAGCACGCTGGTTTGCTCCCGCTCGCTGCTTGGCGCTCCGGGCTTCCCGTGGCATCTGTGCGGACCACCAGTTGGCCCAGGGTGATGCAAGCACCGCAGGGTTTCACCAGCTCAGCCAAGGCGCTGCTTGCGTCCTGACGCCGGCTTTCAGGCAGTGCACATAGTACGTTCTGGACGCTAGCTGCGGTGCGCAACATGGAGGTGGCCTGCTGCACCGTCATTCGGCAGGCTTCTCACTGAGCACTGAGGTGAGGGCCAGATCCCTGTACAAGCCCCGTTTGCCTTCCGCAGCCGGAAGCCGCTCAGCTGTCTGGTGGCCTCCGTCAATGCCTGGCTCTGGAATCAAAGGCCATGGGGGGAGGAGGGAGGGTGCAGGGCTTCAGGCGAAGGTGCTCTAGGCGCGGATGGAGTCAGGAGGTGCTAGGCGGGTCGTACGCCTTTTGAAGCCACTTGCAGAATCAAAGTGTCGCTTGCTCCGCCTCAATGCCTTCTGCAGAGGGTTTCGTAGCGGGTGTACGCGAACCTGATTGTTTTCACCTGTTGGCCGGCACTCCCAGGAGCTGCTTGACAGTTCGGCCACCGTGATCGAGTGGTCCTTGATGAGGGTGTTGATCAGCAGGCCAGCTCCTTGAGTCGCTGCCGATGCGCTCCGTCGACAATCTTTTCCTTCATTTGTTCGGGCTTACCGGCGATGGTCGTCGCGGCCCATTTTCGATCACTTCTCGCGCTCAATCGATCTCGCTGGCAATCTGATCGGTGTGTGACGGTATTCGTGCTGGGAGGCGGGCGATCTGATCGGCACAGGTTTGCGCGCAGATCCGTGGAACTATCTACCCGCGCGGGGACCGAAAGATCGGCTTCGCAGTTTCAGCTCCCACTAAGCTACGCCACACGGACCTCGGTGTGGGATTTTGAGCTGCCGCTCGAGGCCTCAGCAGCGGGTGGCGACACCGCCTTCTTTCTCGGCATGGTGCGTCTATTGATCGGCACACTCGGGTCGCCCTTGGTATGTCGCCATTGGTTGCTGGAGAGCTGTTGCAGTTATCATTCCTGCGCTGGTTTGTCGCGCAGTTCTCTTGACGAGCGCTTTGCTGAATTTTTCAGCCCTCGCGGGAGAAAGGGAGAGTAGAAAGGGGAGGAGAGCTGGATCGCGCGCATGGGTGAGGGAGGCCCGGCCAGGGCGGGAAACGGGGCCCCCTGGGCTGGCCTCAGTCTCCTCGGTTCTTCGCTTGGCCGTTTGATCGGGGGAGTTCGCCTGGCGGGCTCATTAGTCGCCGTCGGCCGAGGGTGCGAACCGGACGTAGGCTGGAAACGGAGCGCATCGAGTCTGTCGCTTCTGCACGGGATTCCCGCTACGTCCGGTTGAGCGGACTTGATCGCAGTTGGTGTCCAGATCGACACCAGGGGATATCGAGCTTGCGCTCTCTACAGACCGGCTTGTGGATTCGCGGCCGCTGGTCGACGTGGGATCACCAGCATGGCGCAGCGGCGCATGTTCTTGAGACGCCAGATACTTGCCAGACGGTCCAGTTTTCGGCGTCGCAGCACGAGGGCTTTTTCTTTGGGGCGATGGCCTGATTGGCGCCAGACCTCATCGCTCAGTCGTTAGACCGATCTCGATGGGTGCGGCGCATCGTGCTCGATTCGGTTGAGCATGGCCGCAGCGTGGTTCTACGCGTAGGAGGCACGCAGCGGGGCCGCTTCAAGGGCGCATGCACTCGGGGCTCGCTTTTGGTGCGGACGAACAAACCGGCTTGCCGCGCGGGAGGCTGCGGGACTCATTTGTAGGCGTTTGTTCTGCAGTATGGCCCTGGCGTCCTGCACAGAGATCGATGTGTGAACTCCTTGGCCCCCGCGCATAGATGTAGCGCGGACATCTTGGTGGGTTCAGAGGTTTGGTGCCCATAAGTGGGCACCCGCCTCATCATTCGGAGAGCGTTTACGCAGCCGATGGTTAGGGGTGGGTGTTTCTCGCGCGTTCGCTACCTGGCAGGGCAATCAGAGGGCAGCAGCTCTATCGCAGTCCGTGGGTGTGGGGATAGGAGCGGCCGGGATTGCCTGAGCACGAAACGGGACAGGTGTGCGGTGTTTAGGGATACCCAGCTTACAAGCGTTTGCTGGGGACTTTGATTTTCGCTGGCCCAGGCGGCGGGGGTCTGTCGCGGAGGGGCGGCACACGAGTGGCGGTTCTGAGCGGCAGGCGCAGCAGTCCATGCAGGTTCGGATAGGCCACGGCGCAGGCCACCAGGCGCAGGGCTGGGCTGCGCTCATTGAGCAGGAGCGCCGGCGGTGGCAGTTTCCAGAGCAAGCCGCTGCAGCCAGGTGAATGGTGATTGAATGAAGCGAACCGGAGGTGGAGGTGTTTCGGTAAAAACCAGACCTCCGGGCCCGTTCCTGCTCCAGGGCACCAGCTGGGAACTGTCCCACGGCTTCAGGGCCGGGTGCCAGTGATATGGCGGGGGCTGCGGGCAACGTCTCTACCGCACCACGCCCAATCGACCTGCAGACGTTACCAGTTCCAGGTCTTCCCAGCCATAAGCCGGGAAAGCCGTGTCAAAACAGGCCGGAGGCTCCAGCAGGGTCGCGGTCGATTTGGCAATGCCGGTGGAATTAGGCCCAGGAGTGATCGCTGAGCTTTTGTGGGGCTCGCTTGCTTGTCGGCGAAGTTACTGGTGTTGATCACCGCGCGCCGTAGGTGAAGCAGCAGTTTGTTACCGCTTCTGGCGCAGTTGGCGCTCAGGGCTTGGCATGGGCGAAGGGAAGCCGGCGTCCCACAGAGATCGGTGTCGATGAAAACGATCAGTTTCTCGCGGGCTTCATCCATCCACCGCGATTGCGCCCGCAGCAGCACCGGCCGATGGCCTGCTCGATCAGGCGCACATGGGGAAACTGGCTGCCATCTGGCGCAAAGCCTACTCGGCGTGGTTGCCATTCGGTTGGAGCGTTCGTTTCAACGACGACGGACTTTTTCATACGTTCAACGAAGCGG
>Ga0163217_1041936_pt1 | contig 14820 bp, 13 predicted proteins | sample SynspAceP_FD_185933 | JGI IMG/M metagenome (GOLD analysis project Ga0163217, IMG submission 185933) | Saline lake microbial communities from Ace Lake in Antarctica - Synechococcus sp. Ace-P (PacBio error correction) | ecosystem: Environmental > Aquatic > Non-marine Saline and Alkaline > Saline ... | reverse complement strand
CCAAATTTGGAAACAATAAAGAGATTTAAACTCTTATACTTACCGCTGCTCCAGCTAGTGTAATCCCAAAATGAATAGCCCGTTTTATCCATGATCTTAAACCAAAATTGAAAGGATTAAAAATAAATCGCCAACAATTAATAGCCCATAAGCAGCATAGGAACAATTGAAGAGTCCTTTCTTTTCCTACCAGGAACTTTCTCAAGAATAGAGGGGGCCTTTAAAAACCCCCCCAATCCAGATTAACCGGAATCGCAATCATCCAAACTAACGTGCAAAAAAGAATAAAAGCATGGCATCACTTTTTGCATACAAAAACTGTGTGAATCTTGATTTTCCAGACTGGTTTGAAAAGAAAGGGGCTCTGCGGCATATTGAAGGCTTGAATTACCAAAATTCATTCAAAATTGCCAACTTTGAAGGTTGCTCCAAAAAACCTCCTGCGGCCCTGCTACTCAGTCCTGGTTTAGAAAATTTTCAGGAATCAAGTATTTCAAAAAAGAAGTCGGGAAAATAAGCTCATGGTAACCACCCGCCAAGCCCATAAATAGCAAAGGCAATGAGTATCCCCCAATACGGTTTGATGATTTTTTCTTGTCTAACGGAAAAAAAGAGAAAAACCCGCTTTCCACCAGACGAAAGGGATTATAAGTCCATTTGCAAGAAGCGGTTAGCAAGCAAAATATATCAACCCCCCAATTGATGGTAAGCTAGAAAACCCTTCAGGAATGCTGCCTTTTCGCAATCAAATAAAGGTATCCCAAAACAATTCAGGATGACATTGCGTCCTACATGAGAAGTATGTTTAAAAATCTTTGCGCTAGCGAATACCATTGCCTTATTGTTCGAGCCGTAGCTTTGCAAAAGAATTAGCCAATACTTGCATCAAGAAAGTTAAAGTGCAACCCATCGGAATTAAATAGGCTTGCCCGCCCGGATAATTCCATCGTTCTCTGCCAGCCAAGTGCCCAAAAGATAAAGTCCCGTCCCAAGTACCAGGGTGCTTTCGTGATCAATAGCGATTGAGTGTTTGTGATAGACCTTAAAGGGTCTAGGATTTTCCCAGTTAGCATATCTAAAAAAATGTTAGTTTCCAATTCCCATAGGTGAAAACTATATTTCAAAAATCCAATTAAAGCATTATATCGAAGTAAATGCACCAAGATCTTTCCTGCTTAGGTAAGCAGTGTAGACGATATCAATAAAAAATTGATTGACCTGCCGAGATGCTACTTAAAACCGTAGATCGCTGTTTGTCCGGCAAGTTTCTTTAGGTTAACTCATTCTGAGCTTATGGAGCCTATCACCTTTGGAAGGCTGGTTTTCTTTTTTCCGAAAGCTGAAGTTGCCTTCTTTGTAATCTCCGGGATTTGGAACACAACGGGCAAAGCTGGTTTGCTTCAGTTTGGTAGCCATTTTCTTCTGACAAAAACACTGCATTGACACAGTCAACGACCATTTCCTATGGCAAGGGGAGCTTTACTTTTCATTATTTTTGAAATCAACCCTCTGCTTTTTCCAATTCGCTTTCAGATTGGTAGGAAGTACATGATTTACTAATCCAAGTGACTTAGCCTCGTCAGCACCGATCATGTCGCCAGTTCATCATCAGTTCATTTGCCTTTCCTCTACCTTACCAAAAGAGTAAGTCGCTGGTGTCCCGCCATATCCTGGATAATCCCCAAATTCACCTCTGGTTCCAAAACGAGCATTAGCAGTAAATAGCTATCTCATATGGCACGCCATTGGCAAGCTCACATCCGCCACGAGCGTGTAGCCATGGTGACTGCAATGACTGGCTTGTGGCAGTTTTCAATCATCGAAAAAATATCCTTGTTCCATTTTCAGCAAAATTTCCTGGCATTTTACCTCATGAGGGCTTGCGATTTTCACTGATGTCAGCCCTGCTACGAAAGCCTTTTTCGCCCGCTCCGTGATGATGGCGGCCTATTGATCGATTTATTTTCGACGATCGCATATTCTTCAAAATGATCCTTAATTCCTCTAACGTGTCAAATTTAGGCATTCATCTGTCTTCACGATTGACGGTCAAAGTACAGTACGCCATTTTTTTTTCTTCAGTGAGAATATTTTTCAAATCAGTCATAGTCAGAAAGGTTTGTTAAACAAATATACAAGCAGACGTATCATTCACAAATTAACAAGTTCAGAATTTGATCTTTTTGATGAAGGGAGAAAAGTAACTCTAAAAACCAATTTTTATTAACAATCCATAAGCGGATTTTTAAGGCCATTTCCAGTTCCTATCCTGCATTTTTATTTATACTTTTGGACAGAATAAATTTTAAACTAAATTTCATTATTACCATATGTCTTCCAAAAGAAAAAATAACTGTCCGCTTATGGTGATGGCATCGGCGCCAGAAATCATGAAGCAACACTTAAATATCCTTGACGCTGCAGGGGAGCCTCAACTCGAATATGATGTGATTGAAATCGCGTGACAGGTTACCTTAAGGGGATAAGCTCAGGCATGGAAGCCAAAGTCATTTGACTCACTTCGCGGAGACTAAAGTATTTTTGGAAATCCACCAATCACTACCCCTCAAGGTGGAGGATTTAAGTCGCGAATGTGAACCACTCGAAAAGTCTTTTGGACTTTTTGCAAACGTGCGTCCGTGTAGAGCATTCGCGCCATTTGTAAGAAACCCATTTCCCGAAGACTTGATTTGGTTATTATCAGGTGAAAAATGAGGAAGACCTTTACGCATGGAATTGAACACAGACAAACCCAGGAAAGTCTATCAAACTTTAAAATTATCTCTGAACCAGGTTCTGAAAAAAATTCATTCGATATGCATTTGAGTACGCTAAGAAAAACAGCCGAAAGAAAGTGACTTGTTATGGACCAAGGGATAACATTATGGAAATTAGGCGATGGTCTTTTTCACAAAAAATTGATGGAGATCGCTAAAGAATATTCCTGAAATTGAAAATGATCACCAAATTATTGATATTCGGAACGGCTTTGGTAGCAGAGCGACCGGGAAATCTTTGATTGTGATCGTGACCCTAATCTTTATGGAGATATTTATTTCTGACGTTGCTGCACAGGTGACGGGTTTCTGTTGGTCTTGGTGGATCAGCAAATGTTGGAGAAGAAAGTAGCGATGTGTTGAGCTTATTCATGGTTCTGCTCCTGATATTTCTGGAATGGAAATCGCAAAACCCTCCGGACTTTTTGAATGTTTGCAATTAATTGATGTTGGTCCATATAGGAATGCCAGAAATTGGCAGAAAGGAAAATCCGCCAATGCCTTGGTGAGAACTTTTGAAGATGGAAATCCATACTGGAGATATCTTATCAGAAGGAACTTTCAACAAAGAAGCAGGAACTCAGGAATTCGCTCAAGGCCGTATCGAACGATTTAGACAAAAGCCTATTTAAAATATTCCTGTGGAGTACGATAAGGAAGACACCAAAACCATTGGTGATCAACTCAGCCTCAGGGTAAAACAAAAGAAAGAATTGATCGGAGTGGGATGTATTCATCGATTGGGATGAGGATACCGAAATTTCAATGTGATCGGTGAGCGCCTTAGAAAGGCAAAATGCAAACGGCGCAACTACAATTGATCACAAACAGGGTGTTAAGGGTATTTCCAGAAGGAAATGAGAGAGACTTTCTGCACAGATCATTGGAGATGCCGATTCAAAACTGCCGACCAAGAGTGATCACTCACGATACTATTTTGGAGCTTTTTAAAGCAGATTCCAAGGCTGGGTTTTTGACTTCATCAAATGAAAACACCTTTAACTTTTTGATGGAGTGAAGAGGTTATTCACTTGCTCAAGGAGAATAAGTGATCTAAGATTTAAGATTTGAAAGGACCGGAGAGCTGGAGGAAATCGAAAACTTCGGGTCTTTTTTTATTGGTTTTTTACGGCAAAGGTCGATTTTTTTTTTCCGAAAGCATGCGGGAGGTTTCGGGAAAATGGCCACGAAGAAATCATTGTCATTTTATTTTTAATAGATCATTCAATCCGTAAGGTGAAACATTCTTTCGTCCTCACGGTCTGGGAAAAAAAATGGTATTTTCACCTTCATTGATTCTTATTCGTCCCTCAATTCCATTTCTTCCGTAGAAATTTCCAAATCTTGTCACCAATAGGGGCTAAATCTATTTGATCTTTTCAAACTCTAGGATCTCCGATTATCTTGTTGGGTTCAAATTATGTCAAAGCGCGTCCTTCATCATTACATATTATATTGGCCTCCAAGTGGGGGCTCGGGCTCCGTAAAGCGCTGGTTGAAAATTTGCAAAATACCTGCCTGGAACGGTTGGGAGCCAGTGACTCTTCACGCCTGGAAAATCCAGGATTTTGACTGAAGGATGAAATCACTTTTGAAACAATCCCCTAGAATTTGGAGGTTTTGAAATTTTCGATTTGGGAACCCTATCCAGCTTTTGAATAAAATCAGAGTAAAAAAGAAACTCATCCTGGGAGGTGGGTTGGGAGCAAAAGGAAAAAAGCTGGTTGGAACGTGCAGCATCTGGGCAAGAGCTAATTCTTTTGGGCCGGATCCCGGGTTTTTTTGGGTTAAAACCTTCGGTTAAAATTCTTAAGTGATTTTGGTCGAAAAGGGGTCAGTTGATGCCATCATTACTACCGGACCGCCTCATTTTCCATGCATTTAATCGGTTTGGGGATTTAAAGCGAAAATTCCGAATCCGATGGATTGCTGGACTTTTCGGGATCCATGGTTCTTGGATGGAGTTTTGGATACACTTCCATGAGTAGCAGCTTGTTGCGCAGGAAGCATTTAGCGCTTGGAGAAAGGTGTACTCAGCCGAAAGCTGATTGAAGTAATTCACTATTTCACCCACCTTCCAAGGGCGATCTTTCCAAATTGGGAAATCGAGCCATCCGATTTGCTGATAATGGCTTCGATACGGATGATTTGCCTGAGTTTCAAAATGAAAACCAAAAAAGTTGGAGTCTTCATTTGTCTATACGGGAATTATCGATTCGATTCGAAATCCGATTCCACTCTTGAAAGCAATGAAGGTAGGAAATTTGAAACCAACCTCTGATTCAGGTGAAAATGACTTTCGTAGGTTCCGTGTCAGTGAGTCCGGTAAAATCCTTTGTCCAAGAAGATTCTTGGCTATCAAAAACTGTCGATTTTTCACTGGAATGTGAGTCACGGTTTGAGGTTGATTTTTTTATGAAAAAAAGCTGATTTGCGGCTTGTTTTTGATTTTGACCGATACCAGATGCCAAAGGGAAATATCCCTGGCAAAAGTATTTGAAATTTTACCTTGGCAACTGGTCTCCCGATTCTTTGCCACTGGGTGATCCTGCTGGTGATACAGCTTTAAAATCCAGCGACGGCTGGGTTGGAAAAAAGTTATTTTTCATTTACAGCCCACCCAAAATTCCAAATTGCTCTTCGGGAATTATCAGATCGATCCGAAACTACAGATTCCAATTTCCTCGATAGACAGATTTACCCCGCCCAAAAATCCTCCACGATTCAACTAGCCCAAATTCTTGATGGAAATCCCATTTCTTGACCTAGACGTTTTGATCTTTGACTTAAAAGAAAAGCCTGCAAGGCAATGTTCACGACCCATGCATTGAAGAAGGATTTTTTCCGGAGGAAGGAAAGTGGCTGCTTTGGAGTCAACGATCAAAGCAAAACTAGAATTCAAAATTATGCAATCGCACTGCCAATGGAACCGATGCGATTGAAATTGCGCTGAGAGCCATTGGCAAATCGCGTCCCTGCGCGATGAAGTAATAGTTCCTTCCATGACTTGGGTTTTCTACAGCAGAGCGGTAGTAATGGTAGTAAGCCCAAGCCTATTTTCTGGGGATTACAGACCAAGATGGATTGCTAGGCTTCCGACTGGGATCGAGCGATTACCTTCCAAGACTAAGGCGGTGATTCCTGTTCACCTTATGAAAGATGGTGAATATGGAAAGGCTGTAGCAAAAGGCTAAAACCCATCAACTTTTTTGTTATGAAGATTGCTGCTCAAGCTTTGGGTTCGGCGCCAAAATGGAAAAAAAAGGCTGCAGAACTTTTGGCGGCGACATTTGGTTGATTGAGTTTTTTATGCCTACTAAGAATCTTGGTGCGCTTTGGTGAGGCAGGAATGTGTTTGACCCAACATTCAAACCTAAGACGCGCGCTCTCGTTGCCTCATAAAATTCATTGGGCAACCTTCGCCAGAGACGAACATTTCTTTGATAGCGGCGCGAAGATAGTTAGAATAGATACGCTGCAGGCAGGGTTTTTTTAAATGTTATTGCTGGATGATTGAGGGAATTTCAGTTAATCAGAAAGCGGCAAGCAAAACGATACTTGGATAGCTTAATGGAAATTAAAGGATTAAATCTTTCCAGAGGGGGTTTTGGAAGCTGGATCATTAATGCACATCTTTTCGTGATTCAATCAAGCTCGGCGAGACGAACTCCAGGATATTTTTAGGAGGACAAGGGATTGGGACTGCATTCATTTACCCAAAAAACCGTATCGGAAATGGGGATTTTTGAATCTAAAAGGCAATTTCCAAATTCATAAAAATCTCGACAACAGTACTTTCACTTCCCCTTAACCCATTTTTATTTTTGGACCGTGGAACAAGACTTTATAATTTGACCAGTCAAGCTCATTTTTTGATGAATAAATTCTGAATATCCGCAATTGATTGCCAGTTGACCTTTTTTTTCTTTGCTCTATCTGGACTGGAAGGACCCGCCAAGGCGAGGCAGGCCCACCAAGGCGGAGGCAGGCCCACAAGCGAGGCAGGCTGAAATCGCTACCAATAGTCTTGGGAAGAAGTACTCGCAATGCTAGTGTTTATCCTATTTACTAAGTCACTTTATGCCTTTTAAATGGTACAATTGCGGATTATTACTATTATTTTAAAGACTATTCCTTAAAAAAAATAGAGGACTGAAACAGAATTTTTTCTCTATTTTCCGAAAGACTTGGACAAGTGACCCCGATTTATGTCAGCGGAATTGCCTCTGCTTTTTAGTGCTTTTTCGACTGGTTAGCTAAGTTCAAAGGTTTTGGAAGACCATTCGGCACTCCAATTCATAGTAATCTTCATCACCGCAATAGTGCCAATATTGGCATTATACCAAACTGCTACATCCCGGTCATCCGGATCTTACGATGGCGCTATTCGTTTATTAGCCCCGGGATGGGTATTTTTATTGCCTTGCTAGAAGTGGATTTGAAAAAGCTTAAAAAAGGCAGGGCGGGACCTATTTGTGATGTTTCTCATCGGGCGGGATTTAGGTACTATGATTGTGTCGTAGTTTCTTGGGTTTGTGCGTTCAACGCGCAGGAGATTAGGGCCTTTTGCGAATGCGCTAGCCGGATTAACCAGGTTACTTATATCGGAGGGAGCATTAATTTCAATGCTGAGGTTAAAAGCCGCTCATTACCAGTCCAATTCTCAACCGGATCTCTATGGCGCGAGTACAGTTGGTAGATAATTTGATTGGCACTCCTTGATCATTCATCTGTTTTGATTTTTACCGGAAGTATTGCAGTCCTTATTTCAAGAAAAAAACTTATCGGAAGTACTGCGTGAAAAAAAATCAAATCAAAGAAATTCCGAATCTATTTTCTATTCCAGGTTCTTGCGTGCGATTTTGGAATGGCTTTTTCTAGCAATGGCCTTTTCTAAAATGGATGTCATCCCTTTTTCCTTCAGTTCCAGAAATCATAACGCTGACGACACTTGCTCTGATTTTAGCCACAAATTCCCAACTCATCCGAAAGCTTCAGGGAACTCAGACCATCGGGCTTTTTTCATCAATTTTTCGATTTGCTTGGCTACGATTTAGGGACTTTATGTGGACTTTTCAATACGGCTGGCTTGGTTTGGGCAGCCTTGCCACTACTTTAATACTTGTTTCGTGATGTTTGCTGATTTGCTGATTCATGCTTGTCATATTGGCGGTTGGAGCCTTGCTAAAGATCGATGGGATGTGATCGGCTGTTGCTTCTTCAAGCGAATGTGGAGGAAAATTACTTACTTGCCATTGCTGCTGCAGAAAGTCTCAATCGGACCGCGGACTTTTGATACCGGGGGTTTTGGTGCGGGAAGCTGGAAATGCACTGGGAACTTATGCAGGGTTTTTTATTCAGGAATTCTTTAGGAGTTTTATAGAAAAGCAAAAGGATCAAGTATTATGTAAATAGACTCTAAAGGAGATAGGAGATCAAGAGAATGGAGATTGTTTAAATCATTAAAAATATGGAAGCAAAATATTTTTTATTAACTCAGGTTTTTCTTCCCTCTTTCGCTGGCGGTGATCAATGTTTGGAATGGGACGTTTCGCTCACACTTAGCAAGATTTAAGCGAATCTGATCTATCCTTAAAGCTGTTGCAATCGGACTTACTATCAGATTATTACACTCCCACTGATTGCATATGGCTTGTGTTAAAACGTTCAATTTGAGGTCCGGAAGCTTTTCCGTTGGGAATGATGATTTTGGCTGCTTGTCCAGGGTGCGGGCCACTTCCAATTTGATAGCAACATTTTGGGAAAAGGAGATACGCGCCTTATCTGCTAACGCTAACCGCTTTTTCTTCGATTCAATCACTGTTTTTACCATTCCGATCATTATCAATTTTTCCATCCTTCACTTTATTTCCTGATGGAAGCGAAGCAGCAATTTAAATGTGCTTAGTACGGTGATTCAGTTTTAGCGATTACTATTATCTCTGTGATCATGGGATGGTTCTTGCTCCGAAATCCCCTGAAATTAGCACAACAAATTAGTATCAGCCTTTTTAGGAAGATTTCGGCGCTGTTCTTTTGTCTTCGATTGTGCTAAGCTGCGATTTGAAAGAGCGAGCAAATGTGGTGGATTATTTTATCAGGCTGGTTCCTGTTGGCACTACTTTGAATATTATTACACTTGCCTTAGGTTTTGGATAGGCCAGATTATTTGGAGTCAATGAAAGCAAAGCAGGAACTATTTCCATCGGGAATCCGGGATTTCAAAACGGCACCCTTCGGAATCACAATTGGTGCCACCATTATGGCAATAGCATCATTGCCTAATTCCCATCCGCGTGATTATGGATTATTGATGTTTGGAACTGCCGGAAGCGCTGATTTATTGGGGGGAATCGAAAAGAGGAAATTCCCTTTAGAAATGAAATAAAAGATTTTGGCTTTTTTAAAAAATTGGTTTAGTGAAGCTTTTTATTCAAAGTATTTTAAAACACAATGGTCTGATTTTAAACAGGGACCATTGTGTTTTCGAATGTTTTATTTTTCACTTTTTGACACCCTTAAAAGTCCCCTGCGGCCATTCGTTCCAAGACGTTAACCTTGCCACTCATCTTGTTTCCTTTCTGCTTTTCCATCGTACTCGAATTTGTTTTCCTGGATATCAAATCGATTGAAAGGTGTCGTCAGCCCTTGATTCATCCCGGTCAAATCAGATTCACCTAATGGCCAGAATAAGTGCCCGTTAATTTTGCCATCAGCGGTTTGATTGAGGCACAAAGCTGGGATTTGCCCACTTCCCATGTCCTGTTTGGACATCTAGACTTCCAAGCTCAGTTAAAATCTTGCGATAGGAAAAGTAAGCCACCGTAGCGCAAGAGCGAAATAGCGATAAATGTGGATTCGTGTATTTTTCATTAAGTTAAGTTTAAGTAAAATAAGTTAAGAAGATATCGTGTTTTTTTAATATCTTTTTATTCAAGACCGCCTTCTGCTTCGATTTCCACCAAATTATTTCATCCCCTATCAATTCGGCTTTGGGAACCATGGTGTTTGCAGGTTGGTTCCTGAAAATCCGGCTCCCCATTTGCTGCTCGGGCGATGGCTTCCCCAGTCTGCCGATGTTTCGGATGAAGGATCCGAGTTTCGTACTACTTGCTCTAAATTCCCTCCCAGCCTTTGAATCGCTCCTTCAAGCTTATCATGATAAAATGTGGTTTGCCGCATGCTGGATCAGTCCTCCCAGGCTTTGGGTCCATGTGTTGCTGTGGTACCGGATAACCCAAGATTCGATTTCCTTTTCTGACAAGCTCGGCTAAATCCAGCGATACTTCCCAAACCGTTCACTCAATGCTTTTATCCGCCCATCATTTTCCTTCCACCCAGTAGGATAGTGGAGCGGGAAAATTTTCCACATGATGACTCCAAATCTCTGATGCGGTTTAGGAATGTGAGGCTTGCCGGGTTATTCATCTCCACAAATCGCCAGGGATTTGATTGAAAGTCCCTTATACTTCTTTTGATCTGTTTTTGTTCTTTTTCAATCTAATTCAAAAGAAAAATAGGGCTCATTATCTTGAACTATGCTCAACTTTTTCCGAGTGCTAGCTCCGATGATTACTCCTGCCGACCGCTGGCTGTGAAGGATATACTCACTTGCGATATTTGCGATCCCTACTCCATGCTTTTTGGCAAGTTGAGATAGGGTTTCCAGGTGAAAGTCTGAAATCCTGCCCAGCCTCCAGAGTGTCGATGAATCGCTTTATATTTCATCTGCAGACCCAGTCAGAGATTCATTGGGTATTAGGCTCGGGTTTGCCCAGCCCACTTTTTGAAAGGAAATCCTTTCCGGCAACGGTTCGAAAGCCAATTATTTAAACGCATACTTTTCGCAGACTTCGGTCATTTTCCCTGCTGCCGCTGATCCCAGAGCGAATAGCAAAACTGTTACTGACTACTTTGATTCCAGAATTTTGGCTACCACCTGAAGCATGGGCAGCATCAAAATTTGTTCAGCCCTAACATGCTTGATCAATCCTTCTTTCTTTTAATCCTGAAGCCAAAAAAGGCAATCCACCCCAAGATGGGGATGGGCGTAATTTCAGCTGTTGAAATTGCATTCAAACGAGTGTCAGGATGTATTCGAGTCAGGGCAAGTTGGAAGCAGCTCTCACCTGAGCTTTTGTGATGTCTCCAGGACTTGGCACCCACTTCGTGAAAAAGTTTTGCGCCTTATTTTCTCCATTAGGTCTTTCGGAAAACTCCGGAAATTTTCCTCCGCCTGAACCGTAATGGATCAGCCATATCAAAAGTGGTTTAAATCCAGGCTTTCTGCATACCCATTTCATCGCTTTGCAGCCTCAATTGGTCAATTTTATTCTCATCGCGCTCCAAGTTCGGGCTACCTGCCAAAATTTCCGGTTAAAAGGCTTTACATATGGTCAATCCTGGAGGCCAAGTTCTGGTATTTGGAAATCATCTTAATTTTTTTCCCGGGTATTTTGAGAAGAAAACGTTCTTGAGTGTTGTTACCCTAGTTTTTTTTTAGTTTTTTCAGCGGAAAATAAGAAAATCCGAAGCCCCAGCCATCACGATCAACCAAACCGGAGTGGAATGGAAAATACCAGCGAAACCTCCGCTCGGAAATCTTGAGCGTATGGATAATGAGAAAGCTCGAAAGTTGAGACTATTTCCACAATAGGCAAATCAGTTTTGGGTAATGCCTGATTTGAAAATGGTGATTTTGGATGCCAATTCAGGGTTTCTTTTTGGTTTATAAATAGTAGTGAAAATTTCGACATCAATAGGAAATTGAACCAACATCGAAGTAACCATTAATATCGATTCCTAGAAAGAAATTCCGCAAAGTGAGTTCCTAAGAAAATCCCCAAATGTTGCCATAAGACTCGCTAAGTAAAATAGCACGATTTGTGGGGTATTATTGTATGAATTGGGTGGATGGCTTGAAAATACGTTTTGATGAAAATCCCGTCTTCCGCCAAGAAAAAAATCATCTGGCAAAACTGATAGAATCATTGCTGGAAGATCATTTAACAAAGCAATTGCCCGCTCCAAACAAAATCAAAACTCCCAAGCTGGAGGGAAGTACATAGGCTTTCAATAATCCCGGCAGCGCGCTAATTTGTCGTTTATTATCGCTTCGGTTGCCACAAACTCCCAAGGAACAGCATGGTAAACAGGGCGATGAAAATAAAATGTAAAAAAGGCTTACTCCGAAAATTGCCAATTCAATCGCTTTGGGAAGGTTTTTGGTTGATTTTTTGCTTCTCCTCCAGCTTGAGCAATGGAGTCAAAATCCTATTAAAGCTGGAGAATAAGAGTGCTGAAGCAGTGCTAAAAAATAGACCAGTCAAGTTATTTTTCGAATTTAATAGAATGCTTTTACCTTTCTTTCGCTAAGAGCGCTTTTGCGGAATTTTCAGATTGATCCAAAAACTTAAACAGAAATAATCACCCACCCTCCTTAAACGAAACATCAAATCATCAACGGAATCAAGGTTTCTCATAGAGTTTGACTCCTAGATATTTATCCATACAAAGGCCCAAGAATTCCAAGGAAATAGTAAACCGAACCCAACGAATTTCAAGTTGTGCAGCAAGGTCTTCCCAACCTAACGCTGCGAAAAGTCTCGAAAGAAGGGGACCGATAACATAAGCGATTACCCGATTGACGATTGATAGTCCAAAACCATTGGAGGAAGAAGCTGGCCGACAAAACCTAAATAAAGGGTTTAAGTGAGCGGCTGCATAGAGGTAGATCCGCCTGCTCTTGGCATTGCAGTAGCCAAAAATCGCATTAGGCCAAAGGCAGCAAATAAAAAGGCTGGAATTGCTTACTAGCGAAAAGGAATGCGGAAGCACGTATGGAACCGATTCCCGGTACCATTTCGCTGAATCATAAAAGGCACCACGTAGATCGATTGCTCGATCATGGAGCAGATTCCGGGTGGCAGTAAGTCCTAGGAGGCTGAGATTTCGGGTGAGGCTGGGCTTTGGTATTTAATTCATTCGTGTCTAAAGGCGGGAGATAAATAATAAGTGTATCCGCAATTTGCAAAACAATAGCCTTATTTTCTTTGCTTTTTGGGATGGAAGACCGAGACTGAGATGTGAGGACTTGAAGACGGGGAAGGGACTCACGCAACGTGGAATTGGATTTTACATTTTATAAAGGAGTAGTTAAAAATTACTGGTGATGTCCACGTGAAACAACAATCCTAAAAAATACTCTAGTTGATTAAATGAATATTTCAATTCTTTTCTGAAACCACCTCTGTTTTTTGAGTATCAGGGTTAAATCATTGTGGTAGATTTTGCGGAAATTTCCAAAAATTACTCATTTCTAAGCCTTTGATCTCTGAGGACGAAATTTTTTGTTGAAAGCAAGTAGTTTTTTCAAATTATTTAAAAATAAGGACACTAAGGGGCAGGATGTTGACTATTAATTCATTTTAGCCCTGGCAAGAGCTGAAATAGCAAGCGGTGGCGTTGAAGCCCATCGATGGTTGATCAGATGTTTTGTACTCAGCCCTGAAAGGGCAAAATCAATATTTTGTCTCATCCCCAACATATCGGCTCGTCATACTCCACTTTATATTTTTTCAAAAAAGCCAGGTTATTCATCTTGGAAAAGTTTTTTGTTGAATGATTGCTTACGCTGGTTTTGGATATATTTCAGTGACCATATCCGACCTCCTTGGATTTACCAAAATGCGCCGTTATCATCTTGCCAATAGAAATTTTTCCAGTTCAACTGCACGCTTTTTCATCCATTTGGAAGAATCTGCTTTTAACTTCCTTTCCAACAAATCTGCATTAGGTCATTCTTTTTGGATAGGAGGCAGAGAATATGCACATGATCAAGATTGGCCTCCGATTTGAATTTGGAGTACAATCATGAGCTTTGCAAAACTCCACCTAGGTATTTATAGAGTTCTACCTCGTGTTCCTTGTCGGATTGAAGGCTGTCTATTTTTCGTGCTATAGATAATAATGAATATAATTTTTTACGAGCGAAATTGTCCCATGACGTACTTGCGCCCTTTTAGGGCTTTAAAATTTTAAATTAATCCTGTGTTTGAACAACGGCCTAGCGACCGTTGCTTCGCTATTTCCACCCTTTCAGGGCTTAGTTAATATTTTACTATTTTAAAAACCCTTTCATGAATGTTTCAAATTACCTCGTCCACATAAAACCATAACTAAAAAAAACATGATTTAGTTGGTTTTAAATGAATATTTCAACTTTTTCCTGAAAGCACCTCTGTTTTGAGTTATTCAGGGTTAAATCATTTGGGTCTAGATTTTTGGGAAAATTTCAAATACTCATTTTCTAGCCTTTTGACTTCTGAGACGAAATTTTTTTGTCGAAGGCCAGTAGTTAAAATATATGCCCTTAGTGGATCTTCTGTTCAGGATATTCTCGAAGGAGGGATTCTCTACTTGTACCTCGGGATAAGCTGCTTTTCTTTCCCAATTACTACTTCTTTTATACCTATTGACCAACGCTATTTTACCTTGAACCAACCACGGGAGCCTTACTCTGGAAAATCTATATTGCTCTGGGACTGATGGAATCTTTTTGGCCAGCAAGACAGAGAAGCTAGCCTACCTTAAACCAATTGTTTCTGGGGGGATTGAAAGACAAGATCGAAGGGCTTGAACTCATCAACGAGCATTCAGCTTGCACAGTCCTATGAGGAGATGTTTGTATTTTCTAGAAAAAAAAGCCATCAAAGAGATCAATAGCGGAAACGAATCATTTTTTGATAGACTCTTGGTTGATCTATCATTTAAAAAACTTCAGGAGGAAGGCAGATTCACGGTAGTAGAGGGTTACAGAAAATTTTTTTGGGATTCAATACCAACGTGGGAGTTTGACGGAATATATTCAATTGCCCAAAACCTGCGTAATTCCTGCTGCTATCTTCTAAATGGAGCCTAAAAGGTCGGTGTCAAGAAATTCGTGGATCTGGCTCAAGCCACGACGAATGGATTTTTGAATATGGAGTTTCAGGTCTTGTTTTTGGTAGCAAAACAAAGCTAAACTCCTGGGCAAGACCCAAAA
>Ga0163217_1009955_pt1 | contig 14821 bp, 14 predicted proteins | sample SynspAceP_FD_185933 | JGI IMG/M metagenome (GOLD analysis project Ga0163217, IMG submission 185933) | Saline lake microbial communities from Ace Lake in Antarctica - Synechococcus sp. Ace-P (PacBio error correction) | ecosystem: Environmental > Aquatic > Non-marine Saline and Alkaline > Saline ... | reverse complement strand
GAAACAAGCCCTGGAGCAACTATATATTACAAGTAGTAATAACGTAAGTCGAAAACGCACAAGCACAAGAATTAGGCACTAATGTAGATGCGTTTTCAAGAGCTAACATTACGGCGCAATCCCGATTAAATGGCCTATAAACAATAACAATTCAAAAACAGGCTATTAAACATGGAAATTATTAATCAAGGCATTAGGAATTATGAAACAAAGAAAAACTAAACGCCTTTTCAACTAGCGACAGAATTGAAATTTCTAGAGAAGCAAAATCCCTTGCATCCTTCAGCTTAAATGAAAATTTATAGCTGACCAAGGACAATAATATCTATGGATATAAATGAAAGCTAACCGTCATAAACGAAAATAGAAAAAAGCGTTAAAAGGCCAAACCCCATGGTACCCAACAATATGTATAATCAAAAATGAAAACAATAGTCATTATTGGAAGTAGCCAAAGGAATAGGTAATGCAATTGTTAGAACTTTGATTAGATTCCCATAAAATAATCAATATTAGTAGGTCATCGCCAGAAACAAACCACGCTAATTTAACTCATTTTAATCGTGCATTCCTCAGGGAAACTAGTTGGCCAGAAATTACAGCTTATGGATGCCTTGGTATATTGTCCTGGAAGATCAATTTAAAACCTATTGGCACGATTTAAGTTAAAGGACTTTAGGGGATGGACTTTGAAATAAATGTATTGGCGCTGTAAAGGTTATGTCAAAAAGTATTTTGACGTGTTAAAAAAAGCGAATGCCCTCGGTATACTCTAGACGGTAGCTTCTAAATTAGGCATGCCTTTACCACGCCAGTATCGCCCACGGCCAAATCTGGTGTTGAGGTTTAGTAAAATCCCTGGGTGCAGAATTGGCACCAACAATACGCATAAAGGGTGCCATTGCCCCAACAGTTACAGAACCCAATTGGGCCTTCAAAAGCTTACTGCGCAATGATAAGATGAATCGAAAACATAAAGAGCGTTCATTCCATTAAAGAAATCCTAGACCTATGGAAGTTTGCAGGAATGGCGAATATTTATTAAGTCGACAAAGCCACTTCATCTCGGGGCAAATCTTTGAAATGGACTGTGGAATTGTAACTTTTAAGATCTAACATACTGTCTCCAGTCCAAAATTATTGCCCAACTTCCCTCAAAATAGATATAATTAGTGCAGTTGAACTAACCCCTAAAAACTGTTGTTATTTTCCTTTTTAATATATTCATGGCCTTAAAAGTTATTTTTAAAACCAAAATTACCTTCATAACGATGTGTTCCAATTCATTAAGTTTATTTTATATCCACAAGAAAAAATGGGAAATGATGCACTAAAAAAAATATCCAAAAATACCCTATCTTTAAACCACTGCTGTCTATAATTTACATAATTAATTCGGAATAGATGAAGTGTCTTTACTTTTGGCATTACTTTTTTTTCTTAGTAGGAATACCCAAAACCCATCCAGGAACAAACTAAAGATTAAAAAATTCCAGGCGAAAATTGCTGTTGGGATGCTGTCTTGGACGATACTGCTGGAAGGAGGCCGACGTAGCCGACAATTGGTATCAAAACTTTTCCTATTGTTTGATAGTTTACCATCTCCTTTCAAACGGAAGGGCGCATGACCTATAACGATGAATTCTATATGTATTCCATTGCTTCTTATGATGATGACACGCCAGATGTTGTAAGTACACTTCGAAGGGATTTCAAGTATTCCATAAACGACAAATGTATCCCTTTATTTTTGGGCCTTACAACGACAGACTTAACGGGTATTTTTTTTAAACGTTCCGCCAGTTGGGCACAAGGGAAGCCACTGGTTTCAGTGGAGGAAAGGGGTGAAAATTGCCTTCAATATATACTGGGACAAAATGTATTCAAGGTAGTTCGTTACAAGGATAGCTGGATGCCGAATTGGCAATCCCATTTAAAAGTTTAAGTATTAAGAGCGATGTTAAGGAGTGGAACGCACCTTTTGACAGGGCTGGGAATAAAAAACGAAATATTTAAGTCGGCCATGCGGTCCGTACACCCAGGACAGTCTATACGGGCAACCTTTGCCTATGCCGGTCAGCTAGTATGGGAAGATCAATTCCCAAGGCCAGTTACCAACATTTCTACATACCATAATATATCAGGTGGGGGCATTCCATTATAGGGAGCTGGATCCATTGAATCCTCTTCAGAACTTACAGACCTGGTTTCGGATGCCAAGATGGCATTACACCCTCTCATAATTTAGACCTCACCGTTAAACCCAGATTTCTCGCAGATAGGAAGTTGATGAAACAAATTACTTAATCTCTCCAGCGTTTGAATCGGTTTCCCCGAACGAAGACAATTCTTCTGGAAAATAGCGATCTTTTTGACATGCTGGTTGTTTTGATTCTGCCAGACCATTTTCTCCAGACCGCATAGGCATCATACAGGATACCTCCGGAAATGTTTCCCAAAAAGTACCCATAATACTGGGGGCCAGACCAGTGTACAAATAAATGAAAAATGGCGCTTAGGGTCGATGAATATGCAGACAAAGAAAATGTTGGAATGGATACTGCCCAAAACTACACTGTGGCAACAGTACAAGAATGTATTCATGAACAATCCCCAGTTGGTTTCTATGACCCTATGAACAAGCAAAGTTTAGGGGTTACCCAAAGTGATTTCCTTAAGATATTACCACCGAGTAGTATTTTTGGGAGACTTGCCTATGGGAAGGTCAGCTGTAGGCCAAACCCACATTACAATAGGGTCATAGATGCCGACCTTGCTAGAAGTTAAAGATAATAGATGGTACCACAGTCCTTTTTAGCTCAATCCTTTGATGATAAGAAATTAAGGCATAAGACCCATGTCAGGTTTTCAGCATTTTTTCAGTATTCCGATCGTAGTTCTCTTAGCTAATTTGGGGACCTTTTTTGTTAATGAAAACTTTAATGCCGAAGTGGCTAGTGTACCGGGAGTATGGAATCCAGGACAAATGGGTTATTATTTCCGAGCTGGGACTTTATAATATACCCAGAAACAATAGTTTGTTATATTCAGGGCCCAAGCTGGAATAAATGACACCTATTTACCTTGACGGCCCGGCACCATGGTGACAGGGAATATTCTACTATAGGATATGCATTTTGAGTTTAAACAACTATCTAAAAAACCTAAGCTTGGATTTCGGACATGTTTTTCAACAAAAACTAACTTTTGATTTCCAATCCAGTTGAACGATGCGAGCCCGAAAATTTATTGAATAGAAGAATATAGGGGAATACTATTTCTGACCACTTTTCAAAGCAATACTACAAGGAAATGAATTCCTTGTGAATTCTTACGTATGGTGGATTTTACAATGGCACCAATCTAATATAGCTGGACAAACTCGATATGCGCTTTCAGCCCTATGTAAATATTGCTATGCGTTTTTTGATTATAATAAATGTAAAACTGCGACGAAGACTATTGGGAAGTGCCAGAGTTAATACTTTAGAGTCCAAAAGTTGGATGTTCCTTTTTACCGATAAACTCTTTTTTACGGTTATTATCAGTATTAATTTAACGGACAAATGATACTTGAATGCTAGGTTCAATGGCGATATAAAACCAGCTTCGGGATTTCTATATATTTTTATTACGGAAAATTATTTTCCTGCCAATTTGCGAAGGGCAAGAATAGGAGCTTTGGTTTTTAAACTTACCTACTGGTTCAATCTATAACCATCCCAAATGCCTGCAAAAGGCGAAAAAAATCTTACCCCATTACGAAAAGGAATTGCCTAGGTGTAATGCTCAGTTTATCAATTCACAGCTAAGATGGCTTCAAGTTGCTCCAGTTTCAATTTTTACTTATTTTTTTTGTAAAAATTGATGTTGCGTCGCTGTAAAAATAATCACAAAAAATTTGGTTCAACTGATGGTTATTCCTACTTGCTTATTACTCCTAAATGGAGGAAAATTTCTAGATTACTCCTGGAAATACTTTTCACGGAATTTTGCGGCTTCATTGTGTATCAGTTCAATGTACTCCGTTTTTAAAAAACCATTCCGTCATCAATTAGATTTCTCAATCTCCGCAGCCGTAAGTTAAAAATATTGTGTGATGCAGTTCCTCAATAACACTTTCCAAACTCAAATCGTTTCACATTCTGACACACTTAGGCAGCTTCTTCCAAAAAATGTTCGGCCGCTTCCAATATAGTTTATCCAGTAGTGTTACATCGGCAAATAGACCCAAAAATGAATCTTTAAAAATAGAATGAGGTAAATAATTCTCGCTATACAGAAAGCTACAGATTTATTGAACCAATCGATCCTTTCACTTCAAAAGAATGGGTAGCTGGACGCTTTAAGTCCCCATTGTATTCCAATACTTATATCGGAACCTTCATCTTTCGGGAATAACAAATGACCTTCACTTTTGTGTGAACCATCATCATTTATCAATTAATTTCCGTTTTCTATAATTTCGGCATTTAGAGTAAAATGTGTAAGATAAGGAGCTCCAGTAGCATAGCCCCATTACCGGATATTGCTATAATAATCATCACATATTACAGCAGTCCAGAAACACCTCCACTTCGTCCCAAACAAAACAGGAGGAACTTTGGGAATTTATAAAAAATCTCACGGGTCTTTACTCTCCTCAAAGTTTCCAATAAAATAGTTTTGGCACAATGCACAGTGTACGGTCCAGCCAAGGCTGGCATCGATCCTAGGCCAATTCCTTCCAATCAGCTTATGACAGTACCGAGGCAAGGACAGCTCCAATCCCCCCATAGTTTTAGGGACCCCATATACTCCATTAAGTTTTTCTTTGCCTATTCCAATCCAAAATTCCTTAGAAAATATTCTACTCCTGAAACAAAGTCTCCCTAAGCCTTGCTGTTTGTCTATTTGTAATCATGCATAATTATTTTTCTCCATTTAAAAATAATCCTGAGTCCCACTAATAAACAAGAAAAATGGTACAACGTCCGCCATAATATATAAAGCTCTTTGTAGAAGAGAAGTGAATGGCAATAGACATTTGCTAATATTAGGTTAATCCAATTTTCCATCTTTCTTTTGGCCATGAGCCACATCCCGGCCCATGCAAAAAGGCGGGCTTACGGCTGCCATTCCCAACGGGAAATCTGCTATTAGTGTAAAATACCGCCAGTAGCACATAAGGCCGAAAACCAAAGCACTACAATTCCAATTGCCGCTAATTCGTTCCGAGGGTGTTGGCATAAGAAATTGGGTGTTTCTTCTTTTGTATACCGAATTTCCAATAAAAAACCAACCATAGACACTCACTAAACCAGATAATAAAGGAGTATAAATCTCCATTACAGTTTTGACTGATAAAAGTACCCAGATACCGATAGATTGAAGCAATCCCAAAATAAATTAATTATGGATATGTTTATTCCGTGCCAACAGAACCTGTGTTACGCCTTTAAAACAGTCCCAAGGTTGCAACAAGGTAAGATGGCCGTTAAAAAAAATTCTCCATCGATTTTCCCATACTTAAGTTAGATGAATGCGAAAGATGAACGATTTAGTTATCGATTAGACTAATTGCTTCTCGATTAAAATTCCCTACGCCGACGGCATTATTTCCGGATCAGTTCAGAGTTAAAACCCCTGGGTATCAATCTTTCAGCCCCGCCCATATTGCAAGCAACCCCATTCCAATAACAAAACTAAACCTAATTTGTGATTTGATATTTCATATTAGAGCAATTATTTTTAAAAAAACCGCTGTAGAATAAAATCCAACTATAAAACAGGCTGTAGAAGTTTTGATGCCAAGGCCAGTAAATTAAGGTTACTTAGGCGTTAATCCTTTTTCACCAGGTATTTAATTACCAAGGCTGAATAATCATTAAATTTAATCCAATAAAGCTTAAATAGAAGTAGCTTCATTGAACCATTTAAAAACACCGATAAAATAGTTGAAAATCACCTTCAATGTACTTTAAAGGAGCTACAAGATTTGTTTTTCTATTTGAAATGCCTTGGTCATATATAATTGCCCCATAAAACCAAAAACACTAGAATAAGTAAAATTGGCCCATTCATATCCTGTGGGCTGTACCCATACGGTTATCGCCAAAAGTCCCCCAATAACAGTACCTTACGAACATAAAAATATTTACAACGGACCGCAGGGTGGTCTGCCACTCCTATTTTTACTAATAACTACATATACCATTCCACTAAAAACGGAGGCAGTTAAGATTAAGTTATCCTTGTTAGAATGATATGCCCATTCAAATCCTTTTAAAAACCAGACCCCTGCAAAGCAGTTAGAAAAAAAAAGCCATTGAATTTTTTTTTAATTTTTCCGTTAACACGAAAACGGCAAAAATAGCTGCAAAAATAGGCCACAATAAACGTAAGGAACAGCTGTACCCACGTGTAGGTGTTTTAAGGAAAGAAAAAACCAAAACTCAAGGGCCGTTTTAAACTAGGAATAGCCTTAACAACCATAATCTCCGTTTGTTACCCAATACGGAATCCCTTTGACAAAATAAAAAGTCATGTTGCCAATACAAAGGGAGCAAAAACACCTGGAAAAAATACAATCTGAAATGTCGGGATACGGGCAATATTACGGAAACATTCCATCAAGGAAATGAAAAAGTTGCTGATGACCATAAAAAGCACTGCTTTTTTAAAAAATCTAATCCGGATGGTTTACTCCATTTAATATTCAACAAAATAGTGTATTGTTTTGACCCAATTATCTAAGTGCATTGGTGATTAAAAGCACAAAGGGTATGAATACCTCCCCTTTACTTTAAAGACAATAGCCGTATTAATTCTAAGATTCAATGATTTTTAGAATTCCGTATTGCTTGGAAGTCTGTAAACCTGACAGGGCAGCGAATTACTTCACAGCGTCGAGAGCTGCTGGTTTTTATTTTCCTTTGACCAGATGATTTCAATTTTTCCAGAATTGCTTCTGTTAAATTAACAAATGGGTTGTTCCGTTTTTGAACATCTGGTTGTCCGTTGCCAAGCCTAAATTCTAGGAGGGATACAGTAGAAGCATTTGTATTATAAAACATTAACATGGAAAAAAACATAGCTATTCTAATGGCAGATTTATCGGATTATTCCGCCACTTACGAAACCCATGGTGTGCCCACCTCTGCTGCTGATTTAATTGGACAAAATATATACGTATCGCAGAAAATTGCCTATTGGCATAGCAAAATGCACCAACGCACAGGGGATGAAATAATGTTCGTCTCCGACTATCCTGACTTTTACTTGCCACTGACTCTTAATTTAGAGGCCAACACAACAATGAAGAAAATTTCTTCAGGATAACATGGAGGGCTTACCATTTTGGTAAAAGTTTTGAACCGGACGGATGTTTTTTGGATAACTGTTAATCTGGCGTCCAGGAATTGCCGCTAAAGCCCTGGCAGGTAACCTTTTTGGTGTTCTGAGACTTTGTAAAAATCATTAACGAATAAAATCTATTTGTGCATTAAATCGAAAGGCAGTCATCTATTTAAAAATATTTAAATGGCCAAAAAAAGAAATATATGAAGTTAAGTATCGAAAAAAACAAACCGACCACTCTTGTCGACCCCATTTGCCGGTATGTTGATCGTCAACCCTCAATATGGCCAATCCATCATCCAAATGAAAACGAACTCTATTTTTGTTCTACACAATGTCTCGAAGAAGTATTAATTAAGAAACCACAATAGTGTTCATTATACAGAAAATGATAGATCAAATCTGAAAATCAGCTAAATTCCTTAATTAAATCCTATTTAAAAAACAAAACACTATGATTACAATCACTATTGGAATTTCCTCTGGATCCTCATTATTTACTGTTTGCATAGTAAAGCATTTGGACAAAAAAATAGTTATGGGCTTATCCTATTCCGGAATTGGATTTCTCTAGTAGGTTTTGTCTGGACAGATATACAGGCTTTGGTGGTAAATGGGCCTTCCAAGCAGTTTTGTTCCGTTTTGGCCTATTATGGCATTAAAAAGGGTGTTCATATACTTGGCTTATGGGTTATTTTCCACATGGATGTTGGGATGTTGCCTATAATCTTTTTTCAGAACCCAGGATTGATTCCTCCAAACTATGATATGTTTGCTCATCAACTTGATTTTACTGTTAGATGCCTTATTATTTTTAGCCTTCAAAACAAACCCAGTTTACAATAAAAAGATTTAAACCAATAAATAGGTTATTATGATTACTGCCACACTACTTATTAAAAAAATATGGTCTTTGCAACCGCCTGTATACTGCTGTCGAGAATATTTTAAAAAATATAATCCTTTTCAAAAAGTCAGTATTGGGAAATAAGGTTTAATGGATAGCGCCTTCAACAAGGAAAAAGAGCAGTCTGAAATGAAGAACTCAAAGCCACTAGCTTCGAAATATGAAATAAATACCGGGCGGCTTATTGAGAAAATTAAAAAACCTCGTAATTAAAAGGGCTCGTAATGAAGTGGATGAAAAAAGCCATAAAAAAATTTGTCCACTTACCTCTCCGAGAACGTTCATCATGAGTATACATACTTGAGTTAGTTTATTCTCATGGTTGAAAGGAAGAACAATTGAGGAATTATTTTAATTGAACAGCGATTTGAAAAAGCGGAAAGAGTTGCTGACCTTTGACCAAAATGACATTATCTCAAATGCCTATGAACTAAATTATTGTGGAGAGCCCCATCTATCCAAAAACAGCTTTAAAAAATATTACTGGTTTAACTCCCACTTTTTTTAAGGAATGGGTATTTGCCCACCGTTTCCTATTGACAAGATTTAACCCAAAACTTATACAATCAATTCCCAAAGAAGTATAACAAAATTTCCATCCTTGCAAAGGCTACTTTTACTTTCATTAAAAAACAAATAAAAAACATAATTATGAAATCAACAATAGTGAGCAATAGCTCTCAAAAAACAGACAATGTTAAATGCGGGAATCAAATTGTTAAATGGTTAATTGCAATTGCGTTCAACATGTTACATCTGCAAAATTTGGCCATTTAGGACAACTTTTTGATTAAATTTTAAAGGCCGTTCACTAAGTTGGACGGCTTTTTTTTGTCTAAATAGATATGGATATCCTTTGGTATAATCACAATTGGGTTTCTGGCAATCAAACATAAACTGTGGGGAAATAACACTTGTAGAAATTCATTTTTTTACTCGTCCGTTTTTTGACACCAAAGTTGTCTTTAAAGGGCTAAAAGCCCGGATATCTTTGCTATCCACTTTAACAATTAAAAATAAAAGATACAAGCAAACTGTTTTAATTAAAAAAACTAAATTCAACTACAAGTATAATATTTCTTGTGTTTTTTGTTTCGCTCTTGGTACAAAAGGAAGAAATGAACTTAGGTGTAAACAAATTGAATTTACATTACAATCCGTTACCAATGGAAGCATCTTTATAATTATTAAGTTGTATTGCCTTATTAATTACAATCCGTCAGTTGATGAAAAATATGAAACAATATATGTATTAGATGGTGAAGAAATATTTGTTTCGTTGCTAAACCGATTTTTTTGTAACCGAGATTCGGATAATTTTGATTTAAAAATGTTTTGGTCGTAAGCATTGGATATGGTAGGACCGATAGCATTGGATTATACTCCAAAAAAGCTTAGCTCAGTTACTGGGGTGGGGCTTCCGCAATTTCTTGAATTTTCATTGAAACTCAGTTAATCCCAAAATGGAACAGATTACAATGCTTGATAATACCAGGGAAAGTCGGGTAAACTTGGCCATTCATATGTGGAAGGTCTTATTTGGAGTTACCGCTTTTTGCACAAAACAATAAATTATTCGCGAAAACTTATTCTATTAGAGTCCATCTTTTTGGTTTGATGACTATGTTTCTCTGCAAATGCTAAAAGGATAACAGACCGAAAATAAAACAGAAGGCAACTTGGTGTTCATGGGTATAGGCGAACAGAGAAAAAGAGACAGAATGGTTGGATCCCTTCGAAGCGTTTCATCATTCAATTATGGGGACCAACTAATACCAATATTAAACTAACAAAAAATCTGAAAAAAAAACCTGATCATATGGGTTCAAGAAATCCAAATATATTAATGGCTTAAAAATTATTTATTTTCAAAACAGATAAGATTTATTCATTTAAAAAATGTCACTTTGCCTGAAGTTTTTTCGTTTACTTATTAAATTTCGCGGGCAAACTTTACTTTCTCACAATCAATATGAAAAAGACTGGCCCGCCGTTTCCCTTATTGACTAAGAACCTTAACCCAAAACTGTACAAATCAATTCCCAAAGAAGTATAACAACTACATCCTTGCATAGGGCTACTTTTTACTTCATAAAAAACAATAAAAAACATAATTATGAAATCAACAACAGTGAGCAAGAGTGCCAAAAAACAGAACAATTAAAAGTGGAAATCCAAAGTGTAAATGTGTTAAATTGCAATTGCGGTTCAAACATGTACTGTGGCAGATTGCATTTAGATTAACGCTTGTTAAATTTTAAGGCCGTTCATTAGTGACGGCTTTTTTTTTGTCTATTTAGATATGGATATCCTTTGAATCTATTAAATCAGGGTAACTGAATAGGTTCGTCTGTAATTGAACGCCTTCAATGTCTGATATAAATTGTAGACTTGTGCTTACCTTTTATTTAATAGTTAACCCGAAAATATGCAAAAAGTCGCCTTTATTATTCACCTACCGTGAATTACTATTGACCTTTGCAGTCCCGTTACAGGTTTTTACCGAGGCTAAATTTTATTGGTCTTCAAAATGGAATTGAATTTTATCAATTTCAGGATAAACCTGTAAGTACGCAGGATGGGTTGAAAAAAAAATTAAGAAACTATGGTGAAGCCAAAATTAAATGAAGGATTTTGTATTGTTTCAGGTATGCATTTTGATTACCGTTTAGGCAGTATTGCTTTTAAGCTGAAAAGAATTTTCAATGGCTCAAACATTGTTTCTGAGACAGGGTAATTGTGTTTCCAATTTGTAACGGAAGCTTTTGCCTTAGGGTTAGCGGGTTTTATTAAAGGAATACAGAATGTACTACACATTGCGAAGAAATAAATGAGCTGCAACTCCAATTTCCACAGGCCCAAGTTTGTAGCCGATATATTATATGTAAAGAGTAATATGTGATATACCAGGGCCGGGCATAAGGCAGGAAATCGATCTTGCTTGGCCATTCTTGAAAGCTTTTAAAAGGGCCTCTATTACGCCATAAAGTGGCAAGAGGCCTTGTTGTTTATCACCGTAGGGAGTGGAAAACACAGACAGCAAAAGTATTTAACCTCGATTTATAGAAAACCCATATCAATCCACATGTGCATCAAGTCAAGATTACTTAATTGATAATCTTTCCAAAGAGAACGACATAGAATCCTTAGCTTCACTTGTGGGATGAGTTCACGAAAATCTTAGCAAGGGTATTTAAGGACAGGACGGGCGTTAACTTATTCTGGAATATCTTACCCGTATTGCGAAAAAAAGATATGCCAGTACCATGCTTCAAATAACCCCGACTATTACCTGTGAATCTATAAGCTTCTAAATGTGGATTTAAAAGTGCAGGCAACTACAAAGATATTAAATGAGCCACAGTAAACTAAAACTAGCTAATGGATTTAAGGATAACTGCCTAAGCCGAAAAAGTCCAAAATATTAGGATTACCGCCTCAAAATCCTAAACCAACTTATATTGACACACCCCAAACCAGCCTTAATCCCTTTTTGCAGCTCGAGGTTAAAAACGTTTACAAACGAAATGCTAAAACTTAGAATAACCTCAAGCTTTCCTATGAACCTTTATTGTCGTCGGAGCTCTTTGAAAACTTAAGTAAAGAGCTAACCGCCTTATCGTCTTTTTGTTTTCGCAGCTTAAGATCTCGCAGAAGTGTTAACAGAAAAAATTAGATTCAAATAAAAATTAGCAATCTGGATGAGCGTTCAATATTTAGCAATTGAATTTTACGACCATCTATAGCAATTAAGTTTATCATGTTTAAAATTCATTGAAGTACACGTGCCTTTAAGGTTTCAACTACTGTCCCAGCCATATTGGCTAAATCCGAGCGAGAAAGCATAATATAGTGATTGCAAAATCCTTTAAACCTTATATTTATCATGTTAAAATCAACAAAATTAAGAGGCCACTCGTTCCCTTCACTGTACGTTGAGATAATACCGCCATAAGATTTGCAGACACTTAAATTTCGTGGCCTTAAACTTTTCAATAGCCAAACGAGGAAAATGATGAAGAATTGTTAAGTATCTTATTAAATCCTGTATGGTTATAAATGAGATTATAAGCGGTTCTAGGCAACTGGGCAGTATCTCCTGTTAAGTATTTTCACTTAAAACAGATGAATAGCCAAAAAACTCACCTCATTGTAGATATTTAAATTATTTGTTCTCGCCCCATCATTGTCTATTTGTATTTTTTTACTTTACCGCTGTGCAAATTTAAAAAAATACCCGATGGCAAGGTGCCTTCCGTAAATATGGGTTGGTTTTTTACGATTACTTTTTATCAATCATTAATTTCCTCAAGGCAACTCTTTATCAGCTGAGGTTAATTTTCCTTTTAAAAATATACTGGCTATAATGGTGAATTTAGTATCATAAAGCGAGTCCTAAAGTTACGTCTTATTATTTTTTAATTTTAAAAGTTTGATTTAAATCAAACTTTTTCAAGATTCCCCTCAAGCAACATTTATTTTTTAGACATGCGTTTAAATTTACATCCATGTTTGCAATTATTTATTAAGGTTGAACAAAATAACCCGGATTGAAATCTCCAATTGAATTCCCTTTCATTCTAAAAAAAATTAATTCTATTTAGTTTGACAAAAATTAGTTACATACGCAATAATGAGCTGTATCCTATCTGCGCGTTCTAAAATACAAAGAAAAAAATGCCACAGATAGGTAAACGTATTAATAGTTAAGTGTGTGTTTTGCCATACTCTGTTTTGGAATAAACAATACGGATGACTGCTGTGTTTACTGCACATATAGTGATTTAATTATTCCAAAAGCACAAATTAAAAATAAGAAGAACAAATTAAAAATACTGGCAAATCGTATACACATTAAATAACGACTTGCCAATTTTTAACAACTTAAAAATAGCGATTGTTGCTTATTGGCTAATCAAGTTTATACACAATGAATTTTTAAAAGCTTGCAATTTAAAATATGAACATTGAAAGGACAATCTTTTTAAGTCACTTTATCCAATGCGAGAATCAAAAAAGCTTTCTGAGCGCATGGGACTCCCGTAGAAGTAGCTAAATGGCGGCCGATTATTTAGTGGATAAACCAAAATGCAAAGTTTTGGATATTTGGGTCGGGAGCAGGAAGTTTTGTTAAAGGAGCAGGCTTCAACAAAGGGCCTATTCTTATGGTGTTGAACAACGAAAGGAAACTTGTCAACTTATGTAAAAGTATAGCAAAAACACATCAAAAATAAATAATGTTTAGAAATTTTTTTTTCACTTCAAATTATACAGAAATTTCCTTTTCTGATTATGGATTGCCTTCTATTTTATTAAACCCTTTTATTGAAACATTGATTAATTCCCTTTATAGACAACAAATCGTTAGACGAAAAATTATATTTTACGTATTCAGAATATGTAGAAAATCAATTAAAAAAAACGCCCGTTGGGAACTCGATGGTTACGTATTGGAGATATGTGGGTAGAAATTCCAGAGGGTTTTGATTTAGAATTTACGGCCTACAATGGGAAACTAAACTTTTGGGAAAAAATTTTGATAGCTATGAATAAAAATTTGAAAAACCACATTTCAAAAAAAACTAAGGGAAGCGCTATGATACAAGGCGTAGAAAAAGCTCAAAATCATTGGTTTTGCTTAATGTTACCATAATAATATTTTGCCGAGGAAATTTATATCTCTACTTCAAGCTATTGAAAAAAATAATCAGATCCGAGAAAACGGATAATGAGGATTATTGCCATAAATGAACTAAAATCATTCATTACCAAACAAACGCGAGGATTTAAAAAAGGGAAGTGGCAATTAATTGCCAAACACATAATTTATAAATTACTCGATAAACTACTATCAACTGGGTCTATTAATAACCAACCACTTGCGTTTTTAAAAACTAATCCTACAAGTTTTACTTTGGCCCTTTTTAATGCGGTATGTATATCTTTACACAAAATCTGTTTGCATAAATGAGAAATATTTCATTTTTTTAAAAAATCCTTCCTCAAGGTTTTTCCAATACCCGAAAATTATTACTTGATTTTTCGAGCCTTGTAGGTTTTTATTGATTTCTCTGATACTCTTGAAATCCGATAGCATCGAATTAATGGTACATAGCGCTATTCTAAATTAAAGTAATAACCTTGGGCTTTAAATGTGTTATTGGCGTAATGGTTTCCTGAAATATGTTCTGGCCGCTCCAAAAAATTAGAGGTCCATTTAATTTCATATAAAATAACTCCTTTAGGTAAAAATCCAATAAACTCTTCATTCAAAAGAGATGTCTCTCCGACAGTTCGGATGAAAAAATTCCCTTCAATAAACACAGATCACTCATTCTTTTCATAAACATATAAGACTTGGATAAAACCACCTATCCTCATACGGGCAATTACCAAATCAAAGATAAACGTTAAGAAAGAAAGGTGTCAGTAAGACTAAACATAACATGCTACATTCTATTCCGCCTTTTAGAATAGATATGAATTTGTTTCCATCTCCACTCATATGATACCGCGACAACCAATTAAATTATACCTGACTAAACAAGACATATGGGTATATAATTCGGCTAGGGC
>Ga0163217_1082673_pt1 | contig 14823 bp, 17 predicted proteins | sample SynspAceP_FD_185933 | JGI IMG/M metagenome (GOLD analysis project Ga0163217, IMG submission 185933) | Saline lake microbial communities from Ace Lake in Antarctica - Synechococcus sp. Ace-P (PacBio error correction) | ecosystem: Environmental > Aquatic > Non-marine Saline and Alkaline > Saline ... | reverse complement strand
CTATTGAAGAGTTAGATTTTGCGAAGCAATGTGATGTGTGTTTGACACTCTTCTCCAGGATCCTGTAACGTTGATTAGATCCGAATCGGGTGCCCCGATTCGCATGGCGCTCGGGATATAAAGAGGTTCGTTGTTGGAGACGATTGCCGTCGAAAGGATAAACAGCCAACCCCATTTCACGAAGGGGAGGGGGACGTGCGCGACTTCCTATTACTTCGCTGTCGGTGGCTCGGCGTGTAACGACGTTGTTACGGGTTATTAGCGGCGTCGCCCGCTGTTTTCGTCGAATGGCTGATTGCGTATCTCTCGGGCAAAGTGCTTGCAATTAATGTCTTTTACGTGGGAATCGATCGCGGAGTCGGTCTTCTGAAGGGATGACAGCCGTCCACCAACAGGTCCAGTTGATTCGATTCAAATGCTTGAGTAAGCCGGCGGCTGCCGGCAACATCGCAGGAACCGTTGCGAAGTATCGTCGTTGGCGGCGCGGACTGGCTGTGCCGGCTATGATGGGGTGCGATGGGCGGGGAATGGTGAGGCCGAGTGCTCATTGGAACGAACGGTGTTCGTGATAACTTCTACGTGGTGGTGCCCCGGCAACTCGCGTCCTGCGCACGTGATTTCGTTTTTTGCGAGCCTGGCAACGATGCCCGAGCGAGTGTTTGACACCGCTGGACCGTATGAAAACGCGTTGAAGTGCGACAATAGACGAAAACGAGGTGTGTTTTGAGCACCCTCCTTTCACGACGAGCATTCCACGCATCCAGTTGAATCGCAACAAGCTGTCAAAACCACAGGCCGGTTCGGTGACGGTGGATCGTCCCCCGACCGCGAACGGCTCGTGCACGCACGCCGGCCTCCACCCACACGCGGCCCACGCGCAGCCGGCATCCTTCGCACGCGGACTCGCCACAGCTTGCGTGAAGTTCGGAGCGTCGGTGAAAGTCGCAGGCTGCAGGATCAATCGCATCAATTGCAGTCGCGAGCGGATTATGTTTGGTTTCGTTCATTTCATCCAGCGTCGTTTATTGTGGTTGTATCGTGAAAAACTTGCAAGGAAACTCGTTCGCTACGTCAATGGCTTTATCGACTCGCAGGATCGATAGGACCCAAACAATCGGAAGAAGGCAAAAACCTCCCAGCTTCCGATCTGATCGCGAAAGCGACCAGCGAGATCAAGATGTCAAACACGATCGCTTCGCGATGATGCACAGGCAAACTAAGAACTCATTTCCTTTGATCTCCTCGCATGTCGACGACGAACCGCCACGGCGACTCTTTGCACGCCGAGCTTGCAGACCGATCCGATGAATCGCCGAAGCGAAACGGTTGATCGCCAGCGTCCAGGATACCGTTTCGAAAAATCGACCAAAGTCGCCCCGCCGATCCGTGGATTGAGCGAGGCCTACGATCACCCCATTGCGAATTACGTCCGCGCCGGGGCGGGCCCGCGTTGTGGCCGTATTTTGTCGGTTTGGGCAATGGGCGTATGTGAAAATGGCCGAGGCAGTGTGAAATTTGTTTTATCGGCGCATCGGTGTCACGTGCGGTCATTCTCACCGGCGATTCCGGGGGGATCGACCGGCTGATCGAGGACACGGTCAGTGAGGCAATTTGCAACAGAACATCCCGGTCGAGATGTTGAGCGGTTGATCGGTTGGCGAGTGATCGTGGGGCCCATGTGGAGCACGCATTTTGTCCGGCGGGCGCGGGATGGCCACGAAAACGCGCTAATCGCGTTTCACCACGCCAGCCGGGCACGGTGTGACGGTTGACAATGCCTTCGCGGGCCGTTCGTCCCATGGCCGCCGATCACCGACCGCCGGCTACGCACTGGATCCCTGGCGTGTCAAGTCGACTATTCCCGTTCTCGAACCGCTCACCGAGCGCTCGACCGCGAATGGCGGTAACCGAACTTGAACGGTTGCTGATAGTTTTATCGAGACAGCCCCGCAGTTTTGGGCGGAACGGTTGCGCGGAAGGCGGTACATCGCCGGCAGCCACGAGTTCTTCGCCCGCCTGTGGGGCGCTGCGGAACGCGGCGTCCGATTATCTTTCGTGAGGTGCAGTTTTTCAGCCGAGCCGCCGTCGGTTCAGATTTTGGACTCGCACGAATTCCGCGATATCGTCACCGTGGGCAAATCCCACGCAGGTGTGTGCGGACGTTGTTATCGCAAGGATTCCATCAAGGCCCGATCCTGGCCAAACTTTACGGGTTCGACTCGCCTTCGCCCGTTTGCGTTGTTAGATTACTGCAACCGGCGAATGTTTCCCCCCCCCCCGGTGCCCGAGGGTGCTAAAATACGGATCTATTTCGTCGAGGCACTTCGACGCTCGGGGCAACACGACGATTTGAGTTGGTGGGCCTTAGGCGAGGCATGATTGATCGGTCAACGCCCGGTGGACGATCGCTCGACAGATCAATTATTGAATGAGTATTCTGTACCGACTCGGATGCTCGGTTTTCTTTGCGAGCGACTCCGGTTCGGAATGCGATTCTGCCGCGCCCGGCGATTACACGACCGGTCTATTGAACAGCCCTCGAGTTGCTCGATCGAGGATTGCAAAGTTAAGACAAAGATCGCGTCCAGGTCGTGTGAAAAAAAACGGGGCCAGCTGCCTTCTAGGGTGTTTCGGGTTGAGGGGTTTAGTGGATCTAAGATCCAGTCATGAAATACCAGTCAGCTCGATCGTTCACCCATTCGACCCGGAAGCTCCGTCGCGAACCGCTCGGCGGACGAAGAGTATTTGAAGACCATTTCCGGTTTTTACGGTTCATTGCGGGCGTGTGTGCTCGAAGCACTGCATAGCGCGTGTGGCTGGTCCGAATGTCGCCGGTTTTTCGACAGCGCGTTGGTGTTGGTTCGCGAATTCCGCAACGTGAAATTCCCGGCGATTTCCTCTCGCCGGGGAAAAACACTGACGATCGAAGCGGAATTTTAAGGACGACGGGCCGATGGACGACAGTGAAAGCATCGCCGCCAAGGAGACCGAACGAACCGTCTCGGCCGAGATCTGATTTGGAAAGCTGCTCTAGTGGCGTCCGTGAGCTTCTTGTACCGACACCGACTTGAAACGGCTTGCTCAGGGAGCAAATTTTTTCAACTTTACGGTGATGCCCAACCGTCGCTGCACTCTGCGCCGGTGTTGAAACCTCTGCAACCGCATGATCCGAATACTTTTGCAGTTAATACCAGGACAGGAACAGCAGTATGTGCTTCTTCAAGAGAGATTCGAAAGTTTCAAGGCCTTCATGGTCGAGACACTCGTGGGTGAAAGATGAAGCGACGCATTGCCACCTCGTCGCGTTGACCTCGAGCCGAAATCGCTTCGACTTCCTTCGTATCGTTTTTAAATCGAAAATTCCTTGGATCATAATCCCTCGCGAGACTCTCGCCGGACATTTTTGACCACAGCCAATACGTCCACGGTATTTGGTCACGCGACCGCATGCCGAATGAAAACCCGCATGCCTGGCGGTCTCTCGAATTTCGACGAACCGCGTCCAAGTAGATTTCGGGGTTATTCTTTTATAATTTTTAACCTGTCCGTCGGTGACTGTGCCAGTTTACGTCGGCCAAAGTAGCGTGTAATTTCATTGCGGTATGGTTTGTTCGATCGTTCACCGGAATTTGTTGCGGTTCCCGCCAGTGGGATTAAAAGTGGTCTCGACGAGGAGTCTCGAGCGGGTAAGCCGGGTACCGGTGTTGCGCGACGCTTCCATTGAAGGTTGGCCCAGGTCGGCGGGATTCTCGTTCATGAATTTCCAGTTCACAAGTTGTGTTTGGCCAATCGGCACGGTGAATACATTGCCCCGGCAACCCGGCGGACACCCTGAACTACCACGTCGGCTGGGCCGGACGCAGGCCATCGGTGCCGTTGTTCAGTGGCACGAAGTCATGCAATGCGAATTACAAGCCGAGGCGGATCCTGATGTTTTGCGTATTATCGAAGAGGCCTTCTGTTGACGGTCTCTGTTTAAATCCGGTACTCCTTTGCCGATGTTGCGGCTGATGAATTTCTTTATGTCGCTCAACCGCTGACGCATTCGATTCCTACTACCAAAATCTCTGAGCGTCCATGTCGTCGCGTCGCGTGTCGTTCTGTCACCGGGATCGGAATGATAACCCCATGGGTTGGGATGTCACCCGGCGGTCTGGTCCGGTTTGAAGAGGCGACAGCGGAGTGGCGCCGACCACCCCTGTTCGATGTGCACCGGATTCCCACTCCATCGGCGCCGAAAATCAAATTGGGGACGACCAAGGCGGTTCGGACGGCCGGTCACTTCGAGCGGACGTCACACCCAGTTCGCCCAGATGCGGCAGCAACGCAGCGATGACCCATAGCGCTGTGCTCGCTCGATCACCGACCCGACCGCATCGTTGTTTATTCGGAGCGGCGAGAATCAGGACTTACAATTACGTTCAGGCGCTGATGACGGCGGCATGTCACCGGCATTCGATGCCCCACGGCGTTTCATCGCGCGGCATGATCTATCGATCGGCCAAGGGACTCGAAAAGGACACCGAAATATGCCGGCGCTCACTTCGGCGCGTTCAACTGCCAAGGCCCCCCTATTTCAACTGCTGACGCGTGTTGCGCGAGCAGCCAAGCGGTCGGCGAGCCCCCCGATATCATCCGCGGCGTTGGCGTAAGCGATGCGATGCTTCAGGCGGCACGCACAGCATGATCACCCCTTCGGTTGACCGGATTCACCTGCTCACCCGCGGTTTGGAGAGCATACAAGGGAACCGACAAAGCCAGCCGTCGTTCGACGGCGGACGAGAACGGTTCGTACTCGGCAGAAGGTGCCTTCTATGGCATTGGAGGAATCGAAGGCGCCAAGGCGGCGGGCCCGATCTACCGTGAGGTTGCCCGGTTCGGCCTACCGCGGACCGTACCGCATTACGACACTCCCGCGACGACACGGCGCATCGCCGCGATGCGAATGGCGATCACCGACGGCCGGTTGACCACTCAACATTCGTTACTGATCAACGCCACGGCACGGTCCAGGTCACGACCGCGTACGAACGAATCCTGCCCGCGAGGTCTTCCCGGGTTGACGGCGAATGCAAACGCCGTCAGTAGCACCAGAGCATGATTGGGCATGAGCGCGGCGGATGTGTGACCCCGAATGATTCGTTTGCTATGGGCGCTTTCTTTTGACGGAGTTTCCGCGACGTCAACCGAGAAAATCCGGCCGGTTGCAATCTCAGATAGTCGCAACGAAGCCGCGCGGTCGCCTGACTACCCCCAGTCCTCAACACAGCTTCGCTTCGGCGCGCCAAGTCCTCTCACTGAGTCGATTCGCCGGCTGAACGGCGTCGCCCGTGCCGATTCTTTGACCATCGGTTGGGCTTTTTATTCCTCCCGAACGAAGCTGGAGAGTGTCAACTGGGATCAGCACTTGGCGACAGCGCATAGGGGGAGAGTACGGTCGTGACATGTATTTTGGTAAAGTGCTCTTTGGTCTGTTTTCTTTGGCGATGTCGGCTTGGAGTTTGTTTTTCGACGCGGCGAAGGCTTGGGCCCCCGACAGTTTCCCCAAATGGATGACCGGGTTTCGCAGGGTTGCACGCAGCGATCGTCATTCCGATGCGATTCCCGTCGAACCCCCGTCGCACTCAGTCTGTTTGGTCCTCGTGGACAGGCTGATGTTCGTGCGCAGAGCTTGCCGGCGACCGTCGAAGCGGGGAACGTGATTCCATTGATCCACCCGTCGGCACGCACCCATTTCGTCATCGTAGTTTGACTGGTTCTCGGGATCCCGGTTCGCCGTCATCTGTTGGAGTTTCTGTCAAGACGATTGACGATCCGCGGTCATTGATTCGAGAACGGACGGTTCGATTCCAAACCTCGCCGGCCTTCGACCACGAATGGTCGGGCAACCCGCCGAATCGCTCACGGCGAACGATCCCTTCGGAAAACCGCAATATCCATCGAGAATCACGCCGGCCACGAATGCGATCCCATCCGATGCAGACTTCATTTTTGAATCGCACGCACATTGGTAAATTTAGTCCGGCGCACGGCCGCGGTTTGGTCGGGTCAATCCCGAAGACCGATTGGCCACGATAGGCCATCGAAGAATCACTTTGCAGTGCAGTCGCATGTGCCGGTGATGGCGTTGCCGGGAAAGCATCGGTTATATCCCCGTCAGGTCGGTAGGCTATGCGAGTGTCCTCGAAACGCCGAGCACATGTGAGCGGACCATGGTTGTAGATGCCGCGGCCGGTGCCAACCGGGTCGGCCGTCAAGGACCGGCATTGGCCCGGTGCGTTAGTTCATCGCGTGCAAAGCGCGGTACGACACGGTCCGTCCGGGCTCGATTCAAATCACCGATCCGGGATTCAGATATTGCGTCGCTATTAAACCTTTTTCAGTTCGGTGTTTTTGTTTAATCCCGACTTCACCATTGTGGCAAACCCAAGGGACTGAGTGTCTTCAGTAGATTATTCAAATTTCAATAAAAAAGAAGCGGCACCTGTGCACACCGTTCTGTGTCGCTGCAAGATCACCGGGTGTGAGATCAGAAGGGATTTTCTGGCGGTCGTCGCCGGTCTTCGGGGTCTGAAATAGTCTTTCGTAAGGACCCGCCACGAATTCTGATCGTCGAGAAAAACTCTCCTCGTTCGTCTCTCGTCGTCCAGCATTCCTAAACTCGTCTTCGAAATTTCTCCCTGGTTCGAGCAGTGATCGGCGGGTCGAAAGGTCCTCGGGACACCACCGATCGTGGCCGTGGCGGTCCGAATGAAGTATGCACTCGATCGCCCGACCAATGGATGTGTCGCCGGCGTCGCCGTGTCGCCGCTGCAAACCCTCGTCCCCGGGCGGCAATACAACGTCCATGGCGGAGGAACATTTCTCGATTGCACGGTGGTACACGTCAAGCCGCAAACCCTTCCCATGTCGGCAGATGCAAATTGGACCGTTGCCGACAGTAGTCCATCACTAACATTCGTCATCTTGGGAAAAATCCCGCACGTTCGTCCACATACCGGAGGCACTCTTTGATCAAGCCCATGGTTGAGCCTGGCGCATCAACGCCGCGTCGGAGGATTTCGCCACCGGGATTGTAAATAGCAAACGCTCGGGAATTCTACTACGCGGTCACCCCCCGCGTGAGCATCTGAACTCAACCGAGCGAATCGTATCGTCCGGCACAACGGAAATCCTCGTCGCCTCCTCATCGGAGCGAGGACGTATGACAGAGGCAAAATGGTGCGCTGGTGCTGCAGTGCACGCCTCGACGGCACCCGTCCCAAGCCACGATTGGGTTGTCGCCAGCCGCCAGGCCACGGGGAAGCCCAACGGACGAATTGACTAACGACCAGCCACAAACCGCTCGGGCGATTATCAGGGTCCCCGATGTCGTCGGCCACTCGTGTTGCGTTGGCGTGACGGAGCAAGTGGCTCACATCGGGCGAAACGAATAAACTAAGTTTCCGGGCTATCCTCGTCGTCGGGTTGGCGGGCACCAATTGTCGACCGCTTGAGCCGGCTCCTGATTCGTCCATCGGGTGTGCTTTGATGCAGCACGCATCGCCTGCCCTGATTGTGAACAAATCCTTTGCCATCGATACTCACGGTTTTGCGGGGTTCGTGGCGTCGCGTTTTTTCCGGGGTGAAAAGACGAGGGCGCGAACCGGTTTGGTTTAAAACAGTAATCTTGCCGATACCGTGTAATCTATCTGGGAATCGGCGTATCCGCGAAGATCCGCACCAGTTTTCTGGACCGTTGCAGTGAAATGACGGCAACCAACGTCAATTTGTTTATCCATTCCGGAATCGATGCGAGAACAGCCCGGAGCGAGTAGAATAAAATGGGGAAAACGCAACCGCGTTCGCACACTTCCCGTCCTTTCCATACCATCCAAACAGAGAGGGTTTTGGTTGTTCTATTTTAAATTGGTTTTTCTTTCAAAATTAGCGCCTTGCCCCCCTGCTTGCGATTTGCAACCTTATCAATTATTTATTGAGTTGTGGCAACCAGAAGGGTTGTACGTGTATCTACCTTTAGAGATGTTGTCGGCGTTGCTCAAATTTGAAAGGTTGGGAGGTTCGGCTAACTCGCTGTTCTTTCGTTCCGTTCACTCACAGTCTTTTCCCCTACCCAACGAAAGTTTATCCTCCTCGAAGAAACACCATGTCAAACGACTCCTTATTGCGGATGGACCGCTGTATGCGTTGGGCACACGCTCCGCGCTCGCCGAAATACATCGAAGTGATTGGCGAAGCGACGAACGTGCGGGCGCTTTGATTTGTCAAGAAAACGGTCATGACACGATTTTTGCTCGACATCGAATGGAAGGTGGCGAACGCCTGAATCTACTCGGCGAGTAATCTGGACCATCCCGGACTTCCCAATCTGTTGTTCTCGCTACGACATCCGACTACATCGCGCACGATCGGTGGCCTCGGTGCGGCCGGTATGTCCTTTCAAAAACGCTCCGTCGAAGCCTCTCAGCATTGAATCTGTGCTTTCGCTGGCGGAACAATCCTGGCCGCGGAAAACTGCGACGTCACCACCCCCGGCGCCCTCCGCTACTCCCACGGGATGAACCGGGACATCGACGTTCGTTGGCCAGGCGGAGAGAGCGAAGTGCTGCGTCAAATGCACGGTTTGACCAACAAGGATTCCAAATGCTCGCATCAGTACGAAACGGTTAAAGAACACGTCCAACACATTTTGCGAAAATTCGGTCTCAGATCGCACGCAAGCCGCTGTGGGACCTTCGAAAGAACCTCGTCTAATCGGCGTCTGCTCTGATTTCGTCGACAAGGCCTCTCGAACGTCGCCTCGGTGAACAATCGAGAGGTTTTTTTTGCGCTACCTTTTTTTCCGTTTCTTAGCAAAACCCGATGGTTGATGACCACTGCTCTTCCCGCGACGCGTCGTCGTAATACTCTTCGAAATCGAAACGGACCGTACCCCCGGTAACCGAACCTCCGATGAGTCGGGCGTCGTTGTCGTCCGAAGTCACGATTTGAAACGTGCAATAGTAACGCCAGCATCGCCGACGGACGCGCGGACGCGGCGTCCGGCAAGCATGACATGGCTGGACTGCATGCCCGAACCGGCGTCGAGGATGGACCAAATGATCGTTTGAAATCGCCGCGTCTAGCGGCCGTCTGCCATCGATGCAGATCGGAGGACACGCAATCGAAGTCTTCTCCTGGCCGCCATCGAGAGAAATTGTGTGCGAGGTTGCCGCCGAAGGGTCTTTTGAAACCGTCCCCGAACTTGCATTTGCTCGCCGTGGTGGCGATCGAGCCGCCTTTGCGACGCCAGGCAGGCGCGAGTGCAGCGTTACAACTGCTCTCACCCGACACCTCCCGATATTCGGGATGCTTCGGCGATACGCACGACGCCTCACGCTCGATCGTTTTATCTCCCCACCCACGCCCATCACTGCGCCTCTTTTACAAACCTCGTCGGTGCCCGGGACCGTTGACGGAGAAAGAGGTCGTCACCCCCGTCAACAGATGGTTACCGAAAACCTCGGTCAGGATCGAGGCGACGAGTTGACATTTGAATCAATCTCAACGGCGACGATCGGCGATGGGATTCTGCAACGGCATCATTTCGAATCCATGATGTCGCTAACCAAAGTTGAAACCGTGAGTCGCGGAAGCCCTTGCCTATTCATCGATTTCAATGAACGTTGCCGGCGAGGATTACGTATGCGCTGTGAGCGAACTGCATCCGTGCCGGAGGCTACGAGCGGGTGCATATTCGAAAACCCACCGCCGCGACCTGACCCGCCCGGGACGCCGTCGAGACCGGTTCGGCAAAGAGGAACCGAGTTGTGATCGATGAATCGCTACGTTTTGGCGAAGTCTCGCATGGCGGTTCGCCCGATATTCGGGCATCGTTGAAGCTGAAGGACCAGCCCGAAGCTTCTGTCGCGCACCGTTCGCTCGACACGAGGATTGTTTTTATGTGTGCAGGATCTGACTGGTAGAGCTCTTTACTGCACTCGCGTATTGTCCGCCACATCCGGCGTCCGGGCGGTCGAAAGTAAGGGCGTCGTATTTGCCCAAGAATCGGGATGGCCGCACGGTAAGTATGTTCGAATCCGACGGCGGTGTGAGTCCCCCGTGTGCCGAATGCCACGGTTCGGTTTACCGATCTCGCGGTTGTGAAATAACATTCGGTCAAGCCTTCTCTCTCGAAAAAAATTGCACCATGTCATGACTGAACAGACTCCCCGGCTCCTCATCACGGTTCGGTTACTCGGATTGCGTTCGGCGAGCGAGCGAATCGCGGCTTGGTCGGTGTCCGGCGACGGCCGAAAGTCGGTTTGCGTTCCTAGAGAGCAAGGGTTCGCCCGTTCGATTCCGATTGGACGAGGACGTTGATCCGCGTGATCGCCAACACGATCGAGACGAGTGGTATCGAACCGGCGTATTTGATCGCGATCCAGTCAGACTGCCGCAGTAAACTGGATGTACGTGAGCAGTCGGACGGGCTCGCTCGGTTTCTCGGTGCGGTTGCGTCGGGTCGAATGCTCGTCCACCCCGGACGTCGTGTATCATCAGACGACGGCGTTTACACAACGGCGGCGTGTGTGTCGATCTAAAGTTCCACGGAACGTCGACCGCACGGGGGTCGTGCCCCTTGTTGGCCGATCGAACTGCGTTCTTGTTTTAGAACCGCCGACTGGAACCGATACTCGTTATCCGGAATCTACGGCCCCGGAGCGTGCCCGGGGTCGACGTTCGTGGAGGACGCGATCGCGGTCACCGCCGGACGGACACTTTGATTGATTCAGGTCGACCCCCATGCCGCTGTCGGGGTGATGTCGCGTTTTCGTGCGTGCGGTTATGCACATCGGCTCCGCCGGCGTCAACGGTTCTGTAGTCGTCGTGTCGATTCAACCGGTCTTCGTCGGCAGTTCTATCAAGGAATCCGACACAACGACTCCCTGCGCCCACTTTTGTATCGATCGGGGCGGATTCGCGTCCGTTTCGCTGAAGCGAAAGGACAACGGTTGGAACCGGCAATTCAAACGAGGACCTCGTGCCAAACTGCATACCCGGTCACATCGAGGTTGCGGGGGTATTTTGTAGGCAATGTCCTCGGTTCTTCGAAACCGATTCACGCGCCGGAGCGCGCGTTGGAACGTTGTCGGTGGAGAGCGAAGATATCTTCACGCTCGCGTTGGTTTCAATCGTTCGGTTGGCGACGGCGGTTCGGTGGGTCTCGGGCCATGATGTTTCGGATACCGGCGACGCAGTTCTTTGCGAAATTCCGGATACGTGTTATCAAAACTCTGAGTCTCGGTGATCGTTTAATGTGCGGGCGCCGTTGGGGCGGCAGGTGCCATTTGCCACAGCCATTTGCGCCGAAGGGATACGAGCGTGCGCGGCATCGAACAACTCTTGAATCTTTAACCTCGATTCACGGCGTCATCCAGAGTGCATACCGTCCGACCGGTACGCTGGCAGCGTCAATGAGTCGGCGATCCCTTGCACAAACTGCCAAAAATTCGTTAAACCGACCCATCGATTCATATTTTCCACGGCGCCTTTCGCATCGTGACACTAACCGACGCGAGGACACTTCCCGGCAAAGTAGTGGAACAGCTTTCACTGCATCGCGAAATTCTCCGGTGAGAATTCTGGTCATTAGATATTCAGTTACAACCGATTCGTGCAAACACGCGTGGAATCGTTCTCACACCAGGTGCGGACTGGGCCAAAACACGTTCAGGATTGCAGACCGACTCGTCGTTATCGTGTTGCCGTCGGCCTCACCGGTCTGCACGCGACCGGCTTTCCTTTATCCGAGGTCGGCGTATCGGCGAACCGACGACAAAAAAATCGCTCCCGAATCTGGTATCGAAATCGACAAGTCAACCATCTGTGATTAAATCGGGAACAACCAATCATCACTTCGATCGCCGCGCCCGAAACGGTGATTGCGTTTCACCGCCATCATTTCCGTAAACAAACAGACCGAGCCGAGGATCGAGATTCCGATCGAGGGCCAATCGATACACCCGGCGACCGACCATCACGCTTCTGTCGCGATACCGTCGCGGGCTAAACCACGTCCGGGTAGGCGGCCAAAACGCCGCGAGATTGAATCGTGCGCGTAGTCGCCTCTGGAATTCCCGACTTCCGGGAAGGTGCGATTTCCCGGTCGAGTTTTTCGAGTTGTTTCCAAGGAGCGTTGGATTTTGGAAGACCGATGCGAAACGTATGCCCGGGGGGTGGACCCCCCCAGAAATTTTTCGGGTGCGAGGCGATCCATTCGCTTTTTCGGCCAAAGAGAGACTCGCCCACTCCGTCGACGGTTTCATCGGTTCAGACCCGCTTCACTCACAAACGCTGCCTGCGATTCCAACGCTTCCGTTTCTCATGCCGGATAGCGGCCCGGCAGCGAATGGGCGATGGCGAGGATTGCAGCGCGGCAGACTCATGATCTGAGCGCCGAGCGTAGTGATCAGGGCGGGACGCATCAATCCACCGAAGCTTGCCAGGCAATTGTGGGCCGCATTCACTGCGTGCTTCGGATCGGCGTCACACGAACGCACGAATCGTCTCCCCGAGGACTGGCAGTCAAACGGCGCAGGCAAATCACGCGAGCAATCTCCGGTCGGTCAACGAGTCTCGCGTCGATGCGCGGCGCAACCATGCGAAAACAACACCCGGCGGTGGCCCCGGACGCCCGCCGTTGGCCGCGACGCGATCGAGAGCGCAGCGGTCTGCAACCGAGTCAACCGATTCCGAATCGACTTGGGAATCATTCGACCAACCCCGAATCGGACGACCGCCTGACACCGTGACCGTCACAGGTTTCGCCCGATGTTGTCGACAAAATTGATCTTGCGCGTCCGAGCATGTTTCCCACGCCGCGTCTGGCTCAGTAGGAGACAACGGACCGTGCAGCGGGAACGATCGATCGGGACATTCAAAAACCTACTGAGCCGAGCGTCACGTTGGAACGCGTCCTTGAATATCCCGCACCCTGGAGAACACCGATGCAGTGTCCGACGTGGCCTCGAGATGGCGCGCGGATTCCAAAGACATCCTGTTTCGGTCGCACGCGAGCGGCGGCTTCGTATACTGATCTCGAACGGTTAATGCGCCCCCTCGACGCCTAGGCCGATCGCTTGCGGACGAGGTAAGCGGCGCATTCGGTCTAGGATCGAGCGTGCCGGACATCCACGATCAATGACAGATCGTCACGAGTTGCGTCCGTAAAGCTGGGTTCCAAGCCAGCACAGGTCGAGTTCAAATACGTTTCGTTGAATATCGAGATCACGCAGGAAGCGCGCTTCGAGCGCGGATCGGATTTCATTGCGCCAGGAATCCTGTCGTATCATTAAATAGCGTGCATGGTTCTTTGCGGTCCAGCGCGGACGTGCATACACGAACGTTGCGCCCGACCGGTCGCGAGTGGTGAACGGGAGAATCGGCGACCTGCGAGCGGCCAGTCCGTCGAGGCTGGATCACCCAACGCCCCACCACCGCATCTACGTCCCGTCATTGCCCCCTCTCCAAGCACGCTCGCGGACCCGTTTGTCTTGCCACACCGGCCGGTGCTTTCAAAAAACCGGAGCCCCCACGATCCGATCGCAAAGTGAAGGAGATTTCATCGATCGGAAAACAGGTCCTTCCGGTTGGTTGTCCGTTTGGGATTTCCACCCATTCCCCAAGCGTATCCAAACTCCGATATCGCTTACGGATGGTTATCACGGGGCCCGTGGTCCCCGTTTGCGCAGGGGTTGAGCGTGCTGCGATGTTCATCTTCTGTCGTACGTTAGGGGTTTTTCGTTTTCGGGTCGGCACTGACATGTAGTTTGCTATATAAAATAAAGTTCGGTGATTTATTCGATAGGTTGGGCAATTTCCTACCCCGACGCCCGTTGCGAAGGGATTCACTCGCAAGAAAGTATTGAGTCGCCGCACCGTCTCGTGTTGTGATGCCCCCCCCCGGTCGAAAATTACGATTTTTGCTGGTAAAGGATTCGGTATCATTGCGGATAATCCATTAGCCGTTTGGGGTTAGCCCCCGGTTAAACGACGAGAAAACCGTGGCTAATGCCCCCAAAACGCAATAACACCCCGAAAACACTTTCCCGAAACCTGCTTACTCTGGGCTAAAGCATGGGTAGGAGTTTCGTGGTATCCATCTGGATCAATTAAGAACAAACATATGAAGTTGTACGTGTGCATTGGATAGGGGACAACGAGCAGCGGCCAGTTCTGTTTGCTGATCGCGGCCGGGTACATTGTGCCCGTCGCTACTAAGGAACTTCACCCAACAATTTATCGCAAATCGGGATTGGGTGGACCATTTGACGGGTTGAAATTGGGCAAGTCGCAAAACTCGAGGTCGCGGCCGAAGTGATGCGATCATGGGCGTTTCGCATCGGGAATCGCGTCCGATCGGGGATCACGACCACGCGAAAACCACGTGTTGGGGGACCGGCCGCACGGGCCAATCGCGCTGACAAAGCCGATCGTCTGCAAGACCGACGGACGGACGGCGTTTCTGGATCCAATTGCAATCCGACGGGTATCCGAACGTTCTTATCAAAAAAAACCGGAACTGGTGAATCCGTCCATTATTTTCCGGCACGGAATATTACGCTGGTCCTCGATCAGATTCCCCCCGATGCCCGCCAAACGAGCCGGACGTGTGAATTGCGGGTTCGGCACCGATCGGGGGGACAGGTTGGCTTTGTTGTTGATTTCAGCAAAACGGTTCGTTGCCGGTGACCGACGTCAGTTAAACGAGGTCCGGACGATGTTGTTCAAATCTTTACACGATTTGTCATGCGACGAACTTTTTGGATTGTGCATATCTTT
>Ga0163217_1049100_pt1 | contig 14825 bp, 16 predicted proteins | sample SynspAceP_FD_185933 | JGI IMG/M metagenome (GOLD analysis project Ga0163217, IMG submission 185933) | Saline lake microbial communities from Ace Lake in Antarctica - Synechococcus sp. Ace-P (PacBio error correction) | ecosystem: Environmental > Aquatic > Non-marine Saline and Alkaline > Saline ... | reverse complement strand
GCCCCATCACCCCCTCCCGCCAGCACAACGGGACCCTTGTCACGAGACGCTCATTGATGAAGATTGCTACTTCGAAGCGGAGGGACACCGTTCAATCGGGTAGGCTCCTTGTTTCGGTTCCTCTCGCCGATAGTGTGGAAACTCAGTACTACGAAACGATTTATAAAGCGATGACTCGCGACGCGTTTGACGGGGACGATGAACAAGCCGGATATTTGAATGGAATCGAGGCGAGCAGATTTTCCGTGCCCTTGTCGTTGCCGAATGTCGATGTCAGTCGTGATGTTGACATCGATCACTTCAACTCGTCAATGACTCGCACGGGCACCTTGTTCGGCTGACGAGGTCCTTCACACGTTCGCGTCAGCGGGTCGGCGAGAACTGCCGAACCGATGATTTACTCGCCCGTTTCGGTGGCGAGATTTGCATGCTGTGTGGCCGCGACCGACCGTTGAAGCCGCCATGGGATGGCCGAAAACGGTTCGACACGCCGTTGCTGACGGTCCCCTTTGAGACTCGGCGGGACCACTTGCCTCACGCCAGTTTCGGGATCGCAGTTCCTCGACCCTAAACATCCTCAAAGACTGATACACAAGAGAATACTTGCGCCGCAGATAAACAACTCTACGAGCCAAAAACGGTGGACGCAATCGGAGTCTGTTGGATAGACCACCGTACTCATCCCACATCGGTCCAACAGGCGTTGGAACGAAACTGAGGTTGGAAGCGCCGCATGGACGGAGGTTCAGCGAGTCATTTGCTGCCGAGTCAGTTTGCGTTAAGAATGATGCACTTCCAGTGGCCCCCTTGTTGTTTGATAGTTCTCGATGGCCTCTTCAAACTCTCCATCCGGTTGCCACGTCCCCAACGCCACCCGGCCAAAGAACGTACTCCCCTTGAGCCGCTAATTGGATCCAGGGCGACAAAGTCTATCGTTCGAGCAACCATCATCCGGAATCAGCGGCCGCATCACTCGCATAAACAACGGCGGTTTCGAGGCGAGATGCGGCCCGACGAGCTTCGAAACTGATCTTCAAGTGATGCAAGATCGCCGCAAAACGAGCTGTTGCCCTACCGTACCGTGTTCCCCGCAGCCAAAACTGTTCCGCATCACCGATCAGCTTCGTTCAAAAGAGGCAAACGAACACATTCGCGGCGGTTCCGGGGTTTCTGGTTTCATCGTTGAATTCTCCTTGGTGTTTCGGAGAAGCACGCCGGCGAGCGCGTCTAGTCGACCACACCAGGCGGCCGGCGCCCCCTATAGATTGTACGTGGAAACCACTGGACGGGGCAGGGCAGCAGCAGGCAGAGGCAGTCCCTTCGCCACGTGGCCCGCAGGAAACGTGAGTTTTGAAGTTGACATCGTCCACACACAGCAAACCTCCTCGCGCGCTCTCTCTCTCTGACAGGAAAGCTTTCTGGCATTGAAGCCAAGTCTGATTGGGGGGAGCTGACTTCCTTTCTGGTCGGACGAGCCAACATCAATCATGGGGGATGCCAAACGAAATTCCGAGCCGCAGGTATTCTGAGCTTCAGTTTTGCTCGGCAGCTTTCTCATCATTCAGACTCCCCACCATGCCAGTCTTCCGGAATATCGCGTTATCGTCGCCATGATCGCGAGTCGCTTCCTTCAGCGAACGCGGCTACCGCACCTTGTCCCCCGAACAAAACTGCGGGCTGATGGGACGGATTTTCATCGACACGCATGTTACTCGATGGGTTCCGCTGCTCGTCCTGATCGCGCGTTTGGTTCTCATGACGCAAACCGACGTCAACAGGGCAAAGTCGTCAACGCATGACGTTTTTCGGGACCCTGATCGCTTACGTGATTACAAGTAACGGTGATGAAACCAAACGCAAGCTGCACGTCCCGACATGCCAGCCGAATATCGCCGCTCGTGTCCTGATCGGCCAAGCCGTCTCGTTAGGCCGGCATCGTCGTGGTCTTCTACACCGCGTTTTAAGCGATCGATTTCCGATTCATTCAACCACGATATTCGACAAACAGCTTGACCCATGGAAACTCCTCATCGAAACTCGCCTTGCAATTCTTCGCGTGAGCTGTTTTTCAAGGGCTGTCGAACTGGGGTGCGAGGGCTGACCTCGCCCCTTCGAACGCAAGTCGACGCTGCATCCCGTTTATTCGTCTTTTACCTACTTGTTATCTTGGGAAGCGATCTCCGGCGCGGTGGCTAGTTTGGTTACTCCCCGATCCATGATCTCATCCACCCAACGGAAGATTGATTCCATCTCGCCACGTCTCACCGCATCCTGCTCGGATCGCATTCGGAACTGCTCGGCCGACGACGCGAAAGAAAGCCGAGACCGATTACTCATCGACCGTTTCTCCTACGGATTTATCTTCGCATTCACGTTGTCGCGTGATCCGATATGTGGTTCCACGAATTAAACGCGATCGCGGTGTGATTCCATTCGAACTCGCCAGAAAATGGATTGAGGGAGATTCTTGCTGACCTTCCTGATTCTTTTCAGGGATCGAAATTCGAACTCCGATTTCACAAATCGATTGTCTTTCGAATGTTCTCATCGAGCAGCATCTGATGCAGTTGATTCGTTGGTGCCAGGATTCAAATCCGAACGCTGATAAAAAACATGCGCGGCTTGCTCGTCTTTGGCCTATGAGCAAGCATGATTCGCAAACCACCGATTTCGGGCGGCCTGAAGCGTCCCGACAATCGCGTCTTGAGCAATCCTTTCAACCCCTTGGCTGCTGCGTGAGACAACGGCGAGTCGCGCCAGCAAATCATGGGATGGTATGTCGGGCGATGCCCTTCGCAGTTCGCAGGGCGTTCGCGTCCTCGGGGTGATGCTGCCGAATACAATTGAATTAAAAAACCGACCAACACGCTCTGCCTCGGCCAGGCGATATTTACGTCCTCGCCATTCCCGCCCGGTGATTGCGTCATGCGAAACGCCGAAAATAAATCATCCAAGGACGAACGCTACCACTGTTGAAATCATCCAAACGGTGAGACTTCAACCAGAGCCATCGGTTTGGCGAAGCGGTTTGGGGTCAGTCATCGAATACACCGGGCGCGTCAAAACAACTCTCGCAACGCGGTGGCGAACGTCCTTCGGCGGAGCATCGGAGTGCCTTTGCAAATTTTCTTCCAGCGACGCTCGTCGACGGACAAACTGACTCTGGTCGGCAAGGATCGCTGCGCCTCTTCGTAGCTTGCTCGAGAACAAAACTGCTGACTGGTCGTTGTTGCGGTAGCTCGGCCGCGCGAACGAGCACGTCTTGCTGTGTCCACTGACGCGGATGTTCAATCGGCCAATCGCTTTGCTTCGCCTTGGCATTGATCATTTTCAAACCTCCAATCGGCCAGTCGGATTGTGATTTGCCATTGTACTCACGCTAGGCTTCAGGTGGCAACTCGAAAACGGAAACGTTCCTCGTCCGGATGTTGATTTCTTACTCCGCGAAAGAACGCCCGCTTGTTCCGGCGTGCGGGAAGCAAATCTCCGGTCGAGTAGGCTCTTCGCCGGGGCAGGGCAGGGCGGTTGCGAAAGCTCACTGCCTGTTCGTCGTTTTCAACGTCCGGGTGTACCGTGGATCGCTTTGCTCCACAAATCGGTTCCCACCGGGCCGTTTCCCAGTTTGTCTTGGTCGCGTTACGAGCGGACGTGCATTTGATCCCGATCCGTTCCTGCGTGGTCGACGATCTCGATGTTAAGCAGACCGTGATTCAGTCCCACGGGTTGCCATATAGATAGATATATACAGCAGACGTGCGCGCAATCGTCGGTGGTCGTAGTTGTCGATTCCATCGGACGTTAGGACCGATTTCGCCGCCGTCCCAACGGGCGTTTCTTTCGGCGGTAACCATTGAGTGTGCCCATTTGAAGAGGCCGGACAACGTTGTAGTCCCTGTCGTGTGATAGTATGCCGCGAGGTCTTCGGCGGGCAGGTCGTTACTCCGTGCATCGAGAAATGAATATGATGAGGAGACGATCACTTGGACGTCCGCTCTCACGACTTGCCGTGCGCAGGGATCTTGTCTTCGTAGGGCAACTCGAACTTCGCCCGCGGCGCGACGTCAAAGTGATGCTTCGTCGCGACGTTTCTCACCTTCGCCCACGAACCATCCCAGGTTGATCAGATGAACCGGCCCCAAATCCCATAGGAATAGTGCAATCCGTTGGAGGAGACATTCGTTTAACGCCGGACGTGTTTGTTCGCTCGATTGATCGCTCGATGATAAACGTGTGCCTTGAGGTCCGGTCATTGGTTGCCATGGAATTCGTAAAACGGGTAACCGGATGCGCCCGTCCGGTTGCCGTCGAGGCCATAATTCGGTGAGGAGACCGCTTCCACTCAAGCTGCTTGCATCGCCGGGTAGTCACCGCCGTTCTTGTTCGGAAGACTGTCGATCAGATCACCGACGACGAGGCAGCCGCCACGAATCACGATTGGACCTCCCGCCGTCCCATTCGACTCCGGCAATTCACTTCCCGGGCAGCGTGTTCATAGATCTCGACGAAGCGGCTGTTCGCTCCTCCGACAACGGATCGAGCCGCTCGGGCAGGGGGATGGTTCGGGCGAGATACTGCGGGTGCCACAAACCATGAACGCGATCGTCCGCGGCGGTTGCTCAGAGAGTCTGCGCGGCCATGGTTGGATGCGAACAGTCGATTGACGAGAAATTTACGAACAAAATTAGCTGTCGATTTCCATGCCGGGCTTTCGTTGAAGGTGGAGCGTTGCAGCGCGAACGAGGATTTGCATGAAGAATCTGTTAATGAGATTTTTGATACAATGAGTTCTTTTTACCGAGAGCTTTAGTTTGTAATCAACCTTAACCGTGGGCTATTCGCCAAAACGCTCATTCAGGAGGCCCAGATTTCGAACTCAGTCACGCCGCTGCGGGCGCCGCCCCGTCATGCGTGAACACGGCCCGGACTTTCCGATGTGTGGGACGGCGTCGCGAAACGAATTCGATTGGCCAGCCGGCCCGCGTGGTTGGACTTGGCTCCGCAACGGGATCGGGACAACCGGTTGCCAGTCCGCTCCGTCCCAATACTCGATCGCGATCGACCGAGGAGGATGGACGCCACCGCCGTATCATACCAAACAGCAACTCGACCCGTCGATGGAATTGCCTCCGTTGCCGAGATCGCACAATCAACAATCGATCATGCATTGGTAGACCCGTAACTCGTTCATCGATTCACAGGGTTAGATTGATAGCTTGATCTTCCCGTCGAATCGATTTCTCCGGCGTGCCCCGTAGATGGTCCGAGTGCGGATGCGTTGGCACGCGGAAACGACGTCCAGCGGCACGAACTGAGGCAGGTTGCCCGCCGCGTGGTCGGGAGATTGTAGGGCCAGTTCGCCCGGACCCCACCGCTTCGATTTCGTCAATCCGGCTTTGCCATCGCGTGTCGTGATACTGAACTCGACACGGAGCCGACGATGTCTTGCCTCCGGGAATGTGATCGTGTCGGACGGTCCTTCCCACCGAGCGGGCCCAGACGGTCTCGTTTGCCGCAAACGATGGGCTGCCACTGCGTTCTCACTCGCTTTGATCGTCGCCAATCGCGGAGACGCAACCGCAGCGACTTCTGGAGGGCGTGACCGCCCTCGCTCGCGTCATCGAGTAGATAGAGTTTTGATCGTATGCAAGCCGTCTCGGTTGCCCTAATATCAATCTCAATCCAATTCGGTGGACTGGGTCCGATCCGGCTGCGTCCAGCGGTTCATGGCGGACAGTGTCATAGCGAAATTGCCCGTCGGAAAAAATCCAAACGCCAGCGAAACTGTCCGGGTGACACATGAGAGGCGCGGGTAAGGGGTAGTAATCGGCGCGTCGTTTATTGAGCATAGTTCAGCGGGCATCTCATTTCAGTGCACTTTGTTCGATTCGACGTGAGTTTGGGTTTCGATCCGTCGCAGCGCTCGGGGAAGTCGGCCAACTTTTTATCATCAACAATTAAAACATGCAGCCCTGGGGCCATGCTCGTTAAACGACTCCATTCCTTCGCTCCCACCGGATCGCGACCCGGTTTGTCCTGATAAGGCAAGTCAGTCGATCGCGAAATAAGCCTCCAATCAAGGCGCCGCGGATCGACGACGAGCGACCATTACCATCGCCCGAGACGCAATCCAACAATCCCGTGATGACGAGGCAACGAAACCCTGAATGGAGATATTGTTCGCTTGCGGTTTCGTCAGATCGTGGCCCTGCCACGATCGGTGAACGGGTTTGAGGGCCTCGGCGATGTAAGTCGCCCGTCTTTGCGATGCGAGACGCATAGTTGTGAGCAACCGCGGTGTAATCATCACTCGGTTGACGTGGTCCTGATCGTAGGTTTGCAGTTACGTTCGCCATCGGCCTTGAGCGTTTGAGGTCGTCGCGAACGGGCCACGACTGGCCGCTCACAACAGCATCCGGTCCTTTGAGCACGAACATCGGATCGTGACGCTCCACCGTCGTCGGTCCGAATTCGGAATAGAAATAATCCGATCCATCAGGAATTTCCACGCCGCTTCGTAACCCGGCTGCGGGCATTCCCGAACGCCCAGGAACGTACCGTGGAGTTCACGACCGTGCGGGCTGCCCGCGTGCTCGCCACTTTGATGCGTCAACGTACGACGCTCGATCACCATCATGACCGTCTTTCTTCGTCGCCGTTGGTTACTTCATCGGAAGAAGAACGAACGGTCCGCATCCCAAAGCTGTTCGTGACAATTGTTTGCGAATGCCGCCCGCCTCGTCTTTTCGAATCGTTGAGCGATGTCGCTTTGATCGGCTTAGGTTTTGCGATCCCGAGACAAACGCGTTGGCGTCCTTCCGCCCACATGTACGCGTATGAATGACGGGCGTAGCGACCTGGCCACCGCGCAGAATGGTCGTTGGTTTGTCTTCGCGCTTTGATATCGAACTCCATCCGTCATCATGCCCGAGTTGCCAGAACAAACCCCATCTCTGGCTCCACTTGCGTTCCTTCCACGCGTCGTAGTGATTTACCAAATCAGGTACAAACTCATCCGCGAAATTCGTCATTCGGATGCACCCGGTGAAGCGCCCAAGTCGAATCGGCGAAGCCACGACGAGGTAGTGTGCGAGGTTTGTTGCCAGGAGTTGAACCTGTAACTCGCAAAAAATCTCCGTGCATAAACCGGATCGCGAACCAACGGGATTCTATACGCTTGATGCCCCGACGGACAAGCGATCGCCCATTAGCGACACTCCAAAAACGTCGGTTGGCAAATCCGTTCAACGTGTATCCCGTGTTGGGGAGCCTAACAGAGATGACGCGTGATCAATTTCCCAACGATAGTAATACGTCGTTCTGATCTCAGAGTCCGGGCATTCGAAGAACGGGAATGTTCTCTTCTACCAATCGAAATCGCGATTGACCCAAAAACTTTTCACGCTCAAACTGCTCTCGTTTGTCGAGCGGTCGACGCGGAAACCCGATCCTGGGACAAGGATGAAAAACGGCGAAGACGAAGAAGAAAACGCATGTGCATTCCGGTGTCATTGGAGTCATTGGGTTTCTTTTCGAGCGGGACAATTGCAACGAAAAAACGCGTTTCCTCTCGAGACGGAATCGCTCGTCGGCAGCGGTGGATTATAACCACATCGATCTGTTTTCAGCTCCCTCGCTCGGTTTCCCTCGTGGCACGGACATGCAGACCCTTCCCGCCACGGACTTTTGCAAGTGCTTTGCTGCTCAATCGGTTGCAGTGCGACTCGGGCACGGACCGATCGGGTCGGACGATTCATCGATCGAGAATGGAGGACAAAAAACGATCGGGTTTCATTGACCAGGACGATGGTTCCAAATAAAAAACAATTCCCAGGATCTTTTTCCGCCCCAGGATGTTTTCGGACGCCGGGAACGACTTCGATTGCATTTCCCGTTTTGGCTATAACTCACCACTCGATCTTCCTTCCTACTTCCCTTAAGGTTGAACCGACTAGCCAAAGTGATTTGCTCGCGTTTCGTCGCCGCCATCCTTGACGATTTGAAAGGTTGCCGTGGATGCTCGTGGGTTTCTCACGCTGCCAGTTTATGGTGAGCCGCGGTTTCGACTCACGATGTCGAATTTTGTCGGTTTGGACTGTCGGATGGACCACATCGCACCCTTGCCTCGTCGGATTGATTCGGCTCGCTACTACCTGATTTGAATCCGCATTACGTGAAGGTACGCCGCATGGCGAAACGCGTGAACATGGCTTTGCATGCGCGAGAACTCGAGACATAGTCGACCTCTTTGCCGCAGCGGAGCAGCGCAATCACGCCGCCTTGATGCGTTAACTTGAAAACATCCTCGGTGTTCCTGATACAAGCAGATCTCGAGATCGAGAATGTATCCGAATCTTTGCAAAGTTGCGATGAATCGCATTGATGGGGCGGTTCGAGCGTCAAATACCGCGATGTTCGCAGGTATCGTTTAGGGCTGCAATTCAGGCAGTCTCAATTGGACTGCTCAACCAGGAGAATTGATGCATCCGGGTTGCCGCGAATGTTTGGAAAAACTGAAATCGTTCGGTCACCCGAGGTCCGCGAATGATTCCCTGAAGACACGGAACGCAGATTGCTCGCCAGAGTGAAGCGGGGCGAGAGCATGCTTGACGTATTGCATCGTGTCCGTGGTAACATGACCGGTGCAGCAGCGTCTCGCAAGGGCGTTGAGCTGACCGCGGCCACGCGTCAGATCATGCGAGATGGAATTCGGGCTCACATCCCGACTGGAACGCAGCGGGAGAATTCAGGGACCGAACACGTCGATCGACTTCTCAGGGGTTCATGGGCTATCACTTGCCGAAGTCTTTGAAAACGGCCAGTCCGCCGAAAATGAGCGCGATTCGATAGGCCTGCGGCCCAAACACCATCGCTGTTAGAATCGGTTCTGCATTCGTTCGATCGTCGCGTCGTTTCTTGGAAAACTGGCTCGCAGGAAACAGAGGGCAGAACGCGTTTTGACTATTTCCCGCTTCCCCTTGTTCCCGAGATCTTTTGGTTCATCTCCATCAAGAAGAACCGCCTGGTCGTGCAAATAAAGAAGTGGACAGATTCGTCACCTCATCAGGATCAAACACTTCGCTCGAGCCAAACCGAGCCTTTAACCACGATGTTTCGATGTTACCTTAGACTTCCATGAGACATCGAGCCGCTCGCCGGATTGCGGCATGTTTGGGCTGGTCGAAGGTGTTTCAGTCGGAGCGGACATCGAAGTTCAGTGAGTCAGCCCATACCCAGCCGTTGGGTCGATCGGGCTGAACACATAAGCCCGGTGGCAGGTTAATCATTGAAAATTTTTTGGCCGCGACGGCGTGTGCTGGTGCGCGAGTCGTGCGATATGACCATAGAAAAAACGGCCACCGTACCTGCTTACTCGACGCGAGCAATTGAAACAAGTTCCGCTGTCGGAGATGGCCTGTCCATGGTTTGCCATCTGGCGGAAGCGGGAACTGCGGATTTGGGTGACGTCATCACGGATTCGCAGGCTTGTCCTGACGCGCTTCAAGCTCGCGTGCAAGCCACTAATCTGATCCAGCCACCCAGTTCGCCTGTACCAAGTTTGACCGCGAAGAGTGATATCGAAGCAGGAAAAAGTTGGCGTGGCGGCTGTCCGATCACACTGAGATGCTTGGACTCACCGGCCGCCGTTCATCGTCGGGGACGTTGCGTTCCGACAGCGCGCCATTACAACGGCTGGCGGGTTCATCGTGCGTTGCCACATCGTCACATTGCAACCGCGATCGCGACCATGTGTGTCATCCAGCGGTCTGCCAAAGCAAGCCGGCAAAATTGGCGTTAGTCGTCGGGTAACCCTTTGAGGTACGCACAATCGCCGATCTGATAATTAAATGTGACGGCTGAGTTTCTCATATGGCAAATATCGGCAATCGCTCGCTTCAAATTTCTCCGTCATGTTCACACCGGTGTGCTTTGGTGTCCGGGTGAGCTCGGAATAATGGGTGTCCGAAAGGAAAGCGATACGAGTCGGCTGGGTCAGTGCGGGCGGATTAATGCTGAGACCGGCGGCCAAGATTGTTGCACGCCGTCCGAGTGCGGCGCTGACTTCTCAAAAAAGTCGCGGCGCGAAGCGGGCGATTGCGATGGGATCGCATTGAAAACTCTCCGAGCGGGGCCAGGCGAATGTTTGCTTACCAGCTTGTTAGCCAGTCGCAGGACAGGAAAAGGATGCGAACGCAATCAAAGGTGTCGTCGATTGTGGATCGCAAAAACGTTGGGATCGCCACATCTTAGCATGGGAATTCACTCGAATTGTCGCCGGGCCGTCCGGACTTATTCCGAGTGGATCATTGAGCCGTGCTTGCAGAATCGATCTGCTTTTTCACGCAGGTTAAGAAAAAAGGGCAGGAAAAAAGGGGCCACCTATTTTCTGATTGCCGATGCTGCTCTACTCTACTTGCCAAAAGTCGCAGCGGCCCCGGCTTTTCCAGACGGACCGTATAGGCATTTCAATTTGGGTGGCCCCCAATGCGTCCCCCAAACGCACATCCCAGGAGAAAGAAGCAGAGTAACTGACAAAATCTGAACACTCAGGCTGGCCACGCTCCTGGAGTCAATGCAAACAACCAGGGAAATTGCCCTGTACCAGTTTTCCCGTCCGGGTTTTTCCGTGGTAGGGCCCACGTCCTTGCAGAGCCGAAATTCCGCCTCTCTCGGCAGACTGACGTTGCACCATCTCGATTTGCTTGAAGCTCAGGCGCCTGAGATTTTCAGCTCGAAAGTGAGAGGTCCCGGCCGTTGTTCGGCAGGGCACATTGGGCGAAACAAAGGGACACGTCTCGGATTGCTGATACAGGAGACGGCAATTCATTGACGAGTCCCACTTCAGCGGCGACGTTGTTGGGTGGCGAATCGGCGAGCCGTCAGCATCGCGTACTTTTGATATCAGCACGCGATTACTTTGCCGCGTAACACCCGACGATTTCAGGGGTGACGCTTGAAATTCGGAAAACTGCGTCTGCGGCCACTTTTCGCTAGCACCAACGCCCCTGGACGCCGGATCTGCGGCCACTAAGGTTAGCGAAAAACGTTTCAGGTTGCCGGGCTTTGCCGATTCCAACAGACGACCCCCGTCAGAGCACTTTACATCACCTAATCACTGTCATCGCATCCCATGAAGCAAGGGCGATGGCAATGCATGAAGAACAGCGATGGTCGAACAGGAAGAACACAAATAAACCTCAACGTGTGAAGTAGCAAAAGCAATGTAATGAAGGCAAATGGACAGGCCCGCCGCAGTTAAAGTGGCCTTGTCCGAGATATTCCCGCGTATTCGAATGAGCAAGCAGGATCGTGAATACTTACGAATCGAATCGAAACGAGATTTGCGTTTAGCCGGGCGAAACGTTAAAATTCTTCGACGACTTGACCGTCGGAAATGTGAGAAAGCCTTTGCAGTACCGCAGATTTCGTCGAACAGTGATAAAACCGAACGGCACCATCGGCGAGCAACCAAATGGCACCGCCCGTGCAGTGAAACACTGCCAACGGTCGAACCACGCGCTTAACGACTCGACATCGAAGACGCCTGGAACGGCGGCGAATCCTCCAAGCACAGCAGAGCAATGTATTTTGGGATGCCTAGACTGTAGAAAGGTCCACAACCGTTACCAACCCACTTCGTATAACCCCCCGTCTGCGACGCCGTCGTGGTACGCCACGTGTGTCTCAACAGACCGCCGCCGTGTTTGCTGGTCCCGTCGGATCACGTCGCGGAACCTGGACGAGTCATCGAGTCGAACAGGGCGCCGAGTCTTCAATGCGGCTCTTGACTCCATTATCCTCTACCGGAGGACGTGCGCGGGTATTGAATTTCGTTAATTGTGAAACGCACCTTGTAAGTTCGTTTGTCCCGGTGGAGATCGAATATGCCGTGCTCCGGCGTCTCGCGTAATTGGTCGGGGATTCGGGGGTCGACGGACAGAGAAATGTTTGGACGGACCGTGCTCACGACAATATGCTTTTGGTGTTGTTTTAGCTCGCCCGGGACGCGGCCGCCGATCGAACTTTGTCCCGAATCCACTGACGTACGAACCCGGTCGACATCACTACAGGTCAAACTAGTTCAAACAAACTCTGCTGTTCGGTGGAACGCCAAAACCGAGGGGCCAGCCGCGGGTTGGTTTCGAACGTGGTTCTTGGCCGAAGGAATTGCCCGGTTCCGGAAGCTGATATCGATCCGACACCTGCGGGACCGAGTAGGGAACCTTGTTTTAAAGGCACTATGGTAATGTGGAGAGTCCCGAGGCCGACCTGTTTCATGTTGTTCGAGCACGAATCCGCCGCGCCGCTTCTCGGGCAGCCTGGGACAGGCGGGAAGCAGTAGTCCAACAATAGGGACTCCAATAATGGCGATAACAACCAATAACTTCGACAAGCGTGAAACGCTCTTCGCTGACGTGTGCGGAACCATAACAACCTTTCAGGAAGTGAACGAGCTCTAGAAAACGATATTAACTTGGGTGATCATCCGCCTGACCCGAGAGTGTCCGCAAACAGTGGGACAAAGGATTTTGTTTCACCAACGGCTTAACGCATCGGTCTGTCGGCGATTCATTCTGCCCTTGCTTCGAATGAGCGAGTACGCTGCCTTTAAACAGAAGCCGTAAACCGAATCCTGCCCTAAGTCCGGTCTGGTTATCCCGGATGCCAAGACCTTATGAAAGCGACTTTTTATTTTTCTCAATCATGCGGATCGCCGGCGGATTGCCCAGGTGCGAACCGGGCGAGTGCAATTAAAGTTAGCATGGAATTCGAGGACTGCGCAAAAAGAATGAGCGTGTCTGAAGCGGCGCCCGGTAGCATCAAGAAGCGAGCCACAGGGACAGAAAGCGAGCACAGGGCGATTCACAGGGATAGAGCACCTTTGCGGGGTTCGTGTGGTCTTTACCTGTTTTGAGCTAGGCTGGAAGTTCACCGGCTTTGGTTATAGCCTTCTGAGTCGGCCAAGTTGCCCTAAACTCGACCAGCGTGGGAAATTTCCCGTTCAGGACAGCCGCGCCCCATCGCGATTCCTTTCGCTTGTGCATCCGCGTGCTCGATTCCAAACGGAAGGCCCGACGGGTCAGTCGTCTGCGTGAGAAGTTTGCGGGGCGCGGCCGCGGAAGGTGTGCCTCCGCTGTTTTCGATGGCAATCGCAATCGAATCGACGGATCTCCAGACGACCTTGCCACGCTGCAAAAAAGAAAAAAAGTTTGATCGAATGCTGACATCGAAATCGCTGACCATCGAAACGACTGACCATCGAAATCGCTGGACCATCGAATCGCCTGACCATCGAAAATCGCTGATCAGTTCGGTCTCTGGAAAGGGCGTGACGGTAAAAAGCCTAGAACGACGATTCATACCGTAAGCACTGCGCAATGACCATCACTTTTAGAATCCGTGGAAAACCGAAAACGAGTACCTGCTTGGTTCTCGTCACTCTCCCAATCATCCAATCGTCAGTGAGGATGATGACGGATCATGGAATGCAGCTCAACTGAGCCTGCAAAATCATCCGCAGATTTCGTTTCGTTGCTGCCACGAACCCGCACGCAGCGTGTCGAGCATTTCGAGTGCGACATTTCACCGCGCGTCTCGCGACCGATCCATACACGGCAAATCTTTTGCAACATGTAGGCCAGTTCGGTCAAAAAAGGCACAGCAAGAGCTGCTTGATGCACCCGGGTGTGTCATACCAGGTGATTCCGCTCGACAGGCTCAACTGTAAGGTCGCAGCGACTTCTCGCATTCGCAAGGGCAGGATCCATCCGCTTCGACAAACTCTGTCTCGTGTCGTCAAGGGAAATTAAAAATAGATACAAGATTAAAAAAAAAATGGGTCTCGTTTAAGGATTAATCCCCGTGCACCGCCGCGGGGGGAGGGAGGCTGTTTTGCAATACCCCACTTCACCTTTCCCGCGCCCCGCGTCATCGTAGAGTCTCCGCGAATTCCAGGGTAGGGGCGGTGGGGTACCTTGCGCGAGAGCGCAACCTTCTCGTCGGGTCATAAGCATGTGTTTTCCCCGATGATATTCGGGTCATGTCCGCGTGCATTCGAGGAACGCGACATGAAAGTCGTGTCCGGTTAAGCGCAAGATGTCAAAAAGTGACCTGATTCCCCATCTCTCGATCAGGACCAGAACACTGCTCGCATGCGAAGCCAAAGACAGAGCGTGAGCGACATGCCCGAGGCGGGAAGCTAGCGAGGGGCAACTGGCTCAGAGATGCAGAAATCAATCCACCCTCCTTTGATGGAGTTAATGCGAATACCCGAAAAAAGTGCTTTCTCCCCAGGTCTCCTCCCCCAGGTCTCCTCGTCTCGTAAGTCCAATTTTTCTGTTCGTGGGAATTCTTCTGTCGTTAATCAAGCAAAACGCCAGGCCAGGGCAGGGGCGGTTGGGCGGATTCAGGGATTTGCCGCCCTTTCTTACTCGCCGGCCTAACATCAGGCACGAAAGCCAGCTCTGTTCCCAAAGATCGCTACCGAAATCTTCCCGCGCTGCTGCGGAATGGCCGAGAGCCTCGGCCCGAGTCGATCCGCTATGCGGATGTGCGCGAAAAAAGTCGGATTGAAAGCCCGGTCCTCCCAACCCTTTTCCGTCCGCACACGGGATCCATTGCGGGCTTCATGGCCCGTGGTTCGTCCGCCAAAATGTCTTTGTGCCAGCAATTGCCGCAACTCCCAATAGAGATGATTACAGTTGGGCTGGAAAGCGAGATCCCGAATTGCTTGGCGAACTCCAACGGCCTGTTTGCGTCTCATCGAATTTATTCAAAAATCACGCAAGTGCGCGACTGCGGGCCGTGTGTGGGTCTTCATTTTCTTT
>Ga0163217_1041594_pt1 | contig 14825 bp, 13 predicted proteins | sample SynspAceP_FD_185933 | JGI IMG/M metagenome (GOLD analysis project Ga0163217, IMG submission 185933) | Saline lake microbial communities from Ace Lake in Antarctica - Synechococcus sp. Ace-P (PacBio error correction) | ecosystem: Environmental > Aquatic > Non-marine Saline and Alkaline > Saline ... | reverse complement strand
AACCTATGTATCGTCGTATAATACCTGGTTTACCAAGTTATTAGCTGCCTCGTTGCCGAGCAAAATACAAAGTATCGTGGGTTGCCCCATTCAGGAAATCCATGGATCAAAGCTATTCTCAGCTCCCCATGGCTTTTATCCCGCAGAGGTATCAGTCTTCATCGCTTCTTACTTGCCAAGGCATTACCAAAACGCCCTTTTCGCGCTTGATTTGATCCAGAAAAGAAGATGATTTAATGTGCTACCCCTTTCGGCTTACTTTTGAGGACTTATTTACACCCTCAAAGGCGGTTAGTTGCAGGACGTCAGTCCAACGGGGAAGACAGAGCTGGTAAGAAACCTGTCTTTCCTTATTCCAGTCAAAAGATACTTTTTTACCCCGCCCAATCCTATAGATTGGGACGCGAGCAGTGCATCTAGCCTACCTTCGTGCAGAGTAGGCGTCACTACTTGGTTAGTGTACTTGACGTTGGACACACGTCTCTTTCAGTCGCGATACATCTAAAAAGACCGAGGAACAGTCCTAAAAATGCCGGGCCTAAAGAGCAGCCAACCGAGATCAACACTTTACTCGGTGCGATCAGATTCGTGTTGTTATGTACTAGATTGCTCTAAAAGTACTGTATCTCTCTTACGATGTCAATGTGCTGAACTCCGAAGAGCATCGCGTTCTGTAGAACAGGACGTTCACACAATTCAACGAATGCTTTGAAGATGTGTTTCTGCATAGTGCCGTGGATTGGTGGAGCCTGGGAGGATCGAACTCCTGACCTCCTGAATATGCAAATTCAGGCGCTCTCCCAGCTGAGCTAGGCCCCATCAAACCCTTTCGGGTACTGGTGGGTCGAGGGATTGGAACCTCCGGACCTCACGCTTATCAGGCGTGCGCTCTAACACCTGAGCTACCGACCAGCGTAGTTCCTTGCGAACTGCGCGTCGCCTGGCAGGCTCTTTTGACTTTCAAAGGGATGCCGAAAAGGGCAGGCGTCAAGGCGTATTACTTTGGGCGCTTAGGCACCTACCCCTCTCGCGGACACCGCTGCGCGCTGGTTTACCCTGTCGGGCGACGCGCATCTCTGCGTAGATACGCTTGCTGAAGAGATGTGAAGGACGGGCTCGCGTCCGAGTTACATCCTAAAATGTAACCGATATGGAACAGCTCGTTTGCTGTCCTGCTAAGTGTTATCCATGAGATTAGCAAGCCTATTGGCTAGGAACATCCTTAGAAAGGAGGTGATCAGCCGCAGGTTCCCCTACGCTACCTTGTTTACGATTCACCCCCAGTCGCTGATGCCTACCGTGGCCGGCGCTGCCTCCCCGAAAGGGTTAGCGCAGCGTCGTCGGTAGAAACCAACTCCATGGTTGATGACGGGCGGTGTGTACAAGGCGCGGGAACGTATTCACGCGTCATGCTGTTACGCGATTACTAGCGATTCGACTCAGGGTCGAGTTGCAGACCCCAATCGAACTGGAGACAGCTTTTTTTGGGATAACCCATTGTCACTGCCATTGTAGCAGTAGTGATGCCCAACCGTAAGGGCCATGAGGACTGACGTCATCCACACCATTCCTCCGCTGTATATCACGGGCAGTTTCCTTGAGTGCCCGCCGAATTGCTGGCAAACAAGGATGTGGGTTGCGCTCGTTGCCGGACTTAAACCGAACATCTCACGAACAAGTGACGACAGCATGCAGCACCTGTTCACTGCGTCACGCAAGTGAACGCTCGACTCTTCGAGTTAGCACAGGATGTCAACGGGGTTGGTTAAGGTTCTGCGCGTGGCTTTCGAATTAACCACTGCCCACGCTTGTGCGGGCCCGCGTCAATTTCCTTTTGAGTTTTAATCTGCCGGACCGTACTCCGCCCAGGCGGGAATGCTTATCCGTTAGGTGTGTCACCGGACAGTATACTGCCCGGACGACTGGCATCATTCGTTTCCGGTGTGGCTACCGCGCGTATCTAATCTGTTTGCTCCCCACACTTTTCGGTACCTTCAGGTCAGATCGAGCAGTTGAGCCGCTCTTCGCCACTGGTGTTCCTCCAAATACTACGAATGTTCACCTGCTACCACTTGGGAATTCCACTCAGCCTCTTGAACTTCAAAGACAGGGAGTTTTGAGGAAGTTCCGAGGTTGAGCCTCGGGGATTTCACCCCTACTTTCTGACCGCCTACTAGCTTTACGCCCAGTAATTTCCGAACAACGCAACCCCCTCCGTATTACCGCGGCTTGCTGGCACGGAGTTCAGCCGGGGTTTCCTTTACAGGTACTGTTCCATTATCATCCTGGCGGAAAGTGTTTACGATCCTAAGACCTTCATTTGCACACACGCGGCATGGCTAGATCAGGCTTTGCGCCATTGTCTAGCTTCCCACTTGCTGCCTTCCCGTGGATCTGGGCCGTCGTCTCAGTCCCAGTGTTGCTGATCATCCTCTAAAACCAGCTATAGATCGTGCTGGTAGGCCATTACCCCACCAACTATCTAATCTAACGCGGGCCAATCCCTTTCCCGATAAATCTTTCCCGAAGGGCTTATACGGTTAATTACTCTCAGCTTTCCCGAGGCTTACTCGTGAAAGGGGTATGTTCCCACGCGTTACTAACCGTTCACGCCGCTCGGTCCCGAAGGACTGCGCGCGACTTGCATGGTGTTAGGGGCCTGCGCCAGCGTTCGTTCTTGAGCCAGGATCAAACTCTCAAGTTGAAAAAAGCTCCGCTGCTTATCCTTGACGTCGAACCTCTGACCATCCAAACCTGCATTCACTTTATGAAATTATGATACAGGCAGTTTTTCTCCGTTGAAGTGCTTAAAAGTGACCACAAGTACCAGAAGCCGTCCAACGTGAAGCTGACACCGAATAAATCGCTAGACCTAATGTGCGTCGCTATCGGCGCGAATGTAAAGAAAAGAGTTATCCATCGAATTGAAACCAAACCGCCCACATATCTCTTCCGATTATCTACATTTTCAAAGCGCGTGAAGACACAAAGAACCAAGATGCGCCTGTAAACTTTTCCGCGCGCCCCGGCCTCTATTCCTCTGAATTTCTCCGCTACTAAGACTCCGAACTTAGCTCGCTCGTCCGTCTAGCGCCCCGTGTCTGATGTCTGCGTCTCCGGTAAGGGCGTTCTAGGTCTGTTCCAATACCGCAACCACCATTTTTAGGATTTTTCGTCTTTTCGTCAAAAAACCTTCACAACGCCTGTTTTATGGGCCTTTCGGGCCCGGGGTATTTTCGGGGCTGACAAGGTTCTGGAGCTCAGCTACGCCAAAAACGCGCTTCGCGCGTCCAATACACCACTGAAGTTGCATTTGCCAAGGATCGCCGTACTCGTCCAGCAAAACGTCGCGAATCCAATTGCGACAAACGCGTGACCGTCACATTCCGTTCCCGCAGCTCTTTCCGAGGGTCACCAAATTGCTTGTTGAGTGCGTCAGTATATGCCTGCCTTTTTTTCCGACGCTGCATCGACGGCATGCAGCGCGGGTACGGTCCTCGTCGAAGGGTTTTCGACACATCACACAGCGAACGGGCAGCACCCGTTCAGTAGACGCCATCTGGCTCGTATGGCCGCTGCCCGCAAGCAAAGATACAGCTGAACCGCGGTGCCCTCATTGACATGGCGGCCGGCTTTCTTTCGAATACGCCGTCAGCTGGCCTGGACGCCATCAAGACCCATCGCCCTTGCGGGCCACGGCTGCGGCGTAAGTGTGCTATATGCGCTTGGGTTAGTCCGCTGAATGCACTGCTCGGGTGCGCGGTAGCATACTACTGCGATGGGTGTCTCGGTTAGCGGCGGATCGCTTGCCTCGGCAGCGTGTGACCAAAGCGTCCGGTGACGTAGCGGCGCAGTACGGCCTTGGCATTCGTTCTTCTATGTCGCTTTTGGGAGGTTCAGCGCTGCATTCGCCTCCCCGCCCACCGCGTCCAATTGCGGCCTGGCGGCGACGGGCCCGGGTTCGCGACTTGCACCATTCCAGCTCAGTTTCGAGCACGCGGACAGATCGTCGGCAAAGATCCGCAACCTTCCGCCTTGGCCTGCTCTCTGGGGTGGTGCTATATATCATGCGGCCTGCCCCAGCTGGCACATTAAAGCGCTGGCGCGTAACCGAGACTCAGGACATCGGCGCTTTGGCGGCGCAATTGCGATAGCCTGCTGCGCGGTCGCCGGGTCGCGCCGGGCAGGCATCCGAGCGTCGAGCTGTCGATCTCATGCTATCAAACGCGGGCCAAAAGATGGGCGCTGATCGTTCAAGCGCGGCGCATCTCGCCGCTGTTGCCTCCCTGCGCTGCCTCTTCCGCATCCGCTCTCCGTCGGCCAGATCACGGGCGAGGCGTTTCTGCCTGACGTGCCGCCGTCACGCTGTTTTGCAATGCGCATAGCGGATCACGGCTGTTCCTGCCGGTCGCGCCGCCGTCCAATGCATCAGCCGTTCGATAAAAAGCCCCCACGATCAAGGCTTTATGCCCGCCCATCTGTCGCTGGGATGCCAACATCCGAGCGTCGACCTCGCGCAGGGGCTGCGCAATTCCGGTCAAGCCGTTTCCGACTGTATCCACAATCTGACAATACAAAACAGAACGAGGCGATATTCAGCGACGCAGCTGCGCCAGTGGTCCAGCGCGTCGCGCGAGCGCGGCTTGCGCTTTTCAGACGCCAGCCGACGCCGGCGCGCCACTTCTGTGCTGGGCGTGCTGCACAGGGCTTGCGCCAGCTTTTGCGGTCTCTATGGGCTTGCACGCGTGCTCGCCTGTTGCCATTTGCACAACAGTCCGCAAGGAGGCCTCCCCGCGTGTAGACGGGCGGCAAGTCGTCGCGCATCTGTTCGGCCCTCGCGCAAAGCGCGGATTGGTCTGCGCCAATCGTCTCGCATTTTCTGCTGCACTTTTTGCGCCGTTCAGCATTCGCGCAGCCAAGTCAACAGTCCTCAAGCCGAGAGCGGTTTCAGGGCAAGCCGATTGCTGTAAGCATGCGAGCGTCAAAGCTGGGCCCTCAGATTTGGAGCGTGGCCTCTGACCCGGTCGACGTTTTGCTGCGGCACCTGCAAGGGGCTCGCGGGTCTCATCACCCTCAGTCGCGTGCCGCATTTCCGCATTGCGACTTGCTATTGGGCCCGGGCAGCAGAGAGATCTTTGGGCGTTTCCATTCGCCTGATCGCGGCTTCTAAGCCGTGGCCGAGGTTCCCCGTCACATTCCTTTATGCACCGCCAAAGCGCATCCCGCTTCTAGGCGGGTCGTAGCTGTGGGCTGTTGGGCATCATCGCTTACCACGTCCAGGACGTTTGCGTGCAACGCTGCGCTGTGGTTGGCGCTCTGCCAAGCCGATCGCCGCGGGCGTTTTCAGGCCTGCTCGCAGCACGTCAGAGCATCCTCAGTAGAGGTTGAGCGCCAGCGCTTGCGCCGACGTGGGAGACAGGGAGCACGCACCGCATCAAACGTTACCCTGCCGCGTCAAACGCCGCAGGGACGTGCCCGCCTTTGCCCCGCCGTTGCCAGGATACGCAGGGGTTCACTGTAGTACCTATTAAATCCTCCGGCATTCGACCTGAGGACAGCGGTGCCGGTATCGCGAGGTGTGAATCACAACTGTGCGTCGGCTGCTGTTCGACAAGGCACGGGTCGCATCCTCGTGCTGTCGCCTGCTTGTTGCTTGCGTGCTGCTCTGTGCGTGCTGAGGTGCTTGTGCGCATCGTTTCAGCTGCACACGGGCGTCCTTCGGCGTGCGAGGGCGGGGATTCGGCTGGATGAACGCGCCGAACATTGGCGTCGGCAGCCCAAGGTGCCCAGCTCTGACGCGATTCGGCCGTATCGTGCAAACAAACTGGGTGGCGTTCGCGTTTCGGGCAGATCGGGACTGCCAGGCCTCTACCTTACTTCTTCGCAAACGCGAGCGATCCACCTCGTTCCCCCGGGTTCAGAATCGCTGCATCCACCGTTATTGGTCATATGCGCACGCAGGTGCTGGCCTCAGGTGCAGAGCGTTCGAGCTTGGCGACAGCGCGATCCGCTTTGGTTCCATCATTTTAATCAAGTTTCGCCATCAGCTTCCAGCGCCTCAGGAAATGCCGAGATCGGGTCAACTGAGCCTGGAAGTGCCTGCCACTCTGTTCGCCCACGGATGCGCTCCAGATGGTTTCAGCGACGTTTTCCGAAGTTGAAAGCTCGGGACTGGCTCTGCGCAGGGACGCGTCCTCTTCGCGCGCGTTGTCCGCGCCAGACGCAAATCGCGAAAGCAAGCGCTGATGTCGTGCTCTTTGATCTGCTGGACCAGGATCCGCAGGGCCAAACTAAGCGGCCGCGAAATTCGGTTTTGTGCCGCTTTTAATAAAGCTCGCATTGCCCTGCCTACCCGTCCCAGCAGCTGCGACAAATCCTGATGCCCGCCGCCGCCCGAAAGAGAAGCTTGCCGAATCGCCTTCGCTTTTAGTAAATCTCTATCGCCGGCCGGGCCCTCGATGGTTTCATCGTCGAGACAAAGCAGGCTTTCTGGTTATTCCTTTTGCGACACCCCGCGCAGGGCGGCAGGACATAGGGCATCCGGAACGGCTGACCCGCGCATCCACAAAGGTTTTCCCGACCGCTTGGGCAACGCGCCAGTGGTGATCTGCCCGGTCGATTATCAAGGGTGCCGCTCAACCCGAAGGTTTCGCGCCGCGGATGTTAATTGCATAGGGCTCGCTTTGTGCAGCAAACCCGTACGCACCTCAAAGATCCTTCCATCATGTGTTTTGCCGGCCTCGTTCTCGGCCCAAAAACGATGATTGGAAATCAGGACCGATCAGAGGGGCGCGCCCCAAAATCCAGCACACGGTCGGTTGAAAGTGGCCGAAGCGATCAAGGCGTCAGCTGTTGCAGCGCATTCATGTCCCCCGCCCCCGGCATCTGCGCCGCGCCCATGCCAGGCACCGCATCGTCGGTGCAAGCTGCTGCAACAGTGCCTCTTGTGCCTCGGCGTCGGGGCCAAAGCGCGGCGCTGTTCTGCGGGCAAAGCCCCAGAAATTTGGCTCATTCCTGCCGCAAGCCGTACACGGGATGCCGGGTTTCTGCCAGCGGATCTCTGTCATCCATTGTTGCACCTCGGAAACAGCACTGTCTGCGGCGTCCTGGCGATAAAGGCGTCAGTCAGCGGTCTCTTTTCGGATCCAGAGCGTGCCGATGCTCTCGCGATTCTCATCCGCTTGGGCGCGCCTGCGATCTGCCAAGCTGCCTTGAGTTGGCCACGCCCGCGATGTTTGGCCCCATCCAGCGCAATCGATAAAAATCGCACGCGCCCCTCCCTGCCTGCGCCTGCAGCCCGACTTGCAGTGCCGCGCGCTATCTTCATCGGTTCTCCACCACCAGTCACGATTCAGCAGGTCCGCACGCCGCGAAACTCTTACCACCGACGTCTGCGAACTTCGGACACCGAAATTTCTCGCGCTCAACCTCAAGAGGGGTCGCTGACTTTTGGCCCTGGGCCTCTCGATATCGCGCCCTTTGCGCCATGCCGGGCATGACGACCCAAGGGGGTTTCACTGTTGCACGCGGCGTTTACTGAATACTGTCCAACGCCCAATAATCAACCCGCCCCGACCAATTCCCCCAACCGATTACAGGCGCATACAGACTCGTGCCCCTCTGCCCCGGCAAGCGAGTGTGGCCTACATCGCGATATTGACTGCGGCCGGGTTCGGGCGCGGCTGTATTTCGAGGCAGGCAAGCTTTCCGGCGCATGGCGGTCGCGAAACTGACCCCGTGAATAAAGGAGGATGCCCACCCCAATTGCACCTTATTCACCGCCGCCCCTCCGAACCATGGAACGTTGGACGGTAGATCAATCTCGCCCGCGATGGGGTTTCCGCCATTCGTGGTTGCCCATTTGATATAGAACACCTTGCACCCCGGCCTGACCCAACGGTGCATCCTTGCGCAGCTAGATAGGCGGCGGTTTTCGCGCTCCGCTCTTGACGTCGTACGATCGCGCCGAGATCAAGAAAGCGCGCGACTCTTTCGTCGATGCAATACTGCCATCGTTTTCAAGCGCTTGCCGGCTTGCACTTTGCGCACTGCGCCGCCAACGGTCGTCTTTCATCGCGCGATGCGAAGCGGCGAATCAGGTGCAGGTCGGCGGTGTGCCAAATACGAACGGTCATGGTCAGCACCTTGATCGGCGGAAACAGATACTGGTCTGTCACGTAGGTTCACATTCCGTTGCAACGGGGCCTGCTGAACCTGCATTGCACGCCTTGCCGCTTCAGGTCCAGCAGGCTAGATTGTGTTCAAACACGTTGAGGAGGCCACCCCAGCACCGCAGCGCAGTATCCCCCTGACCAAGATCTGGTCATGATCGGTGCGGCAACGCCCACGCGCTGGTCTTTGCGCAAATGGGGGATGACCCGCGCCCGCGTGCGCGGCTGACGTGATCCTCCGGGTCCGACAGCACCCATACTGGCATTTGCTCCCGGCCATTCGCGGAGGATTTATTTCACGTGAAACACTAGAAATTGATCTGTCGGCTATGCCGCTTTGCCGGGCGCGGTTTGATCCTGTTCTCATGCGATCGCAAATCGACCGGGAGCAGCGTTTGATCCACGCTCGGACGGAACGACGCCCGCATTGCCTATGAATGTCGCTCCTTTTGTTCGGATTACGCCACGATGGATATCCGGGTTGCTACCTTTGGCGGTTGGGGCAAAGCCTCTATGCTGTTATACGCCCGCCCGCTGGCCGTGCTTTTCCTGTCCGCCGTCGACAGGGTGACACCGCCCCGAAGTTGCCGTGATCTAGGTGGCGGGTGGCCGGTTGTGAACTCTCTTTTTGCTTATGGCCAGCGCGCTACGCGCCAAAAACATTTTCCAGCCGCGGGGTGACCTGCTTCATTCCGGCCCTTCGCTTTCCGGCCTGGCAATCTTGCCCGTCAAGGCATCGGAAGGCAAAGCTTTTCGTCGCCGCCGATTCGACATCCTATACGACGTAGCCGGCTGACATACAGGTCGCCCGCAAGACCACGTCGCCCTGCACGACGGGGAAAAAGATGCCCCTCGCGAATTGACCCGTGGGTGCCGCCAGGTGCCGCGTGCCCACAACAGCTGCTGGCCTAAACGGGCACCACGACGAGCGACGGTTCATTGAACGACCCCTGATCTGTCGATCCAGAGTGACCCAGCGTCTTTGCCGTTGGCGACTGCGCCGCGTCGCCCTTTGCGCCGCGCCCAAAGCGGTGTTATTTGCGTGCGGCGGCCCGGTTCTGTTCCACAATCTTGCGCGCCCGGCCCTGACCAACCGGGTCCCGCAAAGCCCTTCAAACCACAAGGAAAGGTTACCTAAAGCTTTCTTCCCCGGAGAAATCGGCTTTTGGCGGAAAAATTTGGGTGGCGCTTTCGGGGCGATGCTTTTGCGCGCTGAAAGACCGGGCACGATCCGGCTTTTATGAGAAACTGGACTTATCTACCGCTACCAGACTGTGCGTACTGGCCTGTCTGCGCACCGGTTGCACGCGAAAGTGCTGGGATCGAAAACTCCTTGTGTGGGCGGCCTGTGGCGCAAAGATCGGCAACACCGTTCTAAATGACGGGGCTATCGCTGCTGCAAATCCGACCGACGATACCCTTCTGTCGACCCGGGGGGATGATGCCGCCGTTCTAGACAACCCTGGTGGTGGCTTTCAGGCTGATCAGCACCGCACTTGCGGCCCTGATCCATGATCCGGCTCAAGATGGCAGCGAATCGCTGCAATCCACGCTTTTGGGCGACATTGGGCATGGGGGCGCCAGCCCACGCAGCCCTGTCAGAGCAACTTATCCCCAATGTCACCGGCGCATACAGTCCAGACGCTTGGTGAAATCGACCGCGGCGGCAAACGAAATGTATTCTCTCAGTGCTGGAGCACACGATCGTAGGCGCACACAACAATGGCGCCGAACATGACCATCGGGCTTTACCGTGGACTGGCAGCCTGCACGTCGCGCCGATCTCTTGTTTCGGCGCGCAGCGGGCGATGTCCTTGTGACTGACCCGCGGCCCTTCGGATCAGGCGTTTTAATGGCCGCAATATGGAGGGGTCGGCAGCTGGCGCGGTGTGCTTCAGGTCCTGGCCGAGATTGACGCAGCTGCAAGATCGTTCAGCGTTTCACCGCGTCACGCAACATGCCATGACCGATGTACCGGCTTTGGCCTTGCGGGGGCATTCGCTGCAATCTGCGCGGCATCCCATTCTAAGTGCGGGATGAATCTCAGGCAGAATTGCGGGTTCCTGCTTATGCCGGAGCGCGAACCTGTCAGAGCGCGGCGTGCAATTCGTCGCTCTTCACCAAATTCGAAACGCCCCGAACGCTGGGGCGGCGGACCGTTGTTTCACGTCCCAAAACGCTGCGGGCTACTGGGCGCGTGCCCCCGCGAGCAACGCCGGGGAGGCTGCCTTTGCAATATGTTGCGAAGGTAAAAGCTCGCGTGGTCATCGGGCGTATGATCGGACGGCGAAGGTGCAGTTCACGATCCTATGAATCCGCCACCAACACGCGGCTACATCGTTTCTGAACGGTGCAGGCTGGGTCAAGCATGCGATTTTCGCGGACGTTTCAGAAATTCCTCCGCTCGCTATCAGTGGGACTGCCAGGCTTCTCGTTTCTGCGGAAAGCACCTTGGCTTTGATTTCGGCAACAGCTCGTTCCTTTGGGCGTCGCATAAGCAGCTTTGCCCGGGCCTCCGGTTTCGAAACTCTTCGCGGACAAGATCGCGATTCGACAAGCAGACGCACGCGCGGCTGATCGAATTCTGGGGCCAGCGGAAACACAGGTGTTGATATCCTTGCTGCGCAGACGGGAAAAGACGTAGATCGGCATAAAGCGCTGACATCCGGTGCAACCGGCATCTGTATTCACGCTCAATATGTTCGACTGGTGAACGACTGATTGTTTGCTCAGGCCGAATATAGCTCCGGCAGAGGATAGCGCAGGTCGGCAGCGAACGATCTGATTCGAGCATTTCCGCGCTGGATTTAAGCTTTCGTTATCATTAATCCCCTGCGGAGTAAACGAAATATTATCTTCAGATACATCCATTGAAACAATTAGTGTCGCGTGCGAGCGGCCGGCCATGTCAGTTAAGCCCGCCCGCGCCTTAATCGCACCAGAGGATTTTTCGTTTATGCCAGTTATTAGCCTTCCTCTACTCGCCGCCATTTTCTTACATAGGCGATGGTTGTCGACACGACGAAGTCCTGGTTGCCTCGGTATTCGTCTGCGCGGTCGTTGTTCTTTTTGGCTATGGGGACGTTTTTTCCGCAGATATCGGTGTGGCGATGCAGGGTTCCAGACCGCCGTTTCTATCTGGCGATCTTCCTGCTGAATCAACAAACATGTGGCCGTTCTTTTGTTCGCGGAATTGATGGACAATGGAAAATGTCGTCGTTAGCGCGTGTCGGGATCGCAGGGATCGTCGTTGCTGCTGTTCACCGCTGGGTCTTTGGTGCTCGACTGGGAACGCGTCGTCGTCGGTGCGCCCACCGTTGGTGGTCGGCGTCGGTTTCGTCTCTCTTAGTTGTCACAAGCGCCGCTAGAGCAGGGGACTGACCAGCCTGTCGTTTGGCCATCCTGATTTTATGTTGATGCAGGGCCTTTGTTGGGTACCGCTGACCGCCATCATGCTCAAGCGCGAGGAAACACGTTGCTTGCGCGCGTATGAGGAGGCACTTGCAGGTCAGGCGGCACACAACAAACATCCCGCGAAGCCGAACCGGCCCCGCGCGCTTGTTCGCGAACTGCCAGAGGCCTATACACCGTTTATTTTCATTCCTTCGGCTTGGGCTGGTTGCGCCTGCTTGCATGGGGCGTTTCTCAGGCTGTTGACCCGATCTTCACCATCAGGCCCCTATCGTCGTTTGTTCTTGGTTTTTTTGGCGTCATCTGGCCACAATCGGTCGGGTTCCTGAAAAACGAACGCTCCGCGCGCGAATTGCTTTTCGGGTCCGTCCTCATTTTGATGGTGTTCATCTTCGATGGCCTGAACGCGCCACGCGGACTATTGCTTAGCCCGAGCTGCGTTGCCAATGGTGGCTTCGTGATACGCCATCCGGTTATCTTGGGGATGTGGATGTCTTCTCCTTTATCGCGGGCAAGCTGTCGAATCAGCACAGCCGATGGCTTTTGCATGCTCCTTGGGACGCCGCTTTATGGTTTTCCAGCGGACTGGTGTCCACCAAAGAAAGTCGTGGACGCGTTGACCGATGACCGTCGAGAACGCGGAGATCCTGACGGCGGCATATGCTGCCGCCAATGCTGGCTCGCGGGTTTGTTACACTGTAACGATGGGTTCCGTCGTCGATGGGCCGGCATCTTCGTGGGGCTGCCGATGACAAACTTTGCCAATCCAGACCCGCATCCAGTCAATTGATTGCGTCTAGACGCCTTAACGCGGACCCCGGGCGAAAGGGACGACTGGCGCGCGACTTCAGCCCGAGTTCAGGCAGCGAGGCATATATTTTGCGCGACCCGGATGCAAAAGGCTGGTTCGTCGTGCGCGAGGACGCTTGTTGGCAATCTCTTTTGGAACGGCTGGTGGGCGCGACCCTGCTCTCGCCCCTGTTCTTGTTGGATCTCACTTTGATTCCGTGCCCATGCGGGGCAAATTGACGGCCGGGGTGTGATCTGCGGGCATTGAAACAGCCTTTCTGTTTCAGAGCAGGGCTTACCCCAACCGATCAATCGATGTCATCGCATGATCGAAGAGAAGGGAGCGCTTTGGAAGCGGCCCTATGGCTCGCGCGATTGCTGAAGAACTGCCCCACCGGCAGCGCTGTCAAAGATCAAGGACGCTGCGGCCGTTAGTTTTACAGCCGCGATTGCGTCGCTGATGGTCTGGACCCAACGAAGCTTAGACGACGCCATTGCCCAAGAGGCGATTCCTGGCGTTTCTAGAACATGCAATTATGAACAGGGCGGTTCTCAAGCGCGCATGGCGAAGGACGTGCGATTGTCGACCGTTATTGTCTTTGCCTGACACAGTGCGCGTCGCGTATCTATGGGCCGCAGGGCCTGAGGTACACGCCGATGGACAGCGCGGCGCGATGCGTTGGTCGGCGCGTCGCGGTCTTGTTCAGAGCTTCCGGGCACTTGCCGATAGTATTGGGCCAGAACGACCGTCGCTGACGGTCGGCAAGTCGAGTAATAAAACCGGCGGTGCCAATGTCTTTCCCGACGAGCGTGGATTTCACAGTCGACATCCGCGCCACCAGAGGGCAGAGTGGTCGCCAGCTGGATGCGCAAACACCGCGCGGCTGTGGCGCGGGCAGAAGGACACAGGGCTTAGAAAACACAATTTGTGGTGGAGACCTGTTTCGCCCAAGCCCGACAATGCTCTCTTCCGAGTCCATACCCGTTTGACAAAACACGCTGATCAGCTTCAGCTCACATCTCGCAGCATGGTAAGTGGCGGCCCGGGGCATGTGCTATGTGATGGCGAGATTCTATGTCCGACACGGTCTGATTTTTCGTCCCGCCGGAACGGTGTGTCCCATTCGCCTGACGATGGACGGATTATGACAGGCTGGGCCGTGGGGTGGTGATGATGATCTTCTGCCCCTACGCGAGATGTGAACCGGCCGTTAAACGTTTATCCCGGGGTAATATGCCCACCCAAACCGTCGGAAAAAGAAGCCCTTTTCCTGCCCGAAGCCAGAAGAGGACGCAGATTTCCGCCCGTCAGGATGGCACCGCTGCGCGAAACACATTTGCTTCCCAGTTCCGCCCTAGATAGCCCTGAAGGCATTAATGTGATCCGGCACGCGCGTGTTCGTAACAGGTCGGTACAGACAAGTTGAACACCCGGCCTCTGGGCGCATAAAACACGGCAGGCATCGAAAGCGCCCATATGGGCCTTAGGTTGCCAGCTAAGCATCCGATATATTCTTTCTTCGCAGTGTAAAAGGTTTCGCGGGGGGGCAGCCCCTGACCGTTCAATCAAATGCGTTTTCGATCTGTAACTGCTACTGTACTTTTACTCTGCTTCTTCCACTGGGATGCATTGAAAATCGAGCAAAACATAGGGACGATTATGGGCAACTTTGGAAAAAATTGGCGAGCGTGGAGGAATCGAACCCCGGACCCTGAGGAATTAGAAGTTCCCTAGCTCTTTAATCCCAGGCTTGAGCTACGGGGCCCGCACTTTATGTCGAGGTTCTGTCACACGCCACTCAACATTGTCGATGTTGGTAGCAAAAGCGGCATGACCCCCACCATTTAAGAAAGATTCGTTCCGTTTCCAACAGTCGGTAAACGAAACATGACAAATCGCAGAAGTCCACACTGATCTAGCTCATCCAAATTTGAAAATTACGCGGGACGCCATTTGGGGAGGGCTTATTCCGCTTGATGCTAACTCGTGTTTCCAATCACCGCGGTGGATTACTTTGTTGCGTACATAGCCACCCTAATCTATCCCATATGTCTCAAAGCAATGGTTGGCAGGGGGTCCTATTTCTTACTCTAAAATCCCACTAGGGCTTCGGGCATCCATCTGTCTGCCGGTTAGGCCTTCTTGTCGGGAAGCAAGCAGGGATGGGCACCGTGGGCACGGGCTTGTCAAATTTCCAAAAAAAGCCGCGTTTTCTTTGCGGGCTTTAGTGTGGATCATTCGGAGCATTTTCGGCTGCGACAACCCAATATTAGCCATTTGAAAGCCACGCCCCTTTTTCTCCAGGGAACCGGCCGCGGGCAACGGGACCCGGCGCAAAAAATTTATTTTTATTGGGGTTCTTTGCTACCGGCTTCCGTTCGTCCCCGTGTTTGGGGGCCCCTTCGGGGGGATTTTTTATCTTTTTCCCTCCCTGGTTCTATTTTTTTTGGCAT
>Ga0163217_1054888_pt1 | contig 14826 bp, 9 predicted proteins | sample SynspAceP_FD_185933 | JGI IMG/M metagenome (GOLD analysis project Ga0163217, IMG submission 185933) | Saline lake microbial communities from Ace Lake in Antarctica - Synechococcus sp. Ace-P (PacBio error correction) | ecosystem: Environmental > Aquatic > Non-marine Saline and Alkaline > Saline ... | reverse complement strand
ATACCATACAATACTTTCACAAAACCCTTCACTTTTCACATCGCCTAGTTACAAAAATTATCAACTCAATTAGCCTACATAACATCAACCAATTAGACCGACATACATAAAGCACTCATCAGATACCAAACAAACGTCACATTCTATACACCTCTAACATTAAATAACCTAACAATAATATTCTAAAAACAAACATCTTACCTACAACGATTAAAAAAAACAATCTATCCCAACAATGAAAATAAAAACTTAAAATTACTCATACCTTATATTCTAATATCTTAAAAATAAAACTCAAACTCAGTTGATATCAGATAACAACAAAATACAACACAACCTCATAAAGGTAAACAACGAAGACCTCTCATATAAAAAAACTACCAACCAAGCTTACATCAAAACATATCACCGAATCAAACACTCTCAACACCAAAGAAAAACAATATACAACAATAAAAAAAAATCAACTCAATTAAACAAAATCTGAAGTGTATTTAAACTAAAACTCTTCACCCTCTTTCCCTCCTCCTTTAGAAATAAAATAAATATATAAAGATACAGAACTCTGTACTTCACAATAAAGAACTTCTAATATTTCTACATTCATCTTTATAACTTATTACTCAAAAATCTACAATTCACACACAAAAAAAACAATCCTCACTTTCTATAACACTCCGTACTAAATACTTTTCTATTCGACAACATTATCAATAAAACAACACAATCAATTCTACCCCTTAAAATTAAAATAACGCTAAAATCACACACTACAACTCTTAAATCTAATCCTCTAAAATAATGATTCCTTCCCACACTTAAAAAATCCTACCCCAATCATTAAACTCTCTTAGCTCAAAATAAATTAGAACCAATAAATGTCAAAAAATGTCCAAGTCAACATAACTTACCTCTAATGTAATAACACACATAATATATCTTTTTAAAAACCCCCACCTAAACAAGCCCCTCAAAACCCTTTTAAAACTAAATCCATAGCCACTTGAATACAAATTTACTAAAATAAAAGGTCCCCCGCAAATACAGCTAACTCCTCTCCCCATAAATAAATCTGAAATTCAAAAATTACCCCACCATATATCATCATTATTATAACAAATAAGATCTCCCTCATAATCCATACATTTTCCTTCCCATAACACCACCCTCACCTTCAATAATCCAAATAAATTACAAACTTAAAATCAAAATCTTACCCCCTATATTAAGGTGCCAAATACATTTAAATTTCATAAATAAAATTCACTAATCCACTTCTATTCCTGTCAAATCCATTAAACTCATTTCCAAAAATACCAAATAATTCTTCGTAACTCTTACACAATAAATAATCCTTCTAGCAACTTTACTATCGCAAATCATCTAACACACTTACATCAAAAATACCCACAAAAAAAGCAACCAACCAATAAAAACATCAAATATCTTTAAGTCATACACAATAAATCTGGTAAACCTAAATTTCAAAAATGAAAACTCAACTCAAATTTCTTAACAAACCCACTCAACCACCAATCTAAACACATAAACTAACAATCAGAAAATATACAACTTGCTTCAACTTATAATATTAAAAAACAAAATGAAACAAATACTTCAAATACCATTATAAATCCATGTAAAACAAGAATAATATCAATACACAAAAAAAAGCCTATCTACCAAAAATTAATCTTTCCATTCAACACTACCACCAAACGCTTTTCACTAGCACATACAATTCGTTCTTTAAAAGTCCTAAACGAAAAATATACACGCTCACATAACATCCTTAAAACCTAAAAAAACTAATTGCTAAAACTGCAAACCTTATCATAAATCCAACAACCATCACATTATAAAATAAGACTTGTTCAAAATAATATTATAGCCTAACCTAAAAAACCATACTTTAACTCAGTATTCATTCTCCAAAACATTAAACTTATTATCCATATGATACAATAACAATACATATAAACACTGAACCACGCATCAAGAAATTCCGAGACATTAAAAAATGTAAATTCAACTATACAACATAAAAACAGACTGAATATAACAACAACATACTATAAAACCTAACCACTCCAGTATTAACTACCTCCCTTAGCAATGATAAAAGCAAAATACACAAACTACACAGATAACAGTAAACTAAAATGACCTACACACAATCATTATCCTCCCTATACACTACAAAACCATACCCACAAAACCTTCACCACCAACAATACAGAAATAATTTATTTCACCCAACAGGAATACCACTAACCTAAACGTGAAATATAAAATATTCACTAAAGCAAACTAGCAAAAAAAAATCAAAACAAATCTAATAACACTACACACTTTAAATCTCAATATCTTCTATTTAAAAAAGCAACCACTTAAAAATAAACATAAAATAATACAATCTATAACACATGTACAAAACGAACAAACCTTATAACTCAAAATACCTTTAAATACCTATAATTAAACATCATCAAAATATGCACTTTTTTTCCTGTACATTCTTATATTAAACCCTATATACAGCATACCCCACATAATAATACACAAATAAATCATCAAATAAAAAATAACAAAAACAATTATACCCTACCGCAAACCTGTAAACTATTACCCTTCAAAAACCATAAAAAAACAAAAAGAACTACAAAATACAAAAAAAATCACATTAACATATTTTAAATCTGTACTTAACTCTCAATTACCCCAAAAAGAAATAACAAACAAAATTAAACAAATTTCATAACTCTTAAATAACAATAATAGAACAAAAATCACATAATAAACTCTTCCAACAAAATTAAAAAAATCATATCAATACGCCAATACAATCACCTAAACCTAACCCCATCTTTACTTTTCTATAACAAAAAAAAAAACCTCAATAACTCCACAAATTCCATAAACTAGAATGAAGAAAAATATTCATTACTAATATAAAAATCTTCAAAATACTCACGATAATAAACCAGTAATAATCCTTTGAAAAAATCAAAACACAACAATCATAAGATAGCTCACTATCACAAATCCATATTCTATTCTAAAAATAAACAATAACGGCACTACAGACCAACTAAAAATAACATTAACTCCAATTCCTATTTACTCTATACACCAAACAAAATAAGAAATCTTTAAAAAAAATTAAAATTAAATCCATTTCAACTATCTTAATACTCCTAAAACTTAATTTAAACTCTTTCGAATACATAACAACAGTAACCTAAGTAAAAACAAACCTAAAAATTATACTCAACAATTAAAATAATACCATTCACTAACCCCGCATTAAAACAAAAAAATCATACTCATCAAAAAACAAAAACTACAAACCAACGTCCAAAATACCTTAAAACTATCTACCTCACGCTAAAGTAAACAAAACCCACAACACCAATTCATTCCTCTCAATACTAACTCTCTAAGATCATATAAAACATCACACCAACTCTTTAATTCTACTTAAATAAAACTTCATAAACAACATTCCCAAATCTTAACTAAATACCATTTTCTATCATCACATACAAAAACCAACTCTCTTAAATAACTCCCCAACATATCATAATTCATTCAATGACCACCGCCCTACTACCATTCCATTCATCTCCTCACACTACTCACCTACAATCTAGTCTTTAAAACTTGCTCGAAATCGAAAAATTTCCAGACTCCTTCAACATAATCTTATCCACAAATCCTTCTCTCAAATCACAGCACCGTTATAATCATAAACATTCCAAATAAATAAGTCAAAAAATCTTCAAATACTATTCACCTTACTCGCTCCTCAAAACACATAAAACGTCTCTTATAATCACCTGAAAAATTCCATGCAAAACCTCACACTATTCTCTTTATCTTAAATTAATTACCAATAGAAAAAAACTAATACACTCTTCAATACTCCTACGTTAACTTCTGCAACCTCTTAACTTCCTCCAACCTAACCATCCAAAAGAACATCCAATAAAAAATCAAATCCATAGCCTAACCTTAAACCTACCAAGACCATATCAATATCCCATCGTATATATCCCCACCTACATAAACCTGTCTAATAGATATCAAAAATCTAATGACTTCTTCAACTTTACAAACACATACTCTACAAACCAAAAAAACAAACCCTCCACACATATGCACCCCCCCTATTTCCTAAAACCAATTAATTTCCACAAACAAACCCAACCAAAAAAAAACCTACCAAAAGAACCATACAGACTTCTTATTGCAAAACACGATTTAAATAGATTAATCTCACAAACCCGAACCAATTCCCTCTCAAAAATATGTACAATCATATCTACCCTCACACAATCTTTACCTTCAAACATTAATCAACTAAGATCTCCTAATAATAAATACGACCTCTCATGTTTATTGTTCAAACAATCCACTTGACATCCACCTTTAATCCTTCCCCACTGCCACACTTTTAATAATCTTCATCTTAACACCTCATAAATATAATACCATCAACGACATCACCAAATCCAAATTTCATATCATACGTTATAACCACTCATAATACAAAAACACATTAAATCAATTAAACTCACCCAAATAAACTATATAAACATCTTCAAAGTAATTATTACCCAACAGCACACAACCATAAACCACATTTAACATACAAATACTCCCTTAACACCTAATTTTCCCATCTAAAAAAATTTCATCCTTATCACCTTCAATACTAAAGCCAAAATAAACCTACAAAATATAAAATCCCCTCTTTCTTCACGATCATCTCTCTTCACTTAAATCTGACTTTTCATTACTCATATTCCATCACAATAGACACCAACTTTAAACATCACAAATACCCATTAAATACTTCGCTTAATACCACATATAATACATCACATATCCACCTTCACAAATTATCACATCATACACACGTCACAACCACCACTCATATACAATATCCTTCCTACCACAAACGCTCCAAAAAGCACCACTATCACCACAAAAAAAACTCAAAACAAACTGAAAACCCTCCAAAACACCTCATCCAGACTCCCATATTCATACAACTAATTCCATCCACCACAGCACCCAAACAGAACCACAACTTCTCTCCATACACACGAACACAATCCAAAACTACTTATTCCAACAAAATAAATAAATAACCTAAATCTATCAATAAAAAACTCATTCCTTATACAATTCACTATCAAAAACAAAAATTTAAAATCATCTACACTACACCAACAAAACATTTCACTCTCTACCACAATAAATCCTTACGTAAAAATTCATTTTGAATGCCCCAGAATACAGAAAACTCAATTTAACCCCTTTCCCAACCATCTTACACCTCCTTCCCCCCCTTTAAATACCAAATTCACTCATAAAAACACTTCAAATAACTTTAAAAATTTTAATCAAAAGAAAAATACATTCTACAAAAATAAAATCAAAGAAAAAATAAAATCATTCCTATAAAACAAAAACTACTAACATTACAACTCAAACAATTCAAAACAAATCTTAATAAACTCATCCTACACTACAATGCTATATTTTAAAATAATAATTTACATAACTTTTATAACAAAATAAAAAAAACAAATCTAAATAAAAAATAAAATGGCTAAACACAAAAAAAAACTAATAAAATCATAAAAACAATAAAACCTAAACCGATAATAACACCTTTAACTTTCCGGAAACAGACCAAACCAACATGACACCGAAATTACAAACAAATCCCACCATATAACATTTACATTGCATTAAATCAATATAAACTAACTAATAAACTAATATCAAAAAAACGAAAAAAAAAAAATAAAAAATCTAACTAAACTGCATAAAATGAACTAAGAATACCAAAAAAACCCCATAAATAAAACCAAAGACCAGAAAAAAAAAACGAACACTAAAATTTTTTTTTCCTTCTGTCTTTCCTTCACATAAATCAACACCTCAAATTCAAAAAGAACACATCAAAAAAGAATATATAATCGTCCTAAAATCTCATTAACTACAATACAAAATCCTCAAAACTCCTACTCATATCTAATAATAACAATATCTATTCTATTATAAAAACCTATCATAATAAAGAATAACAATTTAACATCATAGAAATATATAATATTTTAAAAAATATATAGGATAAATACAGCAACATACCAAACTCAAAAAAATTCAAAAAATTCAATCCCCAACACTCAACCTCAACAAAAATACTACCATCAACTCCTTCCAACCATCAGTAAACACTAACATAAATACGATATTCTAACGCAAAAAATATATAACCGTAACATACTATGTACACTAAAATAAACTACCCAATTATTCTTCTCAAACCATCAAAACCACTCTTACAAACCAACACCTTCATGAAATACACCCACTCACCGACCAAAAATTACCAACTTATCCAACTAATCATTATCAACAAACCTAATTATCTTGCAAAATACACATACAGCCTTTCATCTACTCCAACCCATGAATACCCGATAATCATTCACATAAACAACGTCAATTAATACTAAAAACCTTTACACAGCCCATACCCATACCCTATACCATTCCAAACCAATTTCTTGACCCTACTACAAAACAATAAAATCTTATAATTTTAAATCTGAAAACCCTCAATCTAATTTCTCACCAAGCAACCACTCAAACTCCACAAGATCAACCCCTAATCATCAACAAAATAAATTTCCCAAGTAAACTAAAACCCTCATAAACAACACCAAACCAACCAAATACATATTAAACTAAAAATACATTTCAACATATAACAGACACTTAAATAAATAACAACAATGATAGATAACCAAATAGTAACTAACATTTAACAAAAACCTCCATTATTGGAATATCATCACGACCATTACCAATTAACTCTATAAAAAAAAAAAGATTACAACAAACAAAGCAATCTTAAAAATCACATAATATTCCATCAACTCACGTACAAACCACCAATTAACGACAAACAAGATAAAAAATACTAAAAAATAAAGAATCGCACCACGTCAAACAGCATCCTGAAACACCTTAATAATAAACAATATATCGAAAATAAAAATAAGCAAAAACTTCCTTTCCTCGAACCTATCAAACACCACATATTAAAACATTGATGAGGAATAATAGACTTTAAACAAAACATAAATTAAAAAAAAAAACTCTATCCAAATCATACCCTGACAATACTTTAACATTAAACGAATAAAATAATTACTCTACATCATTTAAACTCTTAACATAACAACATACATCATTCAACAATAATTTCTCCAAACCTCGTCCTGATCTTTATTCGCCCCCTTCCCCATCCCTCTCATCAACCCCAACTTAACTTACCTACTTTAACCCACCTAAATAAAAACTATACTAATCATACCGCTACAAAACAATGTATATACATCTTGAAAAACATACTACCTTCTTACAGACAAACCCTTCACAAATTAAAACTCTCACAAATCAATAAAACATGAAAAAACTTAAACCATCAGCCTTAAAAAATCTACTTCATCACTTCATTTGATAGAACCTCAAAACCCAAACAGAAAATATCGCAATTAAAAACCTTAGTAAATACCATATATACACTAATTCCTATAAATAACAAAAATCAAATCAAACTAACATCTAACAATCCAACAACTTACTTCATCCCAATCTTTATATCATAAAATACTAACTTCATATCTTTCAAAGATCACACACACCAAAATGACAACTTATCCCTTACACATAATATCAGTAACTAATTATCGTCTTCTTTCTCAGTCTACACAAAAAGTATTAAGAAAATTACATCAATACACTCAAACTTAATTATCCAATATTCACAATTACTGTATAAAATCCTTCTACCATCAATTATAGGAACTACATCCTATCATCAATTAAATCATCACAAACTCGTCAAAAAATATATTAAACGCAACCATATTTATATATATCAATCAATAAATTACCAAATACCTAATAAACAATCTTCCCCCTATTTTTACCATCAATAGTATCGCATTCGTTAAAAAAAATAAATAACAAAAAAAATATTACTAACACTCTTGCAAACCAACTTTCTCTCTTATTTAACCATTACCACTAAAAAACCTCACCCAATACATCGATATTACTGATAATACGAATAATTCAAAAAAAAAATACCAAAAACAACCATCATACTTCATCTCCTACTAACTAATATAATTAAAAACTATTTACAATATAACTCTAAAACCTTTATAAAAACTCTTTAAAACAATTAATACTAAAAATAATATCAACTAACTCTAATACTCCCCTACATATCAACTAAAAACACTAAAATTAACCGAAAAACATCTTCATAAGCTATACCAATTTAAATCTAATTTTAAACTAACCCTTAACTGCAATATCTTATCAATCCATATCATCTTAATCTCAAATTCATTTCACTCCTCCACCATAAATCATCTCAGAAAAATCATCTCTCATAATTCTACCCTCTCACCAACCTTGAATCAAATACAAAAAACAAAAAAAATAAACTCACTGCTTATTCTAACACAACTACCACAACTACACCTACATTCAATAAATATAAACCTTCATCAACAATCCCTTACGCAGCCAAATCTCACCATAAACATTTAAGCTCCCAAACAAATAATCTAAATACTCCACACCAACACCTCCTCTAATCGTAATATCCCAACCTCCACCCATTACCTACAGTCCATTCTCACCTTACAACCATTCCAGAATAAACTGCAACAAATCACAATAACGTGTCCCAATACTAATAAAAACCTCTTCCATACACATCCTCTTACACCCTCCAGCATAAAAACAAATACATCCACCAAACACTTATAAACAACCCCCTCAACTAAAGCACTAACAAAGTTTACAAATGAAGCTTCTTTCAGCTCTCCTTAAAATCTATAGTACCACCACTACCTAAACTCCCTAACCCTTCAAAAAAACCCAATTATTCCCCTACCTACCACAATCGATCACCACTATACCACAATATAATACCTTCGCCTATAACCCTCTTATCACATCAATCTCACATTACTTCACCAATCATTATACCTACCACATTCACTAATTATATTTTTCAATTCACATTATACCCAAACACTAATAATAAATGAACCATAAAACTCTCAGGATAACAACACCAAAATAATCTAATACATACTCTTATCAGCTTAGACAACCAACACTGCTGAAGAATAAATAAAAAAATCCCACCTCATATCATCACAGACAATTAAACAAATTAAAACTCTAAAAACATTGCTAAATTCCATTATCACATGCAAATTTCTCACGCTAGCATTCCCAACAAACTTAAATAACTAAAACTAAAAAAAACAAAAAAATCTAACAAAAATATTAATAAATCAACAAAAACACTAAAAAATTAAAAAAATATCAAACATAAAGAAAACAAAATATACCACTTTTAAAAAAATTATTAAAATCCAAAATATTCTACTATCAACATTCAAAAACGGTAAATATAAAATTTACCTAAAACCTCTATAATTAATATATAAAAGTATAAGCAGGATACAAAAGCCACAACACCTAAGAAAACAATACACCTAAACTCAACCTTGTTAACCATAATCCATATCAAACTGCTCCAACAACTTAAAACGATGCCAATATCAAAACGCCAAAAAACACCCCATACTACAATCTAATAACACCTCATATGTAAAAACACTAAAAAACAAGCACACATACATAACTTTCTTAACAAAAACCCCTGCACGTTCACAGTGCTCCGAACAAAATTATTCAACTCAATATTCTACCTACAAAATTCAAACCAATAACCAAGACAAAATCACTCAAATAACAACAATTACCTGCACATTCAACACCCACACAATAATCAACCTTAACAATTAATGATCTAAAAGACAACCACTTCCTACAACTACTTACAAAAAAATCATCATCCTTCAAACAAAAAATAAAACTTAAAAATACTAAACTCTTTTATATTCTACATATTTCTAAAAATCTTTAAAACTCAAAACTCATTTATTACAATAACTAACAAAATAACAACACAACCATAATAACAAAAACCTACAATTAAAAAAACACACCACTTACTATCTAAATACAATCTCTATCAATCAAAATCCAACTACCAAAAAAAAAACAAACTACAACTAAAAATTTAAAATCAACTTAATTTAAATACAAAACTCCTCACAAACTCATAACATCTCAATCTCCTCTTTCCCCTCCTCCGTGTAATAAAAACTAATATTAAAAATATACAAATCTATTCAACAATCTAAAAATTACATTTTAAAATCGTACTAATTACTCCTATAACGTAACCAAAAAGACTATCAAACATTATCAAAAAAAAAACTATCCTCACTACTATCACAATCCCTTCAAAATTTCTATTGCAAATTATTATCCACTAAAACAAACACATCAATCGTAACCCCTTAATAAGGAAACTAAAATCATCACACTTACAACTCTTAAACTCCTATCTCCTTAAAATAATATCTATTCGCCCGGACCAACTAAAATCCATACCCAACAAATTCTCAAGGGCTCAAAAAAATTACCCAAAATGGCAAACAAACATACAACTCAAACTACCCTTCTCAAGTTGCTAATTCTAACCATATTACTATAACTTTTAAAATCCCCACCTCAAAACAAACCATCCCCCAAAACCTCTTTAAGAACTAATACCATAACCACTTAACCTAAATTTACCTGAAAAATAAAAGATTCCCCCTCTACATATTACAAATCCTCCCCAAATAAAATCTATAAGGTAAACTACCCCACAATATCATTCAAAGAAAAAAATTATATTTATCCCAATCATACATTCCTCCTACAAACACCACTCCCATACTCTCAATAACAAATATAATCAAAAAAGCTAATAGTTAATCAAAATCTACCCATTAAAATCCAAAACATAAATCCAAAATCAAGACACAACACCACCTTCATCCCTCAGAACATAAACTCATTGCAAAAAATCCAAAATACTTCGAACCACACAAGTATATAAGTCCCAGCAACTTTTATCACTCAATCATTTAACAAACACTTACATCAAAAATGACCAGCTTAAAAAAAAACAAATCCAACATCCAATAAATAACAAAAATCTTTAAGTCCATTAACAAACTAAAATTTAAAAAATAAAAACTCCACTCTTAAATTATCAAACAAAACCCATTCCAGATCTCTACCAACTAAACACAAAACTAACAACCTTTTAATTAAACATAAACATTCTCTATAATTTGAATAAAAAAACAATCTAATTAACGAAATTCAATACCTATATAAATCAATGTGAAACAAAAAAAAAACACTAAAAAAAAGCCGTATCAAAATCCAAACAATAAACATTTTGGCCACAACTACTACCACCAAGACCCCCACTACAACACATTCTCTAAACTAACAAAATCTTACACCTTACAAAACACCTAAAACACTAAAAAGAAAGCGAACTAAAAACTTCCAACCTAACATAAACAAGCCAATCATCACAAAAACTACAAAAAAATAAACTCAAACGAAAAATCCGATGAATGTCACACCCAGTAACATAAACGATTTCCACTATATATCAAAACAACGTACTACGAAAACTTACCATCGTTCAAAAAAAAATATCCACACATAAAAAGTAAATGAAAAACTGAGAAGCAAAAAACAATCAGAATAACAACAAATATCTTATAGAACACAACCACCATTATTCAACTACCCTCTCCAACAGCTGTATAAAATCACACACACAAAACTAACTACAATAAAACGAAACCCAATTAACTCACACAATCAACATACCTCTCCCTGTGACACTTAAAAGAATACTATCAACCCACTAAAACCATCATCACCAAATCAAACAAAAATATTCAAACCCGATACATTAATTGACACTTAGACTAAAAAAATAAAAAATCAACAGAAACAAAACTACAAAAAAAAACAAAAACTTAAACGTAAACATCGACACACTTTTAAAATCTCAATAATCCTATTAAACATCAACATACCACTAAAAATAAAACATAAAAATAAAATTAATCTAGTATACCATTAATCAAAACATTATCAAACATAACTCTATAAAACCGTGTAAAATACCTATTAATATAACACAAACACCAAAAATAGATGTCTTTTTATAATCTGTATAAATACCCATATCAAAATACCCCACACTAAATAACACAAGAACCTATTCAAAATAAAAAATAAAAAAACAATAATCCTACCCAAACCGTAAATCCTTTTAATTCCCTTTCTAAACGCATAGAAAAATACAAGAACAATCACAAAAAAACAAAAAAAAATACTACATAACAATAAGTACTCAATAAACCTCTCAACCTCCAAAAAAATACACATAATTTAATATTCAATTTCAATCAACATAACAATAAATAAAGAACTAAATATAATCACCAAATTCAATAACCTTCCATATTAATAAAAATCAGAATCAATATCAATTACAATCACCTAACCAAACCCATTTCCTAACTAGTAACAAAATAAAAAAAAAACGACAATAATTCCCAACAAACCTAACTAATTAAAAAACCAATAATAAAATCCGCAAAAAAACCTCACATAATACAAGAAACCCTTAAAAAAAATCAAACAGACAATCAATCAAAGATAACCACCTTAACAATCTCAGATTCTTTAAAAAATAACATAACCACACAGACACAATATAAAAAACAAAACTCCCAAACCAATACTTCAACACCACTTACAGAAATAAAAATAAAATAAACATTAACAATAATCCATTTTCAACTACTTAATCCTTCCTAAAACTATTTGAACATCCTCATACCCAAAACGAACATAACCTACTTAAAAATAAACCCAAAAAATGATACTAACTAATAATATCACCGTATCATCTAACCCGCATAAAATAACAAAACAATCATACCAGCAAAATAACCAAAAAACAAACAAACCTCAATATACCATAAACACGCCATCATAAACTAGTTAAACCCGACAACTATCATCCTCCATATCTAACTCAGCTAAATTGAAACAATCACAACCCCTATATCACAATAAATACCCTCAAAAATCAATCTCTCAATTCTAACTAAAAACCACTATTTACACAAAACCACTCAAATAATCCCACTTACATACAATATATACTAAAACCACCGCTCGATAGACATCATCACCTCCCACAACCCTCACTAACAACTCTTACAAATTGCTCCAAATACAAAATAATCAACTCAAAAAACTTTTCTACCTAAATCCTCTCCAAAACGCACACTAAAATCATTTAACAATCAAAAAAATCAAAAAATCTTCAAATTACTCACTGACCCGCCAAAATCCAAAAACCCAACACGAAATCATACAGCCTAAAACTCACTATAATTCTGTGCACTAAAATAAACCAATAAAAAAAACTAAAACTTCTTAATTACCCCTACAACTTCGCGCCAACCTAACCCTCCGCCATCCAACCATCCCAAAAACAATACAATAAATCAATCCAAATCCAATCTAAAATGCCTACAACCATATGCAAACCATGTAATACCCACACTAAACGCCAATTACAAAAATCAAACCTCCATGCTAACAAGAACACATACCTACAAAGCAAAACCAAACCCCCACAATACACCCACCAATTAAATCCCACCATCAATCATAATCATTTTCAAAATCCATAAAATAACACTCAAAACATTACGCACTGCTTTCACATAACGAATAAATAGATACCTACAAATTGCAACAAATTCCCATTCTCCAATAAAGACAACATACACCTCTACACATCTCCTCAAAATATAATAACTAATCCATTCCAAAAAAATTACGACCACTTAGCAAACCGCACACACCACCTAATCCTCCCCACCACAAACAATCTGACACTCCCAAAATAACCACAACAGCCATCACCAATCAAAAATCAGACATCTACATAACCGTCCCCCATCCCAAAACGAAAACTACAAAAGCAATATACTAAACCATAAACTATAAAACATCCCAAAAAAGACCTCAACGACCAAACTAAGAAACACCAAACAAATACAATACTTCCAACACCAAGTTTCCCTAAAAAAATTTCATCCTACACCCAAAGCTAAACAAACACCTGACAAAATACAAATCCCTCACCTCACGAACCCATAATCTAGCCACGACTTCTATTCCATACAAAACAACAAAACTATCAGCACCCATTAAATACCCTACCCAACTTAAACACACCACCCTTCACAATTGAGCCATCAATTATACCACCATCCAACACCCAACTTCAAACAAAATCCTACCAACATATATAACTCCTCCCCAAAAACCACACTATTCGACCACAAAAAAAACTTGTTCAAAAAAAAACTAACCCTCCAAAACATCCCTCACAAAGCCTCAATGCTACAGACCATATCTATCCCACCACACCACCCTTATAACTAGACCACAACTCTCTCCTATACACACCAAACACAAAGCCAAAACTTATCACCACAGAAAGAACTAAAAATAACCAAAACCAATTTCAAAAATAACCCATCCAGGACAATACTTATTCAAAAAATTCAAAAAAGCTTCAATAAAATCATCACACGTTCAATGTCCATCACATAATACATCACTCTTATCCCAATTTCATTATAAAATCCACAAATATTAAAACTTCTTCCCATCAACAATTACAATAACAACGTCAATAATCCCCTTTTCTGCACAAACCATCTTTGAACTAAAAATCCGTTCCATTTTATCCAG
>Ga0163217_1027678_pt1 | contig 14829 bp, 17 predicted proteins | sample SynspAceP_FD_185933 | JGI IMG/M metagenome (GOLD analysis project Ga0163217, IMG submission 185933) | Saline lake microbial communities from Ace Lake in Antarctica - Synechococcus sp. Ace-P (PacBio error correction) | ecosystem: Environmental > Aquatic > Non-marine Saline and Alkaline > Saline ... | reverse complement strand
ACTCCCGCCATTCACCATGCATCATGATCAGCGCTATACGAGATGACCATACAACCAGGTCAGCTCGCCTGGTACTCAATCGGGCGAAGACACCCGCACCTCTTGCGCTCACGCCTGCACGCCTGCCCAAGTCGATCCGACAGCGAACATCGGGCATCACGCTCGATTCATTTCGCCAACAAGTCTCCTCATCACTATCACCATGAGCCCTGCTCGTCGCCAAAGCGAGCCAGCCGCATTCGACTATTTCGACCACTCTGTCGGCGTCAGCGCGGATCCGCCGCCTGTCGAATATGAAACGCCGGAGATGACGCGCATATCGCGCCTTCAGCAGACACGCACCTAAGGATGAAAGAATCCGGATTATGTCTCTGGGACCACATGGTGTCTTTCAGTCATCGCGAACGACTCTTACCAGAAACCGCTCACCCGGCCAATACTCGACCCGCGCCCGCAGAGGCGCCTGATATGTTGAAGTCGGCGACAAACAGCTCCATCACGCCCGCAAGAGGCAACTTCTACCTCGTGCCGCAACCGGTCAGACCTGGAAACGATCAAGACGACGAGTCGTGCAAGAGTCGGTTACTCCGACCCCCCCGCCCCCAGCGAGATCTACCCCTATTTCGGTCATCGAAACCTTCACAAATACCGAACTCACCTCGCTGCCGCTCCGAATAGGCGCAAGCCGGCCATTGTAACACAGTGTTGGCATACCACGGCAAAAAGCTGCGTCATGTTAGGCGAAACCTTAGGTGGCCGGCCAACGCTCCCAAGGGCGCGCACCCATTTGTACCAGCCTGAATAGCTGGAAATAACCCGCCCCGCCGACAGGCGCGTTATCAATCACTTACCTCGCAGAGCGCGCTCACCTCGTTACGCGTCCGGGCATGTCACAAGAATACAAGCCGTCGTTAAGGTATACATGCTGTAGAACGTCTCTGGGTGCACGTGGATCATCGAGGAATCAACCATGGAACCACAAGCAGAACTGTCGGATTCGGCTGAAGGAAAGCTGGCAGGTAAATCTGCTCACCCGCGCTGGACAGCCGACCGAAGAATGATCGCCGAGCATCCGGCCTCATGCGATCACGCAGACCAGTGGAGGCGAGCGCCGGCAGCAGATCGCCGAGCGCGCACCGTGCGCCGTGCCACCATGGATTCTAGCACGTACCGCCGGCATTCCAATTCATTTCTGACTGCAGCCGGCATATCCTATCCCGACATCGCGACGATCAGCGGAGAAACGAATACCGCATCACGAGATATACGGTCAGACGAAGGAAAGCACACCCTCATCATCGAATGCAGCGTCCGCGCCCCCATGGTGGACCGATCGCACGTACGCCGAATCAGAAATGCGAGCAAACTGCTCCTCGCATCATGCTCTCGAATGCGCTTCATGCGTCCTTTCAAGGAATGCGCAGTCTCCGGCCTGAGGGCGCTATATCGCTGCTGTCAGCCAGGGAACGTCTTATTCGGCGTCACCGCTTCTCGAATTCCTACGTTCAATCAACCCGCAGCGCCCCGTTCTTCGCGAGCATCTGCATCGCCGTGAGCGACTTTCCTGAACTTTTGTCGCGCATTCTGATGCCTAGAACGGCCTGATCGCCGCGACGCGGCCGGTACAGGCAATTTCCATTTTGATCCGCCCGCGTCGATGCCGCATTCCCGAACATCAATTGTCCGATAGCTTATCCCAGGCCTCGTTCAGGGGCTCCTGGTTCGGCCGCCGTACAGCCTATGCGCATTTCGATATCTATCGCTATGCGCTTCTGGGCAAGGAGCGCAATGCCTTATGGCCGAAGGCAGGTGCGCAATTGGCGTACGCGATAATGTCGGAATCACCCGTCCGCAGTGTACGAAGAACCACTCTCACACCCATCGCTCCGCCAGCGTAGAATCGAGAAAAGCCAAACGAGCTGAATCGCGCGCGACATCTCTGCATCGCGGCCAAGCGGGCTGACACGGTAGCTTCGTCAAGTCGCCATCGCAGCCACCGTCTTCACGCAACCAGATGGCCGACACTCGCATCAGGGCGCATGCCCGCGCTATTCGACGAGATAGTCACGCCGCAAACCCCATTCGATTACACAAAGACGCGATCAGCGCGAACTCGTCGATCAAGGCGATAGACCAAATCTCAAGGGCCCTGACACTTGACCGCCAATGGCTAGAGCAGATCCAACAGGTCCACAGCCTCCGGAGCATCAGAAACAAGTGCAAGAATCGAGAAGTCGTACGGGCAAAAACTCGGCAAGCTTCTTTCCTGACGAGCCGCCGCGCCTGAGGCGGCCCAGGATAGACGATGCAAGAAGACAGAAAGCTTCTGGCGCGCGATGATCGGCTGATGCTTGGGGTCAGCGTGTTTCGGACCTTGTTTGCCTGGTCGCCTTCAATATCCGCAAGCTGATGGTCCGAAACAGCTGCCGCATGGACGCAGATCCGGGATACGGTATCGGCTCGAACCAGATCCGATCCTTTCAATCCGAACGATCTCGACTGGTGCATGAATTCGCGACAACGAGCCGGCCTGCGAATACGGGCTCTCACGGTGATGACGCCATTGCCAGCCATTGACAAATCATCTTCTCATATGCTCGCGGCAGGTTTGACGCCAAACGATCCACGCATAACCGAAAATATCGGAAGCAGGTCTGCAGTCCACTTCTTACACGCTGATCGCCGAGATCGAACCGCTCTCCAGGGACACGCGCCACCAAGCTCGCCCTTTACGCTTAGCGATCTCACCGGGCCGATTCCAGTCGACCAATGAAACCGCCATTCTCGTGTATCGACCTAGCAGCATTCAGAGCTTTCTCCTCTACAAGTCGTGCCGACTATGACGCCTATCCGTCAAATGCCACCCAGCCGCACAGGACAAGGTCGTCGTCGCAGGGCATCGTTCCCAAAATATACGACTGCGAGCATGTGAAAGCTTCGGGGCCTATTTTACAGAGGCGGGCCGATACGGGTCGGGACTAGCGTTCCACTCCCTTCTGCACAGCCCCCACAACGCATTTTTCATGTGCGCAAGAAACGATCCCGACATAGCTTTGGTGTAAACCGCGGGCATGACGACATTGCCCGTTCCGCATATCTGAAGACCAACCTTAGTGCCCTTCGCAAGCTCGCCGCGCCAAAGGCGGTTCTAGCTGCTTCGAACGAAAACCCGTCGGGCCAAAACCCGTGCAATCGAAGCGTGCGCAAGCAACACCAGTGCAGCTATCCCGATCACTATGCGCCGCGCGAAGCCTCGCCGGGCATCAGGTATGCGAACCGGACGCCGTGTCGTCAGGCTCGGATGAGATATCCACCTGGCTGACGCAAGCATCGGCGGAATAAATCTGCAGACCGGACATCCCTTTCCATGACGCTCTCGCAACGGCAACGGTCGCTGATCCGGCCTGAGACAGACCTGACTGCGTGTGCACCCGGCGTGTGCAGCACACCAGAATCTGTTCCGCAATCCAACAATCGCGACGATATGTCTTGAGGCGTGACCCATTGCAGGATGCGCTGCCGCCAGTCCTGTCGTGATCGATGCCTATGCGAATATGGTCGGCCGGACTAGAGCAAGCGATCGCAATCTTCGTCACCGGCGCGCCAACACGGGATGAGGCGAACGTTCTCGAGATCACGCCTCCGGCCGCCCGCTCGGTGTCCTAACTCCGAGCAGATGCCGATACCGTCAGCCGATCCGGCCCGTTCAAGCAACAGCTCTATGCCCGCGGTGATTCCAGTATCCCACCCGGCCTCGCGCATGAGCGGACTGAGCACAACCTCTCGGCGTGCGACGAAGAGTTTATCGCTCACCGAGGCAGACGACCGGTCTCCATCGCGATTTTTCTTTGAGCCGATTTCGGCGCGGCCGAGCCGCCGCTTCGCACCCCTGCCTAAGAGCGGATGCGCGTGCTGCGAGGCTGTGTACGGCGCCGACGGCCGCGAGCAGGTGTCGCGGGAAGACAATGAAAGCGTTTCTCGCGCCCGGACGAGTTAACAGCGCGCGTAATAGTGGCCGAGCAGGGGGCTGCCCATCAATGCCGCCCGAGCCGGGCAAGACCGGCCCGGGGAGCCGGCAGTCGAGCAGGGGGCAGAGCAACCAGGGACAGATCCAAGCTGCGGAACCCAGCCAACAGTCGCGGCCGCATTCAAGCACGGAGCAGCGTTGCCAGGCAAGCCGCAGAGGCACAGCAAGCGCCGGACCGCGCGCGGTGCGCTCCGCGCAGTAGAATGCGAACACTGGCACCGCGCGGCGGGGCGGCCTCCGAGATTCACAGAAGCGAGGCCGGACGGCGAGCGAGTATTGTGTGATGTTGTGTGTGTGTTGTGCAACACCTCGACTCGGCTGTACAGCAGAACAGCGGCGGCGACCGCCACCAGAGAAATCGTATACCCCGTCACAGGCCGACAGCCCGCGGCACTGCGGTTTTTTGCCAACAGTCGCGCAACCGATTGGGCAATAACATAAGCGAGCCGTACCGCAGCAGTGCGGTATGTCGGCTCTGAGTACCGGAAAGGCGCAAGATCACCTGGGCAATTGTTGTGGTGACGAAGGCGCGTGAGCCGGGGCCGGCGCAACGAAGGACAAGGGCCTGGTGCGCCCCCATCGGCGACGAAGCCGACCGACGCGCCTGCAGCGGCCTGGCCGAGAGCGTGCCAACGGGGCCGCGCCAACCGACGGAGTGACCTTCGCAATGCACGGGAAAAGCCACGCGAGAGTAACGGGGGACCCAAACAGGGAGGCCAGACATGACACACCGATCTGCGTCCGAGGTAAGGGCGGCGCGGTTGCGCAGCCCTGGCGGCCGTGGCAGTCCGAGGCTGAACCGACGACGCGAAGTCACAGACCGACCTAGGCCGCGAGGATGTCGCGCGCAAACGCGGGGCGCAGACTTATGTCGCTCCCGGGGAGAGGTGCGCGCGGCACGCGGCACGGAGGCGGCAGCCAAAGGGCACAGCGCCGGACCGCGGCCGGGAAGCGGGCCGCGCCAGTGGCGGAGGCAAGCGTGCGGGCGAGCCAGTCACAGACGCCCGCTCGGGAAGATGCTGACTGGGCAAGAGCCCAGCCGATCGGCCGGGCCCGCCGGCGCACCGAAGCCGCTCGCCTGATAAGGCGTGTCCGGCTCGGGCAACCGCGAGAGGGGGGGAGCGCTACATGGCCCGCGAGGAGTCGCCCCGGAGCAGGGGGGCCCTGACATGGCAGGGCGCAACGCGACCGGGGATCGGCGCACAAAGGCGGGCGCACCACGGCCAGGCCGGCCGGCCGGAGCGCCAGGCAGAAGCGCATGGTAGCTCAGGTCGCAACGACTCGACCCGAGCAAACCGCCCGGGATGACGCACGGCGACAAGCTTGCCGAGGCGGAAAGACCGCGGCAGCCAGACCGCGGAGGCTTCACAACGGACCTGAAAAACCAACGTGCTGACGAGCCGCACGCGCTGAAAACCCGGAGGGGGCGGCGAGCGCCCGCGGGACACATTCCGGCCGCTCCCGTCACGCGACAGCCATGAGCACGCCGCGGAGACAACTGCGGAGTGCGACTGGGCACAGAACCCGCAGACCGAGAGCGCCGCGGAGTCGAAGGTGGGGCCGCAAGAGAAGCCAGGGGGCCGCCGGCGGACGGAGCGGAGGCAACTAGGCCCGGGCGCCAACAAGACGCTCGGCGACGCCGAAACTGGCAAGCGGATCGCGTCCGCGAGCGCCGGCCGCGTCCAGCCGTACGACGCGAACTCGGCCCCGCGGCCTGACCCGCTCGACTGACGAAGGCGCCCAACGGGCGCCAGGAGCCAGGCGCGCGCCAGGAAGGCCGCCGCGATCTCCGGCAATGGCCGAGGAGAGCGCTTTGAAAGCGATCGCGGGCGCGGTCACGGATCCTGTGCAAAACCGGCGACGCCGCAACGTGCATCAACCGACTCGAACAGGTCGTAAAAGGAAGCCAAGGGCCGCGAGCCGCGCGCACAGGCGCGACAGAACGAGCGAGGCCCGGGGAGTCAAGCGCGCCATGGGGCAAACGCCGAGCGGCGGGGGGCCCGCGCGGCCGCACATCAGCAGCGCGCAACCCCGGAGGCCCGAGCCAGATGCGGCGAGGAAGCCGGGCAAAGACCCGCCCACCGAGGCCGCGCAGGCGGACAGAACCCCGACCAACCACGACCCAGCGGACGGGGGCGGGGGCCACGCGGCGACGACGCGGGAGGGGCGAAGACGACCGGCCGCCGGCACCGGGCCAGCAGCGGGCCAAAAGCGCAAGCAGCGACCGACGCGGGGACCGAGGGCCAGGCACGCCGCAGCTGCAGCAGAGCCGCCGCCCGAGCCGCGACGAGAGTTGGGACTGCCACGCCAGGTGCGCGGCGGCCGCCGCACGAGCGGAGCGAACGCGCAGACCCCGACGACGCAGGCAGCCGAGGCGCGAGCGCCTGGCGAGCCGCTCGAACGCAGCATCACGTGAGCCGTGGGCCCAGACGGCGCAAAGGCCCAGCCAGCCACGCCGGGGACGATGCGGCGGCCAGCCAATCCGCAGTCCGCGCGTCGGTTCAGCAGGCGCCCGCCAGAAGTTGACGCAGCACCGGCAGGAGCGGCGCACGCGTGAGAGGCGCGCGGCAGGGCACAGGCCTGCAGAGCAAGCGACAGGCGCAGCCCGCACCGGCACGCTTACCACTCCCCGCGAATACGCCCCGGCCGCAGCGGGCACCATGACGTGCAGCGCAATGACTCGGGAAGGCGCAGGCGAGAGCATCTGCGCAAAACACACGATGCGCGGCGGGCCAACGCGTCAAACGCGGGGCCACAAGTGCGGCGGCCCCAGGTGACCGAGGCGCCAGGCGGGACCGCTCCCAGTTGGCGCAAGAGAGCCGAGCGGACCCAAGCCGAGCGATGCTCACCCACCGCGGAACGCCGGCAGAGCCAGCCGAACAGCGGGGGCGCCACAGCGCCATGCACTCGAGGAATGCACAATGCCCCTGCATATAAGAGCAGAACAGGCTACCGGCGTTGAGGCGCCGCGGACCGCGGGAACGCGCGCCAGACCCTGGCGCAGGCAGTCGCAAGTGGCACCGCGCGAGCATCGGCCAAGCGCGGCCAGCCGGCGACCGGAAGCGCCGGTTCCGCCGCTGGGGAGAGAGAGAGCGAGCGCCGAACGGCGCCACACCGGCCGAGGCGCCGAGAGCGAAAAGCAGCCGGACAGGCGAAAACAGGCGGCGCTCCGCATCGAAGGCGCCAGCAGCGCTAACCCCAGGCAAGCGACGGGCAGCGGCGGGGGGATGGGAGTGCAGGGAATGGGCATTCGCGAGGGAGGAAGATGCGGCGCCCAGAAGCTCTGAGCGCGAGGCGCCGCCGTTGGCAGCGGGGGGAGCACAGGGGCGCGGAAGCACCAGCGCGGCCAGCGGCGCCAACGGGCGAGCCCAACGGAAACCCGAGCGGGCAGCAGTGCGCCCAGCCAAAACGGAGCCCCGAGGCGTGGACCCGGCCCGGCCGCAGGCCAGGGTATAGAGGCCAGGAAGGAACGCCCGGCCCCACCGGGGCAGGGAGAGCCGGACGGACCGGCGCCACAGCAGGAAGCCTCGGCGGAGCGCGCCGCCGCGGCCGTGACGGGCGCGCGCGGCGGGCGCGATCTGAAGGAGGGCGCATGCGGCATCCTAGAGCGGGCGCGCAGCAGGCCGATGCATGGCACGCGGGCGGGGCGCGCGGCGACCGGAGGGAAAGAAACGACGCGAAAAAGGATCGGCGGGCAAAGACAAGCATGCGTACAGCGCAGCATCGGCACGCGGCAGGGACGCTCTGCGCATCGGCAGCAAGAGTGCGAGTCAGAAAACGCCCACAAGGGCATCGCACCCACTGACAAGGCCAGGGAGCGCAGCGCCGACGGCGCGCTAAAACCAGGCGCAGCCCTCCGACCGACAGGGCGCTCGGCAGGCCACAGCCGCGGCAATGAAGGCAGCTCGGCCAGCGGATGCCAGGTGAACGAGGCGCGGGGACGGGACCAGCGGCGGTCAAACCGAGCTCGGCGGCTGGGAGTCAATGCCGGGAGCGAGCGCACGGGAAGCGCCATGGGGGAACGCCTCCAGGGCGGCCGGGCGCGCCGGCCCCCGACATATGGCACGAAAGAGGGCCGCGGGCGAAAGGCGACGCAGGAACTGCCCCAGCGAAGCTGGGCGGGCGGCCCGAGCTGACAGGCGCACGAAACGGAAAGCGGGACCACAGAGCGTGGGCGAGCAAGAGCAGCACGCGCCCGCGAAGCACCGAAGCGGCCAAATGGCGGCCGATGACAACAAGGCATCATCGCGCGAGCGCAACGGGCGCGGGGCATCAAAAGGCGGACAGCGGGACCAAACGGGCGATGGTGATGAGCGGGGCGCGCGAGCACGGCAGTGGAAGGCCGGGACCGACACCCACTAGAACGCCGATGCACGACGACATCCGCAGGCAGGACGTCAGGAGTCGCATGCCGGGCCGGCCAATGCAAGCGTGGAAGCCGTGGGAGCCCCGGCTTCGGCAGCGAGAAGTTACCCGCTGGAGAGGGCGCGAAGAGCACGCGCTCGGAGAGCCGCCGAGCAAGCAGGAGCGGAACAGGGCGCGAGCGCGGCGCGACGCTTGCGGGGCGCCAGCGCGACATCGGGGCGCAGCACGAGCCCAGCAGCGTGACGGCGGCCTGGCCCGGCGGCGGGCAGACCAGCCGGTCCAAGAGAAGCTGCCGATCACTGGTCCAGCGGCGCGGGCAGGCGCCAACGGCGAAAGCAACAAGCGCATGCAGCGGCGGGAGCAGGCGCACGCGAAGGGGCGAGCGCGACAGAAGTGGCACCCCGGGCGCAGCACCAGCACGAAGCACAGCCTGGGCAGCGGGGAGCGAGTAGGAAACGGGAGGGGGCGCGCTGCCGCCTGGCAGATACGCTCGTGCGCAGCACGCGGATGGAGTTCGCAGCGGAGCGGCGCCAGGAAGGCAGCCGCGCACGGGTGGCGAAACGGGCAGGGCGGGGCGACATCGAGAGCAACAATCGACTGCTGGCCAGCCGCATCAAGCGCAACGACAGGGCAGGTAAACGGGACGGCGGCCCCTGCGCCGACACGGAACCGCGCAGCGCGGGCGCAGGAATTGCCGACACCACCTGGACTACCGCAACCAGCAGCGCATTGGTGGACGACGCCACACAAGCTTCAGCGGGGAAACCAAAACAAGCCGCAGCACGCGGATGCGCGCGCCCCGCGACGACAAGAAGGCAGCAGGAAAGGCGCGCCGGCGAACATCAGCAGCGTCCACCGGAATCGGGCCGGATCTCTCCATGCGGCGCGCCAGCAAAGCAGGCAGCCGAAACCAGCTCGCCAACGGCACGCCTTGCGGGCAGGAGGTCCACCGGGCGAGGCGGCGAAATCTGGGGGGCAGGACCGCAGCGAGGAGAGCCGGAAAACGCCACATCGCACGAGAAACATAACCGGGCCGAAACAGGTGGCGACGGCAACAGCCACGCGGCGGACAGAGGCCGACAAGATCAATCGCGGGCGGATGCCAAATTCCAAGCATGCCGGACCGTGCCAGCGGCCAGGCGAAGGCGGCAGAAAGCGCGAAGACGAACGAGCAAGAGGCGGGGGGCATGGCGGGGAAAGTCCCCGGGGGGGAACACACGTACGGCAGGAGCCCAGTAGGGGCCGTGCCAAATGATAGCGTACAGTGAAACCCACGGGTGGGAGGACGCGCGGCCCGGGACAGCATAGCGGACAGGAGGCGCAGGCGAGGCGTCGGGAGCGACCGACGAGGGCGCGCACGACACGCACTGCACGCGGGAAAACCACGGAAAAAGGCCGCCAGACCGGCCGAGCAGTTCGGGGAAACCCACGCAAGCCAGGGGATGGCGGCGTAGCCGCGGACGCCAGACTGACATAACGCAGCGGCATCCGGCGGCGCGAGGTGTAGCCACGGGGAGAGAAGATCCGCCCGGCAACACACGAAGGGGCGCGTCGAGCATGCACCGTCTCGACGGGGCGGACGCCCCACTGGGGCGAGTGGCCGAGGCGGCGCCGCCGGTGGCCGCAGGACAGCCGACCCGGTCGGCAGAAAGGACTACCACAAAGCGCAAGCAGTCGCCAGGGCCACCTCCCGCCGCTGTCGGGGGAAGGTCGGCGCCAGACAACCGCACCCGACGGCCGCCCAGGCCCCCAGCCGTACCGACCGGGACGAACCGCGCGCGCGCACGGCCGCAGCGCCGCAGCGGAGCGAGCCGGCACGGAGCCCGCCGGGGCGTGGAGACACGCTCACCGGGCATGCATCGTGGCGCCAAGCGACTATGACAGCCGGGGGAATCCGAACACGCGAGGAGCCGGGATGCACCGCGGGCGCCGGACGAGCCCGCGCGCGGGCGCCTGAGGGCAAGACCCGCCTGACGACAATAGCAGCGCGACGCGGAATCGTCAGGCAGCAGACGCTGTCAGGCTTGCCGCCGACCGACACGAGCCGCGCGACCGCGCAGGCCGGAACGGCAAGCCACCACGAGTATACACACCTGCAGGAAGCAGTCGAACCCGCCCGCCGCCGACCGAAGCAGGAGCACAAAGGGGGGAGACCGGCGGCGGCACCCATCGCTGGAGCGCAGCAATCAGGTCGTCCACGCCAGACTGGGCGCACACGCAGCCAGGAGGCGGGGGGGAGACGGGCAAGGACCCCGGCGCACAGGCTGGACGGGTGACGGGGGCCGCGAAGCGCGGAAGCGCGCAACCGCAGGTGGGGAGGCCATCCGAAGCGGCGCCGCAGCCGTGGATCTGCGAACCGCATCAGCACCGGGCGCGACGCACAAAGGGCCACCCTCCCGCACAATGGCGCGAGCCCAGCGGATGGCACGAAAAGACTGTGGACCAGCGTCAGCGGCATTGGCAGGCGCAAGGCGACATGTCGTGCCTCGGGCTTTCGGCGCCGGCCGCGTGGATGTGGGCGAGGAACGGGATTCGGGTGGGACGTTTCCACCAACGCTGCCATCGAGGCGACTGCCGGCCTTCATCGCGTGGATGCACCCGCTCCGACGCCCACAACACCAGCGTGGCCTGGGCGATCGACGCGCTCAGTATAGACTAGCCTCCACGCGTGCCGTGGGGCCTGGACACCGACGCCGGTCTTCCCCGAACCACGTCGGAAATTCGTCGTGCGGCATCGGGCGTATTGTTAGAGAGTATACGGTCCCGACCCGGCGCGCCCAACATGCGGCGTCTTCAGGCCCATGCCTATATCTCGAAGGTACATGCGTTCGCAGACTCTGAGTGCGCACTCGCGCGATCTCTCGCCACGCACTCCTGACAGCGGCCGCAGCTGCCCGCGTCGCGGGACGGCTTCGCGGGCGGCATCGGCAGCCTGTCAGGGTCGCGGCGGAAGACAACTCGAAGCCGAGTGCTCCGCCGTCCGTCTGATCCGCGAGTCTCCAACAGCGCGGTCGCTGCTGGAGGCTCTTATCGTCGGATGCTCAGGCCCGGGTACTTTAGCCAATCACGCCGAGCCCGACACTTCGGGCTAGCCTACCGGGCGCCCGCCCAGGTGCTTCGGCGGCGCACGGGTCGAATCAGCGCAGGAATGCGAACGCGGGCGAATGGCAGTTCACGCCGCACACAAAATCTGCGCGGGAAATCCCGCGGCCCCCGTCGCTCCAGGAAATCAACAGACCCACTGTGCTCGCAGCCTGAGTCAGCCTGTGAGGAGACCGCACGATTGCAATGGACGTGCGCGTGCACTCATTCAACGCACGGAGGGCATCGTGCTCGATCGCAATACACAGCATCGAGGCCCAGAATGCATAAGGCGCATGAGACCGGCGCCCAGGGCGCCGCCGTTCTCGCTAAACCTACAGGCGTGCGACGGCGCATAGAGAGATATGCGGCGCCGACTGCGCGAGCGCCCGGCTCGTGAGTAGTCGGCGCGCGCGAGTATGCTCTATGGGCCGGCGAGAAATTTCAAGGAAAGCGACCTGGATCCCGCCGTAGCCACTCCGGCGTACCTGAATCGTCGCAGCTGCTAGGGTAGATCGCTTCTGGCGAACCACCGGCGGGAACGATACGGAGGCCATTGTACAATCGCGAGGAACAGGCGAGGCAACGACCGTCGTAGCGACACCATACGCAAACGTGGGCGCCGTAGACCCCGTCGGGCAGGTCCGACCGATTGCCCTCCGACGCGCACATCGATAAGCGTCGTTTTGCCAGACGCGCGAGGATACAGTTTCTGGCCTAACGCAGATGGGGCGAGGATGCACCGGCATAATTCGCAGGAAGCGGTCCGAGACGGCGTCGCGACGCGTGACTGGTAATGTCGCTCTCGGCAGTTCACTGCCGGTGAAATTAAGTCTTCGAATTTCCTCACCTGGGGCAAAATTAGGCCAGTACTGGCTATCTTACGAAGTATGCTCGACGATCTCGGTGTCTTGGAGGCCTTCTCCGCTGTGCGCCATGTGTTCGCTGCAAGTGGCACTGCGGTGCAGCGCCCCGCCATCGTCGGTTTCGAACATGTCGTCGAACCGCAACTAGACCTCTGCAGCATATACGATGTCCGGACTGTTATGCACAGCGCGTCCACAACCCTGGCGCGCCGCGCTGACTTCACACACCGCGTGACCGGCTTTACTCTTACTCGAACGTATCACTTAGAAAAGACCTCCGACCCAGGCTCTAGACGTCAGATCGATACGGATGGTACCAAATGGCAGGGAACTTTCCAGCCTGACACACCGTGACCTCCTCTCGTACGATTACAGAGTCTTTTGGCGCTTCTCTAGCTAGCCGCTATCCGCGCTGCGTGGCAGGTCAGATTGCTTTGAGATCTGGCCCGACCGCGATTCCCGAGATATATTTGTCCGGCACCCATTGAGTGCTCGACGATTGGATGAGATCGACGCGACGCTCGCGAACACGACTACTCTACGAGCAAGGCTTATGTCTCTCGTGCCGTCGAGAACTGTCGACGCGTCTTGTCAGCGATCTGCACGCGGATATGCAGTCACTGCTCACACAGATCTCGGTCGCTGCGCCTGATAGGCCTACATGCCGGACGGCTGTGCCGTTCGAGCGGCGCCTGGGCTCTCTGCGCATCGCCTCTCTCTCTCGCGAGTGGCGACGACAACGATAACCGCACGCAGCTACCTGGCCCGCGCTCGGCTGAGATACGACTGACTCGTCTTCGCGAAGAGCAGCCAGCCGTTTCTGGGGGCTCGCTCTCTGTCCCGTTCGTACAGCCGGGCCTTGAGGCAAGCCGCCCAGGCCAGGCTCGCGCTTCGCCTGAGGGATGTCTCTCCTTGGAGGACTTGCACGCCACGTATGTCCCTCAGACCGCCCTCGAGATTCTCGTGCGACGCGTTCGTCATTTCCGAACAGTGCCGCTGAGGACGCTCGCGGCCACTCGTCAAGTACAGTCAAGCTGTCCGGCTGTCCCGGCTTATGCTCCGTGAGCAACGCGCATGGCGCGGTGTTATCCGTATGTCCGGCGGAAAGGGGCGGCCGCAGCAACTCTACCGATATCATAGCTGCTCCGTTGCTCGCCTATGGCGGCCAATGGGCAGCGAACGCCAGGCATGCTGATCTCGGCATGTACGCCAACTGCACATGACCCGGTTCTATTCGATACATGCTTAGCGCGTGGATTGACCTTATGGCGCCAGCTTCTATGCGGAAATCAGCCGCGGTCGGATGCAGCGAGGCACGAGCGGCGATACTCGACAACGGACGGCCAGAAGTAACGCGAAGCGTTTGCCTAGAACTCGAAGCCTCCGGCGACCGTGGAAAACCAATGCCTCGTGTTTCCGTGCTGGTCGATGCGCCGCGCGCCATAGCCTGCCTTCCGGTGCGACCACATTACCTGTCGCGCCTCGCACCATGCTCGCAGCGACTAGACAGTCCGAAATCGCTCAGCCGGGCTTAGCATACTCGCTTTCAGACTTCGATTTCGACGGCATGCTCTGCGGCAGCGTCGAACCCGCAAAGCGCTGGAAAGTGCTCCTGACACCCGGACTCTCCTATCGGAAACAATATAGTCGCTGAGTCATGTGCCCGCAAGAAGAGGCCCAACGGCTAGCGCCCGTCGAAGAGCAATACGCACAGGGATCGTGTCCCACGCACAGACACGCTCGCGCCCGTGGGCGAGCCGCCCACGCAACCAAAGGAACGCCGCTCGCGAGACGAATCGGGCGCGACAATGTAGGCCAAGAGAATGCGCTTGCGCTGGCGTCGAGACACCTTCACGCGACGGCCCGTATCTATCGCGAGCTAATACTCCAGGCGGCCCTGCCTTCTCGAGCGAGATGACGCCGCACAGACCCAACGCTGTCCAATGAGATCGCCCTGTGGCCGCGCGCAGACACATCGAAGCGGAACATCCGCTCTTCTGTCCTCGCAACAATTGCCGAACTAGACTCAGGACGACTGCAATTCGCGAGTCCTCAATGCGCCGCCGGGATCGCTCCAGGTCACGGATCCTGTCAATAACTCTGCGACATTTGCATCGCCGCAGAAGACGCTCAATCGAACCCCGACTCGCAAACGCGTTGATCGTAAAAGAATGTACGCCACAGTCTTATCCGATCGGCTGCACTCTGCGGCGCGAACCCAGTTCGCGACATTACGACGCGACTCCATTGCCTTATGTTGGACTCCAGCTCGCCGCCACTCTTTCTGGCAACATCCGCTCTCGGTGCGTTGCGCTCCGGCACCACCACGCGGTCGGCGTCGACATCGATCTTCGCTCTGCAACCCGACCGAGTTGGTCTGCCCGCAAAATATCCGACTGTTTTCAGTGCAACCTGAAGCGCGGCAAACAAGCAGAACAACCGAACTTCGGCGCTCGGGGCCATGTCTCTGACGATGCCATACGCTTCGAG
>Ga0163217_1034117_pt1 | contig 14830 bp, 19 predicted proteins | sample SynspAceP_FD_185933 | JGI IMG/M metagenome (GOLD analysis project Ga0163217, IMG submission 185933) | Saline lake microbial communities from Ace Lake in Antarctica - Synechococcus sp. Ace-P (PacBio error correction) | ecosystem: Environmental > Aquatic > Non-marine Saline and Alkaline > Saline ... | reverse complement strand
AGCGTTGCTTCGTCTGCCTCGATGGCACCTTTAAGCTGCGGCCTGCATGGAATCCCGCCATCCAGATCGAAATCGGCCGGCGTGCAGGACGGCAGCCATGCAACTGCAGGGTGAGGGCGCTGGGTATCTCCTTGAACTCAGTCTGAACAGATCCGAACTTCAGCTGACAGGGGCAACACCAGGGTCACGAAAGTAGAACACCACCGCGCGGAAGTGAAAACCCAGATAGCTGTTCGATGCGATCAAGGATGCCGCCATGGCCAGGAAATGGCGTCTTCCGGAATTCCTTCCACCCGGCATCCCGCTTTCATCATCGATTTCGGTTCAGATCACCCACCAAGGCGAACAACCGAGGAACCAGGAAGCGCGAGAGGCCGCCGATCGCCCAGCCCCAGGGCCAGCCCAGCAGGCACTGGCCACCGACGCCACGACCCAGCACACTCCCAGGCCAGCCCACCGATGGCGCCCTCAATCGTCTTCCGGCGAAATCGGCGAGAGGGATGGCGGACCGAGACGGGCGGCCAATCACATAAGGAGCCCGATGTCAGTGGGCGACCACCAGCAGGCAGGCCCAGCAGGGGGAGTGCCATGCCTGAGCTGGCCGGCCCGCCGAGCTCTGCCAGTCGGGGGCCAGCAACCGTCGCCTGAAAGGTTCACGCAGCCCGCAACCAATGCTGCGGAAGAAAGCCCCAGATAGAACAGCCGAAGATTGGAGGCGGCATATCGGCGATGGTGCCGGTGACGGGCTGCAAGCAGTAACCAGGCAACAGATTGCGCCCCTGACACCGCGCACGACCGCAGCGGCCAGTGTCGGCGGCCATGCCACCACCGCTGCCCCACTGGGATGGCGATTCAGCAGCAACTGGCAAACCACCAGGGTGTTTTGGTCGCAGGGCGGATGCCTTTGAACTGGGGCCAGGCGGTAAGAACTCCAGCAAGGCCAGGGTGCCACGATCCACCGCCCACCCGCCAGGGCAAACCACCAGCCGCCAGGCCCCACCACCACCAGGCCGAAGCCCCGCGGCAAGACCGCTGACCACCCGGACAGCGAGGTGGAGAACGACGGCCTGCCTTCCACCCCGTGACGCTCGGCCGCGATCAGAAACAGGCGGCTCAGCAGCGCCAAACCTGGCCTGGCTGCCGCGACGCTGCATGCCGATGGACGTGGCCTGAACCACCTGCACATCCAGCGCCTCAGCTTGGGACCAGGCGTGTCGGTGCATGTGCACCCACCACCTCCTAATGGTGGCCACTACACTACCGGGCCGCCAGCTGAAGGGCGCGCCAGACAACTTGGACAACGGCCGAAAGCGTGCCGCCCACTTCCAGCAACACCCGATCTCGGATGGGGGGCAGCAGATGGAGTCGTCGGGCCTGGCCTGCCTGAATATGGAGATTCTCGATCGCAAAGTCTCCGTTGCGCTGCCATCTAAGTCGACGGCCTTCCAGGGTCCCGCTCCCAGGGTGTTGAACCGTGCCGGTCACATCAACCATTTCCAGCCACCCCGCCGTCCCACACCTCAACCTACACGGCCCGTACTCAATGCGCCAGCTATCATCGACCCCGAACGCCATGAGGACTAACCCCCCGTATAGCCCTACATACTGGTCACAAAATCCCAGGCAAGCAAGCTCCAGAGCCAGCACCTGCGAGCACCACTTGAAACCGGTGTGAGGATCCGAATCGATTCGCCAGGCCTTCCAGCGCCATGGCCAGCGCCCTTCAGACCACAAAACCTCACGGCTATCAGCCGATTCTGACCCGGCCAGAAGCCGTCGCTGCTCCTGGAGCCACTCAGCCCGCCCCTGATCGATCCGCTCTCCGGGGATGAGCAGGGGGAATGCCCGGCGGGATAGGAACAGGGGGTTCGGCCGGCCAGCGGCCCATGCTTTGGGCCAGGGTACGGCCTCGCTAGTCAGAACGCCAGGCCAGGCCAACGGGGCAGCTTCCGGCCTCGGCCACCAGCGGCAACGGCTGGCGGAGAAAGGCCGGCAGCGGGCACACCGCCCAGGCACGCGGCCAACCGGCTGAGCTGACGGGCAAGCGCCGACCTCAACAGCGGCGGGTGGCACCTGCCCAGACAGAAGGTGCAGACAGCCAGGTTCCGCGAAGGCAGCTCGGCGATTCACCCCACGCTCGCTCAACCGTCGTCGGCCACCAGGCCGGTTGAGCCCAAGGCGCCCGTGTTCAGCCACCAGACGGAAGCGGGATCCTGATTGGCGACGACCGGCAGGCCAGCTGTCTCCAGCCGTTCCGCGCAACCGCGCTGCGATGCCAAGGGCGCGCTGCAACGAAGCGCGCGCGCGGGACTGTTGAAGGCTGGCAGAGGGCCGCCTCCACGGAGGGCGAGCAACAGGGCACTGGGGCTGGAGGTCTGCAGCCAGAGCAAGCACGCCAACAGCGCTTTCGGGCTCGACCCGTTGCCCCTGCAGGCAAGCACCACGCGCTCTGGCCCAGACCGCCGGCGGCCTTTGTTGCAACGACTTGCCACAACCACGTCCGCCCCTGCCGCCAAGGCCGGACCGCAAACAGCTTCGCTGGCAACCCCGCAGCGGCCGAAATGGGCCCCGTGGGGCCCATCGACCAGCACCGGCAAGCTTCCGGCGGTTGGGCCAGGGCGATGCAACCCGCCAGGTCTCCGCCAAACCCCTGATAGGTGGATGGACAAGCACGAACGGGCCGCCACGTGAACCGGCTGCTCCAGCACCCCGCTCCATCCAGGCCGGGCGTCGGTTGGTTGCCACAAACCGGGGATGGCGGGATCGAAAGGCAGGTCGAAACAGGCACCGCCGGAGCTGGGCAAAGAACGCCAGACCGTGCAACAGCTTTGCGGTGAAGGTTGCGGGCAGCAACACCCGGCTGCCGGGCGGGGCCAGGGCCAGCAGGGCCGCCTGAAGCAGGCGCTTGAAGCCCATTTCACACCGAACAGCAATGGTCAGCCGCCGCAGAGGCCAAGCGCATTCGCCTGGGCAGCCGCCACCGGCCCCCTCGGCCTCCAGGGCGCGCCGATCGAGGGACAGTTCGGGTAGATCCCAGCGGGCCGGCTGAGCGGCCAGCCAAGGCCGGCGGGAGACCCGGTCCAAACCCCGGCCACGCCCATGGGCCGGCAAATGGAGCGGCAGGGTGGGGCCCGGGCCAAGAAGGCCTGCCAGCAGGCGCATGGTCACCGCCGAAGTCTCCTTTAGAGTTTGTTCTGTTGAGCCTGCCCGTTCAGGAGCTCCTGCCATCGTCACCCCTCGCTCCGCGCCCCCCTTGGCACCCCCGTCACGACCGATCGGACCCAATTTTCTCCTTACGACCCCCGGGCCGACCGTCGGTTGGCTGCTGTTGCGGCCCTGGATTCTGATCGGCCCGGCTGGTTTGGTTGGTGCTTCTGGCAATTGCTGGGCCTGCCGTGGTGCTTGGCGGGCTTCAGGGAACCAGCCAAGACGCCAAGGCTTTCAAGCAAACAGGGCGCGGGAAAAAACGCATCCTCACCACCCTCACCGACCTGGGGCCCTGCTTTCATTCAAAGCTGGGCCAGGCCCTTCTCCACCCCGCCCCGACCTGGTGCCAGCGCGCCTGGCTCGATCAGCTCAGGCAGGCTCCAGGACAACCTCCCGCCCTTTCCCCCATGCGATCGCCCGGCGGGGTCATTGAGGAGGAGCTCGGCGCACCGGCCGACCACTCTTCGAGCATTTTCCCCGCCTAATCCGATTTGCAGCGGCCAGCCTCGGGCCCAAGGTCTACCAAGCGGAGGCTACAGGCAGGACACTGGGGGCCTCAAGGTGCTGCGTCCGAACCTGGCCTATCTTGCTGCCGGCCGGGATCTGGTGTTGATCCGCGCTGCTCGCGGTGCTCAGCGCGCCATTCCTGCCCCTGAACCTGGGGGTGGGCCTCGGCGACATCATCGATGAGTTCGGCCGAAGCCCTTTTTGAGGGAGATTGACTACCGCGCCGAAGCTGGACAATGGCCGAACGCTGTTGCGGTCCCTGTTCGCCACCAACCCAGCCGTCACGGTGCCAAAGGTGCGAAGGCGGCTGCTCTCCAGTCGCCGGCGTACCTCACCACCAGCTGGAATCCATGGCATCAAGCTGCAGGATCGCCAAAACGAACTGGAGTCCCATCACCTTTGCAGCCCGAAGCCCTGGATGCCGCACCGGCGTGGATGGCGGGGATGCAGCAGCTGCTGGAGTTCGGCTATTCCACGCCGACCCCCACCCCGGCAACCTCTTCGCCCTGCCTGGCAAAAACCGTTCGATGGCCATGTGGCCTACGTCGATTTCGCATTGATGGATTCGAAATCAAACGATGCCGATCGCCTCACCCTGACGGCGGCGGTCGCTTCATCCTGGATCCAACGGGATTTCCTTGCCCTGCGCGCGATTTTCAGACCCTCGGCTTTTCTGCGCCGCAAACGCGACCTCACCCGATCGTGCCGGCCCTGGAAACGGTGCTCGGCGGGCCAGCTGGTTGAACAAACGTCGCGTTCGTTCAACTTCAAGGCGATCACCGATCGTTTCTCCGCAGGTTGATGTTCGATTACCCCTTCCGGGTACCGGCGCGCTTTGCCCTGATCATCCGGGGCCGTGGTCAGCCAGGGAGGGGCCTGGCTCTGCGGCTTGATCCCAGCTTCCGCAATCATCCGGGTGGCCTATCCCTTACGTGGCCCCGCCGTGCTGCTGGCAGGGGGGACACCGCCGAGGCTGCGCGAAAAAGCTTGCTGAGGTGGGCTCTTCGGACAAACCAGGGGCGCCTGCAACTGCAGCGGCTCGAAAAAGCCTCCTGGCCGTGGTCGAACAGGATGAGGCCCAACGCCGGACCTGCTGCCTGGTTGGTCGGAGCCGGACTGCGCCTGCTGGCTGGGTCCCCGTGGCGACAGCCTGCGCCAACGGCTGTTTGCTGCTGATGCTGGTTACGCGACAACGCTTGCACCACGACGATCTCCAAAGCGCTGCCGATCTGTTGCGTCGCACGTTTCCCCGCCTCAGCTGGCGGGCGGAATGCTGCACGCCTTCCAACCCCCTGGCCCCGGCAGCCTGGAGCAGCAGGGAACAACGGCAGGGGATCGCTAGGTCGCTATCATCCATGCCTTGCTTTCACCGTTGATCTCCGAGGCCGATCATCTGAGCGAAAGCCACCGCCGCTCGCCTCCGGTGCGGGGCTCACTGATCTCGACGCCCAGGAGATGCTGTTGCAGTACGTGCGATCGGGCCCAACCGTCCTTTTTTCCTCGCCGGCGATGGGCCTTCGTGATCAGCCTTGCTCGCGGGCCTCACCTTTTCCAAGGGCTGCGTGCCAGGAACGGCTGGATGGCTGGAAACAGGATCGCCTGGCGCTGTTGCCCCTGCGGCACGGCCGAAACGTGGCCTTCCTACACGGGAATCATCCTTGGAGTCAAGCCTGGTTTCATTGGCGGCAGCTTGCAGTGTTCGGCTTTCGTGGCGGGCACCCCCTCTGGTGGCCTTCCTGCTGTTCGTTGGCTCACCGCCGGTTGGCCTCTGGATCCAACTGGAGCGTTCTGATGGGCCAGGGTGCACAGGACGGCAGTTTCAGGCCGTGGGGACTTCGACAAACTTCGACCAGTTTTTTCTGAGGCGATCAGGCCACCAGATAGCCCCTCCAAAAGGCGACGGGACTGGGAAGCGGATGCCTTCGAGGGCGCGGCGCTCCAGTTACGGTCTTGTCGGCGGCTCATTGCCAGGCTCCCGGGCGATTGCAGGTGAGGCTCATCGGCTCTGCGACGTCCATGCCATAGCGCATCTTCAGCACATTCGCGCTTTGCAGCTCCGGCAGTGTCTCCAGCAGCCGCCCCGCATGTCACCGCGCAGGCACTTCGTTATCGATCCGTTTTTCCTCGGGCAGGGTGCCATCGCCCTGCAGCAGCTCGAGCAACTCGGTGTCCTCGCCGTCGCCCACCTTTGGTTCCCAGGCCTCACCGGTTTGCCGCGCCCGGCAGAGAAGGTCCTTCACTTCTCTTCCGGCAGGCTCCACCGCCACCCGCCAGCTCGTCAGGCTCGGGGGTACGCCCCCAGTTCCTGCTAGCTCACTGGCTGACCTTTCTTTAGCTTTGTGAGGCGTTTTCCGGTGATGTTGGATCGGCAGCCGGATCGTGCGGCTCTTCTCGGCAATCGCCCGGGGATCCCCTGGTCGAATCCCACCAGTAGGCGTAGGTGCGAGGAACTTGTAGCCGCGGGTGGGGTCGAAACTTCTCAACGCCGGCGCACCAGGACCGATCGTGCCCTCCTTGCGATCAGGTCGAGGGCAGCTCCATGTTCCGCTTGGTGTATTTCTTCGCCACGCTTTCACCAACCAGGCGCAGGTTGGCGGCCACCATCCGCTCCTTGGCGCGGCCGCCCGGCAGGCCAGCTTGCGCTTGAGCAACGGGGCTGGGCTCAGGCCCAGGGCCTGGGCCCACTGCGCCCTTGGCTGGGGGGCCTGGCCTCCGGCACGCATCTTCAGCTCATCTCCACCTCTTCAAGGCGTATCAGATCTTGAAACCCTGGCGGCGAGGGGTGATTCTCCTGCTCATGGACCTGAGCAGGGGGCACCCGGCCGGAGTCGCGCCAAGGTAGGAGCGCACCAGGTCGGCCGCTGGGAATGATCGCCGTGGAGGAATCGGCTGCGGCCATGGAAGAAGAAGGCAATCGGGCCGGTACCGAGTTAGGAAACCCTTGTATTTTCGTTAATTTTACCATCTCCGCACGCAATTTGCTCTGCAGCGCTTTCCTGCTGTCTACCACTTGCCCGCTGCCCTGGCTTCCGGCAGACTGGCTCTTCCTGGCGCAAGCAATCCGGGCAACAGCGATGGCCAGCGGAACGGCGAACGGATTCAGAAAGCTGACTGGCCGGCGCCGGACTCTGCTCCCAGACGACATGCCGGAGCAGCTGATGCGCGAAGGGGCGGGTCCGAGTCAACGGCGTTGTTGGCCCAGCTAGGCGAATCGGGCCGATTTCCCGCCTCGATCGCTCGAAGTCGACAACCAACCGCTGCCCAATGCCGGACTGGCAGCCTCAACCGTTCTGCCTCAACAAGCCCGCCGGGAGTGTTGTGCAGCCTGCATGACCCCGAAGCCGCACAAAACCGTTCTGGAACCTGCTTGCCAGGGAACTGACAGAGCCAGACCGGACTCACCCGATCGGGCGGCTTGATGCCCACAGCCGCGGCGCCCTGCTGCTCACCAATGACGGAGCGCTCACACTCCAGCTCAGCCATCCCGTTATTTCCCACAGGCAAGAAACCCTACCACCTCTGCCTGCGTTGCCATCCCGGACCGGCCTGCCTGGATCGTTGGCCGCCAAGGGGGTTCCCCATTTGATGGCGCCGTCGGCGGACCCGTCGCGGTTTCGTTGTCTTGAAAACAACCCCGGCAACAGCAGCGACCACACCGGCTGAGCTGCGGATGCGCGAAGGTTCGCAACCGCCAGATTCGGCGCCACGGCGCCCTGTTGGGTTCTTTTCCAGTCCTGGACCTGCACGCGAGTGCGCCGATCGGGGCCCTGACACTGGGAGATTCTGCCGAAGGCCGTTGGCGGCACCTTTCCGGCCAAGAATGGCTGGATCACGGCTGACCCTCGCCTCCCATCGCTTTCCATGGCCCCCTTCCTTGGTTCGTTCCTCATCCCTGGCCCCCTTGGGCGCTGGCTGCGCGGGCTCAGCGTGGCGGCGGCGGCGGCAGAACCCCCAGCCGATCCCTTGGCTTGACGGTGGTGCGGTCTTGATGCTGCGGCCGCCATCGGAAGCGCGGGGCCTGAGCCTGCGGCCAATGGCCAACGAGACCCGGTATCAGCACGCCCGGTGCTGGAGCTCTGGAGCGGGGTTGGCTGGGAGCGACTGCCGGAAAACGGCTTACCTGCGCACGATGCTGCCCTGCGCGAACAGCACCTGGCCATGCGGGCCAGGTTTCCATGGCAACGCCCTGCCGCAACAAAGCCTTCCAGTCCACGACGGCTGGGATTCCAGCCGGCAGCCCTTCCTCTCCCGATTTCACGCCGCGGCTTCCATCGATTTCTTCACCACCTGGCAGGGGTCGGTGCTCTATGCCCTGATCAGTCTCGGTCTTCTCTACGGGGCTGAACATCCAAGCAACAACGGCTTGCGGCGGCCCAAACCAACTGACCCTGGCGGCCGGTGGTTCGCCCCTGCCGCTGGCCATGCAGGACGGCCCGGCTGAGGCCCAATGACGGAGCTGCTTCAAGGGCCTATCCGGAACTGCGGCCGCTGCGGCTGCCGAACGGGGCGTGGCGATGCAACGGTCTGCGGGGGTTGGAGAGCGCCAACGGCCATTGCCATCGGCGGGGCGCTGCTGCGGCTGCAACTGGCCGAACCGACCAGGATCGACTGAGCAGCTGAAAGCGGCGAGCGCACGCAATGCAGGCGGCCCGGGCGAACTGGTGCTGCAAGAATGCAGCCGCCGATCCAGCTTGCAGCTTCAACCCCGCTCCCAGTCGACGGCCGTGTTCTGGATGTACAGGCAGTTAAGGCCGAGGGCGACTCAGCCGGCCGCTTCCGCATTCCTCCGGCGGCTGAGACAGCGGTTGGCCGTCCCCGGCTGCGGGCTCCACGGGCGTAGGACGGGCCCAGTTCGCCGAGACCCTGCAAGGGTTCCGCGCCAGCGCATCGATGGGCTGCTCCAGCCGCCCAACACCAGTTGCCCGTGCTGGTGGCAGGGCGCGTGTTTGAAGCGGCGCTGGTCACGAGGTGGAGCAATCCTGGAGGGGGAAAACAATGGCCAGTTTCGGCGGAAGAGCCCAGCGCCAGTTTCCAGCAACTGCCAGCCGGGGCGCGTCGATGTGCTGGCCGACAACTCGCCGACCTGGTGGACCGCCGGTCCTCGCTGCAGGGTCCTGCCACCAGCTCAGGCGGTGGCGGTTGTCGTGGGTGCCGGTAATAAACCACCCAGCGATCACCCCGCGTAGTTGGCAGGGAGATTAGGCGTTGTCGGGTTGCCGTCGAAGCGAACTGGAGGATCTTCATTGGCCTGGCAGGGCCCAAAAGCGATCGCGCAAACGCCTCCCACCTCCGGCGTGATCACGCCAGGTCTTCGGCGATCAGGCGCAGGGGTCCAACGCCAGGCCCAGCAGGCTGCCCAACAGGGCAGGCCAGGAGAACGTCTCCACCGGCCCGCCTGGGCCCGTGGTCGCGTCGCCGGGCACGTCCACAGTAGGCCCTCAAGGGCGCTGGGAAAATGGTCGAGCGCAGCAGATCAAAGAAGCTGGAAGTTGGCCGCGCCAGGCGCCGTCTCCACCAGCCGAAACCGCCCAGCGATTGCCGCCACCAGCGATTACACCGGCGTGCCCCAGAGCTGCCGCTGTCGGAGAAGTAGTCGGGGTGGAACACCGCTTTGGCTGAACAGCGAGCCCATCAGAAACGCAGCGAAAACAGCTGACGATTCGCCCAGACATTCGGCACTGTCATGGGGCAACGTAGAAGGGCAGATCGCCGATCAGTTTGCACGCCCCAATTCGCCGCATGGTCAGCGAGTCGTTGCCCACTGGCGTTTTGCAGGTGCCATTGCAGCAGCGGCTTTTTGAAGCAAGGCGTCAGCCTCCTGCGATCGAGCTGCCGCAAAGCGGAGCGCCCATGGGCGGGCCAGGGTTTGGCCAGAGCCACCAGGGCTGCTGGCCATGGCGATCGCCGCAGCCACCATGAAGCGGACAATGATCCTCAAGCCAGCCGGCCTGCTGCGGTCGCTCCAGTTTTGGAAGGCACGGAGCTGCTCGGCCGCGTGGCCGCTCCAGCGCCGCAGCAACAAACCGCCCGTAGCCGCAGCCCTCAGCGGGCAGGCGTGAGGTCCAGCTGGGTCGTCGCGGCTGGCCGGCAGTTCTCAATTTCGTCAGCAGCCAGGAAAACCCCCCAGCCAACCAACTCCGGAGCCACAAGCCAACCAGGGTTGAGGGCGAAGCCCACTGGAGAGCTGTAGGGGAGAGCCCGGTGCCATCGGTGGGGGCCCAGGCGGCAGCAACTGCCAGGCCCCGATGCCCTGCCTCGGCCAAGCAAACTCCCACCATTCCAGGGCCGCCGCCCCCGAAAACTCCACTGCCCAGACGTGCCGGCAAGGCGGTGGAGGAGCAGGGACGCCGCCAGCGCCGCGCGGCCTGCTTCTCAATGCTGTCTTGCTCACGCGGCTGGGAAGGCTGTTAGCGGGCTCGATAGATTTTCTTGGCGAAGGGCCGTAGGCTGATCAACGCCTTCTCCGGTGGTTTGCGGCGCACCCAAAGCGCGTTTTGCGGGTGAATGGGAGTCGATCGAGAAAGCGACCGTATTCCAGGACCTGTTGGGACCCACCCGCTTGGCACCAGCCAGCCCACCCCTCAGGCCAAGCCAGCCGGCAGCTTTCCACCGCCTTGTCATAGGGCGCGATGCCCTGTGCACGGCGGCGCGCCGATCACCGGCTTGCTGGTCACCGGCGCAAGCTCCAGTTCAGCGCTCGACCAGATCCAGCAGCACTGGCCGAGCGGGTTGCGTTACCACACAAAGCCTTTGGCGGCCGAAAGTGGCCCCATGTAACCCCACGACCAGACTCGGCTCCGGCATTGACGTATCGAAACAGCTCAGGCAACTGGGGCGCGAAAAAACATTCCTTGAGGATGGGGGCGTGTCGAGGCCGAAAGAACGGCACCGTTTCCTGGCGGCCATCGCTATGGCGGAAATGGATTGCGGAAAGTCCTGCATGAACTCGTAGTGCACCACGGTGGCCGGCGAAGCTGCTGGCGCTCCTCCAGAAAGGTCTGCAGGCCAGCGCGGCTACATTTGTCAACACAGGCATGCCGAGCACGTAGGCTGCTCGAGTGGCGGGTTGTTCCTGGACGGCCTCGCAGGGCCTGGAATCTGCAGCCCACGCGATCGCCAGAGCCTGGCGAATGCCGCTTCCCGGGCAGTTGCTCCAGCACCTCAAGGTTGGGGAGAGGGTGGGCTTGTTCACCCGTGCCGCCAAACCTCTCCGGGGTGCGGGCCAGCACCGGTCACCGGCAACGTGAAGCGGATCGTCCGGGCTCTGCTGACCACGCAGAGACACGCATCCACCAGCCCGCTTTCCAGCGCCCGCACCCCGATCGCTGACGATTGCCTGTCACTGAGCACCGGACGATCGGTTGGACCAGCCTGGGCGGCTGACCATTGCCGCTGCGTGAACCCGAAAATACGCTCGTCTTCGTTGTTGAGGTCACGGCTGCGGCCATGGGCTTTCTCGCTCGAGACGCTCGAACTGCTGTGAGGAAGGCACAGCGTTTACGGACATACGCCACCCAGCGGCTGTCGCAAAGGCCGCCAGTCACTGCAGAGATCCTTGGCTGGCTTGCGGGCTCCCCCTGGCCAATGGCTGGGGCCGTCGTGGGGGGGAGAGAGGCTGTCGTCAAAGTCAAAAATCCTGCCGTTGAGCGGCATAGTGAGCTCACAACATATCGTCGTCGGGGCTGGCCTGCACGGGCTGGGCGAAGTGGACAAATTCGATCCAGGGAACCGGACGCCCTGCATGGCCGGCGGCCAGAGAAGACAATCAGCTCCAGCCTGAGCCAAGGCAGGTCAAGATCTTGGAACCGAGCCGCCAAGGCGCCGCAGGGCACGTATCTACTGGTCTGGCCCACACGACTCTGGGCCTGGCAGGCGGCCATTCGGCGCGCTCAATCGGTTTGGGGCCCAAGCCGATCCTGGAGCGAAACCGGCGCCCACCAGGCAGGAGAAGGCGCGCCAGGCTGAGGCCCTCCGCCCACTCGCCCGATCACCGGTTTGCTGGTTGATCGCAGCGACCCGCCGATCTGCTCGGGCAGGCCAGGAATGGGCGCCGCCCCTTCAGGGCCCGCAACAGCGACGCCCTTGCTGCTGCACGGGTTGGATCCCGCCCGGGGCCCTGCGGCTGCTGATCCTTCCGCCGGACCTTGCGCCGTTCAGCTACCAGGCGGAGAAGCCCCCGCAGTCGCTCGGTTGTGTATCGAGAGGGCGGGGGCCACCCTGCCAGCAAGGCTCCGTGGCAGCCCTGCTCGGGGGCTGGATCCGGTTTCAACCCCAGCGCTATGATGGTGGATGCCCCGGGCCGCCCTGCGCAGCCTGGTTGATGGGCTGCGGCGGGCGTTGGAGATGAATTCTTGGAGCAACCGTTTGCGCTTCCACCGACAAGACCAGAATTTCGAGCGTGGATCTGCAGGCCGGCCTGCAGCAAATTTCAGGGGCAAATCAGGTGGAGCAGGATGGTTCGCTTCCTGGAACCATCCCTGGGGGAACAGGGTCGCCGGACCGCAGCAGCTGGTGCTTTGGAAGGCCTCTGCCAAACAAAGCTGTCCCGCCTGGAACAGGGATCTCGGCTGCCAGAGCTGCTGACCCAACGGCTCCGCAGGTCGGAACCAACCTCTCCACCGGTGAAGCCCTCAGCCTGCTCAGTGCGGGCAACGGCCAATTCCCAAACAGATCCGCTTGACAACTGCCACTGGCGCGCCCCAGCCAAGGCCGACCAACCCTGGCGGCAGCCTCCAGAAGAGTGCGGCCGTGCCAGCTCTGGCGCCCAAGGGCTGATTTCAAGCCAGCGCCAAGCGCTGCCAGCCAGCTTGCAGGGCCTGCGGCCAAGGCAGCTTCCCGGCGTCTTGGTCGGAGCCGGAAGCAGGGTTCTCCTCTCCAACCATGCCAAGCCAGGCCAGAACCTTTCGCGGCGGCGCCATTGCCCTCCCATGGGGGCCGCCCCACTGAATCAGGCCCACCAGGGGCACCCCGCAGGCATGGAGAAGCGCGCTGTAGGGCCGCCGGTGGATGCCACCGCCGCAGCGGCTGCGGTGATTCAGAAGCAAGCGTGGGTTGCCGCCATGAACCCAGGGAATCGGCCCAGCGGCCCCATCCGGCTCGAATCCCACTGCCCCGGATCCAGCGGCAACGGCGCCAGCCAGGGGCCATGGCGCTCAGCCCAAGGAGGCCCAGACCGACCGTGGCTGCTGGCCTTGGAGCCTGGGCGGCGGCCAAGCCGGCCAGCGGCAAGGCCAGCAGGCCGCCAGGCGGCTTGCCGCCTTCAGGGTGGTCGCGGCTTCACAAGCCAGCACCGACCAGCCATCAGGCGTTTGCTCGGTGCGGATGGCCCCAGGCTGGACTGTACGGCCCCTGTCTTTGCCATTTTTTGCAGTTTCTAACGGCGGACAGGCTTTCTACCATCGGACTAACCATGCGTCATCGCCGCCGCCTGTGAGCAGTTTCTTACCGCTGAGGCAGGTTGAAGCAGTGCGCGGACAAGCCACGACACAGGCGGGCTGAGGCTGTTCAGTGGAAACATCCAATCCAGGATTGGCCCAGGAATCGGCGCCTTACCTGGGAGTTCGGATGGCCGAGGGTGATCAAAACGCTTCGCCGATGGCGAAACTTTATATCCAGATCAGGAATCGTTCGCGGTTGTGGATGTCTTCCTGATCCAGCCCAAACCTGCGCTCCGGTGACAACGATCACCTCGATGGAGCTTGCTGACATGGTGGACGCCTGCCGCCGCGCCTCCGCCGCCAATCACCGCGTGATCCCCTATTAACGGCTATGCCCGCGCCGACCGCAAAACCGCTGCCGCGAATCCGATCACCGCCAAAAAATTGGTGGCCCAAATCTTGCTGGTTTTGACCCTCGGGGGTGACCGGGTAGCGGGCCATGGACCTGCATTCCTCCCAGACCAGGGCTATTTCGATATTCCCTGTGATCACATCTACGGGATCACCGGTGCTGGTGGAATTATCTCTCCGCCCGTGATCTCAGGTGAGTGGTGGTGGTCTCCCCTGATGTCGGTGGGCGTCGCCAGAGCCGGGCCTTTCGCCAAGCGCATGCACGATGCGCCACTGGCCGATCATCGGACAAAAAAACACGCTCCTGTCACAAACGTGGCCGAGAGCCTGGGACCGTGACCGGTGATTGTGGCTGGCCAAAACCGCAATTTTGATCGGACGACATTGACGACACCGGCGGCACGATCGCCCAGGGGGGCCAGTTTTGTTGCGGGGAACCGGGGGGCCCACAGCGTGGCTGGCCTGCGGCCAACCCACCCCGTGTTTTCACCGCCGGCCCATTCAGCGTCTCTCCGAACCGGGCCTGTTCGAAGGAAGTGTTGGTCACCAAACAGCATTCCCGATTGCCCCCGAGTGCCAGCTTTCCCCCAAAGCTCCAGGTCTTGTCGGTGGCCAAAGCATGCTGGGTTGAAGGCGATCTGGCGCATCCATGAGGAAGAGCCTTCGGTGAGCTCGATGTGTTCCGCTAAGGCCAAGGGCCGGGGAAACTTTGGTGGGCCACCCACACTGGCAGGGGCTGGTTCCGAGGGGCCGATTACTCTCCGCCCCTGGTGCCACAGCTTTTCACCATCGTTCCGATCCTTCCCGCAGAGTGGCCGAGAACCCCGCCCCAAAAAGGCGGGAAGGGCCCATGCCGATGGCCATGCCCCTGAGGGTTCGACTTTCAAGGGGGGCTCCCTTGCCGGCCCTGTCTCAACCCACCCTTGGCTCACCGGCAGGAATTACAGGGCATTGGCGCCCTGCCGGCCCTGGCGGCCAGGCCCCCGGGTGGGCGTCTGGCTCACCAAAACAGCCCCCATCCCCCTCTACTACGGACCCGCCCGCCGAACTGGAGGGGAAAGGGCCGTCGGACGGAACTGGGGCCCGCCACCGGGGGATTTTCAAACACCCTCTATCCCCCGAAATGGTCTGGAGGCCGGGGAAAAAGCGGGACCGTTTCAACGCAAAGCCGCTTTTGGCAACGATCGAAAGCCCGGGCCCTGCCTTTTCAAGGGGCCGCATGGGCCCTTCGTTTAAAGAACCCCGATCTGTCAACCTCACCCCAGCCCCGCGGCCCCCCATCCCGGGCCGGGGGGGGGGGGGGGGAATTTTTCCCCTCTCCTTTTCCT
>Ga0163217_1009628_pt1 | contig 14831 bp, 9 predicted proteins | sample SynspAceP_FD_185933 | JGI IMG/M metagenome (GOLD analysis project Ga0163217, IMG submission 185933) | Saline lake microbial communities from Ace Lake in Antarctica - Synechococcus sp. Ace-P (PacBio error correction) | ecosystem: Environmental > Aquatic > Non-marine Saline and Alkaline > Saline ... | reverse complement strand
TGGTATTTCTCCCCTTTCAAAAACAGACATTGATCACAGGCAATCAGCCCGCCATGAGCAGTATGCTGCTGCAAAAACAATGCCCTCCCTCACCTCAACAAAACATGGATATTTGGTTACGCTTTGCCGCAACGACGAAGCCTCCTTAAAGTAATACAAAGGTGTCCTTTGCCCTGAATAATGTGCTCGGCACAGAAATTTATTAAGCGATTGCCTCCAAAGTCCTTTGGGTAGCTTGAGAATATGGTGCGGCTTCCCCATGGCGGGGCACCCCCAGTTGATCAGTGCCCTTTTTCATCTCGCCTTAATCGATGAGCTAATATTCTAATCGTCTCATTTAGACAAGCATCCCTTCCCAACCTTTAACGTTCCCCTAAAATATACATTAAAAACTTACCTGAGAGGAAGCTATTTCCCATTGAGTACGGACGCCGACGAGCCTGCCCCTTTACCAAGGTAGCTGACTTTTCAAAGCCTGCCACTCTCGCATCATCCACAATAGTCGAGGAGGAAAAAGTGCGGGATCCAACAAAACCAGGCACGCATCAAAAATGAGAAAGGGCTCTTCTCGCTCATCAAAGCCGTCATACAACCACCAAAACTATGACCAAGACCAATCAGTTCGTGTTAGGAGCATTGCTCGCCTGCACATTTCAATGAATTCAGTAAAACGAGAGGCCGTCACTTTCCAACCGACAAAACCGCTCACCAAGACGTTGATTCACCATGGACCCGCCGCATTCCTGCTATATCTACAATTATTGCGCGATCGAGTTTTTCCAAAAATACTGGATATGCTCTTATACCCGTAACAGACCATTACTATCGATGACAAAATAATGGTCCTGATTTCTATTTCTCGAGTGCTGTACATTCAGGCTTATCCCTGAATGTATGACCAGCTGCCTACTTTGATGCTGCCATACGGCTAGATTTGAATTTGTTTTTTGCACTCCATAAGGGCTCTCAAACCAGTAAGATCATTTAACAAGCAATATCCTAACCCATAAACGGAACATGGAATTACAATAACAACTTACCACCTACACCTCCACTCAAACACACCCCAATTTCCTCTAATCAGCTTAACCTTCCACTTCCAAATGCTAGGAATTAACATAATAATGATCATTTACTTTTTATTCAGGTACATTCGCGTTTTTTTTTCTTCCGTCAACAACCTATTCATATTCAAGCGTTCTCATCAACCCCGATATAAGGGTGGCAGCTTAATTTATACTGCTAAACTTATCTCATCTATATATTCACCACTGACCATCCTAGGAGTACATCCGCTACCCTGCACAGCAGGTCGCGTGATCTGGAACTTCATTAGACTGCATAAGGACTCAGCTTCATTCATTCGAAACAAGCACGAACCTTATTTCCCCGGAGAAAATGTTTTGGTGCCAGGGCCAACTGCCCACACCTCCTGTCGGCAAATGCTAGATGCACTGGATTTCGCAGTAAACACATGGATCTCGGACTCGGCGGGAAAACAGGCAAAGGCGAAAATTATATGCTGAGCTTAGACATTAAACCTGATTCCTTTGGTTTCTTGCATTGTCACTTCCCTGGCGGACCCAGTATATGCCTGTTTGCTTGCTATTATACGCATGTTGGCAGTCTGGTCGGAAATTTTTTCCCGCTGAAAGGCAATAAAGGTCGCGGTCGCGCCACTTGCGGTCCGGCGAAGTGAAATTTACAGGCCAAATCCTGCCAAACCGCCAACAAAAGTCACCTTCTCCATATCCAACTTAAGGCGCGTCATTGAACGCAAGTTGGTTTATGGGGTGATGCGATGAAATCGTATCCGTTGCATGGTCGTGAAATTTACCACAGCAAAAGAGTTGCCGTGTAGGCTTATCACTTCAACTGATAACTTCTAAAGATTAAGAATGAAGTAGGCAACATTTTATGCGTTCCGGGTAGTGTAACAGTCTTGGTATTGTCAGTGCCTAGGTAATACAAGAGAGCGTTCTGAATTCCCTTGCGCGAAGGCCAAACTCTGGCATTCGTGTTTGTCTGAAGATGACATAAAGTAATTACGGTTTCCGTAGCCATGTTCTGTCGGTCGTATTGACTTAGATGCAAGTAATATGATCGTAAGGTATCGCCGCTCATGGCTGATGCTGCGACTTATGCTATGTATCTACTGCAACAACAGTCGCATATAGGATTACAGGCCTGACCAGAAGACCAAGTATCTAACAACGGTATATCAGGCTAAAGTGGTGCGTTTCTGGCGGTCAGTCTGCTCAAAACCTAGTTGACCTCTGCCGATTACATTACGCGAAAAAGGCGTTAAACGCGTTCGGTCCATTTACCGTGATAACTCAGACAGATGGGAAGTACGGTTTCCGGCTTGTTTAGCGACACCTTTTAAAAATTCAAAGGCCGTTAACTATTCCAATCACTTCTGCCTGTTCGACCACGAGTGCCCCTTGTTCTATTGGAATGCCATTTGAAATTAATCCAACTTGAAGCCAAAACATTGCTTTGCTGGCGCGGCGAAGAAGAAAGCTGGGCTCGACTGTATGTTGACGCTATGGGCGCTCTATTCTTGTCTAAATATAAAAACGAAACACCAGACAAAAGTGTCTCCGGCCCTACGATGCAAAACCAGTGATGGTTTTTTATCGCTGGCTGTGGCGGCATTGCTCGGTTATTGGAAGAGCTTTCGAGCACGCTAAAGCACGTGGCGCGAAATCTACGCTTCTGCAGTTGCGTGGTTAGTTGGCGCAACCGTCTGATGGGCTACGAACATGTAGCGCCATCTGCCGAAGGCCGCTAGTACGTGTGTTATGCACGATGGCTCTCAGCACATATTGATTGTGACTATTGACTACATTTCTATTACTCATGGGGGGGCGGCGGGCGCCTTACAAGTACGTCTCCTGGCGGCGACATTTTTTGTCTTCTTTCGGAGGTGGGGTAAAAAGGGCGGTAAAAGGGCCCCGGCTTCAAAGCGGTTTACATCGAAACTGTTTGGTGACAACAATTCCATTGGATTAGCTCCACTTACGAATCCTTGTGTCAGGGTCCACTCTCTAGTGCGGCAGGCGTTCATGAAAGCTTATTATGCTTGCTAATTGATTGATGAGAAACAAATTCATCGCACTCTGGCAACATAGATTAACCTTGATCCAGCGGCCTGGGCAACATTCCTGTTGTGATGACTCGTAAAGGACAAGCAGACCTAAAAATTGGTTATGTCTAACAGCTTTGGTTTGGTGGTACAAACGCCACGCTTGCGTATTCAAAAAAATACCAAGCATAGGAAATTTAAGCTCCACAAAAAAGCCGCGATTCATTGATCGGCTTTTTTTATGTTTATAACCTGACTCTGAAATCTGTTTAATCTAAAAAAAGGACAATCATTTCCTTTTGGGAAGTTTTGGCCATCTCAGTTACGCATCCAAGCAATCCATTTCGTCGTGCAGCTGAGATGTTTTTTCCCTTTCAGATTCAATTAATAGGGGCCGATAACAACACGAATCGAACCGCGAACTTACGCCACCGCTTACCAGGCCAGGACATAACCGCATTGTGTCACGACAGGCAATATGGGGCCAACATTAGCACGACGTCGCTAACATCGCAGCGCCTTTATTAAAGGCTTGCTCTTCATTCGGCTGCTCCCATCATCTGGGTCGCTTCACCCCGAAAAATCAAAACAGAACGTCCCATCTTCTAAACGCTCTTTCCCCTGAACTAGAAATCTGCTTGACGCGTTGGTTCGCTGAGACCGTCAATCGCAATCGGTTGAACCATACGCACCACCGCCATCAAAGAAAGGCTATCCGAAAAGCAGCCCTATCGTGTTTTGTTAGTACTGAGATTCGAAACCCGAGGTGCCATCACAATACTTGTAACAATCACGTTTCTCCCCATTCACTCTCTGATGTTTTGCCACCAAATACGAATGGCAGCCGATCTTTCTTATTAATATGCTCGCAAGCCAAGGATCTCCGACTTCCTCATAGCCCAACACACCATATAGTAAATATCACATTATACCGAGCATTTCAACTCGACCAGTGCGCCTTGAGTATCTGTTGCAAGGCGATTATCAAGCTAGTCTTGTCTTCTCTCTCTACTACCTTTTCCACGGCAACAAAGCACATGTCGCCAAAGGTGGCAACGCGCATCCAAACCCCAAAAAATGGTTGAGATCGAATTAAAAATAAACAAAAAAAGATATTGAGACCCACCCAAGACTATAATACTCCCAATACACCCATTGACACTCTACTCCCTACGATTACAAATTCAGATATTTTTGCAGCTGCTAATGGAATTAGCATACAATTGCCAGCACGGTTTCTCTCTCTTCAAGATTCTACTGAGACAAACGCTCTAGGTAGCTTGAAAAAAAACGATACTGATCGAAGAACTCTCCTATTCTGACAATATCATAACGCCGCTTACATTCGTAGATTGAATCGCATATGAACGTAATAATCATAGGCGATATCTACCTGACGACAAATTTCTAGTTCTGGAGTTTCAAAGCCATCTTTAATAACATCAAACCAAAGGTACAACACAACCTTACCTTTCTGACCGACGAACTTCCCGTTTCTAATAATACTTGTCTATGGGTCTTCAACTATGCCTTTTCATAAATTTCCAAGTGATTCGGACTTACTTGACGTTACATCATCACACTATATCAAAAAGGCACACGGTTCGTATTCATTAGGAAAAGAAACTACGAACAATTTTTTCAAGGTTACGCCAATTGCGCATCAAGGGCAATCGGTTTCTTTTCCCTACGTTATTATCTCCACAATACATACTTAAAGACATTTTCTAGAATTTGACGGAGGCAGAGGCAGTATATATATGATCACATGAGCCATCATTTTGTTGTGGCCTTCTCCCGTTCCATACAGTATGACGCAATTCACTACAACTGTATTGGGCATTGGTGGATCTCCGGTCACCTATAGCTACGAGTGTGAACCTGCCCAGAAAAGCTGCCGACCGAAGTGACTTGCGGCTGCGAACTCCCCAGCAGCGAGTGGGCAGACCGGGGAAGGCTCGTGAAGCAGTGTCGGACGAGATACAGCATGTCTCTGTTATCTGTGTAGACGGCCCACATCCGCACAAATCCCCACATGGACGAGCGAGGCGTAGGCCATCTTCGAACGAGCATCGGCTGTGCGCTCTTCACGAATACCGTGACGCCAGGGTCATTTAAACTACTCAGATCAACTAACCATATCACACGTCGCAATAGCGTGAACTCGCTGCGCGAATTCTCCTGAGTCCGTCGGAGTACTGGAGTCACGGAAAAAATACAGCTCCCCGGCTGTGTTTTCTGCTATGTGAATTCTTCTGTTCAATCCGTCGTCAGCTGACGGCCTTATGGGTGAGTCGAGGTCGAATCAGTCACCGACAACTCACACATACTAGGCTTCTCGGACCAACACGCTCCGCAAGACGATTCAGATCGGCGCGACCAACAACCATAGGCACAGACCGTCCTAGCCCCGAGGCTTGGTAGACCACGAGACCCAGACCCTCTCAAGACACCACCAACACCCCACTTAAAACCTTAAGGCCAAGTTCGCGGCCAATATCGGAGAGAGCCACTGGGGCGACCTTCAATCAAGGGTCTTGAGGTGCATAGCTGCCAGAGGTCTCTCGTCACAGCAAGTATATACTCAGCCAAGCAACCTCGGCTGCATCGCAAGTCATCGGTGATCTAAGCGTGGGGATCGCGCTCCAGTGGGCCAGGGCCTGGCCACAACCCCAGCAGGCTCACCGGCAACACCACGCCCACCGTCCTGAACGCACTGACTATTCCACTCTCCGTCATACACTGCTTTGGTTTATTTACTAAAAAAATAGGCGCGAATGATCGGGCGAAGCTATGAAGTATCCAGACCGCTAATGCTGCCTGAACCCGGCGCGACGTCCCTTAGACGAGGCAGGGCCAACAAGCCATAGAGCTCTCGACCCGCAGGCCTTGTGTCTCTCTTGTCGGTTAGAATATACAAAGCCGTTAAGTACACTTCGCTCTGCAACTAGCGGAATCAATGCAACTTGGCACCAATTCAGGGCTCCGCACATCCGGCTCCTACGCCAAACTGAACACAAACAGACAATCCTGAGAGAGACAAAGAGGGTCACTCTGCGACGGGGCCAGGCTTATCACAGACACAGTGGGGGCCCGTACTCCCTTTGCTCCATAGAGGCAAATCACACCAAGAATAGCCTCTTTCAGCGCGTGTCTTACTAGTCAAGTGAGCCTCTCAGGTCCTGCAGTCGCCAACTGACATAGACTAGTGACGACAGCGCAGTCCAGTCCGAACAGCGCCTTGTCGTAGAGACAGCGTGTTCGACGCATAGACGAGTAAAGCGAAAGCACTCTGTGAAAGATGGTATACCAGTGCAGATAAAACGTGCACCACCACCGTTAAGCACCATCCTTGCCATCGACACTCGATGCAAAAGCCATTAGCAGAAAACCATCCCCAATACAGTTCAACGCGCGAACATCAGGATGATCCCCCCCACATGGCAGTCGGAAACGCTTTCTGCAAAAGCTTACTGAGTTAGATGTTAAACCAAGCAATATTCACTTAGAATCCACAGGCACTAAACGAAAATTTCGTTACTCACTGCCCATTGGCAAGTCTGACGAAAAAAACAGCCTGAACATCGCCTCAATATACTCGCCTCATGCTGGGGTTCAGCTACCACAGAAGCGTTTATTCGCCGCAATAACTTTAGCATGTAAAGCGCTTTAAATATTGCCAACACACGAATCAACGGTGCTGCCATTCGGCTTTCATGGAATCATCTAAGGCAATTGCCCCGCACGAATACCGGACCATTCCGCCCCATTTTTCTTGTTGCGCCGCTAACCCAGAAGCGCACTCGCTGCCGCAGTCATCGCCAGCGAATGAACTTGCCCTGTGATCGATTGCCCTCACGGCGAGCACGACCGCCCTGAGCTACCAGCCTTTGACCGCGACTTGCTTCATTCAAAACGAACATTCAGCATTGTGTTCTTTAAGCATTCACTCATAGCTTCTTGACATTTTGGTACTAACGCTTTAGATGACAAAATAAAATAACCATTAAGCGCTTGTCGGTCTTCAATGTGGCACGAATGGAATTGGAGCGCCAAACCACCACAAACCTGAGCTGACGCTCTTGAAACGGTTAAATAGGTCTTCTTCACCAAAATACCTAATTCTTGTCATCATCGAAGAGAACAAAGGGCAAAATACTCTATTTCCTCTCAAATTCCAGTTCCGTAAATCTTATTACCAATTGCTGGTATTACCAAAAACCATTCGTGCCTTGAGGATAAAAGGTAATTGCAAAATCACTGATAGTTTTGCATTTTCGTATTCAGGCAAACTAGCTGGAAACATCTTCCAAGCCACTGTTTGGGCAAAATACTCATATCATCAATTTGCGATTGAACGCGCTTTTAAATTATGAAAAAAAAACCGGGCGGGGGGGGCCCCCCAAAAAAAAAAACAACGGCCGAGCAACAATCTTAGCTTTCATTCATCAGACAAGACGCCGCCACTTTTGATTTTGGCTTAGTCGAATCCGTTTCAGCCTGATTTCGACGCCTTTCTAATGCCGTCATCAGGACTCAATGTACGATACACGATGTGCGTTTGACAACAATAAGGTTTCAATTAAGGTTTGGAATGTAATTGTGTATCACCACTTTTTCGCGCATGGCGTCGATAACCGGAATCTAAAATCCAGTTGAGCAATAACATTCACCATCGTGCACAGCGGTCGACAACCCAGCCAAGATCAGCTGTACCCATTTATGATAAGCTACCGCCACCCACTTCACGTTGACTCAATTCCAATTGATGCTAACATTGGCGTTCTTACCGGAATTTCTTGTGGCACACCATTTTTGCATGTCTTCCAGCGTGGTTAAAATCAATGCCTCTACTTTTTTTCCGCATTACGTCACGTTTCACAACTTCTTAAGCCCACACATAAAGCCCTCATTCTTTATTTGCTGGTCTTCAAGACCACATAATGGTGACGGCGCGCGACAAGATCACTGTTTATCTAATTACTCCCCCGAAGCAAAGGCGAGCACTGTATTATTTCCAACAATACACTCGGAAAGTAGTTGCGGCTTCAAATTGCTGCGTTAAGTCGGCCTTACTTTACACCAGCCAAACCAACCAAACAACCACATGGGACTTTGCCATCTTTCTTTCACTCCATTCTGCAGCATAAACCTTCTGTCGACACGAAACCGGAGTATATATTATCTCTCTTGGCATTCGGCACATCACTTGCGTCTCTAACGTTCAAAATCGGCTTTAAAACTTTGTCTTTCAAATTCGGCTGCAAGATCTCCGCCGGAATATCACCAAAACTCATAAACACCGCATTAGAAGGATGATAGGTATTGCGACGGTTAAAATGCCAAACAAAATCCTGATAAGAGAAATCTCGGATATCCGTTGCTCGCCACCGGAATTAAATATATTACGTATTTATTCGGAAACAAGTATTGGTCAAGGTTTGCCACAAGACGACGTCGTCTGAACTCATTGGCGCTTTCATCTCATGGGAAAGAAAACAACCCCCTTTTAAAGGGTCAAATTCCGTACTCAAGCTGTCAGTTCAGGTTCAGCCAAACTCTAAACGATGACCCGTTCTTGAGAAAAATCCAGCTCATCTAAAGCGAAAAGAACACCGCATTCTAAATACACGTCCAGTAGGTTATGGAAATCTTTCTTGGTTCTTACTCGCAAAACGGAATAAGCCGTCCAATCTGAGGACGTAAAAGCATTCATAAAGGTATTCAAACGAACCGCGAATCATCATAAAGAAAGGATCACGCACTGGAAAACGCTCAAGCCCACACAATACGTGTGTTCAAGAATATGCCTGGCCACCACCACAAGAAATCAGTTGGAAAACAGTTTTTTAAACGACCAAAAAAACGTTTTCATCGTTTTTCTGATGCGATATGAAAAAAATGCATTAGCCAACCCCGTTATGGTATGTGCTCAAAACTCTTGAACAGTCACATAAGAGCGTCGGATTTAAACTCACTGCGAAGCAAATGTAAATGCAGGGATGCTGCGCGGTTGCGTTTGCCATTCTCTACCTCGATAGGATTTTGATTTACGATGATTACAATGTTTTGGCGGCAGCTTTGGATACATTCAAGATAACATTAAGTCCAAACAGCAAAGTGGCCGGAATTATTAGCAAAAAAATATTGCTATTTACTGCACGAACTAACGTGAAAACGGGCTTTTCTTTTTCAGGCGCAAAACATGAATACTAAGCGCTTTGATGTTTTCACCAATCTTCCAACACGGGCTTTTTCTGTTTTCTTGAACAACAACATAAACGGCGCCTTAGGACCGCCATGGTGTCGCTGCGGCACTTTGAAAACCGCCATTACCACATCGAGATCTCTAAGCCATTATTTGATATAGCTTTTAATCATTGCCTGGGAATTTTCTGTTCTGGCGTTCGATCGCCCTTCCCATGCAACGATGATCGCCACCCGAATATCATTTGCGCATTTACAATCATCGCTAATGATTACACTTGCTCGCGAGGCTTGAGCCAACGGTATGACGATTGTAAAATCTAAACGTGCCGCAATCCCGTATTTACCTTGCCTTAAACGCTTAAAAAACACCGTCTTGGACACCAGAACGTGTAACCCCAAGCACATCGTTTGGTTCCACCTTCTCAAACGAAATCGTGTGATAATGATTTCTGTCGGCTTCTTGAGCAATCGAGGCCGGGCTTGTTTACGGCATGAAAGTCCCACCTGAGGACCTTTTTTCGCAGATAGACTTTCGCATTTTTTTTAGCGGCTTATTCCCGCCCACCTCTTGCGGCAAACAAAAAAGATGTGTCATCTTCGGTCATTTCACCGCCTATACCCCATTATTCATTCGACCTTCTTTCAGCATCTATATTATAACAAAAAAGACCTGTGCAAACGCGAACAGGCCTTTTTCATTTTAAGCATTAATTAGACATTTTTAATTAGGTAAGATCAAAAAGAATGTCATCGTCAAAGTCAGTCAAGTTTGGCGCTTGCTGAGGTTTCGGCTCCAGGTTGCTTTTGGTGCTGGCGCACGCTGCGAGCGGCCCCTGCTGGAGGAGCTCGTTGTTGTGGTGCCGCCTGAGGCAGGCGCTTGTTGAGGAGCATTACCCCAGCTACCAAAGGACTGTGCGCAGCGTTTTGAGGTGCTGGCGCTTGCTGTGGAGCTTGATTCATTAACCGCCACTTTTGCGGCTGGTTAAAGCCTTGCGGTGCTTTGCTGTGGTGAAACAAGCGTCGGAGCTTTGTCCGTACGTAACCACCTTGCTGAGGTGCTGCTTGTTGTGGCGCATTGCCTATAACCGCCCTGTCCACCGGCTGAATCGTATCGCCTTGCTGCCTGCGTTTCCGCCCATCTCCACGACCATCTAACAATTTCATTTCGTTTAGCAACGATTTCTGTAGGTAGGTTTGATACCATCTTTTTCCCATTCACGAGTACGCAACGAGCCTTCTACGTAAACTTTTTTGCAGCCTTTCTTAATGAAAATCGCCCGCAATTTGACCCAGTCGGAAGTTGCCGCGATCCATAAAGGCTACGCGTGCCCACTCGTGCGCTCTTGCATTTTTGGATTTTGCTTGTCACGCCAACGTTCTGATGTCGCTTATGTCACGTTGCAACCGCTGCTCCAGATGCCATAAAAACGCATTTCGGCATCATTGCCTGCGTTACCAATCAAAGATTTACTTTTGTTTATTCACGTGCCATACGTTTCTCCAACTAAAAAGATAAAATGATTGTTAGTTTTAAAGAATCACTTTGTGCCATCGCATCAAAATGTCTTTAATCTAATATTTCTTATGACTTTAAGATAAGCCGTTTTGCTCATTTTGAAAATTTGCAACCTTCACTCCTTGGATTTCAGAAAAGTTGATTCGCCAACGCGATACTTCTTCATCTTCATATTGGCGTAAGTAAAACGCCAAACTAACTTAAACTGACGAGGGCCGGGTTGAAACAGCACCGACCATCGACCAAATCAAAAACATAACACCAACCAAACCAAAAGACGCCCACTGCATTGAATGGTTTTTGAAGCAGCCAACCCCGCCAACACCACCAAAAAAGACCCCAATAAACTGATGAGTAGAGACCACCCCCATTGCCGTGCCTCGATAACCAACAGGGGCAGTTTTTACTAATCAATGAAGGCAATGTCGCTCTATGAATTAAAGCGACAAATTAGGCCCACAATAAAACACCAAGACCCAAAGATAAGGAGCCAGGTAGCAAATAATCGAGCTTACACCTAAACAGCATAAGCACCGCGCACGAGCACGCCTTTCATCTTGCCTTTTTGGACTCACAATAATCACTAATGGTAACATACCGTGCAAAAGCAAACCCATGATGGCGAGGTATTAACAACTGTGTTGCGACAGTGGTAAATCAAATTGATTTATCAACAAATCCTGGCACGGTAAAAAACAAGGCCGTTAAGCTCGCGTGCAACAAGCAACACGCTGATGTTTTTAAAAACTAAAATTTGAATTCTTTATAGACAAGGACCGGAGTGCTGTAAGGCTAGGTGTCTTATTCACGCCGAAAGGTATGCTGTACAAATATTTGGCACAGCAGAAAAATAAGATCAAAATGATGCCAAGTAATGATAAAACAAAAAAAAGGTTTAAGAAAAAGACCAGAAAGGCCAACCAATGCGAAAATCCATGGCCCCAACACCAAAGAAAGCATAAGAGCGCCATACTAACGCCAAAAACAATTGCCATTGCTTTCGTGCGATTTTTTCCCTTGTTAACAATTCACTTAGCAGTGCCATCAAGGTGCTGGCATTGCACCGCCACCCTGAAAACGGCTCGGCCAACAATTAGCACCATTAATATCATCGCATTCGCACAAAAATCAGGCTACCAATAGCAAACAAACAAAAGAACCAATGACAATCACGCCGTTTACGGCCTATTTTATCGGAACCACATTCCCATCGGAATTTGCAGACTCGCTTGCGTAAGTCCATAAATGCCAATCCGGTTCCAATTAAAGCGCATTCTGCTCCCGATTAATCCGTCAGCCCCGCAACACCGATGACAGCAGAATAAGGAATAAACCAACATTCTAAATAAAATAAGATCAGCGTCTAGTGCAGGACAGAACGACGTTCAAGTAGATCCATAAAAGTTACAAAACCACTTAACTTAGGGGATAAGAAAAAAAGATGTTCATTTTACAAAAAATACCGTTGAAGCTCCATTTTCAACTACTGTAAAAATAGACAGATTATTTAATTTACTAGCAGATTTTTCTGTTGATCGACTTCACATTGGAGGACTCATGATACCATACCATACCGCGGGGGCCCGCACTCACAATCTTAAAAATTGTTGACCTAGACATCCCAGAGGGACAAACTTGTGGTGAAAACTGGCCTATCAGGCTCAGGTAAAATCTACGCTCGCCCTTCGATACACTATATCCGAAGGGCAAGCGCCGCTATGTAGAATCTCTCTCAACATACGCTCGCCATTTTATCCATGATGGAGAAAACCTGACATTGACCACCATTGAAGGGACTATCGCCGGCGATCTCATTGAACAAAAATCAAACCTCACATAACCCTAGATCAAACCAGTCGGTACAATAACAAGAGATGGGTATGTTTATCTGCGACTTTATTTGCCCGAGCAGCGGACAACCTCGCTGTCCAGGATCATGGTGAACCTTTAGAGGCGCAAACCATATCACAAATGTCGATAAAGTTATATCGCTACCTGAAGAAACGAAAATGAGCTGCTTAGCTCCTATCGTCAAAGATAGAAAAGGTGAGTCATTTACACCACATTAGCGACTTGCTTTTCAAAGGGGTTCATTCGTGCACGCATTGATGGCATCGTTCGTGGATTTAGATGATTGCACCTACCTTAGAAAAAAATAAAAAAACATTACCATGAAGTCGTCATCGATCGTTTTAAAGTTACGGTCGAGCTTACAATTCGCTTAGCGAATCCTTTGAAACCCTGCCTTGGCTTATCGATGGTATTTGCCAAAGTCATTAAACATGGATGATGACAAAAAAGAGTATATTTTCTAGTAAAATTTCGCCTGCCCCTGTTGCGGATACAGCTTAACGGGGAACTAGAGGCCCCCGCCTTTTTCTTTAATAATCCAAACGCGTGTTGCCAAACTTGTGATGGCCTGGTACCCATTCAAATTTTGACCAGATAGGAATCATTCATGATGAAAACACTGACATTTAGCAGAAGGCGGGCAATTCGTGGCTGGGGGACGAGCGTAGCATTTCTACTACCAGCAACTCCACCGGCCTTAGCGAAGCATTATGGCTTTGATATCGAGTCTAAATATCAGACATACCAGAGGATTTTAAAAAAACGTATTACTACAAGGCTCAGGGAAAAGACAAAATAACTTTATCTATTTATTAATGAGCGTGGCGATAAAATGGACTCGCTCACATTCTTTTGAAGGTTCATTTCCAAATTTACAACGACGTTATCATGAAACAGAATCCGACACGTTCGTGATGAACTTATCACAATACATAAAGCTGTTCAATTCTTGTCACTGAGTGCCACGGATCTCGACTAAAATCGTTCGCACGTAATGTCTCATTGCCGAACAAAACCTTACCTGAAGTGGTTGGACTATCCGATTGCAGATGCTTAAATATTTCGAAAACACTTGAATTACCAGGCCTCGTGGTGAAATCGCTTCTAAAATACTGAAAAAAGATTCGTGATAGGCTGACATCTTAGTTAATGTAGTTTGAGTACCGAAACCTTGCCGCAAAGCCGATTTCGCTATCAGGCGGCGAAGCGCAGCGCATTCGACTGGGCCAGCCAAATCGGCTTGCAGGGTTATCGGCGTTATGTTTACAGTCTTGACGAGCCATCCATTGGCTTACACCAGAGAGTAAAACGAACGCCTGATTGCAAACACTCACAAGACTCAGAGATTTAGCAATAACCGTTATCGTGGTAGAACACGACGAAGACGCCATTCGTGTAGCCTGACCTTTGTTTGTCGATATTTGGCCGGGGAAGCCGGCGTCCATGGCGGCCAAATCATCGCCAGTGGAAAACACCACAAGACATTATGGATTGCCCAGAATCATTTACAGGGCAATTTTTGAACTTGGTAAACGAAAAATGGAAATTCCAGCAATTGCCGAGCACCAAGCCAAAGACCAAACAATTCCTAAACTAATAGGTGCAACAGGCAAACAAACCTAAACACTGGTAGACTTAAAAAAATTTCAGTGGGGTAATGACGTGCGTTACAGGCGATATCAGTTCAGGTAAGTCAACACTTATAAAACGGTACCTTTACCGCTGGCGCAAACGCACTTAATGGCGCAAACAAACATAAAAGCCGCCCCCATGAGCGTAATTGACGCTTGGAAACCTATTTGATAAGTGCGTACGATATTGGACCAAAGCCCCACGGTCGGACGCCTCGCTCTAACCCTGCCCACTTAATACCAGGTATCTTCACACCAATGCGGGAACTCTTCTCAGCAATACCACAAGAAGCGGCTCAGTTTCCACGCGGTTTATTTCACCAAACTCGGGCGTTTTCGTTAAGCTTCAAACGAATCAAAAAGAGTGGACGCTGTTCGATAGCCTAGCAAGGAGATGCGTAATTTAAAGGTTAGAAAATGCACTTCCTTCCAGATGTGGTATGTACTTGCTACCACGTGTACAAGGGCACAGAATCGGCTACCAATCTGAAAATACCTTAGAAATTTCTATTACACCAAAGGCAAAACTACATCC
>Ga0163217_1079490_pt1 | contig 14832 bp, 11 predicted proteins | sample SynspAceP_FD_185933 | JGI IMG/M metagenome (GOLD analysis project Ga0163217, IMG submission 185933) | Saline lake microbial communities from Ace Lake in Antarctica - Synechococcus sp. Ace-P (PacBio error correction) | ecosystem: Environmental > Aquatic > Non-marine Saline and Alkaline > Saline ... | reverse complement strand
CAAAATATGCCGCGCTTGAAGACTCCCCATTCACAGGGTCCCTGCGGGGAAAATAGTGAAAATCAACGGTTTTTGTGCAAAGGAGTTAACCTCCATCTACTTCCCTCACCTCAGTCCGTTTCCCCACAGACCGGGGAAAGGACAACTATTACCAAAATCTTGATTCTTTCCGCTGTGATTTGTTAGTTTTTATCTTCCGGCTTTTACGGAGAAAAAGAAGCATAAAGGATCAAAGTTCATGAATGGTCCATTTACACGCCAGACATGCTGCGCTGAATGCGAATGGTATTTTACATAAAGTGCGCATAACTCCGTCTCGGGTTTTTACGCTCCAGATTTGAGCAATGGAATAAACAAACGCTGATCGGGCGTGTAGCCACTCGAATTTTAGTCGTATCCTGTCCCTGTTTGTCATTTTGAATGCATATATGCGCGATATTAATTCCGCCTGATTGTCGGCAGTGTTCTTCACCGACTAGTCATCGCAACCTTTTACATGATAGCCGAATCTTAAACCGTAAAACGTGTCATAGCGCTCTTCGATTTCAACTTATGGTGCTTGAGTTTTTTGCTTTAAACTTCGAGAAAATCAGTCTCGATCCACCAGTTCTATACACATTTCCGTCTTATCTATATTGTGTCACCTGATCGGTCGAAGGCATGGGTTAATTCATGACCAATTAACCATCCGATCCCACCATAAGTTGATCGCATCATCTGCCATCCGACGATCAAAACATATGGGAAATATGCAGCCGCATACCCACGGCTGGAAATACGATTTGTCAGCGGAACGGATTGTAATAGGCCGTCACTGTACTTGGGGTTGTGCCCCACTCCTCTTTATTGGGTGTTTGTTGAAATTTTGCCAATGATTACTGGCTTTCATTCTGCTTCGGGGCCAAGACATTTTCAAAGTATTTGTTTCGCTCAATGCTCAACTGGATACCCCTCCATTACATCCGGATAGCCGAGTTTTCTTATTAATGGCATACAGTTTTTCCTTGCCTGAGCTTGGTACTAAATCACCATCCAGTCAAGTTATCAATGCGGTTTTTCAAAGGATTTTTGAAGGTGGTTGACCAGAATTCTAAACACGGCGCTGCTTTGGCGGCTTCATTAAAGGTAATTTCTTTCACATACAGTTGGCCTAAGGCAAAATCCCATATTGGCGATCTACTTTCTGCACTATTTTGCTGTGCTCGAGTCAACTTGCTTGGCTTGTCCGGAAACCACTTTGGAATAATCAAAAGCCGCATTTTCAAAGGTATTCTGTACTTAGTAAGTATCTGCATGGAAGCGAGCGTTATGTGCTTTGAGATAGTTCCTTCCATATCTGTCAAAGGAATCGAAGTCATCATGCTGTTCAACTGAATCTTAATAGGCGGCTGCCTTACATTCAACCAGATCTGGCCTTCAATCTAAAATCCGGCCCCAAACAGACTTAAATTCCTACGATTTTTATTCTTTTTTTCGGATTTTGCTGACACAGCCATTTGGTGGTAATTTCTTTGACGACTCTGCGTTTCGACTTGTGCTTTCTATGGGATTCGCCAACTGCTTTTCAATCGTGTAAATTTTTGCCCAGCGGCCTTTTGAGCTTCTGCTTCGCTCGCCGTTCCTGTCAGTTCAAATACATGTAGTCAAATACAGTTTGATAGGCCTCTTTTGACATGCCTAGTGTAGAAAGAAAGACGTCTGATTTGAAGTAGTACATCGCGGTCGGTAACCCCAAACCTGTTGGCCTACAATGAATGGTTTGATGCTTGCCTATTCTTAATCGTCAGGACGAAATTCGCAACCCGATCAAGGTTTCTTTTATTTGACTTAAGTTCAGTAAGCGATAAACTGGTTAGACTAGATAGTCCGTGATGGCTTCGATTTGTTCAAACATTGGGTTGTATCGCTCAAATCACGTGCATTTGATCGGCCGTTATATCCATTCGGAGCATAGAAGTCACCGACTTTTGCTCGTATAGCTTCCTTTGTGATGGGGACTGAGTAGATATTCTTATCCAGTATTGTTTTCTAGTTAATTTTTTTTGAGGAATATTCTCAAAAATTGAATAGGAACCTACACCAGCTTGATCAGTCTGCAATTCTGGCACTGTCATACATGTTTCCATTCACATGCATTAAAGAAATTGTCATCCAGCTTTGATGTCAGGATTTTGATTCCCGCTACGGAGAATAAATTTCTGTTTGAGCCATCATTTTCTTCAGCTTGTCAGGACTTACATGAGATCAGTATGATCAAAAAAGTCGAAAAGTAAGTTTTCATGGTTTGTGAGGGTCCTTTTTTGAAATTTAATGAAAATTCGGGGAAAGACAATTTCCGTTTATATAAAGCTATAAAATTTTGTGATGTACTTATATTGCTTGCGTGTGTGATTAGAAATTCCTATATTCCTTAAATGAATCTAAAATGGGATGGAATGTTTCGTGTTCTCTAAATCTCTGCGGTGTGGAAAAACTTGAAATCAATTGTTGGTGGGTGTGAGAACAGATTCGCATTGAAATCTTTTCGGCCAAAACCCGGAATATTGCTCCTTTTTTCTAACCATGGGCTGCTTACCCCGCGCCTCGATATATTTTCGCGCCTTCAGCCCGCTATATTCTAAAACTCTTTACCTATTAATCAGAATAGGATTTGGTAAACCATTTATTGTGGAGAAGGACGATGATCTTTCGGCCTCCTACGTAGTGCTTCTAGTTTTCTTATGGTGTGTCTATAAATAAAGAAATAGCCACCTGATTTGGGTAAGCTAGTGTTTTTTTAATCTCTGATTTCTTCTTCAGATACCTATTGGGCGCTTCTCATTCTCTTACTCTCTCATCTCCGATTCTCTTTATTTGCCTCTCTCTCATGTCTCACATTCAAAAGAGGGCCATATAGTAACCGCGTTCCGCTCCCCGCCTTTTTTACTCTCATTCCGGCTGCCTGCATAAAGGCATTAAATCTCCAGAGTTTTCCGTCGCATCCACTGGGCGATACTCCTGATTTAGAAACTCACATATTTTTCACGCTCAAGGGTTTCATTAGCCTTCATATTTCCAAAACCAAGTTTCCTTCAAGACCGAAAGCGGGTCCCACCAGTATTCATGTTTTTTTCTGTTCTCGTGCCTTCTAAAAGTCCATTCTCCATCTCTTTTCCATTTTCTCGATTTATCTACTGATCAGTGTCTGGTTTGTTACTCGGCTCACAGATCGCATCCTGTACCCTATGGACTGCTCGAAAGGATCTCCACACCACTGGGTATTCCTTACCAAATCAAATTTGGATTGGTTCCAGTTTCTTTATATGTGGCTGGACTGAAGGTAATCACAAACCTTAATTACCTTTCGATTTTGCCGTCTATACTCGAAAACTGCTCTGTGCTATGGTGCTTCACTATATCGCAGCGGGAGGAGCGAGACACAATCGCGGAAACTCCCACGCCGCTTCCTCGCTTCTTGACTAGCCATCAATGTGCCGCCTGTCTGTCAAAACTTCGCCTTGCTTTAATCAGGTTTATCTCGATGAAGAATGGCTTTTTTGCCTGAATCACTTCTTCCTGGCCTTGTGGAAGTTCTTGTTTTCCCGATCAGCTTGGGTTTCGTGATAAAGCAGCTACATCGGACTGTTATCCAACCATCGCTTCCGATAGAATCCGGTGATCTCCCACGCCCCCCCAATTCCTTTGACCTCTGCTCGCTCGACATGTAATCAGGAATCGATCACTCAGACTGCATCTCTCGATATCTCTGCTTACCATTAAGGATATGCCGCAGTTCACTTTAAAACAGGCCATTCTGGTCTTGGATTTTCTCGTTGAAAGCTTGGTAAATGAGGGGAATGGGAAGTGTCCAAGCCTATAATTCCAATCTTAATAGGAAGCTGGCTGAGGATTTGCTAAAGCGAAAAAGGTTAAAGTACTGAGACTTGCTGCTGCCCCTAGACACAGATGACTTTTATATAAATAATCTTACGTGGATGATGTTGCATAAGTATTGAATAATAATATAGTATAATTAATTAGATTAAAACTTTTTTAATTATAAGTTACCTCCTAACCCCCCTTATCAAAGGGGGAATTAGGCCCAGCTGATCTTTGGAATACCAATTGTCCAAAGTCTTATTTTTTGTAAATAAAACCGGGACAACCGACAAACGAGCAACTCCCGTAAACTTTAAAGAAAATTCTTTTCTGATATAGAAAATTAAAAGAAACAACCAAACCGTAAGGCTCCATGCATGCCACAAAGACTTAGTCCATATACTGGTGGTTACCAGGTTTCGTCATAAGGGTGTTTGTAAAGACTTCAACAACAACCTGAGGTGATATTCGAAATTGACAAAGCTCGGTTAAATCTATGTTAGAATGCGTCAATAACTGCTGTCATCCCTACAATCATCAAAGTAGAAGGACCAATTTTTTGGAATTTGTATGGATATCGGATGAATCCCAGTAGGAATAGGCCGGGAATAGGAAGGACATCCAGAAGTCAGAGTATTGCAATGAACTCGTCATAAATCGCTTGAAAATCGGGAAATGAAAGATCCATTACAATGCTAAGAACAACGCAGGATCAAACTGGTTTTAAGGAGAAAGCTGCTTCAGTTTTTGTTTTTGAGAAAGGGCTGTGACGGGTTTTCAGAATTTCCCGCCAAATCTGCTTCCCCAAATATGGTCAGACACGAGATTGCGCGGAAAAGGTTGGGATCAGGATTTCCCAATTCATCGAACTGAGCTTGCTAGCAACCTGTCCTGGGAGAAAGTCCGATCAAACCGAACCGTGTAGATTCCCTTCAAAACTCAGGTCTCCAGCTCCAAAACCTGGAACAGGAATCCAAGAAAACTGCAGCATAAGTATAGTAGTAAATTACGTCCTACGCATCATCAGCCGTCCATCGAGGTCAAAAATTCAGATAAAGTACCCGTCGGTGATTAAACCCGGCAATTCCGATTCTTCCGAAGTACAAGATCCCAAAGACGGATGTTTCCCAGTCAAAGAAAGGAAAAGGCGCATTTTTATCCAGCATACCCAAGGCAATTCAGAATACAATCATTCGCGAATTTCAAGGCTTTTCGGGTAGATCTCCTTTTTTCGGAATTTCAGTTCTTTAGCGCCTTACTTCAACGAAAAAAGGAATGGATACGCCCGAGATAAATCTAGAAAGAGCAGGGAAAATAAAATCATAAGAAGGTGAAGCCAATCCACTCCGGATGCTCAAATTTGAGGGCGAGGCCCGCTTATGCCAATCCATATTTGTCTTTCCTTCTAGGCTTACTAAAAAGCATCCGCCCCGCAAACATCATCAACATATCCGAATTCCTCTCAATGCACTTCGATTTGGACACTAGGCGTTTCTGATAATCGAAGTTTGGCTGTAATAGCATGCGGATTATAGCTTAGGTTCCAGCCTTTTCGTTTCTCTTACCCCAAAGCTTCATAGCCGCACTTGTCATTAGGATTCTTCCTGGAACTCTGGTTCATATTCAAGAGATCTTCCTGTTCCGTATGAAATGTTGCCCAGATGGCCAAGCATGACCACTTGTTTACTATTTCCGGTGATACGGAGAAATTTGCTGCGCCTTTCGTAACTTGCATTTGTGAATTCGTGAAATGCGCAATATCCATATCAAATCAGCGCTCGCTGATCACAACCCGTATGCTGTTGGCTCGGCGCTTTAATAAGTTTTTTGCTTGTCGTAGATTTTGTAGGAATTGTCAAGCCAATTCCAGCGTTCCATTTTCCCCGGGAAAGAAAAACACCCGAAGCCCATTTCGTTGATTCCTCTGCGATTGCAGCTTCTGCCTTGCCCAAAGAATACTTTTGTTGGTCTTCAAATCAAATGAAGCAATTTCGTAGTCTGGTTGTTCTGACCAATCATCCTTGAATTGATAGCGACCGCGCATTGAATAGGCTTTTCGCATTAAATCCACATTTCAATCCCCAGCGTGCCAAATCCAGAAAGTGAACCACCGTATTGACTATTTTCACCACGTTCCCCAGTTCCAGAACAGGTGCCAGTTGTAGTGATTAGATTGTCTTTGAACGCTTGCTTCTCGGAGCTGGTCCCTGCCAAAGTTCGAAGTCCAGCCATTCAGGACAAATTGCGACTTCTTTTCCAAACCCAATCGATTGACGTGTATTGGAGTGTGAGAGCACGGGCCTATAATAGGGCCCATTATATAGCTCACAGGTGTGTCCGCCGATTGGAGTTCGCGATCGCTTCCTGCACGCGTGCCAAGACCTTCGACTGATATTGCCCATGGACAAGATTTTCCTATTATTTGAAGTGCCTTCGAAAGCAATTGCCCCTTCTGCCGGATTATGAAGCTTCAGGGTTTCATCTAATGTAGACATGTTGGCCCGCTTATCAGCGGGCCATCAAAGCCATCGGAGGAGTATTGGCCAAGTGGTCAAGCAAAGCAATTAGAAATTGCGTGCTACCATTGTTTATTTCATTCCAGAGCCCTATTCGCAAATCCAGGAAATCCCCATCTTGTGGACTTAGTTTGGTTACCCAGGACTCTCTCTCAGCCAGTGGCCCAAACCACTGGTAAACGCTCTGGGAATATTCGACATCACAGAGGTATTGCGATCTCTGATTTCGCGACTTTTGCAAAAGCTACTGGAACATGTTGGGAACCTCAGTTCCCTATTCACAAACCATGATCTTCGGCTGGACGCGAAACCTTGTCTTGTACCGCGATATTTTGGGATAATTATATTGAAATGTGCCGAAACTTTTTTTATTAAAATTTTTTTTTTCCCACAACAAAAAAACCCCCCCCCCACCCCTAAACCTAGACTCTCCGGTTGCTGCGGTTTGTATTAATTTTCTTCGATTGACGGGCTTTTCATAGAGGTAAAAGATTAAAATGGGTTAATCATATTTTTTAATACTCAGCTGAGAACGACTTCTTTTTGCCATGTTTAAGCGTTTTCAAACTTCTAATTCAAACCAATTTTCGGGCCTTTTGCAAAGGAATCAAAATCGGCAATTAGCATTCCTTCTTCCGAAAAGGATATGACCAAGGATACTTTACAAGTTTTTCGGGGAACGACAGAAGCCATTTCCCAAGCTTCCAGGTCGTAAGCGAGGCCAAGCTTATTTCTGATCAAGAAAGAACTCCACTTACGGGATATTGGAAAGCAGATCCGCCAAGGCATTCGAAGAGATGTGGGATTTGCAGGTGCAGCTTGACCTCCGGCGTCATTGGTAACTTCTCCGGCCAATGTGAAGGGTATACAATCCCCTGGCGTGCATCCCGACAGGCGGAAACATTGAGTCGCTCACCACGTAGTACGTTTTCTTTTTTTGCACACTTCAGGGAAAAAACCGAGAATCACTTTCAACCGGAAGATGAAATCATCGGCGAATTAATCGATGCTCCCAAACTCATCTTTGGGACAATTGTGCACCAGACATGGTAATTGGATGATCGGGCCGTAGGCATGGATGTGCTCCATTTCCAAGAGTGTCAAGTTGACAAAAACCTAGCTCCACGCATTCAACGGCATCAGTATTTTTGGTGAGAGAAGGCATTGTAATGCCAATGAACAGGAGATACGTGTTCGCAATAGCATCTTTCGATAAAGGGAAGCGGCTTTTGCCCGAATTCCGGTGTGAAAGGTTTGATCATCTTTGAATCAAGCCACTTGGATTCATTGTGCCATTGTTGACACCAAGCTCCAATTCAGGATGCACGGGGACCATAACTTCTTGGATGCGCTCCTCTTGGACCATCGATCGGCTGAGATAAAAAAACGGTCCTTCAACTATGAGTCCTTCAATGATCATTTCTGGAAAACTCATCGCTTTTCCGAAGGGAAAACAAGGCTGCAAGAATCAACCGACTGATTTGCCAGGATGTTTGGTGATGATGGTCGGGGAAATATGTCGTCACTCACCTCCTTATACAAAAAGTCTGGATAATCTCAGCCAGATTCATCGGGTCTGAGACTGGAATCTTCATTATAATCGATTCCTCCGTAGCCGTTGACCTGAACTACTCTGTCAAAGCCCGGGCCCGCGCGAATCACGGCTCTTGTCCTAAACGGCGGCACTCTTGCCCCGGTTTTCAGATGCGCTCGCTCACGATGATTCCCTTCGGACAAAAGAACATTCTCGATCGCCCTTGATCCATCTCGGTAAGAGTTTCCTTGAATTTTCACTGTTGAATTAAAGTTCGCTTTTTCCAATGGGGCCCCATAGCTCGTTCCCGCTTCGAAAGCTATGGGGTTCTATTTCGTCGAGAATCTCGCCTTGGAGACATTCATCCTCTGGCGGAGAAAAATGGCTGTAACGGTCACAGATAGCGCTTCGGCACCGCCAAAAGATATTGATTTTAATGGTGCTTCTTGTCCTGTATCGCGCGATTCTCCATACTTTGATAAGTGGTGCCATTTTGAGACTTTATGTCCCAATAAACTGCCATAAATACAGGGTATCGAGCATAATACAAGGAAAATACCACGCATAGCTATCGTATCTCATATATGCCGGAACTATTTCATATAACTATTCCAGCCCATGATCTATCCCTGGTATGTATCAGGGCTATGATTTGCATTTTCCCTAACATAGCGCTCCTATTAATTCATTTGATCGACGCCGCCCAGATAAATTTGTGTGAATTTATTTCCTCCCCAATCCTATTCCTAGCGCTCCATAAGGCAGATTTTCTGCCCAAACCATAATGAATTCGCCTTAAGCTCCTATGCAGATACGAACCAGTATGCGAATTATCGTCTGTGGTTGTAATTTCCAAAAAGCGAACCTCGCGGAAAGTGTAATAGTGATTTCAATGGCGTGAATTCGTACCTCAGCAGCGTGGCAAATCCTTAAATATTGACTCTGGGGAAATTCATTTTTGGAATCAGAAGGAAATTCCGATCGATACCCAGGAATAATGGTAAAAAGCGGAGCATATGGCACACATGACCGTTAAATAGATGGGAAATACTTTGGCTTCCCATCTAACCCGATTCCAAATATGAAGTTTGGCATAACCCAATCACGGTGTCGGATGCAATCACTGGGTTGGCCCACATGTAGAAAAATAGCGAAGGGCTCCCCAAAATCAAATGAGGGGAATTGTATTAAAAATGGAGGTTTGCTGGAATTTGCCTTCATGTGCAGAGCTCCGCACTTTCATGCTCGGTATCAATCTCTGGAAGAGGGGGAAAAATGTGACCAGAATTCCCAAGCCTCACCAAGTACGTTCCTAAGCACATTAGCATAAAGGAAGTAACATTGCTTCTTCTAATCTAGGCTCATCCAATTTAACGGCGATTTATCTCGAGCTCTCCCATGGGTTTCCAGCTGATGAAAAGTTCAGTATCCCTCAACTCTTAGGACTACCAGCCTGCAAAGCTATCATGGGAGCCAGGTAATGTCCCTGCGCCTATATTGAAAATCCCCATTAACACTGATCCGCTGAACGGCTTCTTATCCTTTGGACCCAAAATAGTCACATAGGGATTAGCCAGCGGTCTGATAGTAGCTGCGACGAGAGGCGCTGGTCCCAAGGTGAAAAGGGTCCTAAGTAAAACAACTGTCAATAGGTTTTCTTACCCATTGCCCGCGGGACTATAAAAGATGGTGTATGCATCCCACCCGCGCATACATCGAAAAAAGGCCCAAAAACATATTTCCCCTTCTTAAAAACCGACAGCTATTTCTAAAGTCAGGTAAGGAAGCAGGAACAGACATTCACAGATAGGAAATGTAAAAAGCGAAAGCAACTAGATAGGACATCGGAAAATTGCTGAGGGTGAATGCGATTTTAAAAATAAGGAATTTAAGATGGCGTTTTGATCCACTGGATACGAACCCAAAAACAAAAAAAAGGCACCCTGATGATAGCATCGAGATCCAGGGTATCATTTTTGGCTAATGGAACTCTGCTTTTACGGGCCACGATTTTGAGGACATAGTTCTTTTGGGTTTGAAATGCAATTAAAAATAGTATATCCTCAAGGTATTCCAATAAGTGCCAAGTAGTCCCCAAATTGAAATCAATTTCTTGATAGGAATTGGATCAAATACACCTTTTCTCGAAGGGGGTTGGAGGATTTACTCTAACCAAACCATCAATAAAAATTTGGCTTTTAGGCATGAGATGCTCAATACATACAAATTATCAAAATTGACAATGTAGTATTGCCATAAATACGAAAATTTTCTGTTAGCAAATACAAACTTTTCCGATCAATGCGCCGAAAGCAGTGTACGAGGAACCTTCATCTAAAACAATAAGTTGGTAATTCGAGTGACTGGTTGGAGGATGAAGCTGGGATGAATCTGGTGATTGGACCTTCCCATGCAATTTTTTATAGCCAATGCCTTTACGAGTTATCTGGCACGGAGCAGATAAGGCGTTCGATGTTCCATGATTTGCCGGAAGTAGACTGGCTGATTGCTCTGTTGGGGAACTGCTCTAAACTGGGAAACCAAACACTTCACCAAATTGCTGCCATTCCGGCAGGCATGATTCGAGATCGACCACGACTGATTAGGATTGGCTCCGTCTCAAATCTGCCGCGAGGATCATTGAAAGCGAGGTTGACCGTTTTCCACCGATTCCCACAAAAAGCCAGCCATCAATTGGGTTTTTGCTAATCAATTCCCTAAGGCGGGCACATTCGGCTGTAGAAATTGATTTCTTCCATGATTAAAAAATAGGCTTTCAACTGGTGGTAAGTGTTGAAAAAAACGTGTCAGTAAAATATTTCTAAAAACTAGCCGGATGGAGTAATCGGCAAGCCAAATATTCATCCAAATGGAAAAAAACCAGTCACTTTGGGACCCAGTTCCAAGTCTTCTTCAGCAGCAACTGATTTAAGGTCTCCCAATTGACTGGGCCCAGTGCGCCAAGATTGTATTGGCAAAGCTTGATTTTGGATGGAGGTCGGATCAGGTTTGGCGCCTTACTTTTCCGGCAAGGTTTCTAATCTTTTGGTTTAGGCACAATTAATAATAGTTCATTAGGAATCAGGTTTTTTGTTTTTATTATGGTGCTCAAATGTATCGATAATTAATTTTAATATATTAGGTTGGAAGCATGTTTTACCAAGAAAGAATCCTGATTTTCGTGACGATCACCCCATGTGCGTTATGGAATTGTGAGGTCGCATCCAAACGCTTGGAAATCTGATCATTCAGTGGAGATAGCGAACTGAGGGCAAAGAAGGAGAAACAAGACGTAGGGCTGGTGAAGAACAAGCGAATTCACCCAATTACTGATTTGGAACAGGCATTCAAAATTATGTTAGTCCAAACTGCGGGCCACCTTCCAATGGCGGACAATATAACTTCATTTTTACGGGTTTTAGCACCTCGTAAGCGCATTATATCGCTAAAGAGTTCGAAAATCGATTTGGTGGTAGCTTTATTCCGGAGGCAGCAGCTAAAGCGGGCAATTAATTTTTGCTTGTGGCTGTTCTCGATATTTTTTTCAGTCTGGTTAGCCCAACGCCAAAAGTGAATGAGCTTTGCGACAGGTTTTTTGCTAGGTTCTTCCCGATAATTCAATTGGAATTGATTTGCATTGAGGAAAGTGTTTCTTTGTGAATTTGCTTTGGGACCATAATAACATTTCATCGTCAATAGATATCCTCCTAAAAAGACATGGTCCACCGGCGAAGATCATCGCTATTTTTCCTTTCTGTTACGTTTCCACCAAAAAATATCCGCACAAAATGAACTGAGTATCCTTTTGCTCTGAAGCATCCTTATATTTATTTCCTGGAGATTGATACACCCACGCTAAAACCAACGCGTTGACGCCCGCTAAACCTGCCCGTCACTTTCGCAAATAAATCATATTTTTATGACTTTAGTCACGAATAGTTTCAATTGTTTCGCTGGCGGGCCCACTGCAAAATTTGACAACAAAAAATATGACAATGATGATTCCGAAGATCTGATTAGATTGCATTTCATGGGGTTCATGTAATTAGAAAAAACTGCTGTTATTTTCTTGTATTTCTAACATCTTAAGTCCAGTAATAAATATCGGCATTCAAGCTTTGTATTATTCCGATCTACGCGCAATAGATTCCTGTTTATTCGCCCATATTCAAAAAATCCATTCAGCCTGAAGTTTCAAAAAATCTTCTGACAAATCTTTACGAGGGTAGAAAGAAAAGTTTATGGCTACTATGCCTACTGTAATTACCTACCTTGCTGATAACGTCACGGCACTCTCTCGGACCGAAAGTATAGAATAAAAACAATGTATAACAGACAGGAAACCAAGTGCCCAAACGCTATGGCCCTGGAAAGATGGAATCTGGAACCAGGATAAAAATGATCAGCGATATCCAGGTCACGGATTATTTGAACCCAATGTGATGGCTGTAATCCTTTCGGACAAACCAGCTGAGTATGTAAAAGTATTTCGCTAGTAGGATTGAATCAAGCTTACTCCTGGCAAATAGAAATAAGGGGTTCGCTGAAGAATAAGTCGAGAATCTTGAGGAAAAGAATACTCCCATGTTGTAGTACGGAAAAAATACAACTGCAAGCAAAAACATCTTAATAATTGCAAGAACGGGCCAGCTGGGAAAAAATACGACAGGTGGCGTGGTACTCGCATCTTTGGCAAGCCAAACTCCCAACAGCAATAGCGGACCATACAAATCATGGTGGCTACTAGGCATACCACCGCACATCGCCATTGCTGGTCCAGATCTAGTCCCAGCGAGCATGGAAAAAATCCGTTCCCAAAAACCAAGATAATATTCCTGAAAGCCCAAGAGGAAAAGTCAGTACTGGAGCAAATGTGAGATAGCCGTCGCTCTAGTTGGGAGTCTCCGCGTTCCAATCGAAATCGCCAAACCAATGAACATAGAATCCAAAACAATATAGACAAAGATTAGACCAAGTGTATTCATCCGAGTGCGAAGATGCTGTTCGGGATAGGATTCTGCTCTGCAATAGGTCAAGGATTGATGGAATTCAGCCGCGAGGAACCCAAATCTGCCCAAACCAGGGACCATCTATTGAATGCAGCAAAAAACAAAATAAATAAACAAACAGGACTAGGTCCGAGGTGCCACCCAGGGTCCAATGCATGGAACCCATCATGGAGTTGAATCCAGTTTTAAGCGCTCAGCTCCATTCCGATTGTTGGAGGCGCTTCTCTGCATGTGGTTCAAGTTGCTTTGGGCACTTGTGTAAATTTCAGGTTCGTATTTTGATGGGTTTAAGAGTGGAGCTACTATGAATGTAGTTTGATTTTCCTCGCTCTATATTCTCCCTATCATTTACATAATCTTCTTTCCCTTTTGTGAAAACCTTTGATCTCCGTTTACTGGTTATAAAAAATAATTCTATTATTCGTTTTTGGCCACTATACCTAAAAGCATAGCTCTTGTTGGTACTATTTGGCATAATTAAATCTTAGTATGTCCTAAAGACCTTCAAATTTCAAGTTTAATTTTAGTTCTCTTTGCTATTGGCAAATGTATTCATTCCATCTTTTATCTCTCATTCCTTGTCTGGTATAAACTCGGGACTTAGCTTCCAGAGTAAATAGTGAAAATGGAACAAGGCCGTATCAGTAGCTCCAGCATATGCACGATCGTCCATTCTGAATGCTCATTAAGAGCCGTGATTACTCAGGTACATAATATGATTAAAATAATTCCACCAAACTGGATACATTAATGCTTAATTTTACCACCCATCTTCCCACCAAGTCACTTCTACAATGCGACGAAGGCATAAGTGAGTTCCTTAATATTAGAAGTTGGTAAAAGGGAAAGTAGCCACCAAGGCCAGGAGGTCACAATCCCCAAGGACCGTCAGGCGTTGACTAAGGCAACTCATGGGCTTCTTTTCCAAAAAGTGTAGCGAGTATGAAGTCAGCAGGGTCAAACAAATAAAATAGCGATCACGGAGATATTGTATGTTGGGATGTAAAACCGCAAATGCTTGGTAGCATCCAGGGGGAAAATAAAACCATGCATATATTGGCACGGTAGCAACCCACAAAAAAAGCTGTTCCAAATGGTGATAATTCCCGCCAGAACCTGCCTAAAATCCCAATAAATTTTGGCCACTCCCAAACTCTTCTTTTTATAAATTTTTCGTGCTCCATGCATCTGCTGAGATTGCCAAGTGAACTGCGTCTACATTCGTTGGTCTAGAGAAGATGATGGTGCCAAACACTTATAGATAATCGCCGTGTTTTTGTACCACACATTATGGCCTCAATCATTACCGATATGATCAGTGGTGATTTTTTCCGCTTATTGGGCTTATAAGTGTGCTTAAATGATTGTATTTTCTTCGCGCCCTTTGTAGGATTATTTTACATTCAAAAAGCCGTATCAATATCTCCATTTTAATATGTGTGAGTCATCTACTGATCTACCGCTGTACTCACAGCCCCTCGTGGACAACCTTTTCGAGTTTTACCCCATGAACTTCAATTGTTAGCTGTGATATGATAGCTCCCCCCTATTGGTGCGAATAATAAGTCTGGTCGTCCAAATGTATCTATGAGTACCGCTCCCAGTGTGAATATTTTAAATAGTGTTGTTATTAATGACTGGTTTGTGATTAATACAAAGCTTGCTGATTTGACAACCGATAGTGGATATTATTGATGGTGCCATCAGAATCGCTTCCAATCGCGTCTCGCCCCAACTCATAAGCGCTAACTCCTCAATCAAAAATAGATGGTGGTTAGCCCTTGTAGGCTTTCCTACTATGTTGGTTCTCACCTTGGATAGAGTGGCCAATAATATTACCCAATATACTCACAGGTAAATAGCCACAACGGCTCCAAAGAGCACACACAGATTCCACGTAGCCAAGGACTAATAG
>Ga0163217_1055441_pt1 | contig 14833 bp, 13 predicted proteins | sample SynspAceP_FD_185933 | JGI IMG/M metagenome (GOLD analysis project Ga0163217, IMG submission 185933) | Saline lake microbial communities from Ace Lake in Antarctica - Synechococcus sp. Ace-P (PacBio error correction) | ecosystem: Environmental > Aquatic > Non-marine Saline and Alkaline > Saline ... | reverse complement strand
TGCTTTATAACCCTGATACTACTGAGAAGGATATCCTCTATGATATTGGATTCCATGCTAAGCTGAAGCGGAAAAATTGGGGATCTATTAATACCAGAATACTCACCTTTCCCACAGATTTGCCAACTTAGAGAATCGACCTGATATGATTGGGTTGACTTAATTTAATATTCAATTAAAGTGGAATCTCCACTTAGACAGAAATGATTTTCTTCACTAAAGGATATTCCAAATTCTGTGATTAATTAATTACGCCTCATCTATGTAGTGTATTGTTTTTTTCCAGGTATCCAGCTTGCTCCAATATTTTCTTTGTCATTAATCATCTTTTAAAGGCTTGCCGTACCTTCCAACTTTATTATCCAATTGAGGATGGTAAAGGAGCAGGCCGTTACCTTTTTGTTTTTCTTTAATATTGAATTTTTTTAGAACGTTTATCGATGTTAAAATTAGTTTTAAATCTTTGAAACTCCCTAAATACCACGTACGCAGACGCGCTACCTGATCTAGGCCCACGTGGAGAAGGTGAAAAATTTAAAAAGATGGTCTTTTTCTGTGGCCCCTTCTGCAGCTCTTCCCTATTTTGTAAATAAATGGTGGCGCATGATATTGTTTTTATTTTATAAAGATAAAAATAAAATGTTGGAGTAAGGTAATTCTTTTCTCAGTTGTTCTAGGCATATATAATTGACATGAATTTGAAAAATAATTCGAATTAAATTGCGAATAGTTAGAAGAGTTAAATTGCGTTTAGGTGATTTATAGAAACCGTTGCTACCGCGCTTATTTTGGCTAATATGCTAACACATACCCAAACAAGCGCATTTAAAAACGTATTTCTAACCCAAAATTAAGGCACGGTCCAAGAATAATTTAATTTACTTATTAAAGAAAAATCCCTTTTTCTAAGGGCTATCTCAGCAAATTTTATTGGCTGCGTAAACTTATGCTGTTTATAAGTTGTTGATTATAAACCACAAAGATACTTTTTACAAAAATTTCAAATTACTATTTGCCCATGCAAAATAAACTCCTAATATAGATTTTGGCTTCCCAATATACCAGCTCATCGCTAGAAGGGTCAGGAACTCAATATATTGCGAAATAAAACCGCTACAAACCATTTTGCCTAAAGATTTATCGGAATACAAGGCCTGTAATCCTCAGGGTCACTTGTTCTAAGGCGATTGATGCTCCACATCCGATTTACCCAAATTAAAGTAAAATGCCCTTATTGGCTGTTTCTAGGTCCCCAATATTTAGACTCACTTTAATGGTGCAAGTAGCGCCTTCGCATACCCCGGAATTACGAAGGGCAAAATGTCTTGTAATTATCATAGTGAATCCTTTTTCGAAGGAATTTCTGAATAGCCCAAGTTAATTTTGGATGAAGCCATAGTGATACATAAAGGAATTGCCCTGCTGGAGCAATAAATTGGCCAGCACCCATGATGTGGAGAAGCAGCCTTTATTAGCTAAAGATGAAGAGACTTACCCATTCAATTCACCCTGAAGTGTATCATACTACCGATGGAAAAAATTATGGAAAAACTTTTTGTGCATATACTGGGGTAGCGCAGACTTGGACCCCGGATTCCTTGTGAAAACCACATGCCGAATTAAAGGCTAAAATTGGAAATGAAAAGTTATTCTAGGGACTTTCTGGGGAGTAATTCAACTTGCGCAGTTTTAGTGCACAAACTATTGGGAAAACATTTGCATGTATTTTCGAAATAAATGGACTACTTCGTAAAAATGAATTCGCAATCAGTTTGATCAATTATGAAGAATGGGGTTAAATTGTAAGGAGAGTGGAGCTTCGGCCCACTTTTCTGGATAACTTGAGAGGAGAAAGGACCCAGAAAACGAAAAGAAAAGCCATAGTTAGGGTTATTAAAAGTCTTGTATGATTTGAACGCCACTTGTGGAAGATGCAAAATGTGGCGCAGGGTACCATTATCCAGATGTTATTGAATCCGTTTCACCACAGGCGCCGTCGCAACGATTAAAAAGTCATCAATAATGTAGTGGTCTGCCAGACTAATGAAATTGAAAGTAGTGAAGCCATTGCGAATGTGTTTAAGACGAAGTTAACGCTATGCCATTTGGTATCGATAAGAATTGTTTGGCAGCATTCCTTTTCCAGGCCAGATGGCGATTCGAATCTTGGAGACATAAACTCGGAGAAATGGCTATTTTGCAAAAAGTAGATGCCATTTTATTAACGGTTTAAAAGAATGCCTTATGACAAGTATGCAAGCAGGAGCAATGCTATTGCCTGTAATAGTGTTTGTCATGGGCGATGAAAGACTTATGAAAAATGTGGTACTTAAGCAGCCGGGAAAGTTTACCGACGAATGACAGAAACGGATTGGTTGGTTAATTACCCTAGAGTTTTACAGAAAAAACTTCCAACACATTAAAATAAGGGTAAGAGTGTTATGTAAATAGGGTGGTAAGATATTAGTTCCAAAAAACCACTGAACTATGAGTGGAATAATTGCTGTTGATAGCGAATTCAAATTTCCAAGTGTAACCTAATATTTAATGTAGTATAAATTATGACGTTGTTTTCGTCTCAATTTGTACTGGCTTATATAATAGAATAAATAAAACGTATACTGGAAAATAGATAGAAAAGTAATATTTACAACATTTTTTATTGTTATAGTATTAATGCAATAGCCCTCAAAAATTCACTACCCATTCCGTGAAGCTGGTGAAAAAACCTTGGAAAGTATCTCAAAACGTACAATGTATCGAGCAAGGATATTAATAAATTATAACAAGAGATAAAAAGGGCAGCCTTGAGGGCCAATACCATCTTGGGTAATTCCGTCAGCAAACGGTGTTGTAAAAAAAGATAGTGTAAATGGGTTTCTACCTTGTTGCAAGCGCTACAAGGAAATGAAATCCGATCTACAACAGCAGCAAACCGTAGCTATATTCGCAACAGAACCCAAAAGAAGAAACTGTTCGGATCTCCAAGAAGTATGCTTATTTCTGAGGATATATAAGCCTACAAAAGGAGTTGTATCCGTACAATGAAAAAAGGTATGATTCTTAAAATACCCCAAATACAAAAGTTGACCCTTCTGACTGGAAATTTCAATGAAAAAATTATGAGATCTATACGCGTACAGCCCAAGAGACTCTTGGATATTCCAAATAAATATGGATTACTATAGATAGTTATTGCTGCTGAACCCCAAAGTTATTCCAAAATAACAGATATTTATCCTCTGGTCAGGACTTGTTGTTCCGAAATTATTTGGCAGTTCTATTAAAGATCAAAGAAACCCCAATGTACAATTCTTATACTGTTCCACCCAAAACAAAACTTTTTAATAAGTTTGCCGAAAAAAAAGTTTGCTTATCGGCCAATGAAAATATAGCCTTTGAACCCCGAAATAAAGAAAGAGGTGCTAAAGAAGAATGTGTGAGAATTCCAGTACAAAAGATAGAGGACCGGCGTGGTAAATATTGATAATTACAATTTTATGAGTCAAACCTAAGCAACTGAGTTTCGCTTACCCTGAAAGTTTGGTACCTATAAAGAATTATTGATCTTAATCCAGAATTAAAAGTAAGGGCTAAGCTGAATGTTTTGAAATACCCAAGGCACGACGGGTAATTTTGAGTGAAAATGCGCTGATCTTAGATAAGATTAATTTAAAGGGACAGTTATCAATAGGCTAAAACCATCCAAGAATATTATTTCTTTTACCCTTAGGTTGGATAGGTGACTTAAAGGACAATTGCAGCACTAAGAATGCCATTTTTTTAGAAAAATAGAAAAAATTGTAAATATAGGCATAGTCTATATTCTGGTGCAATGGTGGCTTTGGATTCCAATAGCCAAATGGGAATCTCCGGAGATGTAAAAAAACTTATCGAACGCAATTGGATCTGAACCAACCAAGGTATATTGCAAAAAGAAAATTTATAGGCGTCTCTCATTTTGTCCTTAGAACCCAATCCTAAAAGAGGTGCAATGCAGGTGCGCCAGATACGGAGTTCCATTGTAGCTCCATTACCGAAAAAAAGCATTTAAGTTTAAACAATGTTGTTTTTGCCCCTTCCTTCTGAAAAGGTTTGGAGATCATATGATGACCTATGTGGAAGCTTAACGACCCAAAGAATATATTATAATGCGATCAAAAGAATAACCTACAGAATCCGCTTTGATGAGAAATTTCCCAGGAGCTAAAAATCGTCGCTTAAAGAAGATTCGCTCTTGACATTATAAAAAATCTCAAAATTATGTCGCTGAGAATGAAAATTGGGGCCTGTTTTTGAAAACGGATCAGGCTAATGTGCGTGCTATCATGTAGGGTCCTTGCTCAACTCTTTAATATAACAAGGAAGTTAGCATCGACTTTCACTACTACAAATAAACAAGGCTTTTGATTAGTGAGTTGTTTTCATATTCACACCTTTCTAATTTAAGATCACCTATCCTTCCGCCATCGCAGAGGCCGAAATAATGTTTCTTTAAATTCATATAGAAAAAAGAAATGGATCGGATCCTGATGCCTATGCAATTCGCGGCTTGAACCTTACAATGACATGCTTTTAAAAATGCTTTAAAACGATTTGGTGATTGCTTCCAAAGCTATTGGGGAACGCAATATATTTGTAAACAAGTTTAACTTTAACAAAGACATCTCCTCCGGATATTTTAATAGAGCTTCTTATTATATTTAGGCATATGAGAATATGAGAATGTAGAGCCTTAAGATTGAAGCCGATGACCTCTAAAGTGACCTATATTGGCGGACTTAGAACCAAATTGTGAACATATTAGATCGCCAATGCATTTATTAACCGATGCTCCATTGACAATCATGACTGGGAAACATTTCCCCAACGGACCACCGTAGCTACGGCTGGCTAGTTGCATGTTCTCTTTATGGAATAAAGGCTAGGAATTGGAATTAAATCTCGAGAATTCTACTCAGAGTCACCGAGTATATGGAGACTGAACCGAACGATTTCTAGGATCGATGTAAATTTCCAAAGCCCCAAATCATCTCCATAAACATAGGAAAAATTTTTAGAGCATTCTGCACTCCTGATCCGTACATTACAGCTTGCACCCGGATATATAAAAAAAATATCACTTTCAATGAACTTTAAAGACAATACTTGTTTTTGCTATAGGCCTTAGCAACTGGTTTGCTCAAGAGGAGCAGATTATTGAATGGAACCGTAAAAAATTGAACTTGGGCCGATTTAAGGGCAAAGCCATCCAATATTCCAATGCCCGCCATTACGCAATGTGGAATTACCCCATACCAGTTTTCTGCTCAAGAACCGCGGATAAAATGAACTCGATTTCACGTAAGCTTCATTTTATCCCAACAAATTTGTATAAACACAAAACTTACCAATTCAACTGTTTGTAAGTCATGAACAATTGCATTTGATATCACGAAGTTACCCCCGTTAAAAATGAGGCAAGAATTGCAAAGGCCCAAAATTCAATAAAAAATGCGCCAAAATCAACAGGAAAGTATATATTAGAAATTGTCCTTAAGGAAAAAGATTTTCAAAATAAATACGATTCGAAACCAATTATCAAGATACGGTTCAGCAATTAATTGGAATAAAAAGAATCAAAAAAGCCTTTAAACAATTAAAAAGGAGACTTTTAAAAAAGCTCCTTTAGATCAATATCTTCTTAAGATTCTAGATTGGACATTCTGTATACGTCACAAAATGAAACCCTTCTTGAGGGCTGCAATTTTATCGTCCCAAATAGGTATAAATTCTTGTGCCACCAGTCCTTTATATCCAGTAGCAAAAATAGCCTTCAATAGCAGGTAATATAGTTCCTGAGTTTCATTAATTTCTGCGTCCAGTTTCCGCCAGTGTGTAGGTCCAAAAATACTCATTGAAATCTTGAAATGTTCCGAATAATATCACCTTCCAATTTGCATATGTAGATATCCATATAATATTTAAAAATTATTGACCCAATTTTTTGCACAATCCACAACCCCATTCAGTGTGTCGCACAATTAATCTTCATGTTCACTTTAAATGAAGCAACTCCCTATTTGTATTACACCCCGTGTTTTTCAGCCAAGGCAAATCTGTTTTAATCCGTCACACAATTTGCAGACCAACAGCATCATCCATTCCCCTCCCATGCCCCACTAAGCAGATAAAGATTGTGTACCAGCTTCTGCCACTTGGAATCAAGCTGTGTTTAATTTTGATCAAGGTTTCATGTTACTTAGGTCGCTCCAGCCTTCCGTAAGGCTAATTCTGCCCCGTTGCACATGGAAGAGTTAAATATTGTACTTTTAAAGTAACGCCAGTCTTAGCAATTAAGATCTATAACTTTGTATCCCCAAGTCATTTAATGATTTTAGAAAAATCTTCCCCAAGAGGATCTACCATAACACCAATAGCAAAACGCTGGATTAATCTTATGTTAGCTTTGCCCATTTCTTTATTTGATTCCATTGCATTTCCATTTTGCAAGCCAGGCAGCCACAGATGCGGCCGCTGATGTTCCTATAAATTCTCTATCATTGTTTAATTGTATGTTTCAAAGTATGAGCTGTTTTCCGCTAACCCCTTTTGGTCATTATTGTCAAGGTGTAGTAGATTAAAAGTTATAGCCCTAAATTCAATTAATAAGCATATTTTCGTGTTGTTATAAGTTGTAAAAAGTACATGTATAAAGATAATGCATTTCAATTAAAAATTACGCAATTTAGAAAATAAATGTTCAAAACATTTAAGGTTTTTTAAATGGGAGTAGATTTTGCTCAATAATTGGGAAAAGCCGACCCCGAAAGAGTGTATATTTGGATAGATCTTTGGAAATGAATTGTAGTTCCGGATAAAAGCAATTATAGAATTGCACATTATAGAAGCCATTGGGAAGTTTAGGAAGGTATTTGGGGAACTTCCCGAACCATACCTGAATTGTTTCAACAAAGTGATTTCCAGAGGAAAACTCCGGAAATTGTAAATCCATGTGTGAAATTAAAATTAACGACTAGAGGGTAATTAGAAAAAATTCAAAAAGATTTTCCTCAATATTAGCATTAATTTTATAGCAATCGTATTATTGCTCGCGTTACGAATTCAAACCTAAACGCTTCAGTGTCACCAGACTAAATATATTTTGTAACCGTGGGTACTTCATCCCTAGAAAGGATTATAGCACCTCTCTGCCAAATTATTACAGACTCGAGGTTATAGAACTTACTATCCAAAAATAACCCTTAATCAATGTTTATCCGGAACATTAAATCCCTATGAGCATGGAATGTTATGTAAACCGATATGGTGCGGAAAACCATTGAGATTGGGCATTACGAACTTTTAAAAGTTAGACTCACAGGCAAATAATTGTTACCACAGAAGAATTTACCAAATGTTATTGAAAAGAACGTAGACGTGAATTTTTAGGAAAAACGGTTCAAGTTTACCCCAATTTACAATGAAAAAAAAACGTATCCAATTATTGGAAAAAAGTGGGATTACGACATTTAAAATTAACCGAATTGGTGTACAGGAGGTGCATATAGATCATCCATATATAGAAGCTTGCAGCCATTGCTATGAGTTGGGCGAAATAATTGAATGTAATTCATTAACCTTGGTGCCCTATCTTTCAGCTCGGCGAATTAAAGACAAAACCGACCCAACATTCTGTAAGACCTATGGAAATGCATAAGGCAATATTTTTGTCTGTAGAACCGAGCATGAAATTCCAGATGAATAAAAGATAAACTCGCCTCTTTTGCAATGTAAAAAGGAAGCGGGATTACAATCCATAGATGCATCCACCATATTATATGTGCCCATCTTAATGCAAGAAGAAGGTCTGGATACTGTAACCTTAAAAAAAATTTAGCGCTACCGGAATGTGCGTTCCTGATCTACGAAATGCGAATCAATTTTTGCAATGCACAAAAAATCCTAAAAATGAAGTAACCGTAGACTTATAGGCAAGATTGGAATTGCAGGATTCCTATAAATCCATTTGGAATCTTTTATCCATTGCGGTCTTAAACCATGTGAAAGTAAAGTTAAATCCGATTCATCCGAAACATCTTACGGCCAAGAATGTGGAAAAAAAATGCCAAGTTTGGATAGGTATCTTGAGCACCCGGTTGGAGAGAGTATAGAAGGAAAGATTTAAAGCGGTCCCAATTTGCCGTGAAAATGAAATTCCATTTTTGGGAGATGTTTGCGAATGCAAATGCTGTAATAGAATATCCAGAATGTACTTGGTTTAAAAAAATGCCAATTCCACAGAGATGGATGAAAACACCCCTGATCCTTCATCAGTATTATGGAGGACAGAAAAACATCATAAAATAAGGAGAACTATGCATTAGTGCATGGCCTGTGATTTAAAAAAGTGAGGTTGTTGCAAAAAAATCTTATCATGGGGCTTCCGAAAATTTCAAGCGCCACCAGTCACCCGTTATGAGTATTAACAACCAGCTATAAAAAACAACTGGAGAAGCTGTCTAGTAGCTTCTGGTGTAAATAAGGAAAACAGTATTGGTAAATAGTAAGATTTCCTTCACACCCGTGTTTATTAGGTGTGCCATATCACCCTGAATATAAGAGTACGGTAGACAATCCCAATCCGTTATTTTAGGATTTGTAAAAGCAGCATTAAAACACCAAAAGAAGAAAAGCAATTAAATTAGTGCCAGTTGACGAATGCTGATTGGCATATATTGGCATTCTGTTTAATCTGTTGGGAAACGAGAAATGATTGAATCCCTGCCGAGAATATTTTAAATTAAACTTTAGATGAGAAAAAAATTGGATATTAATACCTATAATCGGCTTTTGTACTATTTTTGTATTCTTATTTTATGTTTTGCAAACCAGCCCAACACCAGAAAGCTGGAAGCGCCCAGAAAGCAAAACAAGAAACAGTAGAGGCGCAGAAAATGCAAAAGCCAATCGGTAAACAAGAAGTAGTTACTCAACCCCAAGGCTATTCATCTGCAAAGATCAACGCTTCAAGTTATAAAGTGGCCAATTCGCATTTGGCTATACACCCTACCGAAGGACTACAGTTTGGAAAATGATGTGGTTATTTGAGAAATAAGCAACAAAGGATGTCAGATTGTGAGCAAGAATGAAGTTATGTGACTTATGATTCTGTCCGGTTTATTCTAAAATTAAGGATGCGCAATGCCAATTTTGCACTTAATTTTAGCACTTCGGACAATCGCGTTCTAAATACGAATGGACCTTATTTGAGCCGTCCTTACGAAATCTGGGAAAAATCATGCTTTCCCATGAAGCCAAAAGTGGCCTCGATAAAATCTTGGAGATAGATATGAAGTGAAACCCAATCAATACCTTAATGGTTTTACAGGCGTCCAAGTTTAAACGAAATACTTAATAGTCAAGCCTGTTATTTGGATGGAAATTAAGACAATTCACACTCCAAAAAGTATTCAGTATGAAAAATAGATATACTAGGTTACTTACAATCACGAGGTGAAAAATTATAAGCTTCAAAGGTAGTGAAGCATGAGGAAACGGAAGTAGATATAAAATGATATCCTACAGACAACATTTCTTTAACTTCTATTCTTTACCTATGCCAATAAAATTTGAAACTGCCAAGTGAACTTCCATTTTAATTGTTGAAGAGGAAGTCATAACCCCAACAATTTACCAAGGAGTTGCCTCAGAAGGCCTTTAAAATGGAAATGGCGAGTTGGCCTATAATTTAATTGTACACGGCCCACAGATTCAAGTTTTAGCGCAATACAAAGGAATTAGTCTGGATGATTCCTATTCCTTTGTGGGGGATTTGATGATCAAATAAGGTACAGATTACTCCAGTATAACACTTCCTTAAGTTTCATTCTTGCTTCGGAATTGCCAATTGTGGTCATGACTATTTTGTAAGGTTAAAAATGTCACCTGCCCAACCTACAATCCCTATGTGTCTCCAAGCCAAAAAAATGAATGTGTGAAGCGCTGAAATACTTGAGCTTAACGAGAAGTTTAAGACAATGCTATGAAAAACAAACAGGAAACCATGAAATTGTATAACAAGGCTGCCGAGCCCCATGAGTGTGTGTGCCTGCCTTCTGCAGATGCCAATTTTCTATGCCTTGTTATGTTTTTTCCGACTTCCTTGTATTAAGCAAAAAAACCGTCTTATGCAGAGACCTTTCTTCCTATGATGCTATCGCACCCAATCCTATTAATATTCCATATGGATGGATCATGTTAGTTGTTTCCCATCTTAGCGTCCGTCGCCATTTATCTTTATATGATGATGACACTGGTCAAAATATGCAGACGCAGCCAGGTTATGCAAATATGGAAATTATCATGTACTTGTCTCCTTAATGATGTTGGTTTCTTTAATAACTATGCCAGTGAACTTAGTTTATACTATTTTGTATCTAACTTATTACCATTTTTATTATGTTGGCCCATAAGAAATTAATTGACGAGACAAAATCTATGCTCAGATCCAAGAATAAGAAAAAGCCTAAAAAGCGAAAACAAGTCAGAAAAAGATGAGGGAGATGATGAACAGCAGAGGAACAAAAAAAAAATAGGTAAAAAATAAACAAAACTTGCCTTCCGAATAATTAAAGTGCTTGAATTTTTCCAAGCACTTTTTTTTGGAGGATATTTGCGCCGTCTACTTGAGTTCTCAGGAAAAATAGTTGTGTTCTTAAATTTAATTGTGCCGACCAATCTGTGCTTTAACTTTTTTTATCCTAAGTCTAGATATGTATTAATCCTAAATCCTATTAATAGGAAAGAATATTTGGATAAAGTTGAATTTTAAATTGGCATATAATATTCAAGTATCACTAATTTAATATAGTTGACTACCATAAATAGAATAATTTATCCTAATCTAGATTGCATACTGTAGGGAAAGTTTAAAAAAACAAAAAACCCCGCCATTGTCGGTTTTAAGCATTGATTGTTAGTTTGTAAGTTTTCGTGTCTCCAAAGATTGTATTTTTTTAAACGTATAAAACTATAGTTGTAAAGAGTCTTTTAGTATGCTAAAGTAGCTGCTTTGTTGTTTAGCGATTTAATCAATCAATTCATTGCTTTTTTAGGACTGAGTATATTCTCTTATTTAACAGCTTGTAGCCCGTAAAAGGATATCCGATGTCAACGTTGAGTTTTTAACCCCATATCCTAAAAAGAATAATTTTATGAATAGCTGAAAACTGGAATCTTTGCTTGGTTCTTAATTGAGTTATATTTTTAAAGTAACCAAATTCCAATTTGTATTTTTGCATACTATTTGTAAGGTCGTTCTTGGTGAAAGACGACCAAGACTACAGTAAAAAAAGAAGATTTAAACGTATTAAAAAGGTGTTGCTGACTTTCCGGCGGTGTGGATTCCAGTTTTACGCATATCTATTAAGGAGCAGATATGAGGTATAGGCTTGTTATGAAATAAACTGGCATTGGACGTTCCGTTACCATTTCTAAAGAATGTCATTTTGGAGATATAATTGATCCCTATGTTCTGAACAGTTAGGAAACCTTTTCAGACTGGGATTTAAGCCCAGTATAAGGAACGTATTGTGATTATATTATTTTAGGAGTATGAAAAAGTAGGACTCCCAATCCCGCATGTGCTTGCAATCGCGAAATTAAGTTTGACTTTTATGAAAATAGCCATGCAGCTCGGGGGCGAGCTTACTCTATGGACATTAACTGTAGAAAAGCGTATATCAAAAAAAATGAAGATGTGACGAACCTATTCCAATTGTTGCCGGGCTATGAAATAAGGACCAGGCCCTAGTTTTTATGTCAGCTTTCCCAGAGCACTTGCCAAAACCTTTTCCCTATTGGAGAATGTAAAACCTGAAGTGCGTAAGATAGCCGCCGGAAAATGATTGAATCACTGCGATAAAAAAGCACTCCCAAGGTCTTTGTTTTATAGAAAAAGTTCGCTTGCCAAATTTTACAACAAAAGCTTAACCAAAAAAAGGTGTTATCGCTTGACGTGCCGCCAATGGAGCAATACGCTCATTAGTTCCGGAATTTAATCCAAATTGAGGAATTGGCCTTTTTGCAGAAAAGCCACATTATTAACCTAAACGATGGTAGGTGGTAGGGAAACATCAAGGAGCCCATACTTTACTAAAGGACAACGAAAGAGGATCTTGGTGTACAAAAGAAACCCTGTTCGTTAAGAGACCCTATTGGACCAAAAAATTGTAATTTACACTGTCAAGGCAAAAAGTCACCCAGGACTTTATAGGAGACCTAGTTGTAAATAATGACGAAAACACATTGCGTACGTACCGATTTGCCTTGGAAGTGACCATGAGGTTTTGGTGTTCATGCAGATAAGGTATAGGCAAACCTTGCAGAAAGCAAACCTTATATAGAGTAAGATGCCCGTTGTATGTCATTTTGAAGAATGCAATCGGCCATTACAGCAAGGTCAATTTGTGGCCTGGTTACATTGGAGAAGAATTGTGGTGTCAGTGCATCTCATAACAGCATGAGCTTATATAAACTTGATGCATCAATAGTAAAGTTTGATACCGGTAATAACCAACAAACGAACATTTCTGACTTGTCATTAAATTTTAGAACGCCGCAAAAAGATATGTATTTATGCAAAATAGAAATTAACATTCGTTTGGAATTGAAAATCCAATAATTCAAGCTGAAATGGTTGGCCAGTGATGCGCCTTGCTTCAGAAACCGTTTCAAATGCAGAGGCTGGTATTTATAGGAGCACGTTCCATTGTATCCTGAGGTCTACGTGAACATATAGAGAAGTGTAAGTTGGGCCACTAAAGAGGCCCGTGCGGTAAATTGTGCCAATCTCTATCCGGATATAGAGAAAACTAATGATTATTATTGTGGAATTGGAATTGAAGATAGTTTTTACTTCGCAGCCAAGCAAAAAACCTACGCCTTTTAAAAGAAAAAGGGATTTTATTGTAGTTCACGGTAGTAGTGTGAAATTTAGCCCATAAAGCTGAGAGGGCTGGGTGGATGCCATTAGCCTGAAGCGTTTTGAGGCACGCGACATAATGAAGGGATGAAACTACACATTGACATTAATTCCTGCGGTAAAGAAAAAAAAGATCCTTTAATAGCAGCCGGCGGGTATTGCTACTGAGGGCAATTTAGCGTTATGGATTGGGGGCCGATGGGGTTCAGGTCGCAGCGTTTTAGCATAAAAGAAGCGTCCATCCCATAACCTTATTTAAACAAAAGTGGTAAGGCTGGGAAGGGGCAACCAAGACTTGAGGAATGCTCCGGTACGTTTAAAAAAAACAAATTCATAAGACATAGAGCAAGCCAGCCGCTTGTGCTTACTGTGGAGAACTTAAAACCCCTATTAGCCCGCCGGCCAAAAGAGGAGTTCGAGGTGATTGGAGAAGGGAATTGGAAAAAGGCCAAGTTGCCGCAATTATCCATGATATTAAACCTGCTGCCCAAATTGTTTCATCTAATGAAGGAATTTACAAGCAAAAGCTGAAGTGGGCGTTTTAAAATTGATGCCAAATAAGAATTACATTAAATTCAGTCCCAAAAACTCCATAGGGAAAAAGCCTTTGGGGAATACACCATTGCGTTTGAAGTGTTCCTTCCTATTAGTATTTATACTTCTGTATAATTTACTTAATAAAATAGAGGTGATATCTTTATATTCCGCATGTTACCAGCGTATCAAAATCTGTTTGATCATTTTAGCTTCCCCAAATTTACCTGCCCCATTAGGCTTTGGTTGTAAACCCAGTTTAAGGACCAAGCCGTCTGACCGGAGTACTCCAGTCCTCCTTATATAATTTTTTCCGCCTCTGAAAATTTTTCTCGCTTTAACTAAGACGCCAAACCCAATGTCTGTCTTACTGTATATGCCATGCAGTAGGCTCGCTGTAAATTTAAATGGCGTCTTTCCAGGAAAATGGCCTTGAAAGGTGTCCACGCGCTTTTGCTAAATTGCCTTCCGCGGCGGGCAATCTCACTGGAAAACCAACGAAAGGCAATCTAGGCCAATAACTGAACTTGGATTGGTATAATTGCAGCTACAGTTCCATCTGGGTCGTTCTTCATTTAAGGTAAGGGCTTCTAGCTCTTCCTTGGCTTTCTTGATTGTTATTGTTCTTATAAAGCAATCGCCTCCTGCATATTGCCATATAAGTTTTAGTGTCTATAATCATCGCCAGGAAAGTATTCGTCAAAATTTCATTCCATCTTTTCCAAACCGTTATTATAGGCCAAAAGTGGTGGGAGGCGAAACTTGTAGAAATTGCATAGATCATCTCGCCAATAGGCACTTTTCCTGCGGTTTTTTGGCCGCGCAATGGCAATATTCACATTCCCCCAAAAGCGTACGCCAAGACCATAGGAAAGTGTAAAATTATTAGGAAAAAACCCCCTAATGGTACATACCCTGTGAATTAAACATTGGAAATATAATTCCTTGCACTTCAGCCAAAATAGCGGGCCTGATTTTGCCTTTACCGGCATCATCATAGCCTGCCAACCCGTTAATATTAAATATTGATGGCATATGTTTTTAACCAATATGCCTGCTGCGCATTAGGACCCAAGTTTATTCCGCACTGGGAAATGGCGAGTCCGGTTTAAGGAAGTTCCCACCCATATGGGATATTTAATAATATTCCAACCTGGATGTTTTCAGGGTATTTCAAGGGGACCCATGGGCCACGCCTTCCAAGCGGCTTTTTCCCCTTTAAAAGGGCGATTGGGAGGGCTGAGCGTTACCGGATTTTTATTGTTCCCCAAATTATTTTTTCACCCAGGCATATTTTCATTTTTTTAATCTCCCTCCTTTTTTCCGGTGGGTGTG
>Ga0163217_1056381_pt1 | contig 14834 bp, 19 predicted proteins | sample SynspAceP_FD_185933 | JGI IMG/M metagenome (GOLD analysis project Ga0163217, IMG submission 185933) | Saline lake microbial communities from Ace Lake in Antarctica - Synechococcus sp. Ace-P (PacBio error correction) | ecosystem: Environmental > Aquatic > Non-marine Saline and Alkaline > Saline ... | reverse complement strand
CGTGCGCAGGCCCATCCTAGCCACGCCAAACCGCATGTTTCAGCCCCATCGATGCGCTAACGTTGCGACAGGGCTGGCAGGAGGGGTTTGTCACAAACCGGAGCCCGCAGATCCGACGCAGGAGGAACCTCTCACTATTGCGAAGCTTCCGGCCGAGTGCGTCTCGGCAGCGGCTTTTTCAGGCCCCAGCTCACGGCACGTCGCGGGATTCTTGGGCGTTGCCGGCGTCGCCAGCGGGCAGGCTGCGGCCCGCTGGCGGGTGCTCGACCTGATGGCCGGGCTCGGCATTCAGCGCCCTGCCGCTTACGGCCAGGAAAGCCAGCCGAAGCCGGTGTGGGCCAATGGACGCCGACCCCCGACCGCTTGGCCTTGCTTTCAGGCCAAACTGCCCACTGCGGCTGCGGACTGCCCACTCCGTTGCGGGTCAGCACACTCACGGCCCAGGAAACTGCTGGCCTGATTGCCTGATCCGCGGAGGAACGCTTCGAGCTTGGTGCCGATTCGACGATGCCTTTCGGCTGCCCGGAGTGCCCTGCTGCCCCTGGCCTCGATGCGTCAGCTTCGGCGGAGTGCTCTATGTGGTCCAAGCAGCGATGGCCGCTCCCCACGGCACGAACCGGCCCGCGCAGATCCCGGGCTGCTGGGGCATGCCGCCCCGGGCCTCCAGCCAACGCTGGGAGTTGGCCCTGCGCCTGCAGCTGGGGGTGATCGCCCGCACGGCCTGGGCGATGAGGTCGGGGCTGGAGCCCCTGTGAGTTTCAGTGAGGGAGGCGACCTTCCGCACGGGCAGGTGCGCCTGCGGGCGCCGGCGCTGCGAGGGAGAGAGGCAGCTGAGGTATGACGCGCCTATTGCCCACCGCTGCGGGACCCACAGGCGAGGTTGCACAGCCGCTGATCCAGACTGGCGCGGCCTGAGGCGCCAGCTTTTGCGGTTTGCGATCGGCCGGTTTGGCGGTGAGCGACCATCTGGATCGGCCCCATGCCAACATGGCCCCACCCTCACGGCCATGCCCCACTGATCCAGCCTGGGCCGCGGAGCCAACCGTTGCTCGCCCGCTTGGCACGACGACGAAGGACTGCCAGCCGCTTGCTGGCCCACCGCCGAGATTCGCAACGACTGGGGCGGTGGGCCCCGGCACTAGGCCGCGCTGCTGACGCGCCCTGGCGCGGCGACGGCTGTCGGCTTCGCCAGCACCCTGATGCCAGCGCAGGTGCGCACCGACGCGCCCTGGCCGTGGTGCGAGCGTGGCGGAGGCGCTACATAGGTAGCGTTCCCCGACCACTCCCATCTGGCCTCAGAAATCTTCGCATCGCAGCGATCTCGGGTGCTGATTCGGTCGGCCTTGGGTCGGCCGGGCGCCGTGCTGCTTCAAGTTGCAAGGAAAGACTGAACCCAAGCTGGACCCGCTGTCGGCCCGCGTCAGGTCTTGTCGCAAGTTAGGGCTTCAGCCCCTTCGCCGCCCGTGGTTCATGCAGCTATCTGTGTCAGGTTGGCAACGGGAACGCTGGTCGCCAGATCGCCCGCCGCGCACTCGATCAGGGCATCAAGGTGCGCTGCAATGGTGCGTCAACGCCGCTAAGGGCTTCTTTTTTCTGCAGGAATGGGGCTGCCGAGCTCACCCGCGGCGACCTGCTCGAGACCTGCCAGCCTCGACTTACGCCCTGGAAGGGTCATACGCGTCATCGACGCGCGCCACGAGCCCGCGCACCGACAACCAACCAGGCATCTACACGATGCGATTGAGCGGGCAAGCTTTTTTTCAATTTGATCACGCCTGCCGCGGCGGCGGCGGGTGAAAAGCGCATCATCTTGTGTTCGTTGTGGATGCGAAAAGCCACCCGCCCCGGTGCCGCTTGATGGAGATCAAATACTGCACCGACAGTTGTTTTGATCGAGTCAGATCTGACTTTACACGATCTGCGGAGTGTGGCTCATGCAGGGGGTGTCGCGTCACGTTCGGCCATGCCGGTGCTCCGAGAAGGCCAGACGCGTCGGCGTAGCGCCACGCCAACGCGATCGCTTACCAATGAACACCCAGGACGGTGGCCCGTTTTCCCGTTGCCTCCCTCGAACCACCCGCCACGGTTCCGTCAGGCCTTTGCCGTGCGTTCGGGCGAGGGCCTGGAACACGGTGAAGCACCCAGCTCTGTGTGGAGAAGTACAGCGCAGGCGGCGCGGTGTTTCTGGGTCAGGGCCCCGTACTGGATCCGGGCTGATGAGCCAGGGCATTGCGGCCTTCTTCGAACCGGCGTGAATGGGGCCGGAGCGACTGGCCTCGACGAGGTGACGGTGGGGGATGCAGCTGGCAGGCGCGGGAGGAGAGTCTTACGGGCTTCGGCTCGATCCGCGAGACGACCCACTCGATGCCACCTCAAGGAGTAATTCGGCACGATCCTGAAAGGGCTGCGGGGCTGGATCGTTGGACCTGGCCAAGATGCCAAGAAAAACTTCCCTTCTGAGCAGTCTCAGAGCGTACTATTTCCGTTGATTTTGCCCGTCACCTCTGGTATGCCCCACCCTCAGCTCTTGCACGCCATGTCCCATTGCCAGATCAAAAAACCTGCAGCGCCGTGTGGGTGGCCAAACCTTGAGCAGAGCGGTGGCAGGAAACTGAATCGCTGCTGCGGGCCATTGAACTCTGCTGACTGTTGGCTTCGATGCTTTTGATCCCTTGAGGCATCCCGATCGCGCTCGCGCGCCCAACTATTACTACGGCCGGTTGCAAAAACGGGCGCGGAACTGCAACAGGTGATCGGGCTGAACGCTCGACTTGCTCAAGCGTGATTCAGCTGAACGAGGGGAGCCCCCCGCGAAACGCCTTTACCCACCGCGCCACCCTGGCCAACCCTTTCCGCCGCGGCCCTGCCGCCGCGTCCTGGAGAGTGAACCGGTGGGGCGGCCGCAGCACCCCCTCAAGAACGCGCCATTATTCGCCATGAAATCAGGCCTGCCGCACACTGGCCAGGCCAGGCCTTCAAGTTGAGCGGCGCTTGCCGTCCATGATCAATGGCGGTTGCGATCAGGCCAGGGTGGGCAGGTCCGGACGGCGGCCCGTCATGCGCCGGACCTGGGCGGTTGCGGCCTCTCGCGCAACTCCAGTCAAGCAGCCGGGTGGGCACGAAATGGCGGTGCCGGATCGGGTCTGCCGCTCAGCAACCGCGCCGGGATCGGCGCCCAAGCAGGGCGGCTATCGCCGGCAGGGTGCGCTTCCCTTGCACGATCATCCCATGCGCAGCATGCTGCAGAATGGTTGGCAGTGACCGGTAGCCCTCACCTGAACGCATAAGCGGCGGCCAGTGCCCCCAGCGGGGATTCGGTGAGCCGTTGCTTTTGCAGGGGGCCGGACTGGTGAGCAGCAACAGGCCCTCCAGCTGTCGGCATTCGAGGCGGCCGGCGCATAGAGCGGGACATCAAGAACGCAGCGATGGCTGGCAGGAACTGCGGTTCAGGCGTGAACTGGCTCACACCCATAGGGCTTGTGAAACAGCGAACCGGCCAACGGCGCTGCTCAGCTGGAGGTTGCTGTTCTGGCGCGCTTTCCAGAAGTTCACCACCCCGATCGAGGATCAACAGCAGACGAGGATCCAGCCGATAGGGCGGTAAGTGATCAAAGAAGGGCCTCAGGCGACGGTGACCCTAAGCCACCGCTGGGGGCTGCGAGGCGTTCAATTAAGCTGAAGTCAATTTTCTCGCTTTTGGAGCACCGCCCGCATGACGAAACCTCGGTGTGATCGAGAAAGGGAAACAGGCAATGGGTTCTACTGGATCACCTCGATCAGCCTTCTGTCAACCAGTGACCTCTGCCGTGCCGCCGGAAAGCTCACCAGGTTTCCGCATTTCAATGCTGCTGGCTGGCGACAAGGTGCTGGTCGAGATTCAGGCCCTAATGGAAACCTCACCCGCGGCCGTATCACCCTACCGCGAACGCAACGCCGTGCACCACCGGCCCGCCCGGCGGCACGACCGGTGGCCAAGGCGCCGCTGAGTCAGCGCTCTGCGTGCGTTAAGCTGTTTGCGTTCAATCCGCGGCCTGCTGCTCCGTTCTCTGAAAAAGTGCCAGGCACCGTCCGAGCAGCTATTCGGCGCTGCTTGGGGTTCCAAACGCGCGTTCTGAAGGCTAGTGATCAGGAACGTCGAGGAGATTCGGCAGGCGTCGTCGAGGCAGACGATCCAAGTACAGGAATTCTTCGGGACAAAAGGCAAAAATTCCTCGTGCCGCTCTTTTCAGCATCGAAGCTGGGCCATTCCGAGAGATGCCCATGCCACAAGGAGGACAAAGTGCTTGGAGAGGGACGCATTGGTCCATGCCTAACTCCGAATCGTTACAAACTGCGGCAAGCAGACTTTCGAGTGGTGTTGTTGAAAGCGACCGTCGATTTTTTTTGAACGGCCAATGATAGTCAAGGGCCTGCAGCTCAGGCTGGCGCCACACAACGGGAAGTGAGGGCCTTGAGCGATCAGCTCCACCCAACCCCCCCTCGCGCGCGACCTGCAGGGGGCAGCGCCGCGCTTTGCCACCGGCTCCGCCTGCCTGTAGATGGGCCACCGCACACGGCTTGGCCGGATAGAGTAGGGCTCGGCACCCGACAGCCTGCGGGCCAAAGCCCGATCCAGGCCGGCGGATCGGCGGGGAGCGAAACACGAAGGAAAGGCTGGCCGAGAATCGCCTCAAACGGCGCAGCGCTCCGCCTCCATGCGCAAACGGCCCGGTGTGATCGGCCATGTACCGAAACCGCTTCTGCGGGTCACCACCGTTGTCCAGGCTAGAGAACCAATTGGGCGCTCCTCCGCACCTCCCCCGCGACGTGCGATACACTCTTCACCATCACGCAGAAGCAAGTCAAGCCTTCAGAATGGTTCAGACCTGGTCGCCCGCATCGAGAGATCTCCGTGTTCATTCAATGTGCTTACCGCAACCTCCATTCCTCATACGATGGAGCCCCGCGATCCTCCTTGGGCGAATCCAGATGGCTTCAATATCCCGGTGGGAGGGCAGGGGCGATCGAACCAGGGCCACCCGCTCCGCGATGCTCCGCGCAAGAGCGCAACTTGGCCGCAGCTTGCCACGGTGGCCAACACCAGACCGCATAGGCGAATGCTTGCTGCGGGATGCGCCCCCCCAAAAGCGTGGATCGCCCCGGCGCAGGTTCCGGGGCTCGCCAGGCTTTCGCGCCACTTCCAGCCGACCCACAAGGCCGCCCTGCTGAGCGGTCCACTCCCGACGTCACCCCAGTCGCCCCCGGCCCCCCATCTCGTGTGCTACAGCCCAGGCCCTCCCTGGAGCAACGCCTCGGAACTCCACTCCGGGGGTCGCACGATCCCCCGTGGGCCGCGATCAGCTGCCGAGGGTCTCGACGCTCAGATCCGCCGCGATCCGCTTCGACCCCGCTCACCGTCTTCCGCACCTTCAATGAAACGCGGACTGGCCAGACGCAGAAGCCATGTGTGATGTCCGTGCCCTAAACGGCGTTGCCGCTCAGCCCACAGGCGCAACACGCAGGCCTGGCTGAGGCGCTCAAAGGGCATTCTGACCCCTCAGGCGGTGGAACCCGGTTCGTCGGATCCCCCCCAGCGCTGGGCACTCAATCGCCGATCGCCAGCACAAGCGGCGAGTGTGGCAGCCACATCACCCAGGCCAGCCCTTTCTCGACCCTGCTCCAGCTGCCCGGGGCCGCTCCCTGGTAGGCGTTGCAGCCTAACAGACACACCGCCCTCTGGGGCAGATCTCCACGCCTCGCCTTTGCAGAGACGCCAGGTCCGATTGCCAGAGCCGGCGGCCGCCCGTTCGCCACTGATTCGGCGATCGAAACCTGCCCGAATTGACAGAAACCCCAGCAGATGGCTGAGCTTCCCTTCTTGCTGCTGTAGTTCGTCTGAATAGTGAGGCAGGGCCCCGAGCCGTTTTGCCCGCCGGGCCGGGCAATGGATGAGCACTCCTGGCTTGCCACCTCCCAGCGGCGCGCAGCAGTGGCAATCATCTGCTCTTGCACTGCTGGCTGGGCAGAGCCGCGTCGCTCCCGCTGGCGATGGCCCGGCGGCCAGGTCAAAGGAAAGGGAAAGCCAGGGCCACGGAACCCCCGGGACCGTCATTGATTGCCCCGGGCCAATCCAATGGGCGCTGCTTCTGAACAGACTTGTGGTGGGGTGACAAGGCCCGACCCTTTCCGTGCCCACCGGATGAATCGGGTCTTGTGTTGCGTTCTCGTCAGCCTGCTATGCGAGCGGGTGCCGGGAGTTCTCTTTAACATTCCAGCCATGGCCCAGGGTTCAAGCCTTTCCACCAGCGCCCGGGAGATGCTCGCCCCACCTGCAGCTGTTGTCTTGCGCCTGTATGTGACCTCGTCCGCTCCAGCGCTGCAGGCACGGCTGGCGCACGCGTCGGTCCAGCATGGGGCCCGGCCCGGATGCCCCATTAGACAGGAGCTGCTTTCGCTGCTTTGTACTTCCAGCCCTGGTGGATTCCGTCGCTCTCGTGAAAGCATCAGTTGTCGCCGTCGAGCGGTGCGTCTCGGGCAAGGATGGCTGGCGGTCTTGTGCAGGAGGCCTGCGGTGGGCTATTCGGGTGAAGGGCGCTGCTGCGGCCCGCTACCCGCGTTGCCCGAAGGCCTGGCAGGGCGCGGAACTGAATTCGGATCGAAAATCAGCTGTGGCCCGCCTTGAGAAGGCCCTGCGGCGTGGAGGCCTGGTGATCGCCACGGGCACGCCCATCGATTCCCCGATCTGTACCCCCGCCCCTGAGGGAATGCCCTGGCCATGCGTTCCCCAGATTCCGCCCGCTTGCCACCGCCCCCCAGTTGGGGTGAAAGCCGGGCCGGTGCTGGTGAGCTCTTGCAGGCGCCTTCTATTCAATGTTCCGGGTTGACTCCCCTGAATCCCTGGAAAGGGCTGTGTCGGGAGCTGCCGCCACCCATGTGCGACCTTGATTCGGCACCGGGCCGAGGGCCAGGTTGGAAATCATGAATGGAACGGCCAAGAACGCGGGTCCGTCTCAACCTGGCGGGGGCTTTTTTTTTATTTGGGGGGGCAGCGGAAACAAAAAAAAAAAAGGGGGCCAGCCGGGAACTGGGACCGTGGGTGCGCCCGCGGATCAAGGAGTCTGAGGTGTAGCAGCGAGAAGAGGCGACAGGCCCTGCGTTTTCAGGCGGCCCGACCGGCAGCCGAGAGGCCTCGAGCCAGTCCGCGCCGCGGGTGGCCGGCGTCTGCTGGATGCACACTGGAGCAAACCCGCGGCCATCGGGCCGCGATCATCGAGGTGGGACAGCCAGCCGGAGCTCGACCATCCCAACTGTCCTGTAGTGGTGCAGCACGAGGCAACGCCCGCCCGTGCCTGAGTGTTTTTGCGGTCCCACCCTTCCGCCCGCGGCCGCCCTGGTGGGGGCGGGATCTCCAGACCTAGCCGCGATACGTCCGGCCGCCCCAGTTCCTGATCGATCGAGTGCAGGTGATGCCCTACCGATCGCTCAGCGAGATCAGCACTAGCTGGGGAGCCAGCTCTGTCCCTGTGCCATGAACCGGCCGGCCGTCTCGCTGGAAGCCCGCTGGGGGCCTGGTTGGTGGGTGCTGCCTCGATGGCTGACGCACTCGCGAGCCAGGCGCACCGGGGCGCCGTGCCTCCCCCTGCGCACGGCGTTGCAAACAGCATGCTTTGCGGTGCTGCGGCTGAATCTCTCGCGCGACAGGGGTGCGCGCGCCGGCCGGGCCCTGTCGCCCGAGGCCACCATACGCCCGTGGACCCACTGCACAACAGCGACCTGCAGCCTTGCCCTGTGCCGCTCGTCCGGCAGGCGGCGGGCGGAGACGGCCCCTGTGCGGGTTGGTGTACCCTGGGCGGCACTGGCTGCCTTGCTCAAAACGCTGTCTGGTGTCGCGGTAGCGGTGCCCTCCACGCGCAGAGCGGCCTGGGGGGTTGAGTTGGTTGATCAGGACAAGCACCGCTCGGATCTGGCGGCCTGCTTGCGCATCGATTCGGGCCGGGCGCGCAACCGGCTCTGACGAACGCTGGGTTTGCGGGCCTCTGCGCCGCAGCCCTGGCGGATCCCATGGGTCATCCAGCCCCCGCGAAGCGGCGGGGTTTGCCCGACAGTGGGCAGATCCGGAGACACGATTCGCGAACCCCTGCATCACGCGCCGCCTGTGGGGCTTCGGCCTCGAGCGAGGGCCTACTACGACCACGCCAAGTCCAGCAGTGTGCTCGCCTCAGCTGCTGCACGTGGCACGAGCGGTTGAGGGGCCTCCTCGACGGGGACAGCACAAGAACCGACAAGGCACAGGCACTCCCCTGGCCGGCCAATCTTGTGGTTCAGGCCACTTTGTGACGCGATCGCCTGGGGCGCCTGCCCCGGCTAAAGGCCCGGGGTGGCGTTGGCCCAGCAAGCGCCTCCTGTGGTCTGCAGGTCAGTGCTCATCGGGCGCCGGCGGCACACACGGCTTCCATGCTGCAGGCGGACAGCTGCGGTGGCCCGGATCAGCTGCACGCTGCCCTGGTGGTTGGATAAGGCCCAGCAGGGTGCGGCCAGAGCAGCCGGTTGTAAGCCAGGCGCCCGCCATGCACGTGGAGTGCGTCCAGCTGCTAGCGGTCCACCTCCTCGAATTCCGGCGACGCTTGAGGGCAGATCGAGCCGCCGCAGTCAGCCCACACGTTCTCCGCGCACGATCCGCTACGATCCGCTCGGGCGTCACGTCCCCACCCGTACGCATATTCGACTCGAGGGGCTGTTCATCAGGGGATCGGCCGGCTTGCACAGAATGCGCAGGCAGTCGGCCTTTGGCTGCGCAGCACCAACCCCGCCGCCGGGCTGGGTTCCTCGCAGGACTCGGCTCCCGCAACCAGCTCCTCAGCCGGCCTCCAGCTCGCGTTGCCCCGAGGCCACGGGATCCACGAAAAAACAGAGCGGAGATTCGGATGGCATGGGCAGACAGCAACAGTGATGCCACGCTTCCAGGCAGGTTCCAAGGCAATGTCAACGTCAGTGTGTTTGAGCTGGTTCAGATCAGGCCAAGCACAGCAGTTATCGGGCCAAAGGCTGGCTGAGGCTTCAAGCACCGGCACTGAGCTCGCCCAGGCATCGAACGGCCAGCACGTCGCTAGCAAAGGCTGGGATCTGGCACTTGACCTACGGCCCGGTGCATGGTACGGCAGGACCCGCTCGATCAGGCGGGATATCGAGGAACGTGAACGCGCTCGTCGAGGACAACATGGGCGACAGCCTGTGTTGGCCCGCATTCCATCACGCCGGCATGGTGCCGCCGTGCGCCTGCGGGCGTAGGCCAGGGGGCATGCAAGGGGTACTTTGCTCTGGTCGGGTCGGCCTTTTGAAGCTGGAGCTGTGCCCACGGCCGGTGGAGATCGCAGGCGCCGCCAGGGGTGAGGGCAGCGCTCCCGGCCGCTGAGGCACAATTAGCAGCAACGGCATTTCATAATCGGCCTCAGCGCGCTGGGCGAGCACGAGAATCCGGCGAGCTCATCAAGGAGTGGATGATGCTCTGGGGTAAATGGTCATGACGATCTTCCGATGGGGCGTCGTAATCGAGGCCCAAACAAGTATAGTGGGCCTACGCGATCACCTTCCAGTGCCGCGCTTGTTCATCCAAACTGGCCGAATCGACGGTTGATCTGCGGGCCCATGCATCCAGGTTGAATGGCCTGGTGGCATTTGCTTGGCGGGACCGTCGCACAGTTGGGCCGAATTCCCGGGCCGAATTCCCGGAAAAGAAAGAGTGCGCCGCTTCAGAGAGGCGGTGTAAGAAGGATTGCCCGCGCCCAAGGCCCCAGCGAGAGCATCGAAATGGGAAATGCCCGGTGGAGAGGCGGCCCCACAACAGGGTATTCCGGCAACCCAGGCCAGTGCCTGCGGCACCTGGAAAGATGGCCGGAGTGCTCGAATCTGCCGAATGGCGGCGACCACGAGACGTGCCCAGCTGGCACGTTTTCTCATCAGTGTCCGCTAGCACCACCCGGTCCAGCCGAGCGACTTCAGGGTTTTGCTTGTGGCCCAGTGCCAAGGTTCTTTGCCGGCGCGGATCGCCGCCAGGCGTGCTGGGCAGCAGCGTCCCAGAAGCGCCAACCACGATCCGGCGTACTCTGCAGCGTCGCTCGCAGCGTGCTCACCGAGGCGGTGATGCAGCGCAAGAGGCCCTCGCTGCGTGCGAGCAGCTTCAGGAACGGCGGGCGGGCCGCAGCGCGAGGGCCCTCCAGGGCAATCCAAGCCTGGCTTGGAGCTCGGCAGCAGTCCGGGGATCGGCCAGGGCCACCAGCACCTCGTGGGAGGGATGTTGGGTCTCAGTGTTTGATCTGCCATCACTGATTGTGGATCGAGCAGAGCCAATGTGCGGCCGCACGCTTGTCAAGACAGCTGGGCAACAACGCCGCACGAGAGCGTCCAGGGAACTCTCGGCAATTGCAGGGGTCTGGTGCCGAATCGGAAGCCGAGTGGACAGGCACACTGATCGCGCTTTTCATGCAGGATGGCCGCACTCTGTGGCTGCCAGTCTCCGCATTCGATCACCAGTCGGCTCCAGCGGACCGCGTGGCGGGCCAGGGGCGTTCGTGCACACACTTAAGCCCCCAGCAGCCGAATGGTTTCACCCTCTGGGGTGAGCGGCCGCCGCCACCCGATTGCCTCTTGAGACCAAAAGCCTGTTGGACAATTTGTTCTACGCCGGGCCCGATCCAGAGCTGAATAGTTACGGCGAGCCGCTCGCGAAGACTTGTGGATGCCTGCTTCGAGTGGAGAGGTGCAGAGAGGACATCGAAGGCTGTGAGTGAATAGCCTTTTGCGGCCGGTACTGGGTTGAGGCCCCAGCAGATGCCCCAGCGCCGACTGGAGAAGAGGCCTTCAAGGCTCGAGGGTGGGAGACACGATGGATCCGGCATACGCCGATCGAAGCTTATGCGCGATTCAGCCCCCGCTGAATTTCCACTCGGTGGTCTCCTCGGGGCGATCGATCAGTTCGATGCACCTTGGCCGCAGGAACGATGCGAAATGGCGTCGGCATCGCCGTAGGCGATTCGCTTTGTGCGCGCGTTGACGGCGTTCGCTGATTCAGGGTCTGCGATCTCCGCCTGATCCGGGACCGGCTTTCAGCGCCCGGATTCAGGCTCAGGCTGGCCTTCTTGCTTCCAGGCCCAAGCCCAAGCCGCTGATTCTCTTGCAGCTAAACTTCCTCCAATGCCGAGCCCTCTTCTAACGAGAGTATCCTCTTTGCTCATATACCCGCATCTTCCTCTAATGGCGGTAGCCTCCACCGCCCGCGCTCTCCACAGACCATCATGCCCGCGCGCCGGCACGGATCGTCCAGACGCAGTCGCGTGCGTCTCTCCGATAGTCGAACAGACACCGCCAAGTCCGTGGCCTCTAAAGGTGTTGAGGCTCGTCCATCATGGCCGATAAACAGAACTCTGCATCGGCACGGATAACAGAGCGCCTCAAACAGGGGCCATCTGCTCTGTCCTTGGCAGCTTCTTCTTGCTCAGCTCCTTGCCAGCAAAGATTTCACCCATTCCCAGGCCAGCAAGCGCATTGCGAAGCTGGTTTGCAGGGCCCTCGCCAAAGGTTCTGTTTGAGGTCACCCTGCCAGCTGCCGCTGCCGCGTGCCGGCTCGCGAGCCCGTTCAGTGTGAAGTTCAAGGGCTTGCCCGTAGGTGGCTGCGAGCACCCGAGAGAAATGCCGCGCAGCCCGAGAGGTCATTGAAGGCTGATACCCCACTGGCGAGCCAGTGATCGATTGTGGTGAAAGTTCCCGATGACCTTTAGACATTCGCCCTTATTTTTCACGGCTACATTCACCATGCCGTCTTGTCGCAGCCAGTAACTGGCCAGCGGCTCACCCGTTAGCTGCTTCTGACTGCGCTATTTATTTCTCATGGTGGAGCGAAAAGATCAGTCTCTGAACCTCCAGCGTGAATGTCGATCGGCTTGCGGATGCCCATGCTTCCTCGACGCACCATCGGCCTCAGCTTCGCGATATGTGCCAAACCCGGCGGACCGGGGCCCCAGGGAGGGAAAACTGGCTCTCAGTTTGACACCTTTCCAAAAAGGGGCGAAATCGAATCTGCGCTTCCGCGAATCTCCTACTTCCTGTGTTGAGGCGACCGCTGGCACCCTGTTTGCTGCTTCGCTGAGGCTGTGTGTGGCCTCCTCACCTCACACGTGTGCCGTAATCAGGGGCTGGCGAGCTACAGCAAATAACACATCGAGCGGCCCGGTGTGTAGCCCCCGCACCCTGCCCCAGCAGGCTTTGAAGTTTCCCGGATTCATGGCCTGCCCGGCTGCCTCACAAGGATTAGGGCTGGCGCGGGGAATCTTCTGCGTACAGGCCCGAGTGAATGGTTCTCCGCGGCAGACCGATTCGTCATCCAGCCCGGTCGAAGGCCCAAGGCCAGTCCGGTTCTTGCGCCTCACTCCGCTTGCACTCCCGGACGAACCCTCTTGCCGGCCCCCGCCCTTCCCAGGATTTGCTCCCCGTCAATATCGCCGTGAATGTTCCATCTGAACAAAAGTTGATACACCGCCCGCGTAACCGTCGACTAGATTCCAGATACCGTGAACGCGCAGCACATCCCCAGACGATATAGACCAGCTCGACGATGCATTGGCCGCAGGCGACAGCAGGTCGTAGACGTGAACACCACAACACATAAATGGAAACTCACCCGACACCGAGGCCTGAAAACGCCTCGGTGCGCCCGTGAGGGTGTTTGGTGAACTGCAGTGGCGTCCCAAAGGCCTTGGCATCCCGGCTCAGAATTTGAACCGAACTAAGGTTCCAGCCCGCGGCCGGCTTGCCCTTGAGCCCCGAAACCCCCAGAGACCCACCGAAATGGGCCCAAAAATTACACCAGAAAGGAGGGGATCCCTAGCCAACGCTGATAAGCTGGAGGGCGGCATTCTGCAGCCCTGACCCTAGAAACTCTTGCGCAGCAAGGGATCATTGAAGTGGCATGCGTGCATGGTGAGGTTGACGAAGCGCAGCCTGCGGGCGCCAGGCAACGGGCGTGACCTGTCCAAGGAGTCAGAGGGAGCTGTGTCTGAAAAACAGATCGAACCGAGTCGTCGGAACCACAATGGTAGGTAAGAGTTTTGAGACCATGTTGAAAGCTACCGTGAGTTGAATGAATTGGTAAGTGTAAGGACCGCACCGAATTTGCCCTTTAACGAAGTGTGCTGCCGCATCACTAGCCGACGCTCACCGAATAAAGAGAGTGAGGCGCACTGATGTAGAACGGCCTGGACTCAGGGAACTTAATCACAGGCGGAAAGGATTTTGGTGACTGGAGGGAACGGCTGCGAGGAAGCCCAGGAACAGCTTCTACCGGATGGGTGTTCCGGGCCTTGAAGCCAAAAGAGGGTGGCCTTGCCCGACACGTGCGAGATTGAGGTGCATAGTCGCAAACGGCGGCCAGCCAAGTCGTGAAGAAACTGTATCCGCAGTGTGGTGAGGGGGCTTTCGGATTGATCGTAGATGCGGAACACCGGCAGTCATATCGTACAAGAAAGGTAGTGAGCTTCGTGTGTCTGAAGAAGTGTGTGGGACAGTGCCGTAAGACGGCGCGTCCTCGTACCAGTACCGAAACGCGCGCAAGATGTACTGCGACGGAGGGGGAATGCGCTTCCAATAGGTGTTAGATCTGTTTGGATGGGTGATAACCGTGTATGCCTGTGGCTGCAAGGCCTGAGGATCTAGGGAGTGCCTGCATCAGCTGCGTATGTGGTGGCATTGCCTGAAGAGCCGCGTGTGCTTGAGGCCCAGCATGGAGGTTCTGCACGAAGCGCGAGGTGAACTCTTGCCACTTTCGCACCAGACCAGCACTGAGCCGTGTCGGAAACCAGCTATAGGGCAAGGAGTTGACAAGAAAATGGTGCCACGTGGCAGCAGCCAGAGAACAAGTAGAAACGCAATTGAAACCTATTTGTATAATTATAAGAATGTGAACTTAACTTCAGATGTGAAGCAGGAAGAGGAAACCAGGTGAAACCAGATCGAAAATGATTGAGACTGGAGGAGGGCGAAGGGGTGGTAGTAACGGACATGTGGTCAGCTGGTAGTAAGCGGTTCGAAGGAATTTGGTGTTGAGGCTGATGTATGTGGGCGTGTGATTGAACGAGGAAAACATGTGACCGATCACCCCGATTGGCACCGTATGTCAGGGAAAAAAATCGTGAGAGGGCAGGTGCGTTGATCCGCAACACCGCTAACGCACAGATGCTGTTGGGATGGGAAGAAAAACACTGTATCGGATGTAGACCTGTTGCGATAGATCGGTGAATAGGAGCGTCTGGAGTCGAATTACGAACTGCGTAGAAGAATAGGTGGTTATGGAAAAAGTTGAGTGCTCTCCAGATATTTGATCTCCATTCGGTGTACGTTCGTATGTCCACTAGGCAGTTTGGATTGGATTAAGCGGTACACCATTGCACGCACAAAACGTAAAATCGGAGCGGGACTACGTCGCGGTGGTGAAGGATGGGTTCTGTCGTGCCCTGGAGTCCGGCAATCCGGAAGCAGAACGTACAGCGTAAAACATTGCCGGAAGATACCCAGGATGGAAAGCTCTTGTCCATCCAGCTGCGGCATGATGCCGCCGGCCCGCCAGTGGCGCTTGATCACATTGTTAACGCGAAGGATACGGTTGGTAGGAGTGAGGTTGAAGGGAGTGCGAAGGATGCTCTGGGCGAAACTGGTGTCCGATTGCACGCTTATGGTTGAGGTTGATCCCGGTGATCTATTGGAAGAAGGCTTGGTGTATAACTTTGAAGGGCGTGAAGTCGAGGTACGGGTGTGTCGCGCCAGTAGATAATCTCCTTCCTGCTGGAACGGATGGAAGGGCCGGCGGT
>Ga0163217_1074641_pt1 | contig 14835 bp, 23 predicted proteins | sample SynspAceP_FD_185933 | JGI IMG/M metagenome (GOLD analysis project Ga0163217, IMG submission 185933) | Saline lake microbial communities from Ace Lake in Antarctica - Synechococcus sp. Ace-P (PacBio error correction) | ecosystem: Environmental > Aquatic > Non-marine Saline and Alkaline > Saline ... | reverse complement strand
TTTCGAACAACGTCCTTTCCAAGGTCATTGGCGTAATGAGGAAAAGGCGCTCGCCCGGGTTCGACCAGGATGCGTGATATTTGTACCACTGAATTACGGCAGCCTGCGGTGTTCGCCAGCGCAGCTGAACTCCATCTACTTCATGGATGGACGACCTTGGGCAGTTCGCAACTCACCAGGAGGCCGTCGCCAGACCATTCTGCAGGCCCAGGCGGCGTCGGAGAGATTTTCACGATTTCCGCAATATGGCGTTCGCTGCTCGAAACTGCCGACCACCCAGAATACCTTTACGTGCTACTTGGCCCTCGATTGCGGCGATTTGCCTTGCTGGTAGGCGGCATTGGCGTGGATGAACAATCATGCTGGTTAAATGTCACCGAGCGGACTCGCGAGATCGGCATACGCGTGGCAACCGGGGCGACGTACCGGCATAGTTCTGCAGCACGATTCATTGTCGAGGCGCTGGTGGCTCCGGCCATCGGGTGGCCGCGCTCGGTTTTCGGTGGGCTCGGTTTCGCTGCCGGTCTTCAGGCATATGGGCAGCCCATTCAATTTACCCCGGCCGTGATGCTGGCCTTGGTTTGCGCCTTCCGCCACGCCTGATTTTCGGTAACATGCCTGCCCACAAGGCAGCGCTCTTGATCCGTGGTGGCTCTCAGTGCTTACTAAAACAGAAAAAATCTATTGAGCCTGCTCGCCGCCAGCCTGCATGCTAGCGCTGTGGCAGCATCAACAGCCCGATGCCGCAGCCGCAGGTCAGGCCCAGCAAACTGGACCCACGCCTGCCGATCAGTTGGCCTGGCCCAGCGTGACTGGGGTGGGGATGGCAGAACTACCAGAGCGAAAGGCCGCTCGAAAGCTGATTCTGCGTGCACGCCAGCGCACCTCGACCTGGCCACCGCCGCGACAGCAGCTACTTTCAAGCGGGATGCCCCAGTTGCGGCCGAGGCCGGTGCGGCATTTACGTACCCAGGTCGACGCCAGCCATTTCAACCATCGCAGTGCAATGGACAAGCACTGATAGCCGGCAGCAGCTATGGTGCAGGGAACTGACGACGCGCTACGAAGTGGATTTCTGGGCGAAACCAGTCGCTGCGTACGCTTCGCTACGGAGCCTTCAGGCCACCCTATTTGACCCAGGGGGAAACCTGCATCAGCATTGAGCGCCCGTGGTTTACCACCTGGCTGCAGATATCTGGAAACGATCAACGCTGCAGCGCGCAGGGAACAGTCTGAGCAGTGCGAGCGTGCTATTGGAGCTTGTCGAGGCGCGCTATCGCTTCGCGCTCCCGGACAGTCTGAGAACTCAGGCCAGCAACGCACGCTGGTCGCTCAGTTAACGTGCAGGCCTACCAACAACTGCAGCAGCGGCAAATGCAGGTTGCGCAAACCGTCTGCATTGCTGCTAGCTACACGCGGATAGCGTACTGCTGCCCAGCAGGCCGTTAACCGACGGCGCCATTCCGCTGTGTAGCCGGCGCTTCCCTCCGACTGCTTGAGCGCCGCCCGGATATTCGCGCCAGGAAGCACGCTTGCAAGCCCGCCAATGCCGATCTCGGCGCAGCCGGCCGCCCTCTTCCAAGCATTCCAGTGACGGCGCAGCTGGCGCACAGAGTCTGGCCCTTGGCAGCCTGTGAGTAATCCGGCGACCAGTTGGGTCTCGCCCGCAGGGCTGTGCAGCCGATCTCCAGGGCGGACGCTTGCGTGCCGCAGGTCGATGGGTCCGAAAGCGCGCCCAGGAAGAACTGCTGGTGGGACTACCGTCGTTACTCTGTTGACCGCACTTGGCGAGGGGATACGCGCTGGGCCAGTGTACAAAACAGCGAACAGGCTTATGGGTTTCTGTTGACTTGCCAGCGAACTGGACCGAGCGCCTTCCGGCTTGCCAGGCGCGTCCGTGAGGGCTCCATTACCCTGCAGACACTACTGGGACACCCAGCGTACCTGGTACGGGCACCTGGACAGTCTTGACCCAGCAACGGGCTACCTGGCTGCTGGGCCAGTATCATCATACGCGCGCCTCTGGCGGTGGCTGGCAGCGCCAGACGGGGCATAGGACGCAGTGCGTGGGGTAAAGCTGTAACCTTTGCCCGGCTCACTGCGGAAGTAATCAAAGTGCCCACACCCTTACGGCCTGACCACCTGCTGCAGCGTGACTATCGCCAGTTACGGACTCCTTGCTACAGCTCAGGCAGCAACTCTCTGCCCTAGACCGATATATGCAATAACGCTGGCGCAGCCCATAAGTCACTTTGTCGGACATCAGCGCCATCGAACATGGCGGCCGGAGGCCGCCTTCAGCGCCAGCGCTGAGACATCGAGAGCTGCAGATGGACCAGAGACGGTACCGCTCTGACTATGAAACTATATCTGGCACCCCTGCGCTCTTGGCATGGCTAGGTCTGACGCCTTGGAACCTGACACTTTGTTGCACGGCGACAATATTCGATTTTGCGACTGGGTGCAATCTGCAGCCACTACGGGCAGGAACGTGGCCTGTGCAGTTGAGCATCTGGCGCCATGGAGGCGGACGGCGGTCAGTTCATCTAGCAGCGTTGAGTAGACCTGACTGGCTGCACCATAGGCGGGCAGCCTTGGAATGCGGTCTCTTGAAAAATATTTAAAGCTCGCAACATTACTGTCAGAGGGCCTAGATGCTTCACGCATCGAATCAAGGATTTGCCAAGCACCATACGACTCATTCGCATCGTTTACATCAGCCGCGCCCACTTTCCGCCCAGCGCGACGCCGACGGCGTGGAGACGGGTATCGGAGAATCTGTCGACTTCACGGGTTTAAATAATCGCAAGAACGGTTGGTCGGCATTGCTGATATTACGGCGATGGATGCTTTCTTCCAGTGCCTGGAGGGTGAACACCTTAAAAGTCAGCACGCTGTACAAGACCCTGCTCAAGGACCCGCTCACAAGGTTTGAAAAATTCTGGCCAGCGAGCGATCAAGCGCCTGTCTTTCCCGATGGTCAATGAAAAGTATGCGGCCGGTGGGGGATCAGCACATGCGCAGGCGCTGGGAAGAGCATGGGTTTGACCATTTTGACCCTTATCGCTTTGATCACACCTGTATTGACGGGTCATGCAGTTGCTTTGCAAAGCGTTCCGACCCCACCGTCCCCCCGGTAGAGGGCCCGTGCCTCGCACCCGGCGCGTACGGTTGCTGCAGCCGAGCAGGCAGCCAAAAGGCTGAGCGAGCCGCTTCGGCCAGCAGGTCGCGCGATGGCTGAGTATCAGTGTGGATGGGCCTTGGCGTCAGCTGTAGGCGAGCACATGGCGCTGGTCTCACTCCAACTTTAGACCGGGGCGCAGCGGGCTGACGTAGCCCTCCAGTCTCGCGATCTGCAGCAGCGAATCCACGTCGGTCCAACTGCTCTGGACGCAGAAAAACGGCGGCCACTAATTCGCCGATGACGCCCGATTCCAGAACAGAATCAAAAGGACGCCATCAATCAGCCGTCCATGGCCATCTTGCACAGGATGTTGATAGCCTCGATAAGGCTGGGTTCTGTAGGGGCGAATTCTGCTGCGGTCGAATGCTTCAAAAATATCGGCGATCGCCAGCACCGATCGGGGACGCCCAAAGTGCTCCTGCCGACAAGCCCGGGGTATCTCTGCCGTCCAGCCTCTCGGTGATGGTTCGCAGCAATATCCGGCAGCCGCCTGCCAGAGGCTTCGGAAATGGCACGCGAACGCAGCATGATCACATGTCTGCACAAATGTGATCGTTGATCCTTGATACCGCTCTTTCTGCGGTCAGTGTGCCTCGCCTTATGGCAGTTATACAAGCTCGCCCAGATCATTGAATGCTCGGGCAACTGCATGCGAAACCCAGCGGTTATTCGGGTCTGTCGCTTCCACGAGGCGGGCGGCGTTCACCCAGGGGATGACATGCTCGGGTGCGGTCAATCGCAGGGCGCTCCTGCAAACGGGCAACGTCCTTGCGGCTGAGCAGCGTGCCCGCAGAGCTTCCTCGGTCGACAGCCGAGGCGATTGTCAAAGTGGACGCACCCAGGTTTGCCGCGAATATTCTGCAACGCCTCAAGCGCTGCATCGGACATGAATTTCACCATATTCGCTTGCGCGCACCCGCTCGAAATCAATCTTTGCAACTGCATATGCCGCGCGTCTTCGCCACCATCAGCCTCTGCCCAGGCTGTCCTCGGCCAAGCCTTGCCAGTATGTCAATTGCGCATCGCGCCCCACCGCGTTCTTATTGCATGTATGCGTTGTGAGCGTCTCCAGCTTCGTCGCTTTATTCCACTACATATTCCGGGCTGTGATTTTGCCGCAATCATGCACACCAGAGCAATGCGGAACGCATAACGCTGTTCGTCACTGCATCTGAAATTCATCGAAGGCGCCGTGCGGAATTGACCGCCTGACGAGCAGCATGTTGCGCAAGCTGCGGTACACGCTTCGCAATGGCTGCGGTGTAGGAGACTTGGCGTCGATGCATCCCGCAGCAAACTATGATCGGCTCGCGCAACAGTTGCTGGAACTTCAATAATTGAACGTGTTTCGATAGCTCCGCAAGGAGCCGGACAGCCTCTGTAACAACTTGCTTGAGGCTTGCCCAATCTCGAAGTGGAGGCTTATGGAGTTCGATCAACATGGACGCTAACCAGCGCCTCCTGGCGGATCAGCGAACGCAAAGGCGACAGGTGCGGCTGGACGGGTGTCGATCAGTTGATCGAGCAAATTCTTGACTCGGCACCCTGTCTCGAGCCCCGCGCGCCGCTGCAATCGAGCGATTGTCTTGGTGCCTGAGTAATCGGGCGCCAGCAAGACTGGGCAGCAACGCTGCAGTCTTTGTCGCCTCAGTGGGGAAAGCGTGTACAGATTACACCACCGCCGCTGCGACGGCCCAACAATATTCCAGCCGGCGCCAGTACGCTTCGAGCTATTGTCAGCCGCGGCTCTTGACTGAGCTCCAGGGTATCGCCTGAATTGATCAACGCCCTCGCATGGTCGCCGATACTCATCAGATCGGGACTTCCCGGATGAGACGACTGGACACCAGGCGGGTGGCGAAACGTAAATCACGCCAAGGCTCTGAAGCTGTCGGGTCAACGCCTGAGCGGTTTTGCCCAGGCGCTTGACTAGGCCCAGCCAACACAAACCAGCGAGATGACAGAAGGCACAATCCAACGCGCTTGCCGGACAGAATGGCGGGGCATCCACTCAGCAACTGTCGCCGGTTTGCTGATCAGCACCCGGCGCCTGATTGCGCTTTAATAGAGCCGGCTCAAGGCAGTTTCTGCCATACCATTCGTCCGCCGCGCTTTGAAACAGGACTGGCTGACCGCGGCGGCTCTATTGTCGCCTTACGGTTTGTCATCAGCTCAGTCAGCGGCGTGGAATATCCAGCTCATCGAGGGTCGCAGGCGCGGTCTCCACTGCTCGATTGATAATGAGACGCTCGCAATCGGGGTAAACCATCACCTGGACTACCATACAATCACCACAAAATCTCGGTCCCGGGAGTCAATCGCAAGTCCTGGGCCTCACCACCAAATCGCTGGACGACGCGACCAGCCTATACCGCATCGCCCGCCAGGACTATGAATGGCCATGGTCCAAGTCCCAGCTTCCTTGTGTGTGAATAACACATAGGGCCGCGTTGAGGATCAAATTCTGACTTATGCTGCTAGGCGCTTTGAACCAGCGCGCGTGGCGGGGATCGAATTGAGTCGTCCGGTTTCGCCGGGCCTGCTTTGCAAACTGAGCGAATAATCGTAAAGAACAGCATTGGCCCAACAAGCTCTCCGTCTGCATTCAGGCTGATGCCTCTGCGACCATATATTCGGCAGTTCCGGGCGTCTATACTCACCGCCTTGTATTCGTTCATCCACTGCCGGACCAGTAAAAAAACTCACCTTGTTTGCATAGCCTACATAAGGCCGCCCAAGCACTTTGTTGCATTCAGGCGTTTCAACCAGCAGGGGCAATCTGGAAAGGCGCTGCTTGAACATTTTCTTCGGAACCCAGCGGGTCTGAGCGGAGCAAGCCGGATAGGCTTTCAACCGGGTTAGCAAACGCCCGCGGCGCTCGTTCAGCGCCAGCCCCAGTTGCCGCGCTGAATCGTTCGCGGCGACAGCATGGCCGCTTCAAGGCCGCGGTGACCTTTGCACACACCAACAGCGCGGATAAGCGCGAGGACAGGAACAATAAGCGCTGGGCGGCAAACCATTGCAGCGGGATTCTTGCATGCTTTCATCCTGAGCTCCAGCTCAATCGGATCTATGCAAGCCTTATAGATGAACGATAGTTCAGACTCACTGTTTCTGCGACGCGAGCATGGGCAATCAGACAGACACCATAAAAACCCAACCACAGCGATCTGCAAACAGGTCTATAACAGGGTTATAACATAGTCAGCGTTGTAACATAGTCGGCGCGGCATTAACAGAGCGTTCGTAAGATGATAAGAGACTCGCCCCAAGCGGGATTCGGCTTCTAATACTTCACCCTGATCTTTCGACAGCGACCAAGGAAAGTGCGTATGCCCTCGCCAGGCCACCAGACACTTGAGTATCAACGGTATCCAGCTCAAGGGCCTGACAGCAGCGGCCAGCGCAGGGCGGTAGTCTGGGATGCTGCTGCTTTCCGAGGGCTGGTATTCCCTGGCGCCATCAGATCACCGCAGAGCGTGCGGCTATCGAGTTGTATGCCCCGGAAAATGCAGAGGCCTACGGTGCCAGCAGCGCGCCCGAAGACCCGGATCAATACGATCTCATGACCCTGTGCGGCGGACATTCAGGCGGGCCATGGACGAGCGTAGGACATACGGGTGCAAGGATCGGCCATGACTGGGGTGCACCGGTGGCCTGGATCTGGCGCTGCTGAGAGCCCGAGCGTGTGCAGGTGGTCTCTGGCCTGTCCGTACCTTTGGTGGGCGACCGAAAAACCGGCGATCGGCTTGATCACGCGAGCTCTATCAGGAGCCGCTTCCGATTACATTGCTGTTTATTTTCAGAGAAGCCGGGAGCTGGCCGAAGCGGAAAATGGCCGAGGGAATATTTCGCGCACCCATGCGGGTGATGATTCGCACGGCATGTCAGGAACAGCGGTGCAGGCACGCTGGATAGCAGACCCAAACCGGCCGATGCTCGCTGGTGGATGACCGCGTCGACCCGGACGTCCCACCAGATTGGTGCTTCCCGGAAGCCTTTTAGGTCTATGTAATACCTTCGACGCATCGGTTCCTGGCCCGGTCAACTTGGTATCCAACTTCGAACGTAACTGGAACCCGCACCGAGCCTCTGGCTGGCAAGCAGATCAACCAGCCAGGCCCTGTTCATCATTGGCGATGCTTGATTCGGTGGCGAGCTTGAGGCCATATACCATCAAGAAGATGCCCCACTGTAGTGCCGCGAGTGGAAAAAACAGCATGTGATTGCTTGACTGCGGGGCATTGGATCCAATGGTGAAAAGCGGAAAGCAGAGAATCAAACAGACTTACTATTGCCTCCTGGCCGAGGCTTTCCGAGCAGTGAAACAAGCAAGCCTTACGTGAACTACGTGAACATCCATGACAGGAGCCGCCAGAGCAACAGGCAGCACATCCACCATAGCCCAGCTTTCTGGACGGCCACCTCCAGCGCAACGGTGGCTATTCGCAGGACTGTTGGCGAAAGCAAGGCGAGCCCTTGCCAGGTGACCCTGGCATGCACCGCCCCCACTGGAACAGAGCGCTGCAGTTGGTTCGCAGCGCTTGACGACCTGCAACTCAAGGATGGCGACACGCTGCTTCGGCCGGCCGAAGGCCTATGCCGCTGGACACGTCCGTACCACCCGGCGCCTGACTGCATCAGCACTGACTGCTCAAACCGGGCTTGAAGGCTTTCTAACAAGTATGGAACTGCCGGGCTGCTTCGTCTGCGCACGCTGCGGCCAACCAGAGGACGCCTGCGGATTTTATGCCGGCCGACTGATGCCAGTGCAATCACGGTAGCAAGCGGTTCCGTGGCAGCCGGAGTATGACACTGGATGAGGGAAAGGGGAATGGCGCCAGCCGAATTTTCTCTGGGCGGGCGCTGGACTGCCCCTGCTTTTGTTGCGGTTTCAAGAGGCAGTCTGGCACCGCGCGTTACTGCGGGGCGCTGTGGCCGCTTCGGGGGACTGTATAGTACGGTTGAGATAGGAGAAACCTTTGATCGTATCGGCTGGGAATCGGCCATTGAGGGCCGCAAGCACCTGGCTGGTACTGCGTGTATCGCCAGGATGGCACACCCGTGGCAATTTGCGAAGCCACCTGATCAGCCTGAAGCAGGGCCGACCCAGGAAGGCGCACGCTATTCGGCAGCAGATAGATGAACGCGTTCAGCCCCAGGCGCAGGGCGTCGACAGAAGCGTGCACGCTCGGCCGGCTGGCCGTGCCAGCCACCTTGTCGCGGTACAGGGTAAACAGCTTAATCCGGCTCGAGTGCACATAGCGCAAATGTTTCGATGGTGTCGTGAGTTTCAATACCGCCGTGCAGCCACCGGCCACACCGCGCAGGTAGGACGTTGACCGAATGGTGTCGGCCGGAACACGGGTTGTTGCATATCCCCGAGGGAATTTCACTGTAGGCCCGACCAGAAGATACCCAGTAGGTAGTTCTTCACCCATCTCGCAATTTCATTGCACTGGCAGACTGTTTTCGATGCTCTTGCTCGTCGGACGTAATGGCGGATCTGCCGTCGGAGTCACAGGTCAGGATCCCTGCAAAATACTGCCCGACGCAGGGGCTTCTTCTCAGGGCGGTTGATCGGCATGATCGGTAGCACCTGATCGATGCCATGGATGTCGGCCAGACTTCTGGAATGTTCGCAAAAGGTTGCAGATGTACTCTTGTCGGCCATTCTTGCGCTCAGTGCATTCCAGCACCTGCCGGTGTGAGCCCTGACGGGCCTTGAGCTGATGTGCAGGCGTGAAACAGGGGCAAAGTAGCACTTGCTCAGCCAGCGCCTTCTCAGACAGGCTCAGCTTGCCTTCAGCGTTACTGCCCGCCACGTCAGTTTCATGATGCGTGGCACGCCAATAGGTCTCGGTGACCATCTCGATGTCGTATGGTCCAGCAGACGACCAGATTGCGCACACTGCGGGCAGGGCTGTCCGAGGGTAATCAATGGGCGGCAAGGTTATCGTTATTAGCCGCTCAACGCAGTCACCTGCACAACCAGGAGCGTTGATGCGCGGTCATCGCTCTCGGCCGCTTTCGGAAAGATGTGCGGGTGCGCAGCCCTGCTGTTACAGAAGTCGCGCACATGGCGACGGACCGTGTGGGCACTCATTGACGGTCGTAATGATTCGAACTGGCGTTACGTGAGTGAAGTGCCGTCGTAATTCAAACCCCCAGCGCCGCCGCCCAGGTCGATGTGAATCACCGGCCAGCCCAGCGCCGCGCAACTCGCAAAGTAGCGAGATTTGGCCTTCGCGGAACCGTGCTGATAATCCGCCAGATGCAATCTGGCGAGCCCATATGGAAAATTGCAGGGCAGGCGCACACCAGTTCCTGCAGTCCAGGCATTGCGGAATTGCTCGGATACCCGCAGAAGCTGCGCACGCCGACAAGCCAAAATTTGGATTTCTCACGCCGGTATTTCCGCCATTTGCTGGAGGCCAGGGAGGACAAAACGCACACGCATCCGTCCTGGCGGCGTCATCCATCTTCGCCGCGTCCTCGATCACAGGCGCACTTACCGACTCTTTTATTCGATAACGATAAATACGGTATGCCCGAGCTTCTGGCCACTCCAGCGCCAGAGAATGAACTCGCGGTCCTTGTAGCCGTTGGCCGGCGATTAGTCCCGCCTGGGACGCCAGCGCACACGGCCTCCAGTTCCGGCTTGGAGCCGGCTTCAAGCCAATGAGACATCTTCGGTGGCGATCGATGTCTCAACCACTGCCCTGCTGGTTCACCTTGATCGGTACAGCGCAGGTATAACGTTGTGTATTCCAGCTCGGCAATATTGCTGCCAAAGGGCACCGTCAACTGACGGACGCCGTCGATGAGGATTCCGGAGAGCCGCAACAGCAACGGCAGCAGTCCAGCCGCTTTCGCGTAACTGCGGACGATCATGCAAGATTCAATTGCCTGCATCGGCCCACCGTGGACTTGACGTCCACGATGCCCTTTTCTTGACGTTTGAACTAGGCCCGCACCCCAATGGAGCGGATGCCAAACCGCTGCCGGGCTATCGGCAATCCGTTCCAGGACTGAAGCATCTTCCTTGCGGTGAACGTCGCGTGTAACGCCATTTCTGTAACACCTTCTCATATGCTGGAAAAAAACTGGCTACAGGATAAAGCAAAAGCGCACGGCATGCCGCTTCGAATGACATCCGCGCATTTGCCAAAGCATGGATACAGCGGGTAAAGGGCTTGGCCTGCCCCTGCCGGCAACTACTTGTAGTGCACACAATACCGAAACAGTAGTTGAACCTGAATACAAACTGTAGGAGTGGAACCATGCAAACAGTATTTCAGCCTCAAAAGGCCGCATGACCTTGGTCAACAGGCGGCAGCCGAGTTTAGCCAGGATGATGCCAGGGCTTTCTTGAAAGCCGGGCGCCAGAGTGATTATCTGCAGCCGCAAAGACGAATGCGAGGCGAACCGCCCGCAGAGCTGAGACAGACGGAGAAGTGCATTGCGGTCAGCGCCGGACCTGTCACGAAGGAGGCCGCAAAGCACTCTTACGGCTGAACTGCAGGGGCCCATAACCCAGCATCCTGACATTCTGGTCAATAATGCGGGCACCAGTTGGGGATGCCTAACGCTGGAAGAACTTTTCCGGTCAGGCTGGGAACAAAGGTCATTGAATCAACGTCCACGTCGGTTTTTTCAGCTGATCCAGCAGTTGCTGCCCATGCTGCGCAAAGGCCGGCACGCCGACAACCGCGCGAGTGGAGCAATAACGGCTCGGTGCCGGCATCAGCGCCGTTTGGCGAACAGCGTTATCTACGGCCCGGCAAGCAGCTGTCATCAGCTATCGCGGCATGCTCGCCAAGGAGCTCGTCGGACATATCAACGTCAACGTGTTGCCCTGGGCGCTTCCCCAAGCAAGATGACCAGCCAATACACACCGACCCTTCGGCAGCTCTGCAGAGGATTGCCGGCAATTATTCGTGAAGCGCTGGGTAAGGAGAATAGAGATGTCCGCTCTGGCGTTCATTGCTTGGCAGTACCGCAGGGGCCTACATGACTAGGCAATAATCATTCCCGATCGACGGGGCTTTTACGCTGTAAAAGCTAACGGGGTGGCCGCTGCAGCCCGTTAAGCTATCCGAGGTAAAGACCGCCTTGGTGGCTTGCCAGAGGCTTGGCCATATTAAAAGCGCTTTATCCGCCCTTGCCACACCCTTCAGGCGTTTGACCATCACGCGCGGCCAGAAACGCACCACGATTACTAACAACCCCCGTGACCTCCACCCGCGATCAAGGCATTCGGCATACCAGCGCACCAGCGTTCGCTCAGCAATCTGACGCGGCTGATGCCTGCATCTCATCGGGCTTGATATTGAGATACCGATGACGAAACTCCGTCACCTCCCAGGCGCACCAGCAAGTTCTCCCTCGCGGACCTTTGGAGCGCAACGCGCTTCAGTACACGTTTCAACCAATTCGTCCCCAGCAGCATGCCGAGCTGGTGCGTTGACCTTGCTTGAACCATCGAGAATCGAGAAAATTAACGTGCCATGGGTTGTTTCAAAGTCGTGCTGCGCAAATAATTTTCAGATCCCGCCCGATATGGACAAAACCGAGTAAGGACGATCGGCTCAGGGCAGGTTTCGACATTTCACCCAGGCGATTTTATCACTGATGCCCCAAGGCGTCCACCCAAATGGCGAATGGAGCTGCTGAGCGTTTCCAGCTCGTTTCTAATCCCAGGATAACCGGAATCTCTGCGCATTACCCTCGGCCATTTATTCCGCCGCCCGCGGCGGATCCGCTGCAAGGGCCGGGTCAGAATGCTGGCAAACCAACCGGCATTGGCAAAAGCACGGCAAGCACTGAACCAGCGATGACGAGTGTCTGCGCTGCAGAGCCTGCGCAGGTTCATCGGCCACCAGTAAAGGTTGCCGGGCAACGACCGTCCATCGAGCCCCGGGATAAATGCACATGACGTCAGCCCGGGCGATGCGGTCAACATACTCCCCCGGCTCGGACCCGTCCACTTCCAGGTTACGCGACGATTACTGCCCGCGCGGTTGCCTTGCTCTCCAGAAGCGGTGCGAGCGAACTCGCCCTACCCAGCCGCGCGCCAAGCAGAACGGTGCCTCGGCACTAGACAAGAATTCCACACGGCGCCGCTTGATCTGGGTAGGATTGAAGCAACCGTAGACTTCACCTCCTCAGCCCGGCCCAGGGACAGATGGGCAGCCAATACCGCCTCACCAATGCCCCTCATCAGTTTTGATCGGTAGCTGAATCAACAAACGTTCTGGAGTTCGCGCCGACGGATTGGGCAACAGGACTAGCAAACAGCACAGCCTCGTGCACATCCCGTAAACAGACCATTTTACCTTGCTGGTATACCCGCCGCTGGCGATGTTGACCCCCTCCAGAATCCGCTGACTGGCGACTCTGAACGGTGGCTCTTGGCATCAGCAGCCCTAACCGGACAAGCTTCCGAAATATTGTATCTGCAATTGATCGATGATCCGCTGCTGGCTCGCCCCGGCGCTTAGGCCGCCGCTCACCCGAGTCGGCAACCACCTGATGACCTTGGAGCGTTCGGCCATGTCCCGACGGTTCCCAGCGGTCACCCATCTGATAGGCCAAAGCTCAGCCAATTCGAACCAGCACTGGCGCGTTAGCCGTGCAGGAAACAATCCTTGGCTGAGAATGCACCAAAAATTCCAGCCTCATCGACACGATAGCAGAGCAATTCAAACAGAGCGCCAGGCGTGTTCCAGGTGGGTAGAGGAGCCGCATAACAGTAGGTGGATCCTGTCCGGGGGAACCTAAGCCAACATAGCATCGTCAGCGCGAAACGAATAGAAACCGTCCTCGCCAATGGCGCAAATACGAGGGTTGACACAACTTGATGCAGCAGGGATTAAAGAGCGCGCTTCTTAATAGTCATATAGAAACATATGACAAGCTATTTAACAGCTTAAATATTTCACAAGCAAGCAAATGACCTGTAAATGCCGCAATAGGGCGGGTTGAGTAATTTAGGATATGTTTATTATATAAATAGCATTATGAGTAAAGTAGGTCTAAATGAAAAGAAACATTCCAGCTTAACACTACGAAAAACCAGAGGCCACAGACGTTTCGCGCTGAATGAGCTGGTTGGCTCGCGTGGCGCCCCGCTGAGATACAATTCGTTGTACTGCAAACCTGCTTCGTTGGTAGATTTTGCCGACCGGCATTAACTGCGGTCAGCTGTATGAAGCGACCATGGTTCGCATTTATCTCCGGGCTACCGCCGGCGAACAGCGAACCACCATTGTCTCTGGCAGGTCGCAGGTTATAGCCGCATGCGTTGGTCAGGGGCCTGGCCTTGAAGATGCTGTTGGAGGCTGTCGAACGCGTCGCCGCAGCGCGTCACGCATCTGAAACAAACGATCACCGCGGCAACGAGGCATCGGAAGGCGCTATTCAAAAAGCGTTCGGTCAGCTTGGAGCGGACTACAGCACCGGACGATTCATTCACCGGGGATCAAGCATTTTCAATGGCCAAGCACGAGGGATGAGTGTCTACAGCGGCTGGCCCTTTTGCAAACAACCGTTAGCTGCCCCTTCAGCTCACAGACTGCCTAATTTAGGAAGAAACACGGAGGGACACCATGACCAACTTCGAAACGTTCGAAAGAACATTGAAATCCGGATATCCGGTAGCTATTGCCGCTCGTCCCTTGAATTCTTCAAGCAAGTCGCGTCGCGGATTGATTACCAAGCGAAAGCAAGCACACATCGGACTTTCTTGCGGTTGCCGGGCACTCTGAACTGACGGCCAATAACATCCGGTGTCTGAAGCAGCAACTGATCGACTACATCGGCGACGGACGGCATTAACCCCGTTGGTATCTGGACATGTTACATTCCCGGGCCAAGGGAAAATTTCTGGAAGTTTTTCCACCGGGTGTCCTTGAGCCGCGTGGTTTTGGCGATTACGTGAACTTTCAATTCAGCGGCCCCTTACGGTACCAACTCGGTGGAGCAGCCCTTGAAACTGGCCCGTAAAGTGACTGGCCGTTATAACGTGATTCAGCTTCACCAACGGCTTCATGGCTTTGCAGCATTGGCCGGGCCTTGGCATGTGAAGGCAATCAGCATCAACCGTAGGCGCGGCTGGCCGTGGACCTTGGGACTTGACGGTCAAGCGCATTGCCCCTTATGCCAAACTATTTTGCGAAAAGCGCCACACACCTCGCGATGATGGACAAGATGCTCAGCGACCCGAGCAGCGGTATCCGGACAAGCCCGCCGCCGTGTCGTGGAAAGTGTTCCAGGTGAAGGGGGCGGTTTGAATAACCGCCTTGCCGGAATGATGCGCAAAAACCTTTCAAGAAGCTGTTGCGGCAAAGCACTGCCATGTGTGATGATTTGCCGATTTTGACAGTTCAGGCCTGGTTGTTGGCCGCACCGGCCCACCGTTCTTTTCAAGTTTTGAGCATGGGTATATCAGCCGGACATCATCCACCCTGTCAGGTCGGCTTCAGCGGGTATGGGGCCTGGCGTTCGCGTTTTCGTTGGTCATGCGGCCGCGAGGCTGGACAGGGTGAAGCAGGCGAGCACAACGGGTTACTTTTTTTCGAGGGGGGGGCAAAAAACAACCCCTTTTTTTTTTGCCTTTTTTTTTTTTTTTTCCGTTAACTGATATCTTC
>Ga0163217_1005573_pt1 | contig 14835 bp, 12 predicted proteins | sample SynspAceP_FD_185933 | JGI IMG/M metagenome (GOLD analysis project Ga0163217, IMG submission 185933) | Saline lake microbial communities from Ace Lake in Antarctica - Synechococcus sp. Ace-P (PacBio error correction) | ecosystem: Environmental > Aquatic > Non-marine Saline and Alkaline > Saline ... | reverse complement strand
TTAGATTTTGGAAGCCAGCATCGATTATTGACCCGTCTGATATTACTAAAAGCAAAGTCACTGCCAAAAAATTAATCCTTATGTCTATTCAACGGCTTATCGAATGCAAAGAAAAAAGATTTTGATTTCGGAATTCTTGCTACTTGAATGAAAGGTGCGTTCAATGACAGGTGAATTTAGCAACCACCCGCATTACAAACGCACTGACTGGGGTCATGGACCAAATACTACACCAGTTATGTGATGAGTTAACGTAATAATTTAAGGCGAGTTTTGTTAAAAACAGCATGGTTTAATAAACGTCGTTAACAACGCAACATCGATATCATAGCCTAAGTATTTTATTACCACTGGACGGTGGTGCTTGGGCTTTTGTTTTGTTGTCTAGCGGTTTGTATATGCTTAACGCAGACATAAGCAAGCAGCTCAGTACAAGTTCTTTTTCAGATCCACAAGGGCGGCTGGATATCGTTGTGATCATGTTGTGGGCTTTTTTCGTCCGAGTTTGCGTGCGGCATATTTGGACCCACCGCCCCCGAAACTAACCTGAAGGTTTTTCAAGCAGCGATAAAAAGAAAGCAAAAAACAGGACATGTATTGCTTTATGTTGCTCGTGTTATGCCCTTTTATCCGGCTGGCTAAGGTGGTCTGCAAGCCCTTTTGGCCTCCCTACTTTTTGTATTTGTCGATTGGATAAAGTGGCCCCAACCATATTTCCCTGGGAGTGGCTTAGGAATAGACAATCGAGGGGACTATTTGCCAACAAATATTACATTGGAATAAACAGCTGCCGTGTTATTTGCACTCATTGTAGGCCATATCAGTGCCGTCATCTGGCCATAAAAGCAACATGGACGTGAATCTATTTGAATCGTATGTGGGGTCAAAGGCTAAGAAATAATCTTTGAACCATCCTCACAATGTTGAGATCGTATTAAAGTTTGAAACTGTGCATAATGTTTGAAAACTGGGAGAATAAACGTTTGAAAACTACATTTATGCTACCATGAAGTGAAGTTTTGTAATTCCAAAGTATTTATCTGATTCTATTTTTTTGTGAAGTATTGATGCTGTGTGCGTTTGAATGCCTTATAACTAGTATTATCTTTAATAAGCCGTTTAGATCCATAGTATACGCATTTAAGCAATTGTCTACTGGACGACCAGTTGAACTCACAGCCAAAAGGGGGGCATACGCCATTTGATTTTAAGCCTATTTTGCATTTTCGAAATTTACTATGCATAAGCAGGACTGTTCATGATCTTACATTTTTAGAATATAGGAATTTTAGGGATTTTTTGACTTTTTGACTTTTGACTGGCCATGATTTGGAGATGTGTAATTTAGTTTAAAAAATTAACCACAAAACCTAAACCCCCAACCCCCCAACCATCGATGTTAATGGATATTTACTGTCTGTCAATGTGCCAGTTGGATCGTTAGAAGCAACCTTAATCATTATTCCTGAGCAGCATTTAAGCAGTATCATAATATTTAACTTAATAAAAAACTTTAAGTAGATCTAGAGGTTGTTCAGTTTCAAAACAATCCCTTATTTTCCTTGGCTAGTTACATTAAGGCTCGTCTCAAGTTTGAAGACTTTACGATATTTCTGGATAAGGTTTATGTGCTGTAATCTTCGATGTGGGTTAAGATGTGCTTGTGAGTTTCAAAACCATTAAATCAAGCATATAACATAAACTTATATTTTGGAAAAATAATTATTATGTTAAAAAATCAATTAGTGAATCAAAGAGTGCTATGTATTTGAAGCCTAAAAAAAATAGGGATACTGGTAAGGATATTTGTATGACCTTTTTATTAGCAGCGTGTCTTTATATTTGCCGCCTTTGCAACGCTTCAAGAAAAACTTGCTCGTTAGTCTAAAGGGAGCCAAGTCACCTTTGCTGGAAGAACACCGTTGGCATGCAGTTTTTTCAGGTGTTTCAAACAATGGAATGCAAGACTCGTATTGCCACCCGCAAAGTTCGCCAAAAAATCATCGCCACGTTTTTACCTTGCCTCCCGCCAAAAACCTGGAGGACAGTACTTACGACAGCACGCTGCCCGAGGGAGATTGGTTTGATGTTGAAAATTCACCCCAAAGCGTATTTGAAAAGTAACCAAATTTATTGCGAAGACCAATGATTTTGACAGTGGACAGGCTACGTTGACATTGCGCGGCATTCAGCAACCAGTTTCGTTTCTTGTTGAAGAATACGAAGACAAACACTCACCGCAAATTTCAGCATAGGGACCGACTTCGCTCACAATTTGAATGGACTCAGGACCCTGACGCTGGAAATGGGTCAGCAAAGAGATAAAAAATGGACCACTAAGATCGCATACAAAAAAATAAAATAAAACCCTACAAAAAATAAAATAAAAAAAAGGGTTTATGCGCCTGTATAAATCTAAACATGTAGGAAAATAGTGGCTCGTTGGTTGAAAATCAAGGATTTATTCGATTTTGATTATATTTAGTGACTAAATTGCTAAAAGTTTGTCGCTAATTGCGGAAAAAATCGTAGAAATCCGCGCCCAAAAACAAATCCTAGGGGCTTTTTCCCTTCCGCATTTATTTATTGCGAGTAAAACATGCCTTTTCAGCATTGCAAATCTTTCGGCAATATTCGCGATTATCGCTCACGTCGACCACGGAAAACTACCCGTAGTTGATAAGCTTTCTTCAACAATCAGGCACCACTAGAGAGGCCGAGGTGTAGGCCCGAAAGAACGCGTTAATGGATTTCAAACGGACATTGAAAAGAACGGCGGTATACTATCCTTGCTAAAAACACAGCAATATTAACTGGAGACATGATATTCGCATCAACATTCGTAGATACTCCAGGGGGACCCACGCTGCATTTCGTGGTTTGAAGTTGAGCGTGTTATGTCTATGGTCGACTCTGTACCTTCTGCTAGTAGACGCGCAAAGAAGGCCCTATGCCGCAAACGCGTTTCGTAACGCAGAAAGCCTTCGCACAAGTCTTTAAGCCAATTGTTGTTGATTAATAAAATTGACAAACCAGGTTCACGTCCTTGATTGGGTAATTAGATCAATGTATTCGATCTTTTTGGACAATCTAAGGCGCAACTGACGAACAGCTAGACTTCCAAGTTGTATATGCTTCGCAATTTATGGCTGGGCGACGATGGATTAAACGTGCCGAGTGACAGTATGACGCCGTTGTTCAGAGGGCTATCGTTGACCAAGTAGAGGCACCAAACGGTGACCCGGCGCTCCATTACAATGCCAAAATTTCACAACTTGGACTATAACTACTTATGTTGGTGTAATGGTGTAGGACGTATTACTAGCGGTACTGATAAAGGTAAATCAGCAAGTCACCGTAGATTTAATGCTAAGGCGAAAGAAGCGTAACGGCCAAATTGGTAAAGGTACTGCGGTTATTAGGACTTGAAACGCCACGATTTGAATCTGCAGATGGCAGGGATATTGTTGGCAATTACGGCTTAGCGCGAATTAAAAATTTCTGATACAGTTTGTGAACGTTAACCAACGTTGTAGCGCTTCAAACCTTTGATCTGCTTGACGAACCAACCGTTATCATGATCTTTCCAAAGTAAACACATCTCCATTGCTGGTAAAGAAGGTAAGTATGTCACCTCGCGTAATATCCTTGAGCGTTACAAGAGACGGAGATTTAGTTTACATTAACGTAGCCTTGCGTGTTTTAAGAAGATGGCCGATCCGGACAAAATTTTCGCGTTTCTGGTCGTTGGTGAACTTCCACTTGGGTATATTGATTGAAAACATGCGTCGAAAGAAGTTACGAGTTTACAGGTATCTCGTCCAGGAAGTAATCTTAAAAACAGTCGATGGCAAGTTAATAGAACCCTTCGAACGTTGAAATCGACGTTGAGAGCAGCATCAAGGCTCTATGATTGAGGCAGCTTGCGTTATGCGTAAAGTGAAAATGACTAACATGACACCAGACGGGCAAAGTCGTACCACGTGTCGCTGCATCATTCCAAGGTCGTGGCTGGTAATTGGGTTTCCAAACTGACTTTTATGACACTAACAATTCAGGGTCTGGCTTGATTTATCATTCGTTCGATCATTATGGCCCACCATAAAGGGCGGTATAGGGTACGCGTAAAAATGGGTGTTTTTAGTTGCCAAACGCTACCGTAAGGCTCTAACCAACGCAATATTTAACTTTACAAGCACGCGTCGCAGTTTTATCGGACACGGTTATGAAGGTTTATTGAAGGTTATGATTATCGGTATTCATTAGTCGTGAAAACGACTTAACTGTGAATGCGCTAAAAAGGCAAAGCAGCTTACCAACGTTCGAGCTTCAGTACTGGATGAAGCGCAAAACCTTAAGTTCCACCAATTGTTTACACACTTGATGCAGGCATTAGAGTTCATTGATGACGATGAGTTAGTAAGAAAGTAACCCGCCTGTCAGCATTACGAAACTTTCGTAAGAAGTACTGACTGAGAATTGAGCGTAAAAAACGTGCCGGGTCGTCCTAAAAAGGATTAATTTTAGGCCTTAAAAGATAAAATATTAAAAAACCCAGCAAGCGCTGGGTTTTTTATTGTTAGTGCTTTGTAAATCGCCGGCTCCAAAAAACCAAAGATTAAAACTAAATCGGGCATCGTGAAGACTCAAGGACATTAGGGAAAGCATACTCTCATATAAAACCTACGTTGCGGCCCATTTCTGGTACTTTTTGAAGCAATCGCTATATCACTACCATTAAACTCTGTTAAATAACCACCTAAAGTGCTGAGCATATTCTTTATCCAACAGGTTTTCAGCAACTTTAAGCTAACCGTTAGTGCTGGTGTCACTTGATAGTGTAAATTTGAAATTCCAAAACGGCATAACCCGGTGTCGTACTTTCATTCTTGTAATGACGAAACATCGTCTTGGGTATCGACTATAATCAATGACAGCGATGCGTTCAACAGTGCCTTGTTCCAAACGCAAAAGAAATATTATCCGCTCAAAGGTTGCAATTCCGGTAAAGCGGGTAGAGCTGCCCACATCAATGCTCTCGGATCAATTGACCTGGCAACCCATTGACGCTCATGGTTGCTTGCCAATGGGTCCAATTATTTAGAAATATAAAAGTCAGCTCCATATTTAATTTGGCTTTACGGTTGAATCCCACTGCAAGGGCTTGTTGTGCGCGGCCCATCATGTGGGCTATTTATGTTTAGCTGACATATTAGTTGAGGGCACACGATAATATTAATTATCCAATACTCTGATAAAACATTCCCCATAAACCAGTCAGGGACCGTCATGCTTGTAGTTGCCAAAACCTATATCGATCTGGTCAGAGTTTCCTTTTTAAGCGTTTAGATTACCAAGTAGGGTTCGATCCATCGGCTAAGCCCGCAGATTCTCCCAGTGGAAAATACGATACAGGTTCGTTATAACTTGGCGCTCTTTCTTTTTGGCCCAACGATTTAGGGTTGCCGTAAGTTAGTGTTAATTTTCACTTCCGCATTTAACGACAAACAAGCAAATAAAAAATTAAGCTGTCTTGTACTGTATTAAAATTGCTTGCTATGCTGCGATATTTGGATATCAAAACCATATTTGGAGCCCACTTCAGCAGAGTTGTTAACCAATATTTGCTAAATTCGGCCGCCAAGTTTGCCAATGCACATCATTGAAATGGTATTAGTCGAGTTATTCGAATTAACGGCAATTATTGTATTGTGCGTACACAACTTCCTACTTTCGCGCTGAATTATCGGTTAAATTCTTTGGAATAAAGAAAGACGTATTATTCGGATTAGTTATTCGAGAGTTGTGCGCTTGCGAATTAATAGTTAGCCCCCAAATTGCCAATTGTTTCGCGGTATTTGAATAAAGTCAAGGTCTAACCCCAATGCCTCACTATCTACTGATTCTCTCTATTATTGCAGCCATAGCAGGCGCCTGTGTCGAAGGTTTCAAAGTTATTCATAATTGTGCTGATTTTGATTACGAACATCTGCAACTTTAGTCGTCCAATCGTCGGCTAACGTTTTGGCAAAAACTTAGCTTATACCACAGTGCATCTACAAATGAGAGATTCCATAGGGTCCAGCGCAGGTGTTCCTGATTCATTGGTGTTACGACTACAATTAAAAGATTCTAATTGGTAGTCGTCGGTTTGCCGACCAATTTTAAATTTCAGGCCCACTGCGCTTGATAAAAAGTAGATGCGAATAATTAATCCCATCACCACCTTCATAATTTGTGCAATCCTTGATATTGCCTTGCAACGAGAACATATTTTCATTTCATTGGCAAGAACCGTTGTAACACCTAACATTTTAGCGTCATTATTGGTAAACCAACTTTGCCGACACGTACTTGAAGTAATAAACGCTTTGGAGTCACCAAGTGAGGGGTTGCATCTTTTATCTCGAATCGCGCCAGCAAGCGTATCATAACCAAACGGAGGACCGGCGCAATCCCCTGATACAAATGATTTCTTGGCGATTTACCAGTGCATGAGATAACGGGACTATCCATTGCATTTGGGCCCGCACCTTGCAATCTTCAATACCGCAATTTTTACTTCAAGCGGCGTCACCAAAATAAGCCTTCTATATGCACAATCCCACTAACCAGTACCATTTGCCATTTACACTGACACCTGGAGTTTGTTGACAATGCGAACCGCAGAATTTCAGGTGATGAAAACTGGTGCTGCCAATGCAATTTCAGATTCCATTAATCCCGTATTTATTTGAACCAAGAACTTCCATTTTTCAATTTCTTAGTTGCCTTCGTTATTACGACGAGGGGTTTCTTGATCATCACTGCCCTTTCGAAAATTGATTTTTTGTGGCAAGTATTCTCAGGCTACGCAATACTGCAGGAACGTCAAGTAACGCTTACAAGGTGCTTGATCAACTTAGCAAATGCAGCGTTTGACACTTGAACCACCAGGCATCAAGGCAGCAGACATTAAGTGAATTGCCACAGCTTTTTTTGCCGGCTTTATTGCGATTCTGATTATTTTCGATTGATCGTTTTGTTGTTTTTTAGCGCCCGTATATCTGTTCGGCACACCATTAAGCGCTATAAACGTGAGTCATGTTGTGTTTTTCCTATAAATGATAAAAAGATGATCCATACTACGGATCAGTTTAAGTTATTCAACTTGGTTGATAGAAAAAGCAGGAGGTCCTCTAGCGAGGAAATTATTAAAAAACGTAGTCTGTTTGCGACGAAAAACAGTTTGGTGTTAATAGCAGCCATGCCTAACAATTTGGATTGTTAAAGGTGTTAAGTATAGCGAATTTATCGTCTTTTGGTGAGTCGTTGAGTTGCGCAAAAATACGATGAATACTTCATGCAAATTGGTCGGTGTTTTGACTTGGGAGCATCTACCTCTACAATATCACCTGAATTGTAGAATATAGCTGCCGATATCACTTTACACGATACCTGTGCAAATCGCTAGAGTCGTCTTCAATCTGCCAAAACGCTTGCATTCCAGACATGCGTTCGCACTGCTTAGCATGCTAAGGCCTGGGTTTGAACAGCCAGAGGCTAGCAGAAGCAGTGTACTCAGGAATGTAGTGATTTGTAGTTTTAAACGGCATGTTTATGTAAGTGGTTAACCTTTGTTGTCACACTTTTAATGTTATGTAGTCGTGATTTCAGCCAATATGCAAACTTACAACAAACAAAAAATAATTTAGCTTGCTGACATTCATCGCAAATTGAATATAAAAAACAAGAAAATAAGCTTAAGTTATCAGATAAATAGACGAGTAAATCAAATAGTCGTATTTTTTAGTCTCTTTTTTATTACCTAAATCTGACAGCTAAGCTTCCCTGTTGTAAATAGTAGTTTCTGTTAATATTAAAGGCAGTTGGTATTTTGGAAAACAAAAAAAACGCAGTTACAGACATGTAAAAAGCTGATCTTAAAGAAGCAATTATTGCGTCATGGTATGACTATTCACGTTTACAATTAAATGAGATATTTTTGTTTATGTCCGTTCACCGAAATTTACCTATCTATTTTTGTATTCAGCTCTAAGTTTTTTGCAATGCAGTTTCAAGCACAAACTTGGGGAGGTATGAGGTGAAAGTAAAACTAAGGTTTTAGGTTGAGAACGTTGGCATATCAAGCCAACAACAATCTAATCTTGAAAGCCGTCGGCAACTGCGAAAGCCGGTAAAATCCGTCATTCTGGTCCCAGCGGTAAGTGAAAGAGTAATTTCGGTCATTCATTCCCTGGTCAACAAGTTGACAAAGACCAAGTGCTCTTAACACTTTATAACGAACGTGATCAGTGGCGTGGAACGCTGGGAAAATACAACTAAAAGAGCAACGCGCGAATAACACGCCTACTACGAAAGCGCAAAAGGCGCTGCCGCCCACAAAGCCAAGTCGATATTGGCCAGTACACAACTTGAATTTGGCCGAAATTGCCGTAAAAAGAGGCCGAAGTTGCGTTACGTGAAGCGGATTGTCAAAGGCCCCCTTTAGCGGATTGTTGGGCTTTACTGATGTAGAGGTCGGTGACCGTATTTACTCAACAAACCAGAATCACCACACTGGATGATAGAAAGCACCCTTTTTATTAATTTTTCTTGCCCCGAGAGTCGCATTTTTAGCAGTTTCTTAGTAATAACCCCAGAAGTACCCTAACGCCGTGCAAGATTCGCGACGTTGATATTCTCGCAAGCATCGCGCAAAAATAGATTACTTCGAATTAATGAACAAGACCGAACAATCAGAGTGAGAGCAAAGTTAGTTAATATCCAAGCATAAATATCGACCACGGATGAGTTTCAGAGTTGAAAACTGTTCTTCAAAGGTCAAAGTATATGTTTTGCGATTCCTGAAACTGATTATTGGGGGCGCAACTGGCGCTTACGTTTGCAGATGTTTGATGCAAAGCCGAATAGAGTCGATGTTTGCAAAATACAGGAACCGCTTACGCGGAACGATTTTTGGGCATTGGAGAATTTAACGCCAGGCAATGTTTAGTCGTTGAGGGTGTGCAAAGCAGTTGCGAACTAGGGGCAAGATCTTGAGGCATTGAATAAAGCCTAAGGGTTTTGTCATGAAAAATGATTCAATTCAAGTAAACGAATTCTACCTTTCACTCTCCATTTCGCCGCCCTGTTCTTAGTTTATAGTTATTTGACATTTAACTCATTATTTTGCTGCTTTGCTGCGTTAACGATCTAGAAATTAGGAGAGCTGACCTGATGTAGACGCGGCCAAATTGTCACTGTTTCAGCAAATTATCCCGGAGGTTCCCTGAAAAACTGTTTGACAGTTTGAAGTTAACCAGTCGTTTAGAGGAGCTGTTTGCCAGCAGTCAGCGGTGTTGACTCAATTAACGCTTTCTTAGTGAGGAAGTTCTTCACGGATTTCGTGTTTGAATTTCGGCCCAGGCACTAACCTTGAAGATGCCGCTAATGAGCTACGCGAATCCAGTTAGTCGAGTGCCAAGCGATTTACCTGCAGAAGTTGAGCAGCTATCGATTATAAAAAGCAGAAACGAACGGCTCAGCCAGTTGTAAGCTTAGCCATAGTAGTGAACACCCTCGATATGGAGACCTTAACCGAGCGCCGTTTGAAGTTGACCTAGCGCCCGCTATTTTTGAGTATTCCCGGTGTTCTGATGTATCGCTAGGCACGGTCCAACGCCAGCGTGTTATGGAGTATCTGTTGGACCCTTAAGCGCTGACCAGGCTTCAACCTTTCAATGACCCCAGAAGGTTGCCGCAGCTTTTGCGCTAGCCCCATTTGACGTTCCTGCTGTAGTTTAAATCGCAAGACCAGAAAGTGATTGTAAGAGCTGATAGCAACCCTCGTGGTCTACACAAGGATATTGAACAAATTTTAATCTCAGGTTGCACTCGAAATTAGCGATGTTTGCAAGCGTTTATTTTGGCCCAGCCGGAGGGGATTATGCAACAAGCTATAGTCAGACTCGATTGGTAAAACCCCGGTTGTCGGTTTAGGGTATTTCGACAGGCGCGTCCAATACGATAGAAAAATTCTGAGAAAGTACTGGCGATGGTTAAAAGCCTAGCCATACGCGATTTACTTGACCTGCATATTGTCGTCACATCTGATGGTGCCGAGTTTATTCGCAGCTCGAGTCGATGAGGTTATGGTGTCTCTAGGACTAACTATTAATTATTAGTTATTGGAACTTGGGTGGGCTATTTTTAGGTAGCTTTTAGAGCCAACCCTTGGTCCCGCTCTATCGATTACCGTATCACGTAATTGCGTGGCTCTAGTTATCATTGTGGGTTCTTGCGCTTCTCTATTATATTTTAACGCTACTAGCAGGTAGTACTTGGGGACCGGACTTATCGTCGTGATGCCATTGTGGTATTCCGAAAATATGCCCAACGCGTCTTCTCAGGGAATGGGTTCAGAGCAGGCCGCAGTTTTAGGAACAAGAAGGAAGTTTTCTTGCAGTAGTTGCCCCCACTACTGCGGTCCTTGGCCGCCGTTTTTATTCCTATTCGCTTTTTTACCATCTACCGCTGCAGACTATTTAGAGAGCATGAGGGTGTTTGGTGGAGTGCTTGCTGGGTTGCCGGTCATTAAATTCTCATTCGTTGCATTGAGTTTAGTGCTGCATTAACCGCTAACATTAACCCGTTCAAAAGCAAACAGTAATAGCTTTTTTGACCGCACGCTCGGTGCCTTTGGTAGCCGCATGTTAAATGGGTATATGCGCTTGTTCTTCATCAGACTTTGCGTTTTCATGGTTAACTGTGCTCGTTCCGGTTTATCAGCTGGCGGTGCAGCATTAACTTTTACGAAACAAATTGAAAACCAAACTTCTACCCTCGAAGATAGAGGCGTTAACGTGATTCGCGCGAGGTCCTGGATGGTGCTGGATTAAATTATATGAACGACAAGTCGAAAGATGGAAGAAATTTTTACTTCCTTATGTGGAGGATGCAGATGTCGATTTCTATTATATTACTGTTGTTAGGATCGCTGGGACCCTAATATTGTTTCATCACTGTACCTCTCGAACATTTGGGACAATAGAAAAAAATCACAGCAAGATAATTATAATGAAATGCGACCTAAACTTGGGGCTATTCCTGGCGCCCCGGCGCGGGGCATTTGGCAGTAATAGCCTTAATTTACGTGGTCAAGGAGGTTGTTTAGAATTTAGCGGCTGACAGGGACACGTACGCGCGTATCTATGAGTCTGCACTAGCTTCGGCAAACCTTATTGAAGAGAAAGCTTCCGAGCTTGGCAGACGAAATGGTTATCAAGCCAACGCAACCACCAACTGAGAGTGAACATCGATAGACGCAGTAGCTTGAAGGAGCTCCGGCGTCCCTTTTCACTGATATTCGACTGCATGAGAGCGGCTTATCAGTGGAGATTGACATAACCGAACCTTAATATTGGGGATCAAGCGATTCATTAATATTGCAACGACAATAGAAACACGGCTAATCCATCGGATTTAACTAACCTCTTCCGTTAAATCAAATAATGGATGTTAGTACCCCACTATCTAGTCTTTCGCATTTATAGTGAAGAGGGTGTTTGAGCTGAATTAGACCGAACAACGCTCAGCGCAGAGCCATTGAAATTGATTTAGACCTAACCTGACAGTATAACTATGGCGGAAGCTGTGAAAGCGAATTCGAGCATATCAGTAATGAGGAGTTTAACCTGGATGGCCATAGGGCTAGTCTTTTTAGGCGAGGCACTTACCTTTGAAGAAACTGAACCAAATGCGATGACTTATTTTTATTTGCATTCATTATTGTATTGCTAGTATTGCAGCTCAAGTTTGAAAAGTATTAATTATGCATTGTGGTAATGATAACCCGTTCCTTTTGTATTGCAGCTGCCAATTTATGCACTCTATCTAAACCGGAAAAACTTCAATTAATTATTTATTCTCAATCGGACTGGGTGATGCTAATTAGGTTCTGATGCCAAAACTCCATATTACTCGTTAGTTCGCCGACCAATTACGCGATAAAAGGGATGGCCGTTAATGACGCGATCGTTCAGGCAGCCTCCGGTTAGATTACGCCCAATTATGATGACCTTGATGTCGACTATATTGGGAGGACTGCCATTGATACTGTCACCGGAGCTGGCGCTGAAATCAAGAAATTCCTATTGGTTGGGTCTCTTTGGTGGCTTAGGTATTGCGGGGGGGTTTCGTTGTTTCACTTATTTTTAAACACCCGTTTCTATATAAAAACCTTCATTGCCCCACTATCGAAACCGAGAGGCGATGAGAAGTAACCGCTTAGAAGCTTGAATTAGAGGCGGCAGAGCAGCCAAAACGCCTTAAAACAAATGTTAGTTCCGTTGAAACGGCTACGACTCTTATAAGAAGTCGTTTGACAGCAGGCTTCTTACCTCAGTCAATGTTATTGAAATATTTCCTACAAGTTCTTTAGTAAATTAAAATTTTGTGCTTTAAAACTTGACAGTATTCCATATTTGTTCTTACAGTAGCCACGCGCTGCTAATTGCAATCAATAATCAAAGGGCCCGCAATGAACTTTAGTGATAAACCAGACCTCGTTAAAGCATCAAAGGCCTTACAAAATGGGAAAAGTACAAACAAACTGATATATTGGCTATGTGGATTGCAGATAACACGAATTTCCGCTGTGCTGAAACCGATTTTAGAAGCATTGCAATGAGCGCATTTGAAAGACGGTTTAACTTGTTATACCTTTGCCAGCAACATGATTACTGATGCGATTAATGCAATTTTGTTGCTGGTGTGAAAAACACTATAACTGGAAAGTTACCCTAGCTGGATAGTCTGGGACACCGGGCGTTGTACCCGCATTTAACGTCGCATACAAGCTTGTTGCGATGCCGTGATACTGTTATTGTGCAAACTCCTAATTATTCCGCCCTATACTAGCCGCACCGTATAAATGGATTGAATCGGCCTGCCATACCAACGATTCAAGTTGACGGCCGTTGCGACGCTTGATTTTACGGGCGCTGGAAACGCTGCTGCGATTCCCAAAGCCACACTATTTCTTAATGTGTATCCAATGAACCAGTGGGTTCGGTTCTCACTCAAAGAAGAATTGATAAAGTCGCTAGTATATGTCGAAAACACCGATGTCATGCTTTGCATTCCGACGAAATTCACTGCGATTTTACTATTAGTGATGTTAAGCATTTACCCGCCGGTGCACACCAGAAATTAAGCGAGCATTTCGATTACCCTAATTGCCGCGAGTAAAACCTTTAACGTAGCAGGATTAGGCCACGTCATTCGCTATTATTCCAAAATTGCTGCATTGCGGGGCTGCGTTTAATAAATCGGCTCGAGGGGATTGTGCCGTGGGTCAACAGTTACCGGTTTAAACCGCAACTAATGCCGCTTTTAGGCACTGCGAACGATTTGGCATCAAGCTTGAACGTAGCATACTTAAAGATAATCGTGATTACTTAGTTACTGAAATAAACAAAATACCCGGGTTAAGAGCCAATCTCACCCGCTGCCCAACTTTTTTACTCTGGATGGTTGATGCGAGGTGATTGCAAGGTTCCTGACACACAAAAATGGATGATGGTAGGAAAAAAGGCATTGGGCCCTTCACCCGTCGAGACTTCGTAATAAAGAACTTTTTCAGACGTAACTTTGAGGTTGCTACGTGACTATTTGGTAGAAGCAATCGAGAAACTGTCCTCTTAACGAGGGACTTTATTTCAAACTGAACCCCCTTACCTACAATCTCAATTTGCAACCCCAGCGTGTTTGGCTAACGCTCAATTAAAGGCTCGTTTAGCGCCGAAGCAGAGTCCAAAAAATCCCCCTTTCAAATCTGGATAATTCTTGATAGGCACAAGCACAGGCCTGTGCCAACATTTTTGGCTGTGAGCCATAACCAGGGTTCACGATCCACCTTCGACTTTGACACCAATTTGTCACCCATTGGGCATATCAGCGTAAAAAACGCATACTCGAAAACATTTTTCCATTTAAACTGTTGTTCCGAGTTGGGCCTTCCCGGGTTCGCTAATACGTAATGCGCCAATAGCGTTCTTTCAATGGAAGATAGACTCGCTGCAGCATAAAAAGCGCCTAACTAGCGTAAAACGTCCCACGCTTGAAAAGGCCGCTTTTAGCTGTGTCATTCGCTTCATCGTAAAGAAAATCCTCCCGTATTTTATTTCCTAAAACAATGCATTGAACGATGAACAAACTCGTTCGTTACATTGAAGCCATCAAACAAAAGGCATCGGTCCAAACACCCTAAACGAATTCGTTCCACGCTCGCTACCTTATGGATTCTTTTGGACGCTGTTTAAACGATTGTCCGACTGGACCAAAGGACATTTTAGGGGATTATCAGTACTTTTACGTAATTCCAGGGTTTTCTTTTACTTCTTGAAAGTACGTTTAACATACTAGCCAATTAGTGCCGCCCTGATGCAGCCCCTTTAATTTTTCTATACGCGCATTTTGAATGTATTTTTGGACAGGTGGCTGAAGTTTGTTCAATCCATCGGCTTGTTGCAGGTTATTAAAACGGCCCTGAAGTCAGAAGGAATAGAGGTTCAAAAAAACCCAGTACTAATGCAACCCAAATGCGTGCACCAGAGCTTTTTTGCTGTCGGTCTTCCAATTACTTTTTTCTAGGGCATTTGCTTTATTCCCACTGCGGTTCGGCCAGGTTAAAGTTCCCCCACAATTTTAATCATGTACCAGGATTGCGGGGCCCCAAACAAACAACTTTGACCCAGTGGTCTCAACGTAAAATTCGGCCGTTTTAGGGGTCCCCCAACCGTTTTACTTACGAAAACCCCCAAATTTATTTTCTCGGTTTCCCTTTCTTTTGGT